>WNFS01000109.1_pt1 | contig 77209 bp, 85 predicted proteins | sample 5400141 | NCBI WGS metagenome assembly WNFS01 (sample SAMN13153358, study PRJNA577476) | soil metagenome | isolation source: 60 cm saprolite under Madrone tree | place: USA:California | collected 2016-06-14 | reverse complement strand
CCAGCATTTCATCGAAGCGGTCTATAATCGGAAGCGACTTCACTCGGCCCTCGGCTACCGGCCGCCAGTCGAGTTTGAAGCTTCGCTTTCGCCACCACTACTTTCTTAACTTCTTGTGTCATTTCAGGGGTGCACTACAGTCACCAACTGAAAGATTGCCATTCAGTACAAGGCGACGCAGGGCATCGCGCTGCCAAGCAGGGCGATCTTTCGACCACGCTAGAATTTCTTCGAGAACCGTCAACTCGCACCGCCTAGCAAGACCGTATGACCAATTGTCTCTTGATTAAGACCACTCTGTTTCCGGTCGAATACTGCGTAAGTGGAGATTAATCCGACTCTAGCGGGCAAAGCAACCATTTGATTTCTCTGAGCGGCGCGAATAGTATGCAGCTCGCGCCCACCTCCCGGTGGGCGAATGGCCGCGTGGGGTGAGGACACGTGGCCTCAGGGCGAGGCTTGTGGGAGGGCCTCGCCCCTTTTCCTTCTTGCGTCCTATCACCTAGCTTTTAGTCGAATCGTAGGAAGTGAGCAGCGACCTTATTAAGGCGAGTAAGTTACTTGGATCGAATTGGTTTTGGGGACTATGATTTTTGTTTTAGGGAGGTTACCGCACTTAAGCTATTGCTCAGTTACTATCTGTCTTTTTTCTGTTCGGGCTATGCCCACTACGCCGTTCAAGTAGGTCACCAGTTGATTGAGTCCAACCTGAAAAATCTCAGCCGGCGTGGCGTCTTTCGGCGGCGACATGCACATCGATATCTCATGCCATTTAAGTGATAAACACCATGTGTGAATTGGCTCATCATCAAAGGAAGCACGCAGGTCATGAGCGCATCTATTTCTGATTTGCCAATTATACGTAAATCGTCACGTATGGTCTTGGGAATCAAACCTAAGCAGTATGCGAGCGTTGTTCGGCTTCCGTAGGGGGCCAGCGGTCGTTCAATTCCAAGCAGTTTTGGGACTTCTCGTTCGTCGTCGATCAGGAACGCGATTAAGATATGTTCCAATATGGTATCAAGAAATGCTGCGCCCACTATCGCTGCGGCCCTTTCGTTCTTTTCTTCCTGAAATAGATCTGAAAATAGAAAACAGCGCTTCGTTGAGTGCGAAGTATCGTACCAACACCTTCCCACTGATTCGGGTTTGAGAGCGACCTTTGTCCATGGCACCTTTTCTCATGTCGTTATTATAAAGATACTTCATCCCAAGCCGGATGCAGACTCGGTAGAGTACACTCGCTGCTCGATTGGAGTTTGAAAATAATGAGGGCCCTGCTGTGGTTGGTGGTGTGTCGCAAGGCGCGCTTGGGGACCCATTGTTACGAGGATCTGAAGTTGAAGTATTAAGAGCAACTTCTAAAGTCCCATCAAAAGCGAATTACCGACTTTACTTTTTCAACGCGGACGGAATGTATAAGGAAAGAATGCGATCAGCGGTGTGGCCAAGACAAGAGAGGTTGGGGAACCCTGGGCCCTGACTCAGGCCCGCAAGCATTGGCACGTGCACATTTGGCAATTTATCTGAGAGAGCTTCAACAGAATTAAATGGCAGGCGCAAATACTCGTCGATACCGCTCTGGAGCACCTTACGTTGTTCACTGGTTTCAGTATTTGGTCGTAACATTTCAGGAAACATTTGAATCGAACCCCACGCATCAAAGCCGAGCGCCAAAATTACTTTGTCGTATCTGTATCTCACTTCCGTATCAGGTGGGTTGCCGATTTTCAAATGAACGTCGATTTGTCTTCCCGCATCCTCAAGGCTTATCACCCTCCCGGGTATGGTCTTGATCCGTTCAGACTGGCTTAGTCTGACCTGAGCTGCCGGCGAAAATACGCCGCGATCCGTACGTTTTATTATTTCGTTGCGGATTGGTTCAACGAGCTGTCTCCATTGACCAGGATGAGTGAATAATCGATTCTCGTTATAGCTTTCGCCGCGGGTGAAAATCGTCCCTTGCTGATTAATGATATCAATGTTCAAGACCGGCCCATCATGCGAAGAAGTGATGTCCAACAAAGAATGTGATCAATGGGAAAGAAAGCGAACCAACTGGGTACGATGCGCAAAAGGACCCACACCTTGGGGTTTTGACCGATCTTTTGGAGGTTGGCTTCGCGAATATCAAACCAATACTTTTCGTGTTTCCCCTGTGAAATACCTGGCGATAAAATGTAGGCCTGAGTTCCTTTTCTGTAGAGGCTTGAGTTACCCACGCTACAAAAGCCAACATCTAAGAGGACCTCCTCATTGCAACTCCGAGAAGCGTTTCTCTGCAGCTGTAGTTCGGAATCGGACATTCAGAATCCTCATTGTGCGCTACAAATCTAATTGAGTTGACGCGGGGGAAGACAACTAAGAAACGATCTGATTCGCTTGAGTCCGACGTGTAGCTATTGAGCTTCGATCGATGAGTTATTTATCAGCTCGATGTCTTTAGGCTCGGCGGGACCAACGGTACCTCGACTCTTACCTTCAATGTTGGGCCCCGCGCGGAGCGCGTTGCGTTTCATTCAATCTGTGTTGTTAAAAACCAAATGCGAACCGGCCCAACGTTGGGCATCAGCCGCGCCAAGCGACGCGCCGGTGTTGGGCGCGTTTATTTATCGCCATGCTCCGTCACCTGCGGGTGATAGTGGGAAACTATCATGCTTGGCGGAAGCTTGATGGAAATTGGGAATGTGAAATCAACCTCCGTAACTTCCTCTTGTAGGCGAACATATTCTTCAAATAAGCATTCCAATAGTTTACCTGAAAGGTTATGTACCGATGATGTCGCCACATTCGAAATGGGCAGATCACAGACAAATACTGTGGGGATGCCTATGGTTTTTAGTAATGCTGGACAATCCTCGCCGGTCATTCGTTTGAGTTTATGAGCAATAACTGCTAGGTATTCACTACCGTACTTCAGAAAATCACGGCGGGGCAAAATTCGGTCGTCCAAAGAAAAGTAAATCTTGCCACTGCGGTGCTGTTCCTCAAGAACCTTAACGGCGCAGTTGAGAGTCTCCTGAGTAATTCTTGGGGATTTCTCGAAGTAATCTCTCGCTAAATTATCTAGTAACTTTGGATCTGCTGGAAGAAGTCCGTTCTTGTAATAACCTTCCATATTGGTAGGACGACATGCGTGGTATACCCGAATATAGGACTATGCCTGGGGAAATCTATCGGCCAAAATGTCAACCACTGGTGCTTGTGTGTGTACCCCCGCCACGTCAAGAGCATTTTGAAGCCAAGTTGGGTCTTCCCAATAGCAATACTCTGGCGGCTCTGCTCTTACGTTTTCCATTACGGCAGGTGTTATGACATCACTCATGAGATCCAGGATTCTCTGCCTCCAATTTTCAATTTCACGCCACACAAGAATATTTCCTGACTCAGTCATACTCTTCACCACATCCTAAACATCTATGTCTTGTAGTTTTCACACCAAACGCATACGCCCGTTAAGATGCCACGCGAACAGCCCTGTTGCATCAATCTGAACCCAGAGCTCACTGATCGCCGTCGAGACTGGCCCAGAAACCAGAATAGCGATTCGGCATTCAGCATCTGGGCGAAAGTGTGCGGGTTTTTGAAGATAGGACATGCGGATCCGCTCCTCGTCGGAACGGCAGGGAGAGTGTGACGGTCAAGCGCGGCCGCTAGTCTCTCGAAGAGTCCCTGAGAATCAAGATGCGGACGACGTGGGCCCCTTCTGTTTCAGATGAGCAAGATCAACTTCAGGCCGCGACATGCAAAGAACGGAGACTGGATTTAGGTACTCGCTGCCGGCCGTGACGGGCACGCTCTTGAGGGTTGGCACAATCCACCCGGCGTCACCTTCAGACCAGTCACTTCGTTCGCGGTCCACTCGAGGAAGTGCCAAGAATACCATCACGCTACCTTGATTACAGCATCTAACTTTATGACTCTAAGAAGTCAGCGGAAGATGGCAAGCATATCCGAGGGAGCGGTTGTTTAATAAGTGTGGTTTCAGCTCACCCTCATGATTCTGCGTCGCTAGACAATCTAATGTATGAGGAAATCCCGCCGAGGCTGCGAACGCATCTTTACGCCGTAACAAACAATCATGTTGTGCGGGACGGCGGGTCCGCAAACCTGCCCTTGGGGGTGATTACTGAGGGAGGCAATGTTCTTGACCTTCACGGCGATATCAATGGCGAGGGAGAAGGAGTTTGGTGAGGAGAAAGCGAGGGTTGCATACCCGTTGGAGTCGGAACTTCGAATTGTTGCCAGTTGTACCGTCGAGAAACTTCGATGCTTTGCGCTAGCGATTCCAGAGTAGGTTCTATCTTGTCTTTGATAGACTGACACTCGTCCGGCTGTTGCAGTACAAGCGATGGGTTCTTCCAAAAGTTTTCGTGTCGGGTTTCCGCGCACGCGACAAAATTATCTATTGATTGTTCTGCTCCACGCCAGGCCTTCAAAACGCCCGGTTGCCCATAAAAGTAATAACTCACCAAAAGCCCTTGAATATTTTTCTTGACCCGCCACTCTTTTACCGCCGCATTGAAGTTTGCGATAATTTCACGAACCTGCTTGTCAAGGGCGGGTCGATCAATTCCTTTCGTCTCCGGGGGTGGGTTAAAAGCGGGCTTGGTTATGGCTATGAGGTCACCCGTGGCAAAGATGGTTCCGCCAACTAGGTCGTACGTCTCCTTTACTGATTCCTGCTGATGCTCGAGATACTGTTTGTACTCGCTGAGCGCCTGATCATTGTGAGCGGCACTGGATTGAACGAAAGAGATCACGATCGGGGCCAGAAGGCTCCCCAGCAGAATTGTAATCACCGCGGTTCCCCCGTTCGATTGTAAGAAACGGAGCATCGTGCCGGGTTCCAACTCGGCCTTACTCTCCTGTCGTCGCTTAATAACCTCGGAGACAAATGCTTCATGCTGGAGCATGCGCTCTTGGTCTTCGGACCAGCGCGGTTCACTCATGATTAATACCTCGGTAAAGAAATCGGGATCAATGTCTTGTCGTTACGGTGTATGCAGAGTGAAGGCTATGGCCTTAACCTGTCTCTCGGCCAGCTCGACATTTTGCTCGCCATCCTGAAACCCACTGGCTTTCACGCTGATTTTGTAAGTGCCGGGTGGTAGATGTGATTTGCTGAACCTGCCCGAGCCGTTCGTTCTCACCATGAACTGCGGCTGGAGGGCGCCCTGATCCTGGATTCTAATCTCAGCATTACGGATCGGACGTCCGTTGGACTCAGTCTTGACCGTTCCCTTGATCGTGCCAGGGCGTGGAGTCGAGATCTGGATGGCGCCATGAACTGGCTGGGAATCATCAAACGTAATATTCACGGCCGACGTCCTACCCAAGCCAATTGTAGCTTCGACTCGGAGCACTGCGAAGCCTGGCAAGGTTGCTCTCACTTCGTAATGTCCAGGAGGTAAGTTGGGGATCGCGTACCGACCTTCTGAATCGGTGGTTACCGGTGGGGATGTCTGGCCAGTGTCCTTGTTCGTCGCAGAAATATTAACACCTGGAATAACTGCTCCGTGCTTGTCTGTAACGACGCCGCTGATGGAAGTAGTCTGCGCAAGAGTTGGCAAGAAGGCTGCGGACACCACGAGCAACCCAAGGGTTGCCAGAGCGTAGCGGGTTCTTGAGATTGCATTTTGAAGCATGAGGAGACTCTCCTTTTTTTGTAGGTGTTCGAAGGAGACGCATGATAGTCTATTACATTTCTTTAGACCAAAGGATCTGGGTTGCTGCTTATAGACCGCGTCAACGACAGCAAGTGGGGTGCACCCCAAGGCGACACTGGGTAGTCTCTAAAAGTTTTAGGAATCTCACGTCACGGCGCGTTGGAAGCGAACAGCGTGTTCGTCGGAACTAGGCATTTTAGTGAAGTGCGAAGGAGAAGAGGATGCGGAAGAGGGCGCTCAGCATCCCATCCTTACGTTGAACTCATTCTCGATCTTGTGGCAGACCTCTATTGCCTTTCGTCCGTCGGGACTTTTCGCGTCGGCAGGAAAGAAGACCATGTTATAACCCGCGTGGGACTTCACTTCTATTACAATGGCCTCACTGTCCGGGTCGGCCGAATAGCCAACATCAGCGACAAGCTTGATGGTGGAGTCAACTCCTTTGACTTTAAGGAACGTTTCAAAATCATTCCAGCCAGACTTTGTCCAGCATACAGGTCAGTGACAAGCTGGCTGTTGGTGCGGCTGCGGTTGGAGTATTCCGTCGAAGTAAACAGCGTCGAGCCTAAACTCTGCGCCGCGACGATCAAGCTGCCTGCTCCCTGCGCCTGCGCCTGTGTCAGAGTTGTTTCCCATTGCGTCTGCTCAGTCGAATATGGCGCCCGGCCCAGAGCGCCTTGATAGAAGTCGTACACAAACTGAAATCGATTTGAAACAGGATGAGGCTGGTTCGTAGACAGCCAGCAACTGCCCACCGCGATAGATGTTCTCTCGTTCCAGAGTGCTGCCGCTGTAATCCGCAGCCAGTTGCCCGAAGATGTCATAGACCATCGTGCGCGTGCCACCGTTTGCGACCGTCTGCACCCGTTGCCCCGCGCAATCATAGACGGAAGTCTGATAAGCATCGTTGTAGGTACTGGAAGCCGAGGTCATTCTGCCGTTCGCGTCATAACCATAGTTCATGCCGCGGAATTTGTAATCGGTCGTAATGTTGCCAGCGTTATCGTAACTCGCGACGCTGGAAACAAAACGATTGTTGTTGTTCGTCGTGTCGTAATCCGAGGAAGCGACTGATGGCGGGCCCAGAGTTGAGTTCGCACTCTGCGTCCGGTTGCCATAGCGATCGTATGTGTAGCTCTGTGAGTAGTTCGTTCCGCCCGTGTCATTACTGCCCGGGCGCTCAACGACACTTGACAGTCGCCCCAGCTCATCGTAAATCAAGCCCTGGTGCCACTGCGGCGTCGATCCAATGGTGCCGAGGATCTTGCCAATCTGTCCGTTGTTTTTCGACGTGTCGACCTCATTTTTTTTCTTTTGTCCTTGGACTGCTCCGCTAGCCCTTCAAAACGATTTAACGCTGACTATCAAGCCGTACTCTTGTGGATCTGGTAGAGTTTCAGACTTTATTTGCATGTCGCAGACTTTAAAAGAAAGTGTCAAACTTTATTCTCCCGAATCATCTGCTGATCTGGACAATTAAAGTCTGCAACTCTATCACCCGCAAGTCGTTGATTCCAAGTTTGTGAAATTTGCGTAACGAAAACGAAAGTTTGCAACACTAGGGATTCGCCGCGCTGATTTCCAGTCATACCTGACTATTAAAGTTTGCAACATTTCAAAACTCAGAAGTGAACAGCCTTCCCAGTGCAAGAACCTGTGTCTTTTTTTCGTCGCTCAATATGCTGCTCATGCCGACGTTAGAAACACTCGCACTCAAGTTTCCCCAATGGATCCGGCCGGTGCTTCAGCTGCGCATACATTGATCCGAGATCAGCGGTCATGATCGAAGAGTCAATCGTGGACCTTAAGAAAACATGCACGCTTGTGGTCGTGATGCACAACATGCAGCAGGCCGCACGAATTTCAGATAGCTCCTCATTCATAAACGTGGATTCGCGAAGAAAGTTAGGGGTTCTGGTCGAGAGTTGTCCCACGGAGAAGATATTTACGGCTCCTCAAGAAAGAGTACTGAAGACTATATTACCGGGGGGGTTGGCTAAGGTTGTCTTGCTCGGCGATGTGAGCCCGTGAGCCAGAAAGACCACGACACTGTTGATCAGCAAGAATAAAGGAGCATTGGTCACTGTTCCATAGGGCTTTGCCTAAAAAGTCCGGTCGGCGGTCGGGTTTTTGGGCAGACTCAATAGTTTTTGGGCAAGATGGGTTTCTTGCGCCTCTTTTTCGCTACTCCCCATCCCTGTCAGATACGCCCCGAGAGTAGTTAGGTCTCACGTTATCAACCTATACGTGGAAACTGAACTGGTCCCGCGAAAAGAGGTTAACCATGAACTTAGTAATTCTAGTCGCTTTAGGGTTTTTCTTCATCTCGAAGCTTAAATCAATTCGGCTTCAGCAGTGGACGCTCACGTTGGAATTCTGGCCGCAGCGGTTCCCCCAGACTCGATCTCGCCGCTCGGAGGTGTCAGAGTGAGCTTGGACACCTCGCAAACTGCAATCATTCCCTGCCATTCGCCGTCAATTCGGCGCACAGAAGCGTAGCTGTCATCATAGACGATCTCGATCCTCACTTGCTGTCCGTCAGGCAGTCGGGCGAACTTCCCCTCTAGTTCCGTGTTCATGAACCCAGATTAACAGGAGCGTCAAGTAAAGGATTTTATCAAGGCTCTTTGTTGATATCTATCCACCCTGTATTTCCTTTCGCTGGGCAATTACCCTTTGGACAGTATTCCAGCTTAAAAACAGGATGAATTTCCCAGCTAGATTGTCGGTTCAGGGGAAGCTCAAACGCGTGTTCAGAATCATACATAAGTAAGCCAGTTACTCGCACGAGTAATTTTCCGTCGCTTATAATAGGCATCCACGTAACAATGAAAAGAGGCAATAAGAACCCTCAAAAGGGCAAGTTAATTACCGATTGGCTGGCCCACTTAGAACTTATTCTTGACCCTCTGAAGGAAATGTGATCAGACCCAAAGAAAAGACATTCCTGAAAAACCTGATGGCCCTCCATCGTGGCTTCTATGAAAACTATACCCTGCCCGCGATCCAACGATTTCAATGACGAGATGAAGGATGTTAATCCACTGAAGGAGATAGTTGACTTCTATAAGGTTGAGGAGAATGAGACTTGGAAAGCAATTCAGTCGTTAAATATCCGCGAATCCACAGTTGCTACCAAGATCGAAGGGTGACGGTGATTAGGGCACCTGATAACTTATTCTCTCTAACCAGAAGGTCTCGTTAGCGCATGAAGAAGTTTCTTAGATGTCCCACCTAGTTCTTGTTGGATCAGGGGCCTTGATTAAGCTCTTCGGTTGGGTAAATCGAAGCCTGGCGTGTCGCCGAATTGCGATAAGACTCCTCCGCTAGCATTTGCATTCATCAACCGCGGAAATTGAGTACATGTGATGGCAGGGCGCCACAAAGTGCCAAATCTTGCCCAGTTCGCAGGATGAGGTGACTGAATTACAAATCTGCTTACTGGCCATGTGTCCCAAGTGTCGGGCGGATGAAATTCCGCAGCCGGCGGCGTTTTACGAAATCCACTTACAGGCGTTCTATCAGCCCAAGCTGCGAAGAGGTGCCAGCGGCAGAGCACTCATATGGTCGATCGCCCCCGTCCGTACAAGAAGCCGAGAACGCCGGTTATCATTGCCGTAAGAGTGGCTAGCGCCCAACTCCGATCCAAACCAGGCGGCGCCTTTACAACCAGTCCAACGCAGAGCATTCCAAGGACAACCCAAGTAAACAGGCCAATTCGAAAAAGCAACCAATCCTTGCGAAGTCGATGTGCGGCATCGTCTTGCTTTATCTTGCATTCAGTTTCAACCTCAATCGAAACTGGTTTAGGCTCAACGATAATTCGGAGATCATGCCTTCCGGCCAATTCGCTCAAATCAAGCGTAGCTGGCCAGTCCTGACCGGTCTTGTCATTTTTCATCACCAGACTCCAACTTGGGTTAAAGTCCGACTATTTCAGTGACGAGCGTCTGGTTTTCCTCTGCAACTCCGAACTTCTTGCCTTGTCGCCGCGCCTTGACAAAGACTTCCATGAGGACGATGCCTTTGCGCAGGACGTCACTCTTTGAACCGTCAAGCTCGGACGACAATTTCTCAAGAAGGTCATTTAGCTCCCGAGAAATATCCAAACTAAGTCGGACTCGAGTTTTGTCGGAGGAGGCGATAACCCGGGCAGCTTCAGCCCCCGGCATCAGCTTTGCTCTGGGTTCCATCGCACACCTCCCTCATCGTAACCAGGAGGCAAAAGGACTTCAGCCTTCTGATTGTAATTGGAAAAGTCCCCCAAACTACTTCCTAGCTTTGACCCATCGATTTCCGCTCGACCGAGGTCGTAACAGTATCGCCCTAACGACATTTCGCTGAAGGTGAACTTTTCTTTTTTCAAGGTCGATCCGTTGTAGATCGTAAACAATCCAGTCGCGCCGCGTTCGGGTCCTCCCGTGCCGACTAACGGCGATTGGTTTCTGGGATCGTTCTCCGGCCTAGGCGTCTGCGCAAACGTCAGGGCAGAAAAAATAAATATTCCGAGTGCACAAAGTAGCACTCTATTCGCGAGTCTCATCGCGTTCCTCCTACAGATAGTGAGTGAAAGTTCCTGCAGCCGACCAATGGCGCGAAACAAACGGCCAATCCTCGGTGTGATTCGATTGTCTGCTCGAAGCATCTCTCGCCGCGTGCCCATTGGATACGGACGCTCGAACTACCAGCGTCAACGATTACGTTAACAAAACTGCTGCCGCTCTGACCGTGCCCATGGACAAGAGCGACGCAACTGAGAGGGGCCTTCCCCTCCATTCGGAAACTAAGTGGCTTAGTATCCAAGGCAATATTAGCTCGGTTCTTGAAATCATGCAACGTATTATTTACGTAATTTCTACGCATTCATCGAAATAATTATTGCCATATGAATTATGTGCGATCTGGCCGCCACGTGGCCATGAAGTCCCTGGCGAAATCTGTCGCGCTTCTCCGGGGTATAATGTCTTCGCAGCGCTTTTTCACGTCGCTGATAAAACAAGGCGCGTAGTGCCGAAGTAGGATTTCGGCTGACATAAGAATTATGGTTGAGCTAGTTCGACTTGGCTTCTCTGATCGCCCGTCAGGAGATTTACGCGACGTGTACCCGGTGTAAGGGAAATTACGTAATACTATGCTGACTGAAACGGGCCACGCGCCTCCAGTGTTTGCAAGGTTTAGCGAGCGGAATATGTCAGGAATTCTACGTAACCTGACTTTCGCGGTGACAATTTGATAAAGAGATTTGTAGTTGGTGGGCAGAGGCTCGTGTACCACATTTTTGGAGCTTCAAACTGCCAGCCTTTCGCAGCTCCGAAAATACATAAACGACCCCGCTTTTTTAGTCAGAAAACCCTCCGAAACGCAAAGCCAAGTTATGTAATGGCGATCCGCGGAAGAGTGATAAAATTTGTATTCTTATTATTCGAGGAGCAGGAGCTGAATTAGTGGTTTGGTAGCAGTGCTCGGCTAGTAGCATTCCACGGTCGATGGAAGGTACGAGACTCGCATTCAGTAGCCGACGCGGACACACCAGCCCAGAAAGGCGCGTCATATGGTCAATAAAGCGAATGAGCCTAACAAAACCGTTCGATCGGAAGAAATAAGCGATTTTATTCAACAACAATTGCGGGCTCGGAACAAGAAAATCATCGACCCTGTGACCGCATCGAGTTGGCTCATTGAAGAAGGGCTCCAAAAAGAAATCGGAACTCGTCCGGGAAGCTTTCTAAGAAGTCTATGTCGAAAGGGCCTTATTGATGGTGCCGAGAAGAAGGGATCCAATTGGGGCATAAAGAGGATCAAGAAAAAGAGATGAGGCGCTGGGCAAAAACCAATACTTACGAATCGTGCAATTCTCCAATGGCAGCAAGTACTCTACGTGTTGTAGAAATGCCATCAATGGATGAGCCGTCTTTATTTTTGATCTTTCTGGGCACGTAGGTTCTTACAAAAAACAGACTCAAGTTTCCCAATGTCGCTTCAGCCAGGGTTTTCTTATCTGACAAATTGGCCGCTTCTTTAAGGACTCTCCGTTGCAGTTTCCTTAAATAGTAAATATCGGCATAACCTACTAAAAGCGCGTCACTCGTCCTAAACATAACACTCAGATCTAGGCGTTTGTTCCGGAATTTGAAGTCCCCTGCGATCGGACAGGGAACATAGCCGGGACGAAACTTATCGATTAAATCGGCCGGCCTGAGGATCACAAACGAGAGGCAGCTGTATCCCGGCTTGGAGATTAGGTCTTGCACAATACTATCCAGTTGATTAATGCCTTGGCGCTGGGCTTTTCGAGCCTGGTCAGGATAATCCTGTAATCGCGCGAGGTAACTTGGTTTTGCCTGCTTGTGTTTTGTGGTCGTGTAAACTCGAGTTGCTCTATTCCACCCTTTTTCGCCAACTGGGTACGTTGCTTTGAAATAAGACGCTTGAAACGCAATAAAGGCGTCCCAAAGTTTATCTTCGTGGTCAATTGTGAGTAGCGTATTTAGGAGTTCTAAATAATTGCCGTTGTTCTGTCCACTCTGCAGAATGAGAGCCAGCCATTTTCGCAGGGCCTCCAACTCACCGATAGCTTCGATCAAGTGCGCCATCAAGATCAGCTTAGGAAGTAAATAAAAACCGCCAGGGCCGCCACAGAAACAAAGATGATTATGCCCCACGTCAAAACCAAATGCATGCGTTCCAGGTTTTCGCGTCGATAACTCTGGAGGAGTTGCAGAATAAACACCTGCTGCAGGTCCTCTTCTATGAAGAAACTATCGGTGTTTGCATATTCGGCCCACCTTGTCGCGAACGTTTTATAAGCCGCCGCTACTTCTCGGACCTCCTGGGCCGCTTTCGTTTCATCGGAACTCAGGCTCGCAGGGAGTTTGTCGAAATTATACTTAAAGTACCAGCTCCTAATATCCGCAATCTCTCGATAGGGATATTTAATGCCTCTCAATGCATTGTAGAGCTGCATTAGTTTTAGTCCGGTGAAGAGAAGAATGACCAGGGCAATAAAGCTTATTATGAGTGCTGGTCTTGTCATCGACGTTCGAACGTTTGCGAGAAAACCGCTGAGGCCGGCCGTTACGGTTATTAGGGCTAGGGCTACTTGCAAGATTTTGAACCGTTGCTCTTCATACCAATCGAAACGTTTTGCTGCGTAGTCAATCATTCTGTAGAGCCGGTCTTGGAGTGGCGTCGTTGCCGTAGCATCTTTCAAGGTCAAGACGATTCCACGCACGTCGGCCATAAGAGTCGTTTGCACGTCCGCGGTACTTTGTGACATTTCGATTCGAGTTTTCCTTTCGTCTCTGACAACATGGTCGTTGATATTCACTGTCATTGACAGTGAATATCAACTTTAGCAGAGTAAAACAGTCCCGGGACGACTGTCAACGCATAATACACAGCTTCAACATTCTAGAGCGGGCAGTTACTTGTATTTAGTGTGTGCTTCGGCGAGTTTCTCTGGGGTGGGAGGAAAGATATCAAACCAGTTCTCTCTATAGACACGCTCTCGCTCACTATCCACCTTTGTAAGATCAATGGGAATCTCGTGGCCGGGCGCTCCGCGTTGCTTTCCGACAACAATCGAAGTAAGCGGGGGAAGACCTTCGTCGATGCAAAAAAACGCTATGTGCCCGAGGATTTTGTCGAGAACTCCGGCTGCTCGATGCCCGTACATAAGTTTCGAGAGCCCTTCGTAAGTCAGTGTCTGGCGATTCATAGCACTACCAATGAGAATTTGCCACGCTTGTACTGCCCGGTCAGAATTCTTCGAAGATGGATTGAACTTACGCATATTCTCATTCTCCTGTCGCGCTTATATCACTGATCGAACTTCAAAACAAAAAATCGAAAAAGGGCGGCGTGCGTCATTTTGCATAAGCGGCTTTTCCGCGCGGAAGCGCATGCTTAGGAAATAGCAACAATGGCAAGCGAAGAGGATCGGTGATATAAGTCCGCGAATGTCAAAACTCAAGTTCCCACTCGTGCACTACGGCGCAAATTAGCAGCACTATGAGTTGATGGCGGTAAAGGTGAACAACGTAAGTGGTTCCCTGCAGTCGCATTATGACTTCTATTTGTATTTGCTTTCGCTATGAGTGAGGACTAAGCCTCGATAGAGTTTGTTTAGCGCGCTTCGGTTAAAATCCAGTCTGGCGCTGGCAGCTGTCATACTGCCCGTGCAGTCGCGAACAGTTTCAATCACATTACGCTTTACACGCGCGCTGAATTGCTGGAGCGATTCGCCTGGTAAGAGCATGCGGCATTCAGCGGGCAAGAATATGGCCTCATCGCTTCTTATGCGGGACTTATTCGATGTGTGGTTTAAGCGCGATATTTCTTTACGCGCGCATCCTGCTGTAATCGGTGTGTTCTTGTCCGCGTGCGTGCTGAGCCGAGCAATCACATTATGTAATTGTCTAATGTTGCCGGGCCAAGGGTAAGTCGTAAGTTCCTTAATTGCTGCGTCCTCTATTTCGATGGTGTCGAGAATCCCCGATCGCTGTTGTTCGTGGATCAGTCGATCGTGCACGAGGATCGGAATATCCTCGCGGCGGTCCCGAAGCGGCGGAATCGAAATCTCGAGGACGGCCAGGCGGTAATAAAGATCCTCACGGAATTTTCCTTCAATAACCATTTGTTGAAGATCACGCGAAGAGGCGACGATAATTCGCACGTCGCACTTGATATCAACGGTGCCGCCCAAGCGTCTGAATTTTTGTTGCTCGATGGCTGTTAGCAGCTTGGCCTGCAGTTCGAACTTAAGTTCACCGATCTCATCGAGAAAGAGTGTCCCTTGATCAGCGAGTTCAAACAGACCTTTTTTTGAGCCCATCGCGCCGGTAAATGCCCCTTTTTCATAGCCGAACAGTTCGCTCTCTACCAGTGAATCAGGAATGGCTGCGCAATTTACGTCGACGAACGGTTTGTCAGCCCGCGGACTACGTTCGTGAATGGTAGACGCAGCGGTAGTCTTTCCCGTTCCAGATTCACCGAGGATCAAAACGACGTGCGCTGAGCGTGCGGCGCTATCGATGGCGCTGGAAAGTTCCAGCATGTGTTTGCTCTCGCCGAGCATTTTAGTGAATGGTTGCGGCACTTGTTTTACGAGCGTGAGGTTTGTTGCCGGCTGGGTCCAATTAAGGGACGCGCTCGCCGCCCAGGTTGTTAGTGACTGGAGATCGGCGTTTACATCAGCCGGAATCAGCGAGTTACAGGAGACGGTAACGAGAACGTTTTCAAAACGGCCCTTCACCTCGCATAACTTGTCGGCGGCGGCGGACTCCGGCACCGCGACGCGGTGTTCGTAGATCTCTTTTCCGCGTTTCAGAGTGATGCACGTGACGACAACATTGCGATGTTGGTAGGCTTGTGCCAACTTGGACAATCCCTCAACGAGGGTCGTGACGTGAGCGTTTTTCTTACTTCTAATGCTATTGCTGTTCATGATGTTCCTTTTGCGCGTATTAGCGCGGTAAAGCCTTCGCGAACGATTCCAATACTTCACGAACGTCCGGGCGATTGGCTACTGCATCAGTCACCATCGCCTGCTGCTTAAGCTTCCAAGTCGGAAGAGAAATACCTCGCTCATACCAGCGTTCAGCTTCGCGACGGATTCTTCTAATTGCAAATTCTTCGATTGTTTCGGATGCCTCGGATAGCGCTTGAAGTGTGAGCGGTACCAAGTGTCCGCGTTTGATAACAAAGTGGAGCTTTCCGAGATTCTTGGTGATGAGGGTTTTCGAAGCTCTCGTCGGTTCGCCTGGCATGTGTCTAATGCGTTCGGCTTCCTTGCGCACTTGTTGGGAAATGATTTTGTCCTGTGCCTTCCAATCCGTTCTGAAGCCCGGACCGTGACCCGTCCGCCGCGGTGGGAGGTGGCTGTAGAGCCATTTTTTGTCGTAAAGAACGAGCCAACTAAAGGCAGCGGTATTTGCTTGGCAGAATTTGCTCCTCGGAACTCCGTCGTTTGTGGCCAACAGTTGTAGCCAACGATCTCTTTTGATCTTTCTCTTTTGTAAGAACTTGGCGGTAGGCGGACTATGTTCGCCGGCCACGGTGAACCTCTTCTTCTTCCGAGATAAGCAAACGACTCCTGTTTGCTCAAGCATTAACCTAACTGTTTCAGGGTTTGTGCAGAATCGAATAGCCAAGTGGGTAATTAGCGATCGCTTGGAGCAAGCTTGCCTGAGGCTAGCAATCCAAGCTTGGGTGAGGCAGATGAAGCCCGTTGCATAGTATTGATCTTCTAATGTCTTGTCTGGGCCAACTCGGTAGTAAGTGAAACCGCAGTTGCAGGTGAATGTTCCTATGGGATCGCCGAAACTCTTTGTTTGACTTTTTTCATAGTGATTGATCGTAGGCTGCCGAAATACCTTGCATGTTGGATTAAGACAAGGCCACGGTCCCTCCCTGAATGGACCGCGCCGAGCCGGCATTTTGAAAAAATCTGCGGCGGCGTGACCCAGGTACTGAATTAGAAGGAGATGTTCGATCGGATTTTGGGATCCCATCTCGTGAATGAGGCGTGTAACCCAGTTGTTTTTGTTTTGGAGCGCACAATAAAAGTGCTCCAATAATTCTTTAGAGTAATGTTGTCTGAGCGCTTCAATTAAAACCTTCAATTTCACGGGGCCCTCATAGCCGGAAAAGCATCGCGAATAGAGCAAAGCAAAATAACGCTCGCGGTTGCCTACGCTTGTGTCGGTAGGCATTGCATTTTCGAGTAGCCATTGCGCGTCTTCCGCTAGCTTCAAATAAACCTGGTGATTCATATTTTCATTGTCGATGTATTGATTCGGGAGCGTAGTTACGATCTTCTCTGCAGTGACAAATGCTTCGGGATTTCCTCTGTGGCGGGTATGAAGGGAGCTGTCATTTAGGAAGGTTCTATGCGTTGGGCAAACCTCTATGCCTGATAGCTGGTGAAGCCTATGCCAATAGGTTTCGCCGAACATCAACCGATCCGCTTGAACACACTCTGAACAAAAGCGGAAGTTTTCGACGCGAATGTAATGCGTGAGAACACCGAGCCTTGCGTGAATGCTTCCGCCTTCGTCGATCGTCATATCAGTGCGAATTCGACTCAATTTGTGTGGTGAGACAAAAGGTGCGTAAAAAGGCAGGAGCGTGTGTTGGTCGATTAGCTGATCGAGGGTCTTCCAGTTTGCGAATGGAACACGCTTCACCAATTCGCTGAGATTTGAAGGCAGATCAAAGGCGACCTTTGCCCTTTCCTTTCCGAAGAGATCACGACCGGTACACTCGCGGCTACGGTAGCCCATGAGCTCGTGGTAGCGAGCGCAGAAACTAGAAAGAAGTTCGTCCGGATAGAATTCGGGTAGTACCGCTATCATTTTGCGGTCTCGCCTTCCTCAAGCAACGCGGCGCTCTCGCCGATGTGACCTGCCTCTTGAAGCACAGTAAATACTGACGTCTTTGTGGATGCTGCCTTTGAGTAGGCGGCCCTAAGATCATCTTCCTCAAAAGCAGGATCTTCCTTTCGCTTTTTCGATTTTGACTTTAGCCCTTTCGATGGAGCTGGTCGCTTGTTAGGTAATTCTCCGTATGGAGTAGGCTTGACTTGTTTGGCGGGTGATGGCTTCGTAGGGCTCGATTGCTGAGTCTTCAGATCTTTCAAAGCCTTCTGAACAAATTTGTCGATAGGTATCGGGTTAACGTCCGGCACCTGTGATAAATATTCTGTGTTACCGCTTCGCAGCGCGGAAAGGACTGGCTGAGCTTGTTTGAGACTATCCCGTGCGACTGAACGGATAATGTCTTCTGTTATTACTTCATCATCCGGCGTGGGAGCGGTGACAATTGCGCGTATTTGCGCCAGCATGTAAATCTTTGCGGCAAAATCAGTGATGCCTTGTGTTTCTTCATACAGAACCTGAGCTAGTTCCTTGGTTAGCGGACAAATCTTGCGGGTGTACTGGTAAGTCCAAAGCGACTCGATAAGTAATTGCCAGACACCCGGGCTCTGCTTTGGTCTCTTCTTACGATGACGGTCATTTTCGACCCATTCGCCTTCTTCCATTCTGTCCCAAACGAGATCACCCTGACCGGTGCCTCGCCGGATTTGATGGAACTCACCGCTTAGGACCTGTTTTGCTTTATAAGTACCGACCAAAACGATCGGAATGCCCATGGAATTTGTGAGTTGTACAAAGAAGCTGAGAAGTTTCAACGCGCCGTCACTCTTAAGTCCACTCAGCCGATTAATTTCATCAATGACCAGAACGCCCAGGCCATGAATCCCGGCCACTCGAGCCATGTTTGGCAATAACTCATCGGTAGTGCGGCGGCCCTCGGCATAATTGCGCTTGTAATTCGTGTTGAGCAAAAGATCCAAAGCTTGAAAAAAATTTATACACAGTCCTTTCGGTGAACCGTCGAATGGGCATTCGAGTTTTAGCCAGACAACCTGGGCCACTTGGAGATCCCTTTGAGCGTAATGACTGTGGTAAATAACTTGCGGGTAAAGAGAGAGTACTGATTCTACCGAAGTTGACTTTCCGACGCCGGAGAAGCCAATGATTGTGAAACCCAACTGAATCGCATGCGCCGAGTTTTGAATAACTGAAGTAGAGCAACTTAAGTTCTTGCACTGTTCATTGAGAGATCTCCAGTGGCCTGGCGCAACGGGATTGCGATTTTGATAACCTCCGCGAATCATTCGCGAGAAACGTTGTTCAAGATCGATATGTACGGGTAGCGCGACAAAGCATTGCAGGGAGTTCTGAATCGCGTGCAAGCGTAAATGAGTCGGCATTCTTCGCTCAGATGCGTCGTAAGGCGGGAATCTCCCAAGGTCCTCAATGGCCTGGTCTTCAGTCTTTATGGGTGGAAGCGCCTCAATGAATGGATTGCCGCAATATCCAGCTATCGCTTGTTTAAGATACCCCGCCGCCGCCTGTCGTCCTTGTGCCGTCATGAAGCTGGGCGGTGTTTTCTGATTACTATCCATTTTTCATTTTCCTTTCTCGTATTCGCCGAAGTTTATCTATAGGTTGTGGAGGGGGCACATAACCACCTTGAGGTAATGGACTGGCGTTATTCAATTGTTTGGAATTGGTGCCGAGTTCCCAAGCTTTAGCTTCCCTCTCAAGGTCGCGTTCATGTTTTCTGTTTTCGCGGATTCCGGAGATACGAGCACGATCGCTCATATCAACGTGCGAATCGGCTGCCTTTTCTTCTGCCTGACTAACAACCTGATCCGTTGCGGCGTGAAGTTTAGCGCGTGACCGTTTATGTTGGGTTTGTGCGCCTTCTTTTCGTTGAGCTCTCAATTCAAATTCATCGAGTGTTTCATACCAATCGCGGTCAAGGAATGCCTTGTCCTTTTCCAAAAGGTGACACACTTCCATTCGTTTACCCTTGTCCAGGCGGAGATATATTTGGTTACGAGTGCGTGGATCGTGAGCGACACGAATCCTCCAAGATCCCTTCTCGCCGGCGCGCTCAAACCACTGTTCACGTTCGGCGAGGTCACAGCTGTAATGAAGGTGGGCAAAATAGATGCCTGTTTGAGTAACCGAGGCTTCAGCTTCTGGTAAGAGGTTAAGGCGAACTGTTTCAATATCGAATTTCCGCAAGTGTCCGCTTCGATTCTTGATGCCCCATTTCCACAGGTCTATTGGGTAGGGTTCGACGCCTTCGGCAATCATGTGTTCATCCATCGGATAGTCATGGAGTCGCTGATTTTTGTTGTGGTCGAGCACTGACAGAATCATGATTTTTCGAAACTCATTGAGGGTGAGTTTGGCGTCGAGCCGATGATCGCGGTCACCGCGGTCACGCTTTCTTACTCGTCCAGGCAGCCAATGAATAGTTTTTTCGTTACTAAGATCAATGTGTTGTTCGACGATGCCCTTAAGATCAGCGCGATAGGGAGCCGTGTTATCGACACGAGTGCTGAAGGCGCTTACGAGTTGATCAGCATCGTAGCCTTCGAACTCGCCACGATCGGCCATTAGGGCTTCCGGTAAATGAAATGCGGGCCATTCCGAAGACTCGATAGTGATGCCGTATTCCGCGCAGAACGTGACCTTATCGGTGACGGCGTTTTCGATGGCCAGCATCGCGCCTAGCCAGCTTGGGCCTTCCAGGGAAACACTGAGTCCGACGATTAGGCGGGAAAAAACATCAATAATGAAGTAGATGATGGGCCGACCAATGATCCAGTTCCTGTTGAAGGAGCTAACAAGATAGACATCACCTGGGGTTGCATCGACTTGAAAGATGGAGCCCGGCCCAGCAGCCATTTGGGTTGAGTCTCCTAGTTTTGCGCGACCTGAAAGCTTCTGCCTTATTGGTCCATCTCGTGCGGTCTGAGATTCGCGCGGGAGTCGCTCTTTCTTATACCAATAGTTGAACTGCCGATAACTCGGCAGCTCCTCAGCAGGTGGGAGCTGCGGGACCCAAGCGCCATCTTTGTCCTGGTCATAGCCACAATTGAAGAATTTCTCGAGTGTGAGCTGATAGGCTCGTTTGAGCGGGTTACGTATGCGTTTTTCATAGAAAAGAGCAAATCCGTTTCGGAATACTTGGAGCATTTCTTTTGTTACGTTAACGCCTCGAGTCTCGCCCGTTGCGGCAGACAGTTTGCTAGGACGGCCTAGTTTCTTTCGATCACTAAGGGGGTTTGCGGCGTCCTCACCTTTGTCCTTGTTGGAGTCCAATCTGTCACGCCAGCCGCAGTTGTCGTAAAGGGGGAGTAGGGCGTTTTTCACCTGGCCCCGTTGGAAGTAGCGGCGTCGGTGCCTGTAGAGTGTCCATTTTGTGGAAACTCCACTTTTGACAAGGGTCATTACTCGTGAATTGCGTTCGTAGGGCTCGAAAACCTCAGCGGAGTTATCCTCAAAAAGGGGCGAGATTAGTTTCCATGCCTTGTCTCGACGTTCTCGATGGCTCTCTTTGATGTCTTCTTCAGGGCGAATCAGATAAGCAAAGGGATCTTTTGGCAACGCTCTGGCGGCGCCTGTTTCCAAGGCTCTCTCTAAGTCATTTCTATCTCTCAGAACGGGTCGCGCTTTGCGGCCGTAGATTTTTATGGTCCAGACATCGCTGCTGGAAGAGTTGAGCCAAAGCACCCGTTCGACAGAGTCCGGCCCTGGATTATCTGTCCATTCGTAGACCATGTTTTTCATTAAGATCATTTCATAAGCCATCCCTGCATAATTAGATTCAAAGGTTCGCTTGGTTTATCGGTTTCGTCATGAATGGAAGTAGATGATGGGCCGACCAATGATGATCGAGTTTCTGTTGCGTGAGCTAACGAGGAAGACATCAACTGGCGTTGCATCGACTTGAAAGACCGAGCCATGCCTCTCGGCCACCTGAGTCGAGTCTTCGGACTCTGCTTGACCCGAAAGGTTCTCACTTATTCGTCCTAGATTATCTGTCTCGTAGATCATGTTAATGATTAAGATCATTACCCTGTTCTCCTTGCTTAAGTAGATTCAAAGGCTCGCTTGGGTTTATCGGTTTCATCATGTCAACAAGCAGATGACGACTAGCGATCAGGTATCGCGTGATTGACAAACAGGTACCCACCTCAACACCCAGTCGGTCATCAAGGAACATTGTGATCTGGCACAAAGGGCCCTTTTGCTTTCGCAGCTCCAGCAGTACTGTCGATGCGATCAATGAGAATTCAACTTCTTCCAGCTCACTAAAATTTTCGACGTATCGGTATGGGTGTATCCACTCAACGTTCTTGGCTAACACTTTCGGTACGTTGTCTTCCGTTACGATCTTTAGTTTTTTCTTTCTTACTTCCCAATAGCGTCGTTCAAGTTCGAGTTTCGCGAGTGTTCGCCAGCTACAAAGGTCGGCTTTGTATTTGAGGGTCTTGGGTACATCGAGGTCTGTGGAATCACATCGGACGGTGATGACAAAGTCTGTCGTCAGAACGATTGGATGTTTAGTGCGAGGATGCACCGGATGTGGGATTCCACAATCCGCTGCAATTGAGATCGTCTCTTCAAGGGGTAGCAGCGGGAACTGCTCGCGAATATCTACAACGGAAGTTAGCCATTCCTGGACGTAGAAATAGCGGAGTTCGAAAAGGCTAAGAACGTGATGAACACGATCGGTCTTCCAACCTTTGCTTCTACAGGCCAGCCCTAGAGAAGGAACGTCCTGGATATGGAGCCATGGTTGATAGTCGGCCAGTCTGCCTATCCCGCGACCTTGCTTTATTCGCTTCTTTATCGATTGCGGCGTTGTATCTCTTTTTCTTTTTGCCAAAATCGATTCTCCTGAAGGCATCGGCAGAAATAACAGCTAAAAACCTTCGCCCTTGTTAGGCACATCGAGTACAATGTGCTCTCTTGGACAGCCGAAGCCTTACTCACCTAAACCAAGTAAGCGAGGTTTGCCCTCTATTGATCTAAAACGGGTCCAATGGCTGAATTTACGAAAAGTTTTCTTCGTAAATTTGTACGACTCGAACGTATTAGTGATCGGGGATTCCGTCGAGTGGCTGAACCTGCCAAACAAATTGATCCCGTCGTTAGGGAAGGCGAGGACCTAAGGATAAGACTGCTCGCCGTAGCGGTCAGGTTGTTCGGGTCGAAGGGGTGCATCGGTCCGGATACGGTGCTTCCTGGCACTGGAAAAACCGCGCGGGGCTTGGTCCAGGACACGTTCGTAAAGTTACTGAAGAGCGGTAAGTGGCATCCCGGTTCGGGCGGCCCGGATATCTTTCCTCTGGCGAAGGTGATTCTTGAAAACCTCTTTAGAGATCTTCTAAGGAAATCTGAACACAAAAACTCCGCAAGCATTGAGGCGCAAGAAGCTGACCAAACCCGGGAGTTCATTGATCACAATGCTGTTTCTCCATTTAAGGCAATTGCTGCGAAGGAGACGTATGAATGGATCCTGCGCCAGATGGGCTCAGACAAAATGGCAAGAGCATTTGTGATTGCAGTTCAGAATGGCGCAACTACCAGAGCAGAGATTGCTGAAGATTTGGGGGTCGATGTGAAAGAGGTAACGAAGATCCAAAAGAGAATACAGTACAAACTGCACGAGATGGAGCAAATGATGTGGGAACTCAAGGATCAGCGGTAGATAAAAGGCGCAAAGAAATGGAAAACAAGAATCCTCTTCCTTCCCGGGAAGAGTTGAAAAGATTTATAGAATCCTTAACGCCTCCCAACGAGGAGATGGATGAGGTTAGCGCCACAATTGTGCTGGAGCAGGCAGGAGTAGATGTGGATGCCTTTCCAGATGATCTGATGGACCGTCTGGATCGCGAAGTTGAAGAGATGCGGTCGCGGGAAGAAGAAGTTCCGGCGCCACTGCTCGAGTTCGCGGAAGCTCTACATCGGCAAATCCAAGCCGAGAAAGAAACATCGACCGATCCGGAGACCCACATAAAGAATCTGTTAGCTAAAAGGGTCCCCCCTCGAGAAGCCGCTTCATTACGCGCATCGTTCCGGTCTTTGAGAATGGATCTGCTTACGGAAGAAGATGTACGACTCGTAGAAGAGCTTTACGAAGAACTCAAGTCGCGAAAAGAGTGATTTCACGTGGCCTCCCATGCTACGCCAGAAAATTTTGCCTCCAAACTTCTTTCCTGTCTTGGGCTCAGACCACCGTTTTTGATGGAGAAAATAGCCCAACCGCTCGGACTTGAAATTCGGAGTCGCAACACTACAGGTTTTGAAGCAACTTTGGTGCGCAATCCTCACGGAGCCGGGGGAATCATAGCCACTGGCGGCGTGGTAAGAGGTTTCAATCGTCAACGGTTCACAATAGCGCACGAATTGGGCCATTACGTCTTGTCGACGGATCAGGAACCCACCGTATGCCTTAGCAAGGACCTGCAGTTGTGGAATCCGTCCATTTTGGCTGAAGAGCGAGCGGCTAATCGCTTCGCAACTGAGTTGCTCCTTCCAGCTAAACACGTTGCGCCGATAGTCATTGACCGTGGAGTATCGATCGAGACTGCTAATTACGTTAAGAATTCTTTCGTTACTTCGCTGACAACCGCAGCATTTAGATGCGCGGAATTGTCCTTCGAAACATGTGCCGTTGTTTACATCGTTGACGGCATCGTCAAAAATTACCTTCCAAGCAAATCATGGGGCTATCGTATTTTTACCGGTTGTCCGGTCAGCAAGTCCACGATGGCGGCAAAACTTCTCGAAAATGGATCGGGTTTGACGCAGTGCGGCCGGGTGAATGCGATGGCTTGGGCTGACGGAAGTAAATTCATGGACTTCCCAGCTGAGTTTTTTGAAGACTCTATTCACTTAAGGAGTTATAAGACGATCCTTAGCTTGCTTACCGAGGTTGGTTAGCTGTCCGCAGCTAGGTGAAAATGGGGGACTCCGCTCAAGCTCGAGGCTGCTGATATCGCACACTGCCTTTCGTCTGTGCCACGGACCGCCCACGCGCCGAACTACGGCCCAATTCTTATCAATCCGTTCGACCCACACTTTCTGACGGCCAGGGAGATAAGCAAATCGTCCCACTAAACTCGTATTGTTTTTCATGAACACGATCGTAGCAGACGTTGCAAGTAAGGATTTTGGCAGATAGTGGGCTAAATCTGTGTTGCTGACCGAAAATAAAAATTTCGAGGTTTGGGCCGATGCATAAAGGGCCGAACAGTGGGAATGGCGTAACCTTTTAGCCAGCTCAGGACTGACCACCCAATCGACTGGATGAAACCGCTTATTATTAAGATGTCTAGCGCGTTTGCTATCAATCGAACATTTCGGGATCGGAGGTCTGATGATTCGACTGATACATTGGCGAGGAGCTTTTCGCGATATTCCTGGAAGGTCTTAGCGCATTTGTTACAGCGGTAGCTCTGATTGCCGTTGCGGTCCTTTCCGAATTTCTTGGCTTTGATCTGACAGTTATGACAGGTCACAATACACTAGCCCGGCTAGACGCCTCCGTCGACTGGCTATAAAACAGGGCTTTGCCTAATAAGTCGGAATTTCAGGATTACCAGCTATTCACTTTTTGGGCAGATGGGTTACTTTTTGGGCAAGAAAGGAAATAGCGAGACTATATGCTCGACGTAGCGACTTGTTTTCGCAAGTATAATTTAACCAAATGAATGCCTAAAGCAACAATGCTGCCGATGAAGGCACTGATGAAGGCAAGAGGCCATATGATCGGTTGTTTCCTTCTCCACACGAAGCTAATCGCTAAGTAAGAAGCGGCGGTTAAGTAATAAAGGGCTCCGACAACATCACCCTTCTTCTTTTTCTTCCCGCGCCACTCCCACAGCAGGAAAATGAAGATTGTCACTGCTACACCGGCTGTAGCGCCGCTCACGATCGATTCAATTTTGCTTGATTGTTGAATGGCGTTAGCTAGCTGCACGTGACTAGCGGCTTGACCAAAATAAAGAGCGCACGCGGCACTCGCAACCACGAAGGCCGAATAGTAATCCATCCGAGACTCTCGCCCTTGCCTTCTGACTCGATTGCATTGGCCCCACTCAATACGCAGCTTGAAAGCGAAATATACAACCAGAATCAGAAGCGCCCACGGTACAGCTTGAGGGCTTTTGATCGCTCCGATAATCGCGCCAGCGTTACCACCGGCCTCCTTTATCTTTTCAAGATCAATCCCTATCAGTTCCCAAATAAACAGGATTCCAGCCCAAAGCATCAGTTGTTTACGGGCCTTGTGATATTCAGAAGAGAGTGGTCGTGGTTCGCGGGCACTGACTGGCTTGGTTTCTTCGGGCATGGCAGTGGAAGAAGAATGGCAGGCTTATATCACCCGATCTAGGTACTGCGCAAAAGAAAAGCGGTCGGCCCGTCCCAACCTTTATTATTGCTTTGGAGATGGTGCCAATAGACCCGCTAGAGCACCAACTGCCGCCGAGCCAAGCGCAACCGCGGCATCGGGCGTCGTCTTACCAATCGCAACCAAAACGATTGAGCCGAGAATGGCGATGATTACGGTGATTCCAAGAGCCCCCACCACCATCCGATAAATCGTTGTGTCGGGTATTTGTTGTGAGGCAACCCTTGCTATGGCCGCAGCAGGGTTTTGCTTAATCTCCTCGGCAAGTGCGGGGTCGGCGGTGACTCTTGCTACTAAATCCTGCGCCGACTTAACCGATCCGTCCCCAGTTCCGGTTGCCATGTTGTTACCTCCAGTAACTCCAGTAGTGAGAATCAAAAGGAAAAAAAGGAAAAGCAAGAGGCTTATATCACCGATCCAAGCGCGAGGCAAAATAAAGGCGGGGAAGTCGGCGAGTCGTACTTCACCCCCAGAGGCTTCCCCGCTGGAAAGCGACTCTCCGCACAGCGAACCGTAGGCGGGCCGCGCCCGGGCAGAACGGGAAGACTCGGCGGCAACACTGGTCGGAAGAGATCCGTGTTCTACCGGCGACCATCCCACTTCTAGTCTGAAAGGCACAGGCAGGCAACGCGAACCTGGGACATCCGGCATCGGCGACGACGCTAATCCGTGCAGCCGTACCGCGCTATGTGAGGACCTTATTTCCCGGAGTTTCTAACGCCGGCAATAGCCTGCAGACCGTGACGGTGAGGCTGTGAGGCTGTCTTAGCTTCGTCGGGATAGCAGTGGCGGATGGCTGATATCTCACCAAACTGACGGAATTGGGTAGCATTTCAATTATTTGCAGAATTTGTATCAAGCATGCAGAAATTCTATGAAAAGAATAGAATTCTTATTGACACCAGCGCAAAAATGGGGTATTAACCGATCCTCTTTTTGGACCATTAAAATCCAGGAAGATCTGCCCCAAGGTTAAGGTTTTTAGAGCCTTTGCGACCGAATTCCTGCAATCCCGACTACTCAACTTGACGGGATTTCGGGCGGTTTTTCGCAACCTGACTGGCATCGTTACGCGAACGGAAAGCATCCATTAACGCTCCCCGAATCGCAAATTCTCAGGAAAACAGGGGGTCATTACACCAATGGCCCACAGGCGAGGCTGCGTCTCTTGACTGGCATCCGTCTTGCTGTTTAGGACGAACCGAGAGGCATTAGACCTCGTATTATTTTTTATGAAGGAGGTGCTCGAAAATGGCTAACTTAAAGGTAAAAACTAGCACCAGCGGCCGGCGATACGTTGAAATCAGCGAAGTGATTAAGCGACGCTTGGCGGACATTAAGAAGCGTGAAAATGGTAATGGCCACGGACACCGCACGTCCGGCGAAACCACCCACGAAAAGACACAGGTGAAACCCATACCGGCGGATAAGCCCGCGCGTTCTCTTTCGACTCCTACTTCTACCTAAAAGGTCTCAGGCTTCCTCTCTCACGTGGAAACGACCATCCCCTTTAACATTTTGCTTCTGCCCCTCTTGGGGGGCTTTGCGTTTGTGTCCACGTGGAATTATACACGTTGGCACGCCGTCAGAGCCTCACGCGAGCGGCTAATCTTTTATGCAGCTCTGGCAGGTTTCTGTTCTCTGGGAGTTGTCTTTTCCGCCAAAATCCTATTCGGTCCTTTTGTTCCACCCGGCATCCCGAAATTTTGGCACGACAACATTCCTTTTGATTACTCCGGAGTGTCAGTAGCGGCTATGGTGTTAGCTTCTGTCATGGGTTTTTTGCTGAACCAAACACGGTGGTTTGATACGGATACCCAGGCAAGGCGGATAGTCACGAAAGAGGGTGGTCCCTTAGAGCAATTCTTGGATGTTGCAATGGGCGCTCAAAAGGATGTCTTGGTCACCATGACCAATGGGAAGGTTTATCTTGGCTTGATGGCTAGTTCGTTTGTTCCCGATCAGCGCGACCAGACAATTACATTACTCCCTATATGGAGTGGGTTTAGAGATAACGGGAGCCAAAAGATTACCTTTACGACGGACTATGAATCTGTTTATGCCAAGATGGAATTAGATTACCCGGGTGATCATGAGCAACGAATCGAAGACTTCCGCATGACTATTCCCATTCGCGAATTAAGAACAGTCACCTTCTTCAGCAAAGATCTGCATAGGCAATATTTCGGCGGCCAGCGCATCATAAACTAAACTAGGAATAACGACCCGCATCAATTTTCCGCGTGGCAAGAAACTGGAGTTTGGCGATAGGACATACCGCTTGGTTTCGATGAAACTTCCCGCCCACACGTCTCACAGTCGCAAGACCATTAGCAACGTACTCGATCCAAACTTTCTGGCCATCCGGTAAATAGGCGAACCGGCCCGCTCGATCGGCTTTTCTTTTCACACGTCGATCCTAACAGGCGCGTCAAGTAAAGGATTTTATCAAGGGCGGCGAGCAGTTGACTTCGAGCAGGCTGCCGCACCGCCCATTTCGACTGGCTATAATGGCGACGGGACCAACCAGTCGAAACTCTCAGAGTTACTGGTTTATGTTTACCCAATTCGCATTGCTGCTTTGTGTGCAGGTCAAGGTCTTTGGGCAAAAGTCCAATCGAAAGACGGGATGGATCTCCCAGTCTGTGCTTCTAAGGAGATGATTCTGGGCGGCGTGCTCAGAGTCGAACATTATCAATCCAGTTACGCGGACGTGTAATACGCCCCCGTTCATGGGATCGATTAGACTCTTTAGCTTCGCACCGTCAAAAGCTTGGTTGAGTGCGACTCGAAGTCGCGGAGCAAACTCAGCCGTCTGAGACTGCGCCTCACGCTTCTTGAGCGTATTGAAAGCCGCCGTTTTCCCGTTACCAGCCGGAGCCGTTAGCTTCAACGTATTATCGTCAACCAAGACGATATGAACGTCGGTGTTTTGTGGGTCATGGAAGCCAGTAAACCCGCAGTTACAAGATTCGCCGTGCTTGTTCGGACTGCCGGAGTTCTGTGGCCGCGCATCCAAGGCCCATGCGACAACACGTACCATGTCGCCTTCTCCCAACCTACTTCCGTTAGGATGTCTTAACGGATCGCGCGGAAAGCCGATTCCGCCAAATCCGGCTACAGTTTCTTTCAGTCCAGCTAAATCGGCGAATGTAATGTCTCTCACGGTGCGGGGATCGCCCTGAGTCGTGTTCTTTTGCTTGTTCAACAATGGATCGAGCTCACCACCACAGCCGGTGTCTGGGCAGTCTCTTATGTCCCTGAGTACCGCCGGACATGGTATGGGCACTCTTCCGCCCTGGGCGGGTTGTGCACTTCTTTGCGCGTCACTGGTTGAACTAAAAATGAGAAGGGCGAGAAGTAGAAATCCTATTGCAGTACGTTTCATAGCAGGAGTCTCCTACGAGGTGAGATAGTAGAACGACCAGCTTATACACCCGCAAGACTTAGGAAGCAATCTTTTCAGGGCCAGAATCGCTCTCGCCGCTTTTCCATTGCGGGTGTTACGCGCTCGCAATACTTGCAGAGGATGCGATCCTCTGGCTTCTCGCTAACCAGGTACAACGGCCCCGGCCAGTTTCCGCTCTCCTTGTTCTTGGGCTTTTCTCCGGTCACGAACCCTCCACAATAGGTCTCCCTACCATTCACCAGATGATAGAGCAAACTGGAATCAGAAGTAGCGTACATAAAGGTGGAAGCGGGGAAGTCGGCGAGCGCCCACCGCGCCCCCAAGGGCTTCCCCGCTTGGTGAGAGCTGGCGACGGTTGTCCTCACCCCAACGTCGCCCGGCCCTCTACATGGGAGCATGGTTTCGGCAAGCTCACTCTTGCTTACTCCGCTGTACTCCCATATCCTAGGCAGACCTGACCGATCATGATGTCGAATAACACGCGAGGTTCAACTGGTTAGTGCGCCGCGCCTGGACGATAAGGGCGATCCGGGCATCCTCAAACACGGCGCGCAGTTTAGTATTATTTAATACTGACAGCAAGGGAAATCCATCAGGAGGGCGATCCTGATGGGAAGGACCAAGCGTGATTACCCGCGCAAGTTGGCGCGTAAACTGAGAAAGATTCGTGACCGGGAAGGACTATCTCAGGCTGAGATTGCGAAGAAGTTGGGCGTGAAGGACCGGGCCAGCATTTCCCAATTTGAAATCGGCACAATAGAACCACCGCTGCCAGTGCTTCTCAAGTATGCTCGCTTGGCCGGAGTGTCAACGGACGTGCTGATTGATGACAAGTTAAAGCTGCCAAAATAGCAGGCGGATCAGAAGAAGATTCCTGTCAACGGCGAGCTAAGATTTTCCTGTCAGGTTTTTCGGTGCTGTTGGGCGGGGCTTCAAAAAATTCCGGCTTGAGACGACCGAGCGTCCCAGCTTGCGCTCTAGGCCGCGTCGAGCGTCACCGGCAACTCTACCGCCAGAGTGAGCGGCGTCAGCGTTCTGATACAAACCCTGCGCGTCAGTCGATTGTGTGATCGCTGCCGTAGACTTCTCTCCAAGCATAGTAAGCACGAGTTCCATATCGGTCATGTGGTCCCGCAGATTTTGGCTCGTTAGCCCTTTGTATCGCTTATGTTCATCTGTCTTGAGGCCAAAAGTTTCGTGAGAGATGATGTTCGTCAGGTAGCCGTACTCCATTCCCTCGGTCACTCCCCGCTGCGCCCACTCAGTTGTTAACTCATGCCTGACTACAATTGAGCGCAACCGAGCTTCGATCCAATCGTCACTCCTGCCTTGAATCTGCCAATTGATGATCGCGCGCTTTACAGAGATTTCCGGGTCTTGAAATTCCTGTATGCGCTCATATCCAACCCGTGCGAGCCATCGCTTAAACGGTTCGGCTTTCTTGGAAGGAATAGACTGGATAACGCGAAACAATGTTTCCGTGTTCACCGCGTCGGTTAGGTACATTTTCCCATCGGCACCCGGCATTTTCAGTTGTCCGATTCTATCGGACAACTCACTAAACCCTTCCTTGTCAGTGAGTTGACTCTTTAAGTCGCTCCAATACTTGCTCGGGCGATCCGTTTCAGCTACAGCCTGGATTACATCGACCACGGAAAAGTACCACTCGTTATCGTGAAAGACTCTCCTGATTCGCCGTCCATCGAATGCCGAAAGGCGCAACTCGCCCTCTGTTAGGGGGTCAGCATCCTTCCCATGTGGCTTCGCGTCCTCTTTGCCGACGACGGCACATTTCCGAATTACTTCGTCCATCGGCATGTCCGACATTAGTTTTTGCTCAAATGATTCATCGCCCATTAGCAATTCTCCCACAATCGAGTCGTTCGTCGCATTCTATTCCTAGTTGAAAGAGAAGTCGAGAGATTTGCAAAAACCAAATTTCTTTCAATTTCAGATCGCATCATCGTTCCAAAACTCTGGCTTGATTTCTAGTTCAAACATGCTCTGGATCAGACAGCAAATATTATGCGCGAGAACCTTGCAGAGGGCTTCGTTGATTTGCGCTGTCTTTGTCTTGCTGCGGAGCGAGTCGCCAAACTTAGACTTGATCATGTGAAAGGTAGTTTCGACGTTTGACCGCTTGTGGTAGCTCTGCATGAAGCGTTCCTGATTGTATTGAAAATAAAAATACATCCGACGCCAGAGCGTGTTCTTGCTGCGCTTCGCCGGGGCGCTGTTCGCCTTAAACGGAATGTACGGCATCGCATTATGATCGAGAACTGTTTGTAGATTGTCTTTCGACAGATAAGCTTTGTCGGCGGAGACCTCAGCCATCGTAAAGTTGTGTCCGGTAGTCTTGACCAGTCCTTCGAATTGCGGACTGTCGCCAGCGAAGCGATCCGTAATTTCAACGGCGGTGACTACGTTCGTTTTGACGCCGCACATCAAATGCACCTTCACCCAATCGCGCTGCTCAAGAAGCTTCGGATCGTGGTGCTTCGCTTGTACCCATTGGACGAAACGCGAAGTCGAGAAGCCTGACGAGTCAACCGCGAAAGCCGATTCAATCGCTTGCATCGGCGGACTGCTTTCCTCGATCAGCATCTTGAGGTACGGCGTCAACATTTCATCTTCGAAGTAATGGAAAATCGAGTTGTAGCAGGGAAGCTTTGAGATATGGCCCTTCGCGTGGGAATCGCGCAAGTCCGACCTGAAGCGACGGCCTGAGACGGTCGAATAGACCTTGAACGTGGCTGCGAAGATCATATCCTCAAGCGGCAAGCGCGGGCGTCCGGTTCTCTGTGACGGCTCCCCGATACCCTTGCAGAGTTCGTGCAGAAGAGATTGAAACTGATCCTTTTCCTGAGTCTGTGCGGCGTTGTAGGCGGGCCATTCCTGGCGATAGGTCTTCTTCGTTACCTTCAGCGTTTCGGTAACGACCGTCTGGCCGTCGTCTGTTTCCTCATGCTGGATAGTGTATTCAACGGCGAAGATATGCTTGCAGCGATCCTGCCGATATTGATAATCGGGACAAGTGCAGTCTGGTTTAATCGGGTCGGGCTTAACGGTGTAATAACCCGTGCCAGTATCTCCCGTTCGCCGTGACTGTGACGGTACAAACCAACGGCCATCCCCAGCCTTTTCCAGCTTAGCGGTTGCGGCGATTATGAGGCCGCGTTGTTCTCTTTCTTCTCGTTCAATCTGTGCGTCCATTGTGATCCCTTGCCTTTCGTTAGGCGACTAGCTCACAATGGGTTTGCTTGATGACCGATGCGAGCAATCGCGTTTGGTTTTCAAAAGAGGCTCGGTGGTTAGCGCCATCGGGCCTTGTTTCTATGCGACATATATTATCCCGGATAACATGTCTATGTCAAGCAGAATATATGGGTTGACATAACATATTATCGGAGCTAATATCCGGCACATGGCTAAGGTGAAAAAGATAGTTTGGTACTGGCTATGCGAACGGTGCGGACATGAATGGCCCCCAAAAGTTGAGAGCGAGCCAAAGTTTTGTCCGGCGTGTAAGTCTCCATATTGGAATAAACCTCGCAGGGAACTGAAAGCTAAGAAGCGGTAGCGCGTTTCGCTTTGAACGGTTGGCGAGCCAATGTCACGCCTGACACGTCTGACGCGCCTCCCTGCATCTTCAGACACCGGGCCACCTCGTACAGCGTGTGTCCATCGGTGAACACATCGTCATAAACCAGTATTGATTTTCCTTGTGTGCGCTTCAGGTCTGGAATTGCGAGCGCCGGGCGTAACTGATTCTTAGCGATCTCGTGACGCTCTTTCCATCCCTTCTTTGTCATTGACGGAGTTGGCGCGGTTTTGATGATGGCTGGTTGCGGATGCCCGATATCAAAAGGCCATGCCCCGCGACTCTCATCTTGCGCCCTCTCGATTACCAGCCGCGTATGATCCCAACTGCGCGACACGCCATCGCTGCTAATGTAGGTCGGGCTGGCGACGATTAGATCGAACGTCTTAAATATGGCCGCTTCTTCCTCAAAGAATCCGACAAGCACCCGCGCAAAGATGTTGGCCCAATGCTTCTTGTCCTCAAACTTATACCGCTTGATTGCGCGATCCAGATGGCCGGACTTTATGGCTATGGCGTAGTTAGCATCAAAGAATCGGTCATCCCAGGTACACATGAAATTTCCGCATTCTTGATCGTTCGGCCCCATTGGTAGGTCACACGTTCCGCACCGTCGCTTTGATACGTTCTCAAGACTTTGACGCGCACAACTAAAGCAGAGCGCGGGTGGCGCTACTTCATAGTAGGGACATTCGCGGCATCGCCCGAAGCCGGGCGGCTGCGGATTGAGCGACGATAGGTTGAGCATGTCACAGGCTAAGGCTTAACTGCTGCGCTTCATGCGTTCGCTGCTTAATGCGTTCGACAGAATCTAATTCCTGAATAATGTCTTCAACTTTGCTTACTTCCTTGACGCGGGGCCGCTTCAAATAATCTTGAGCCCACTTCTGTTGAGTAACGAGACGGCTAACCAGAAACACCTTTTTTCCGTGTTCCTGCGCTAGTCTCGCTTGCATCTTTGCGCCCGATGTCTTTGACGCTTCGATTACAACCGTTCCCTGTCCCATGCCGGACATCGTGATATTGCGACGTGGGAACGAATAGGTTTTAGGCGGATCGTTCAGCCAGAACTGAGAGACCAACGCGCCTGTTAGCGCGATCCTTTCAGCCAGCCCGCGATTCTCTTTTGGATAGATTTGCCGAAGGCCGGAACCAGTTACGGCCACGGTGCGCCCGCCAGCGTCCAGAGTCGCCTTGTGCGCCTGAGTGTCAATTCCTTTAGCAAGACCGGACAGCACGGTTATACCGCGCTCAGCCAACATGCGGGCCATGCGGGCCGCGTGTTTTAGTCCCTCATCGCTCGCCTCGCGTGTTCCGACTACGGCAACTGAGAATGCGTCCAGTTCCGCGTCTAGCTTGCCAAGATAAAAAAGAAACGGCGGTAGGTTGTAAATGATCCGAAGGTTAAGCGGATAGTCGTCGTCCAGAACCGTTGTGATCGAGATTCCTTCGGCGGCTGCGGACTCTAGCTCCTGCCGGGCTTCGTCGCGCAGTTCGTCCAGGTGCTTCGCAATGGCTCTGATAGCCGCTCGCGCTGCAATCGTCTCGGTTGTGCGTTCGGTAAATTCGCCGTGGACTAGGCGTTCGATCCCGCCGGGCCGTCTGGCCTCGCGGGCTATGAGATACCAACTGACGCCCTTAATGCGACAAAGGGCGAGTAGATCGATCTGCTCGTTCCGCATACTACTGTCTCCTAATGTTCGTATGCGCTAAAAATCTAGCTTGACGTAGGTCTCGATTTTAGCGCGTCAGGCAAATGGAGTCAATAAAAATTGTTTCATCGGTGAAACACCATTTCTGCCGGTTGCGCCCGACGATTGAAAAGGAATAGACTCGCGCTCTCATGGCTGATATCCGCGATGAACTATTAGACTTCGAGTGTCCGGGCTGCGGCCACAAGTTCCAAGAGACGTTCGGAAGGCTTGAGCACAATCCAAAGCTCACCTGTCCCGGCTGCGACGCTACCATCAACATCAATGCTGACGAGCTGCGCGAGACTCTCCGCCAACTGGACAGCATTCCCCGAACTATCGATCTCAATATCAAGTTTTGACAGCGCGGCTCTCAAAGCCGAATCGTCAACTTTGATTGTCAGGTCGTATTCCATAAATTCCTTCCTTTTTTGAGTTTTTGGGCAGACCGATTAGTTTTTGGGCAAGAGGCCGATCCGAGACCCTTTTTAGGCAAAGCCATAAAACAGCTTGGCCACACGGATCGAGCTTGGTCAGTTTCACGGTCTTAGCGGGGAGTTTTGATCTTTTTACTTGTTCGGTTGTTTTGGATTCCTCGCAACCACGCGTTATCATTCAGCTGCTGAATCCCGAGCCTCTGCCTCTCTGCAAACTGGCTTCGATCCAGCCGGGAATCTTATCGCCACTCATGTCGGGAACGTGACTTAGGTTTCATTACCTCAATTCTCGAGCTGCCAAAGGAGGCTATAATGTTCTGGTCAGGATTAGCTTCACTCGTGCGTGTGATTATTTACGGCTGGGTGATCGCGCTGTGGCAGTTTTTGAAATTGTTATGTCAGCTGTGCCGGAGGAGACGCGCACGTCCACCGAAGACCCCGCTCGAATGTCTCCAGATCGATCATCCGGGATTCGTCCGGCCTGATCCAATGCTGTACTCCCAGCGCTACCTCAAGGCCCAGGGTCTGGCGGTGACGTATAACAACCCAGACATCAGTCTGTCGAAGAGCGGCTTACCGGTCAGTTCCAACGATCTGGAGCCGGCAACGACATATGAGGTGACCGCGCGCATCTGGAACAACTCTCTCGAGGCGCCGGTCATTGGCATGCCGGTGCACCTGTCCTTCCTTGACTTCGGTGTGGGCAACGAACCAATTCCGATCGCCAGCGGCGCGGTGGACGTCGGCGTCAAGGGCAGCGCGAGTCAGCCAGCCTTCGTCACGATCCCCTGGACCACTCCGACGAAGCCTGGTCACTACTGCCTTCAGGTTTTACTCGACCCGGTTGATGACACCAACCTGTTGAACAACCTCGGTCAGGAGAACACGAACGTCAATGCCGCGCACTCGCCGGCAGTTTTTGAGTTCACTCTTCGCAACGATACGCGGCTGCCACGGCACTACCATTTTGAAGTCGATGCATACGAGATCCCGCCGCTCCAAAAGTGCGACAGGACGCGGCCCGACAATGCCGCCACACTGAAACGTCATCAGCCCGCAAGCCATCCCGTTCCGGCCGGCTTCGTGGTGAAGATCGATCCGCCTGCGCCGACGCTCGATCCGGGAGTTAGCGTCACAATCACGGTGAGCGTCGAGCCTCCGGCCGGCTTTGTCGGCCGTCAGCCTCTCAACGTCAACGCATTTCATGATCAGGGTTACGCCGGCGGCATAACGCTCATCACTGTAAAGGAGGCCTAGAGAATGGCAATCCAACAATTCACGAAATGCGTCGCGCCGGAAAAATTCGAAACGCGCTCACTCCCCGCTATGGCGGCAGCTGCGGTCGCTTTCGCAAGCCCATTCGCAGCATATGCCTTGCTCACCGGACACCCGTTGTGCGCACTCTTTGCGATCGAGCTGTGGACCTGCATGGTCTGGATACTCTATTGCGAGAACTGGCTTTACGAACGGCTGATTTGCCTCGGGGACTTCCGCGATGCCGTCGGCATGGTCATCCAAGTAGACGAACCGAAATTCACTTGGAAGTTCTGGAACCCTGACAACGACTACTGCTTTAACCTGCTTCTCCAGTGCACCGAGTTTGGTGTTCAGGAGGGTAATCCGGCATTGCAGGATTCGCCCTATGGTGAACTTATCAAAAACCAGGATGTGATCAAGGCCCTGGGGTCAAAGGTCCCCGACAAAGGCGGCTATGAGACGGATGGTTACATGGTTCCTCTAAAAACCCCCGGACTCCAAAATTCCCCAAAATCCGCGACGCTGCATTGTGAGCTCGAAGGTTCCGTCGTTCACGACCTAAACCTGATTATGAAGATTCTGTTGGGAATCACCGTTCTCGCGTTTGCAGTGTGCATGATCCTTCCCCCTTGGCTTTCTTGGGTCAGCTGGCTCATTCTGGGCATCCTCGCTATCCTGATCTTCGTCGGCATGTACGGTTCCGAGTTGTACCACCCCGGCTCACCGTCTGACGTTAACCCTGACCTCCCTACGATTCATACCGGCAATGCCGAGGGCCTTGGCGCGGATATTCTGTATGTGCAGGGAACATGGGTCTACGATCCTCTGCATGAGGGATGGAACGAGATTCACCCAGTCACATTTTGCTCCAAGGTGGGAACCTGGGACGGGGACTGGGACGATTACAACTGTACTGGGACACCCGGCATCATCCTGCGGCTGCGGAACGCACTTGAGGAGGCGCGAGCCGATGAGACAATTGCGAATCAGAAGCTACCGGAAAATCAGTGGCGCTTTCACCCGGACCTCGACGGGTGCACCCGAGAAGTGATCCTCTGACACTGTCGCGGGCGCAGAGCTCCGCGCGGTTTCCCAGCGGAGTCTTGGAGTCGTGGCAGGGATTCTTTCCATGCCGCTAAGTTCCATTGAATTACAATAGACTGCTTCTCTTTAACGTTGGAAACACGGCACACTGACGGTATCACTGGCGGCGCGAAAACCCTTGCGGACTAAGGGCGAAAAGTGGGTGATTTATGCGATTCGGTTAAGTCCCGTGCCACGAATTTGATTCAGCAACACAGATTTAGCCCACTACCTTTTGGCAAGCCAATAGTCTGATCACTTAGCAATGCCGTCATAGATGCGTTCGAATATGGTGGCCTCTAGTCATAAGTGCGGAGCAGCGGAAGAGAAAGTCAGAACTATTCGCAGCAAAGCGGGCGGGGCCCTCCCACAAGCCCCACCCTAAGGCCGCGTGTCCTCACCCCACGCGACCACTTCGCCCACCGGGGAGGCGGGCGCAAGTCGAAATTATGCACAAGTCAACTGCTGTTGCAATGGCTACTTTCTGATTAAGTTACTTCCGCGGTCTCTGACCAGGCTTGTTACGGCGTGTTGGTTTCATCCTGCGTGGCAGTTCAAGATTGGCATCTACCAACGTGTCAATCGAGGTGCCCGCGGTCCTCGCATATGCGAGTAATACAAGCAATGAGGGCTCCCGCGTTCCTTGCTCAAATCTTGAGACGTTTCCAGCGTAGAGTCTAAGGCGCGCGGGCAATTCTGCCTCCTTCAAGCGCTCAACCATTTGAGATTGGGAAAGGCCGAGGTCATTACGGATCCGATGAAGCTTGGCCGCTAACCCTTTAGTGTGCGGACGCGAAGATCCCATCAGAGCGGTCCTCCTTTGGGATCACCTCGTCGCGCTGTGCTTTTCCTGACTGTCTGGAGTATTATGCGGTTGCCGCTCCCCGTAGGGAGCGAGGCAGGCATCTTAGCTCGCGGGGCCCGGGATCTCATTGATGAGATCCAGGTGTTTTGCATTACCTGTTAGTGGGTAGCGGCGCGTTTAGCATTTTGAGTGACAAATGACCACAGGTCGAAATTAATCGCTGCCTGTTTCTCCTTAGTGAATCAGGGGTACGGCCAACCACGATCGTGACCCGTGTCAAAGGGAAAGAATACCAAACTCGCGTTGAGACCGGATAGGGATACAGGAAATGTCCACAGAGGATCACAACGAGACGCTCGCCGGCATTCACCTGGCGATTGGAGCATTCTTCACGCTTGGATTGGTCGTCTCGCCCTGGGTCATTGGTCACAGACGGCAAATTGAGTCGATCGCCATAATCTCCGTCATCTTGTTGCCTCTGGCATTGTTAATGTTCTGCACAGCGCTCGCCATGCACCGAAAAAAGCCTGTGGGCAGAAAGTTAGCGATGTGGTCTGTAGCGGTGCTGCTCATGATCTTCTGGCCTGCCGCAATCTATAGTTGGTGGTTTATGCATAGCAAAGGCGCTAGAGAGATGTATGGGTGTCTTGAGTAGGTTTCTGCTGAGGTTGCACCACTGATATTTCGCCCGGAATATCGACCCGCCAAGCGTCAAGAAAAGAGGGATTGCTGTCAGTTTGGGGTAGTAAATATAACCGATTTCAAGCCTCTTTTTTATTGCTTTAAAACATTGGACCACTTATAATAAGACACTTTTTTTCATTGACCAGATCTATAGTTAAAACTCATTAGATTCAACATTAGTGGCAACAGATGAATTTAACTCAAAAAAAACCTCAGCCAAAGGAAAAAAAGTCAAAATACTTGAGGCGCCTCTATGAGACGTTGCGTCAAAGTGGTGATCTCAAAAAAAGGATCTATAAGCTCCCAGAGTTGTTAGAGATAACCGGCATCTCGCTACAGAAAATTAGGCACTGGAACGAGATGGGCCTTCTGGTACCTCGCTTCAAGGCCGTTGACGCACAGGGAAGCCAGCCCAGATTCTACTACTCGACCCAGACCGTGATTAAGGCTCTGATGATTCGTGAGATGTGTGGCCGGGGCTTATCTTTGCGCCAGGTACAGAGAGTCGAAAAAAACCTGGGTGGGCGAGGACTGCGGTTGGATGAGTCCGTGAAGTATTTGGTCACCAATGGGAGTACAGCATGCTACTCATCGAGCCCGAGCGAGGCAGTAGTAGACATCCTAAAGCACCCCCAGCAGATGTGGCTCATTCCTATTTACGAATGCGAACAGGAATTGAATAAGAAATTGAAGTCAGGGGTTGGGTAAGAATGATCAAACAGTGGACAGAGGGTGCTCTTGCATCGGCCGCGATTTCTCTCGGGGCACGAAAGGTTGCGGGTTGGACTTCGCAGGAAGAAAGCCTGGCTCGAGATCTCCCTTCAGTCGGTTCCAGGATCATCAGATCATTTCGCGACGAAATTATTGACGGAAATGATCCCCTAGGCGATTTATTTTGCAGCCTTCGCTCGCCCGCCGAGCGTCGGCCCATGGGGGCGACCTACACACCATTAAAGATCGTTAAAACGATGATGGCCTGGGCGCAGGAGGCCAGCCGGCCTGTTCGGGTTGTGGATCCCGGAGCTGGTTCGGCACGCTTCATCCTTGAAGCAGGTCGGCGCTTCCCCAACGCTGAGTTAGTCGGATCGGAACTAGATCCGTTAGCCGCGATTATTGCGCGCGGCAACTTGGCGGCGGCCGGCTTCAGCGATCGCGCTCGGATCGTTTTGGGTGATTATCGGAGCTTGTCCTTACCAGTCGTTAGGGGGAAAACTCTATACACCGGGAACGTGCCGTATGTGCGACATCACCTTATAGGCAGCGAGTGGAAGAATTGGTTGGTGAGGCAAGCAGCTGAGGTGGGTTTTAAGGCGAGCCAACTTGCTGGACTCCATGTTCACTTCTTCTTGAGTACTGTTCTTCACGCTCAATTGGGCGACTTCGGTTCTTTTATCACTGCCGCTGAATGGCTCGATGTGAACTATGGAAGCCTGGTGCGCGAGCTTTTTCTTGGACCACTTGGTGGCCAGGGTATTGTTGTAATTGAGCCAACGGCGATGCCGTTTCCTGACGCCACGACTACGGCTGCTATTACATCGTTCGTAATCGGGAGCAAACGAAAATCAATTAAGTTAAAACGCGTCGCATCTCTCGAGGAGCTTCCTTTGGCAAAGGGCGCGCGAACCGTCCGAAAAGAAAAACTCGAAAATGAATCACGTTGGTCTCATTTTACCCGCGCGCCTCGGTTGGAAAAGGAAGGATTCATTGAGCTGGGTGAGCTTTGCCGGGTGCACCGTGGGCAGGTGACTGGAGCAAATAAAATTTGGATTGCCGGGGCGCACAGTGAGGGGCTGCCGGCGTCTGTGTTATTTCCTTCGGTAACTAAAGCTCGGGAGCTGATTTCTGCTGGGCTCGTACTTAATGACTCTTCAGTGTTGCGCCAGGTCATAGATATTCCTGCAGACCTGAATCTGTTTAGCAAACCGGAGCGCCGACGCATAGATCGATTCCTCAAAGTAGCTAGAATCCTGGGTGGAGACGATTCGTTCATTGCGCGGAATCGCAAAGCTTGGTGGTCTGTAGGCCTCCGTCAGCCGGCGCCAATCCTTGCGACTTATATGGCTCGCCGGCCCCCAGCTTTTGTTCGCAACCTTGCGGACGCTCGGCACATAAATATCGCTCATGGAATATACCCGCGAGAGCAGTTTGGTCAGAACATCTTAGATGCCTTGGTTAGATATCTATCCGTTGGCACAAATGTCGCTGACGGGCGCACGTACGCCGGCGGGCTAACGAAGTTTGAGCCTCGAGAAATGGAACGAATTCTTGTTCCGAGGCCTGACCTTCTTGTAAGCTGGGCGGCATGATTGAGCCGCCGCGCTGGACAGAAGAAGAGTTAGCTCAAGCCCGCAGCCGAGCAATTGAATTATTCCGTGAAGAAAGAATTGGTGAGCCGTTAGAAGCATACCTAGATGCCTACGATCAGTATCATAAACTTTTCAGGGATTTACTTCTCAAGACGGCTGATCTCACAGAAATTAGCCAGCGGGCTTTAGAAGTTCTGACCGATGAACGATTTCTCAAGGCCTTTCGGTACCTTCCTGGTCCTCCTATATCAGAAGATGACTTAAGAACTACCGCTGATGCCGTTTTGACAGCTTCACGTCTGAAAGCAGATGCCGAAATGGTTAGCCGAATAGTTGAGATAGTTTTGGCGGGGCTGGATGCTCGTCGTTTTCCATGGCTCAAAGCGGGCCGGTTAGCAACAGACGAAGAACGCCGCATTGCAGTGTCGGCTTCCGCCGCACTCATGGCCATGCGAAAACTCGAAACATTCCGAAGAGGAAAGGGAAAGAGCCAGCAGGAAGAACGAGTGGAGGAGATTCTGAAAGCCTCGGGATTGAAGAAGGTTGCGACAAGAGAAGTGGGAACACTCGCCGACGCGCCCGGCGTTGGGGAGTTTTGTCGCGAGAGCGTAATAGGATCCCGGAAGGCCGATTTCATTGTCGGCCTGTTGGATCGGCGAATAATGCCAATCGAATGTAAGGTAAGCAATTCAGGCTTGAACTCGATTAAGCGTCTAAACAACGACGCAGCGGCTAAAGCCGAGGCTTGGCTAGAAGATTTTGGAACGCGGAATGTTGTTCCAACAGCGGTGCTTAGCGGCGTGTACAATTTGAGGAGCCTTATAGAGGCTCAGCTGCGAGGGTTAACATTGTTCTGGGCGCACGATCTACAGAGTCTAATTAGCTGGATAGAACAAACGCGCCCGGTTTGATGGTTGTGATCTGCCAAATTTCAAGGCTGGTTTTGACTATTTTGGAATAATGCTTTCTGTGCCCCTGGCTTAGGCCGCGGTCTTCCGTTTGGACCCATTTCGATGATGTCAAGTTTTTCAAGTCGCGTCTTCATCATAGAGCCAGAGACTTTGAATCGCTCAGCCAACTGATAGATCGGTCTCCAGCCAGTAAAATCCCAACCCTCCTCTAGCTGTTCCATGATTCGATCGCGCGGGATGCGCAAACTGAGAGAGAAATGCTCAGCTTGCCAGAAAACCCAGTCGGGCTCGAAGTGCGTTTGAATTTGCTTAAGAGTTTGGTGAGCGGTATCGCTAAGCCAGGCGTTTTTGGCGAGCGTTTGATTCAAGATTCTCCTGGCGGCTTTCGACTTCTCCACTTCTTCCCGTGTAAGTCCGTATTGAAACCAAGAACTCTTGTGAAAGACTAATTGAGACCGAGGTTCTTCAGTGAACAGGGAGGGTGCACTCGGGGCGAATATCTCAAAATGGCGCAGTATGCGATGGCCACTTTCGTGACCCAGGCAGGCACCAAAGACGTCGGGACGCGCTTCGAAGAGCTGTTTGTGTCTTTCATTGAGGGTAATTAGGCCGTCGCCTTCCGGAGTGTAACTTGCGAAGAAGGTGGCACCTTCCGGCTCTTCAATATCCTCCCAAAGCGTGCTTACTTCGATAAGATCGACGAACCGCTCCATGTTCACCGGAAATCCAAGTTTGTTTCCGGCCCTGGTGCGATAAGCCCTGTTCGCCTCAAGGGCTATCTCATCAACCTTGAGATTCGAGTTATACCGTGAGGGTTTAGGAATTTCGATTTCGAGCATTGGTCACTTACTCTTTGGCTTTGTCTTACGGTTAGCCTTCACTTCAGCATTTACTTTCTGCAGTATTTCATCAATCTTTTCAGGCGATAATTTGACGGCCGCTTGAAAGAGCTGGCCCAATTCGGGGCGTTTACTTGCGATTCGAGCCACCTTTTCCATATCTTGATTAAGACGTCCGGCCTTGGCAAGCAATTCACCGCGTTCCTCATCAGTGCACTCTAAAGCATCAGCAATTTTATCAATGGTCTCCCGGGTTGGGTTGGAGTCAAAGCGATCATTTTCGAGTCGTGAGAAATAGCTGAAGTCCATCCCCATTGCATGAGCAACCTCACGTTGAGTCACTCCCTTTGCTACCCGAATGCGTTGCAGCGTCTTGCCAAAAGACATCCATTTTCCCTCCGATAATTTTGTAAAAATTAAATATTAGAAAAAGTTGACAGTGACTATCAATTCTTGCTACCGTATTGACACTCAATGTCAATGATACTCAGTATCAACGACAGAAGCAACTAACTTTTTGCATGGGAGGATGCTCTCGTGGGGCGATGGACGGATTTGAGGAAGCTGTGCGAAAGGGCTTACTGGTTTAACGAACAATTCGATTACGACGGCCCCGCTTGTTATGAGTTGGCCATTGCAGGTCCACGCGGTGGGGGCCAGCGAATCGTATATGTCGGTGAAACCGGGAATGAGCGTGCGCGTTTGTCTTGCTATGCAAGGCATGGTTCACATTTGTCCGAGATTATTGACCTGCATTTGAAACACGGGTGGTCTCTCTATTACCGAGCTTATGCGGTGAATTCTAAGGAGGCCGCAAAGCAAATGCAAGACGGTCGGCTCCGGACCTTCTTCTATCCCTGGAACATTACGGGAACTTAAACCATGACAATTTTTAGAAAGAGGTGAAGAGATGGGTATTACCAAGAGACAGGCGTTGCGTTCGATAGCGGCACAGGCCAGGAAGCACGCGAAGCTATCCTTTGACCCAGGGGCACTCCTACCCGAGTCGATTTTGAAGGAATACCGCCAATCATCGGAAGGTCCTTACCAGCGATTTGTACAGTTCTCTGAAGGGGAACCGGTGAAGCGTGGCGGGCATCCTGACTATAATTTTCTCGCAGATGAAGCAAACATCGGCACGACGACTGAAGGTGCCATTACAACCTTCTTCATGGATCTGAAGAATTTCACGAAGTACTGCTGTTTCCTGTCACCGGGAAAGGTTTATCAGGCCAAGTACGCGACGATTGAATCAGTAATCGGAGTATGCCACTTACATGGCGGACACTTACACGACATTACCGGAGATGGAGTGATGTTTTTCTTCGGAGGAAAACACTTGAATGAGATCGAATCAGCGCGCCAGGCGTTGGACGCGGCAGCGGATGCAATGGATATCCTGGCGAAGGTGGTAATTGCCGAGTACAACGACAACTCTCAGTATCCAAATATTCACCCTAAGATAGGCATTGATTTTGGTAATGCGTTGTGGGGCGCGTATGGGGCGCCGCCTGTATTTGAAGTGAAGGCCACTGGGTTCAACGTCGATGTAGCAAATAAAATGATGTCCGAGCGCAATTCGCAGGAGGTCGCGGTCGGTGATGAGCTTAAGGATCTGCTCATGATTGACCAGGATAAGTATCTGGAGGCCGGCTGGGTCTATGCCAAACAGATGACTGTAAACGGCGAAGAGAAAAAGTTTTCCTACAAAACCTGGGTCTTTGACTGGCGCCAGCATCTGCGCGATCGCAATGAAGATGATAAAGATCTGGCACGCATGGGCACTGTAGAGGTATCGGCGCCGGCAATCGTGAGGTCAAGAACTACGTTAGGCGATGCACCTTTGGCATGAGATTGAGTTTCAGAGAAAAGCAGACGGCTCTTCGAGTCGCTCATCTTGCTCGCGATAAGCAGCTCTACGCGAGCGTTCCCTTCGGCACGTTTAATAAGATCAAGGATTGGGATGATAAGGGGCCGACCGTAATCTGGGAAGGCACGATTGTATCGCCCGAGTTGCGTGACAGGTACAAGGTGCAAATCCATTATGGCGCCGCTTACCCTTACAAGCGGCCGAACGTCTACCCACTCGAGCCCCGGATTGAAAATCAGCGTCATCAGGAGCCGACCAGTGGCAGAACAGACGTTCCCGGAGGCCTGTGCCTCCTTCCACACAACCCTGACAGATGGTCGGTTGGCTTAACCTGTCACGATTTGATTGAGCGGGTGATCCTTTGGTTTAGGGCTTACGAAAACAAGACTCTGGATCAAGAGTTTGCACCGCCGGAAATCGAGCGCTTCTTTCCGCCAGCGAATCAAATACACACACCTCAAATCCTATTAGTCAACAGTCTGTTGCGTACGAAGCCAACAGAGCGGAGTGGCGGCTGTTTGCTCCTGCCGACAAAATCAGGAAGGTTTGGTTTCCTCTATATTCTAGGAGAGTTAGAAACCGAGGCGGCCTTCCGAGAATTGACTCGGTTACTGAAACTGATCCTGCCCGGCGAAGCACTCTCAAAAGAGGATGGGGTGACCGGACTCTGGTTTGATCTTGACCGTGAGCCCAACATGCCAGTTCCTCTTAGTTCCGCGGCATTTCTAGATTTGCTCAAGCGGAAAGGTAGAGACGCAGCGGAGAGGCTTTCAATCGCTCGGAAGAAGCCGCAAGTTCTTGTGCTCCGATATCCAACGCCGGCCGGGCGACATTGGTTGATATTCCAGTCGAAGTTCACTTTTCCGCCACGGGATGGTTTTCGTGAAAAGACCCTGGAGATCAAAGTTCGGGAGGTCAATAAGACAAAGCCGCTAAAGCTCTATAGTGCTTATCACATAAATCCGGAAACAATCTTTCGTAGGGTGAGCGGCTATGAGGTTGAGAAACTGCAAATCAAGAGATGCCTAGTCTTGGGCTGTGGGTCTATTGGCTCACGGATCGCAGAACTTCTTATTAAATCGGGCGTGGGTAGCCTGGACTTAATTGATAAAGACGTGATGCGAGCTGGCAATGTCTCAAGGCACGTGCTCGGACTGGATTATATTGGACGAAACAAAGCGGAAGGGCTGAAGGAGTTTTTACAAAAACGCAATCCGGACGCAAAGATAGGTGCGTTTTCATGGGACATCTTGAGCACTCCTGACGCTTTCTCGGAGTTGGTAAAACAATCCGATCTGATTGTTTCGTGTCTGGGGAATGACGCTGCGGAACTCTTCGGTAGTTCGGTGGCCCTGTCTGATAACAAGCCTATCATATACTGCCGATCTTTCCTAAAAGGCATGTTGGGCCAGATCTTTCTTTCGGAGCCGACACGCCATCCAGCGTGTTTCAATTGTGCATCGTGCTACCTCGAATCTCCGGATTGCCCAGTTCCGCGCGTACCGCAGGTTCCTTATACCGAGTTGGTAGGACTGGATGGCGATTGCGGATCAGCCTATATTCCAGCCAGCGGGATTGATTTGGATTTGATTTCGTTGCATGGGGCGCGGATCACATTGGAGATTCTTCAGGGCCAACAGATTTCAGCGAACTACTGGCTGGTTCGTGGCCGTGAGTTTGGCCTGCAAGAGTACCCGGAAATCGCTGCTGAGTTAAGAGAACCTTTCAAGCAGCATGCGTATAGTATTCCGGCCAGTAGCGATTGCGAAAATTGCCGGCTGAGTTTATGGATGAATGAAAAAAAAGCATCTGCATGAGACGACCTGCCGTTTATTGATTCATCTCTCGGTGTTGGAACTCATTGAGACGGAATCAGCTAAAGCGCTTCGAACTGAGACCGGTGGCGTTCTGGCCGGCTTTGGCGATGCGACAGCTGGTGAAGTCCACGTTACTCACGCTAGTCGGCCTGGCCCGATGGCGCGGAAGACCCTGTTTTCATTCGCCCGCGACACTGAGTATTGTCAGGGGTTCCTGAATAGCGTAGCGAGGCAATCTGGGGGCGTAATTGACTATCTGGGCGAGTGGCATAAGCATCACGAGCATGTGCCACGACCTAGCTGGACAGATGTCACGACCTCGAAGAAGATCGCGCTGAGTTCCGATTACCACGTAAGTAAGTGCCTCTTATTGATAGTGGGAGAGTCAAACAGTCGCACTTCACTTCGTGCGTTTGTTGTGGATTCGTCGGGAGCAAGTCTGAGGACAAATTGGGAGTTATGCTCCACCTGCGATTCGTTGTTGCCCGAGGCACAGACTATTTATGACCTAGAGTCTGATTTCAGCGTGAAGGTACTTAGATGATCGAACGATTCACTGGGGATGACAACAGACGGAAGTTGATCGACGCGATCAAAAGACAGTTGATCGTGCGAGATGACGAAGCGTTGGCTCTAAAGCTGAGTGATAACGAAAACATTGAACTTCTCGAGGTCGAGGCGGGTGCGCGAATAATCACTCAAGATGATGATGAGGATGATCTTTTTCTGATACTTGTAGGAAGAGTCTCAGTACAAGCGCATGGGCGGGAGGTCGCTGTGGCCAAAGCCGGTGAGCACGTCGGCGAAATGGCTGTAATTGATCCCTGCGCCAGGCGATCCGCATCCGTCTTTGCCCTGGAAAGGACGGTGTTGGCAAAGATCTCTGAGCCGCTGTTTAGCACGTTGGCGGGTGAGTTTCCGGATCTTTGGCGGCAGTTGGCTGTTCAGCTTGGCGTGCGTATTCGTCAGCGGAATGAGCTGTTGCCCCAGCGCAACCCGCGGCCGGTGCTATTTCTGGGTTCTTCGAAAGAGGGACTTCCAGTTGTTCGTGCAATTCAAGACGCCTTTCAGCATGATGATTTTCTTGTGCGGCCGTGGACTACTCCTGGCGTGTTCGGTGCGTCCCGATACCCGTTGGAGGATCTGGACAGGCAGCTTCGGATTTCGGACTTTGCGGTCCTGGTTTTGGGCCCTGATGATCTTGTTTTAAGCCGCGGAAGCATCTCAGACGCACCCCGGGACAATGTCGTGTTTGAACTTGGTTTCTTTATGGGAGCATTGACTCGGGAGAGAACCTTCATGGTCATTCCCCGCGGCGCGGAAACAAAAATCCCTTCCGACCTCTTTGGCCTTAACCCGTTAACGTACGCCGCTGGCAGCCCGGACACTTTGGCGGAGCGAATAGGTACAATCTGTAACGAACTACGCTCGGTTATTACCAAGGCTGGGCCTAAGTAAGTTTCCTAACAGCCCTAGCGGCCACGAATTCAGAGGTGCTCCAGAAATCTCAGCAATTCTTGCGGCACATCTTCGTTTCTGGCTCTCATTTCTTCAACCTCGCGTTCGAGTCTCTTCTTTATATCTTTGTCCAACGTGCTGGGATCTACACCGGCTCTCTGGAGGACGATCGTCGCACTGACAATATCCATCTCGTCATTGGGCGGGGTCAAGCTGTCGATAAATTCCGCTAAGAGTTTCTTATCGGGCTTTTTATCGGTTGGAGTCATAAAATACCTCAATAAAACAGGAAAAGCGTAAGTCGATGTTGAATCAACCTACGCTCGTTCGGTTCTGACTGCTTAGTTGGAACCAACGGATCCAACACTTGTGCTGTGAGATTGTTGTCCGCCTGTTTTTTCTTTTTTCCGGTGACGAGCTTGTTGTTTCTCCCGATTGCGGCCTTTGAAGTAGCCAAGCCGACCTTAGTTCTTAATTGTCAACCTTATTTTCCGAATCAACACTCGCATTTTGTTTCAAACTTTATTTGTAAGTTTCACACTTTAAAAGTAAGTTGCAGACTTTAATTGTCCGAATCATCTGCTTCTCTTTATAGTTTCATACCTTCACAGCCTCATCGGCATGATGACGTACCGATAGTCATGTTTGTCGTCGGACATGGGTCGCAACTGGGCCTGTGAGTTTCCGTCTTTGAACTCAAACGCAACCTTCTCCGTGCCGACCACATTCAGAAAATCCTGCAAGTATTGAGCGTTGAAACCAATCTCGGTCTCGTCACCTGCGAAGTCTGTTTCCAGAGTTTCGCGCGCTTCACCTTCTTCAGCGTTCTGAGAACTAATGAGCAATTGCTCTTTGCTGAGATGAAAACGAATTGCATGCGAACGATCGTCAGCCATTAGCGCGACTCGTCGAATAGCTTGGTTTAGACTTACCGTATCGAAAACCGCCGACCGATCGTTGTTCTTCGGCATGACCATTTCGTAGTTAGGAAACTGCCCGGAGAGCATTCTCGAAATCAAGAGCCGGGAACCAACCTGAAAGTAGACATGATTCTCGTCTGCTCCCAGATTAATATCTCCATCAAAGTCAGCCGTCAGTTTGGTTAATTCCGCCAGCGTTTTCCGCGGAATCAATACATCCAGACCTGCGTCCTGGGCCTCCGTGCCCGTTTCTTTAGTAGACACAAAGGCCAGTCTATGGCCATCGGTCGTCACCATCTTGGCACCCTGCTTATCAAGTTCAAACTTCGCGCCTGAAAGAGTATAGCGCCCCTCCTCTTGAGTAATTGCGAAGATAGTGCGGTCGATTAGTAGCTTGAGCAGCGCGGCGGGTAATTTGAGCGGCGTCGACCTGAACCCGGGTAACTCCGGAAAAGTATCTTTCGATATGCCTGGCAATCGAAACTTTGAACGATCACACTCAACCGTTACCCATTCATTTTCTTCTTTCCGAAAGCTGACCGGCGCGTCTGGCAATAATCGAGCAATATCAAACAGTTTTCGGGCTTGAACGCAGATGGCTCCCTGCGACTTTATTTCTTCAGCATCAGCGTCACATCGTATAGTGACATCCAAATCTGTCCCGCTAATTCGAATGGCCTCTTCGCCCGCTGATTCGATAAGAATATTAGCCAGAACAGGAATAGTATTCTTTCGTTCAACTACACCCTGCACAAAAGCGAGTTCTTTTTGTAGCGCTCCCCGCGCCATCACAAATTGCATTTAGCTGCTCCTGTAATTTGGCTCTTCTTTATATCACAAGTTCGAAAAATCTTTCCCTAAATACTCTTTACTACTAATTCCTGGAAAAGAAAAAACCAAGTTAAGAATATTTAGGAATAGTAGTAAGGCATGTGGAACTGTGAAAGTCACTCAATCAAACGAAAAATGGCTGGTGCGCCGGTGGATATGATTCAGAGTCGAATTGTGTTGATCAGGTTGAGCAATCTGGCGGACGATTTGTCCACAGTCATTGACGCTGCTTTCACAAACGCTCTGTGGAAGGCACGAGTCAAAGTTAGAAATGCAAGCCAGTTGTTTATGCTCCGATGGCGCTAATGATTCGCTGGACTAACGCATCCATCTCTCGATCAGATTCAACGAGCTTGTTGATTTTCTCAACAGAATGAATGACTGTAGTGTGATGCTTGCCACCGAATTGTCTCGCGATTTCAGGATAGCTCTTCGTGGTTAATCGCTTGCACAGATACATAGCAACCTGGCGGGGAACCATGACATTGCCCACGTTCGATCTGCCGCGGAGGCCGTCAACGCTCAACTTGTAATAATCAGCAACTGCTTTCTGAATTCGCGGAATAGAGATCGGGTTTTCATCACTCGTGCGCGAGACGGTGCGCATGGCCTCCTGGGCAAGTCCCTTCGACAAGGGCAAGCCACGTAAAGAAGCCATGGCCAGGACTCGCACTAGAGAACCCTCCAACTCTCGAATGTTATGTTTACTATTACCCGCCAGAAACAGGGCCACGTCGTCAGGTAGATTGACTCCCTGAATCTCAGCCTTGCGCCGGAGTATCGCGACTTTCGTTTCCAGGTCAGGAGGTTCGATGTCGGCAATCAGTCCCCATTCGAAACGAGAGTGCAGCCGCTCCTCGATCTCCGGAATCTCCCTAGGCGGGCAATCTGACGTGAGCACTATCTGCTTCTGCCCATCGTACAAAGCATTGAAGGTATGAAAGAACTCTTCCTGAGTTCGCTCCTTGCCTGCGATAAACTGAACGTCATCAATCAGAAGTACGTCGATCGTTCGATATCTCTCTCGAAAAACTTGCGTCTTAGCGTATCCATACCTAATCGCATTGATCAATTCATTCATGAAGCGTTCAAGCGAGAGATATGAAACTTGCAACTTAGGGTTAGCCTTTTTAATTGCATGCCCAGTGGCTTGAATCAAATGAGTCTTACCCAGACCCACACCGCCATACAGATACAGAGGGTTGTACGTCTTTCCAGGAGCCTCAGCGACGGCCAAAGCTGCGGCATGAGCGAACCGGTTGCAAGACGCCACAACGAAGCTCGCGAAAGTGTATTTCTGATTGAGCGGAGCCGAAGGAATCTCAGGGAGTTGAGTCGCTTCGATCGGTTCGAGAGCTGTAACTTCTGGTTGCCGGTCGTGCGGCAAAACGGAAATGTCATCAGCGGTGCTGAAACGCCGCGTCCCGACCGAGTTTTGCCCTTGCGGCAGCGCCCATTCTATTCGGAATCCATCGAGTTTCATTTCGAGGAGCGATTCCGATAAGACCGTGGAGTACTGAGCGAGTATCCAATCGCGAACGGCCGGATTAGGTACTGCAATCCTAAGCACACTGTCTGATGGAGATCGGCTAATGCGAAGCGGCCGAAACCACGTTTCGAAAGCCTGCTTGCTCAGCCGTCGCTCAAGGGCGGCAAAAAAAACGCTCGATGTTGTGTCTTCCGAGTGTAATAACATTGAAGGAAATAACGCAGACTACGATGTAAAGCAGAGCAATCTTGCTTGAGACCAACTCGGCCCACGTGGAAAAGCTGACGCTAACATAACCTTCGGAAGCGAGGCAAGAAAAACAGTCAAGAAAACTTCACAGACCTCGGATTAGACGAAGGCCCTAGTACTCGTTGGGCCTCAGGCTTTCTCTTCAGAGCCCTAGTTGTAAATCGTAGAACTACTTGAACTACATTCCGGATGACGCTGAAGCCGCATTCGAACCATCAGACTCATTGGCGGAGAGAATAATAGTATACAGACGGTCGAGATCAAGAGGACTGTAGTATTCAATCTCAATCCTACCAGCCGAGCCTCCTCCTCTGGCGGGAACGATTTGAACCTGGGTGCCGAGGTGTCTGCGGAGCTTCGCTTCGGCTGCCCGGATGTTAGGATCTGTTTCTTTTGAGATAGGCTTGGACTTGGCCGGCTTGCTATCTGGAGCATGTTTGATCCGGCGCTCAGTCTCGCGGACAGACCAATTATGCTTCACGATCTTCTGCGCATAGCGGCGCTGGAGAATAACATCCGCAAGGCCTAAGAGAGCTCGCGCATGACCAAAGGAGAGTTTCTCGCTCTCGAGAAGTAGTTGGATTTCGGAAGGTAGCTTTAGTATGCGAAGGTAGTTAGTAACAAAGGTACGATCCCGGCCGACTCGCTGGGCGACCTCTTCCTGGGTGAGGTGCAGTGATTCGATCAGTCGCTTATATGCGTTTGCTTCCTCGATCGGATTCAACTCTTGCCGCTGGATATTCTCTATCAAAGCGAGCTCGAGAAGTTTGTCGTCCGGGATCTCACGGATTATTGCCGGAACCCGGAGTAATCCTGCTAGCTGCGCGGCCCGCCATCTGCGCTCTCCTGCGACAAGTTCGAACAATCCCCCGCGCGGACGAACCAACAGTGGTTGGATAATGCCGCTGGTGAGGATTGATTGGGCCAACTCGTCAAGTTTAGCCTCGTCGAACGTTGTGCGCGGCTGTTGATGGCCTGGATGGATTAAGTCGATTTCGATCTCGCGAATCTCATCACCTTCCGCTCGCGGCGAGTCGATCGAGATCAGCGCGCTCAATCCTCGGCCCAAGGGTCTTTTGTTCATTAGCCACAACCTCCTCTGCAAGTTGACAATAGGCTTCAGCTCCGCGTGATCGCTGATCATAGTAGATGACCGGTTTGCCGTAACTTGGAGCTTCGGCAAGACGGACGTTTCGCGGTATCGTGGTGTCAAACACCAAGCTACCATAAAAGCTGCGCAGGTCGGCCGCGACGGCCGCTGATAGTTTGGTGCTTGCGTCGTACATCGTCAGAAGCAAACCCTCGATCCGTAGGAGCGGATTCAACAAGCGGCGGATTCGGGCTAGAGTGTTGAAGAGTTCCGACACACCCTCAAGGGCATAGTACTCGCACTGGATGGGGACAAGCAGGGAATCGGCCGCCGCCAGCCCGTTTAGTGTTAGCAGGTTAAGTGCAGGTGGACAGTCAAGGAGTATGAAATCGTAGCCTTGGCTGACGGGAGCCAGAGCGTTTCGGAGGAGCGTCTCGCGGTCTGGCATATCCACCATTTCGACTTCGGCGCCGGCAAGATCTCTGTCTGATGGTACGAGGTCAAACGAAAAATCCGTAGTCAGAATTGCGTTTTCTAAGGGTTCTTGCAAGATCATAACATGATAGGTTGTGCGCCGAGGGACGCTTCGTGGTATTCCCACCCCGGAGGTGGAGTTAGCCTGCGGATCGATGTCGATCAAGAGAACTCGGTGATTGAGTCGCGCGAGCGCGGCAGCGAGATTTATGGCGGTAGTAGTCTTACCAACGCCGCCTTTCTGATTAGCGATGGCTATGGTTTTTGCCATTCGTACGCCCGATGAACCAGCAGGAGGGCTTCAGATTAGCACAAGATGTAAGCGTGACGCCATCCTGATGCCAAGTTGTAAGTGGCTTATTTCTGGACTAGCGGTTGTCTCGTATGTTTCACGTGAAACCTCGTGGTTTTCCAATGTTCCTATCTTTCGCTCACGCTCCTTGCCTGGCTCGCAATTAAATAAACCAGCAGATTCGACAACGCTGCGGGAGTCATGCCGGGTATGCGACGCGCCTGTCCAAAGCTCTGAGGATGCGCCCGCTCGAGCCGCTCGACAATCTCGTGAGATAAGCTTCCCACCTTCTGGAATGAAAAACCATTAGGAATGTTGACCGCGTCGTGTTGGTTGAGGCGCCTGAGACCAGCATCTTGAGAGTCTAAATAACCGGAGTAAAGGTGATCAGCCAACGCAGTCTCCAAGTCGGTGATGGAGAATTCGCCGTGTGTACCAACAGGCATGAGGCTCATTACGAGGCCCGGTTCGATGCGAGGCCGTAGTGCCAGGTCTGCCAGGGTGAGCGAGTCACCCAGCACTTGTCCGGTTAATTTAGAACAGGCAGCATAGCCGTCATCGGAACGTCGGAGCTTGCACTCTTTCAACAAGGTTCGGGCCCTGGCCAGTCTTACCCTCCGCTCGTTAAAGCGTTCCCACTCCCCATCGCCCACCAAGCCCAACTCGCGCCCGTACGGTTCGAGACGCTCATCGGCGTTATCATGCCTCAGCGCCAGCCGGTACTCGGAACGCGAAGTAAACATCCTGTAGGGCTCATCAACGCCGTGGGTAATTAAGTCGTCGACGAGAACCCCGATGTAGGATTCCCGCCGATTCAGCCGAAACAGCGGTCGCCCAAGTGTCCCCAGGGCCGCATTGATTCCCGCGAGCAGGCCCTGACAGGCCGCCTCTTCGTACCCAGTTGTTCCATTAATTTGGCCCGCCAGGAACAGACCCTTCAATTTCGCCGTCTCGAGGAAAGGTGACAGCTCTTTCGGATCGACAAAGTCATACTCGATAGCATACCCGGGTCGAATGATCTGGGTTCGTTCAAGCCCGGGAATGAGACCAATCAGCTCCTGTTGAAGTTGGGCGGGGAGCGAAGTCGAAAAGCCATTGAGGTAGACCTCATTCGTGTCATAACCTTCAGGTTCAAGAAAAAGCTGATGTCGGGTCTTGTCTGGAAACTTGACGACCTTATCCTCAATCGAGGGGCAATAACGCGGCCCAATACTGGTGATCTGTCCTGAATAGAGAGGAGACTCATGGAGATTTGCCCTGATCGCTTCATGAACCAGGTCAGACGTGTAGCCAAGATGGCAATTCAGCTGTCGCTGCCCAATCTGATCGGTTGAGAAAGAAAACGGCACCGGGCGCTCGTCTGGTGGCTGAGGCTCAAACGCTTCCCAATCAATGGTCCGTCCATCAAGCCGTGGCGGCGTGCCGGTCTTAAGGCGACCGACGCGAAGACCAAGACGCTTCAGCGTCTCCGCGAATTCAATTGAGGCCGGCTCGCCGGCGCGACCGCCCGAGTAAGTCTGGCGGCCAGTGTGTATCTGCCCGTTGAGAAAGGTGCCGGTGGCAACGACAACCGCGGCTGCCCCAATTCTCCTTGCGTCCTGCAGTTCGATACCCTGGACTCGGCCGCGATCGGTGACGAGACTGGTCACCAGTCCCTGCCTCAGACTCAGATTCGGTGTGCCCTCCAGGGTCCTGCGCATCTCTACCCGGTAAAGAGCTCGATCTGCCTGCGCGCGCGGCGCACGCACGGCCGGGCCGCGCGATCGGTTCAAGAGGCGAAACTGGATTCCAGTTCGGTCGATCACGCGGCCCATGATGCCACCGCGCCAAGTCTCGCCGCGGCGGACGCTGCTTCGCAACCTGCATGGCCACCGCCGATCACGATCACATCAAAATACTCGTCGAAAATCATAGTTGGAATACTCTAAGAATCGGCGTCCTGAAAAGAGAAACACTTGGCACTACTTGCCGATGCAAAAAGTCGAGAAAATTTGGCCGAGGATCTCTTCCGTAGTCGTTTCGCCGGTTATCTCTCCGAGATCACGAAGCGCATTGTGAAGTCCCACGAGCACCAGTTCTTCACTGGCGCGCTCGATCAGAAGTTGCTCTGACGAAGCTATGTCGGCAACCGATCGCCCGAGGAGATCATGATGACGCGCGTTAGTTATCAGCAATCCTTCGTTGTGAGCATTACCGTTCGCGAACGGTTTCAGTATAGCAGTCCGCAAGCTTTCGAGTCCCGCTTCGGTCTTAGCCGACACAGACACCACATCGGCACGATTCGAAACATCACACTGCGTGTCTAACGTTGTCAGCGAGAAAGACGCAAGGTCACTCTTGTTAAGGACCACAATGTGTCGAGTTTGCGAGACCTCATCGAGTACGATTCGATCTTCATCCGCGAGAGATTCCGAGCCGTCGATGACTACGATCAGAAGATCCGCATCGGCGGCTTCTCGTCTTGCGCGTGCGACGCCAATCGACTCGATCTCGTTTTTGGAACTACGAATTCCGGCCGTGTCGACGAGTAGAACAGGAATGCCATCCACGCCGATCGATTCTGTGAGCGTGTCTCGCGTCGTGCCGGCGATGTCGGTGACAATGGCCCGGCCGTGCCCCACTAACATATTGAACACGCTCGACTTACCGACATTGGGGCGTCCCACGAGAACAACCCGGATGCCATCACGCAGGAGCCTGCCAGTACTGAAAGTGCTACGCAGTCGGGATAGATCGAGCTGTACTTCTTTTAAGGATTCAATGATTGAATCGGAAGCAACCGCGGGTAGGTCATCTTCGACAAATTCAAGCGACGACTCGAGCCGGACGATGATCTCCAGCAGTTTTTCTTTGGCTGGCCGGAGCCGGCTTGAGATTTCTCCCTTGAGTTGCCGCGTGGCCTGACGCAGCGCAGTGTCGGTCTGTGCGTCTATGACATCGCGAATGGCTTCCGCTTCAGTGAGCATTAGCCGCCCGTTCATGAGAGCTCGCAACGAGAACTCCCCCGGATCAGCCAAACGAGCACCCAGTGTCAGAACCAAATCAATGATCGTCCGCAGCAGGACAGGTGACCCGTGACAATGCAGTTCGACAACATCTTCTCCGGTGAATGAATGCGGGCCTTTGAAAAAACAGACAAGCGACTCATCCAGAGTCTCACTAGTGTTCGGATCGATGAGACTCTTCAAACTCAGCAAGTGTGGAGTTGGGTTATATGATTCAGCGGCGATCAGCGAGCGAAGGATTCTAAGAGAATCGTCACCGCTGATTCTGATGACGCCGATGCCACTGCGGCCCGACGGTGTGGACAAAGCAACAACAGTATCGTTCGGAACAACCACGGTCCTGGTAATTTGAAAGTAGCAGAAAGGAGGAAGTCTCAGTGGGTAGTAGTCGTCTTTAAACTGACTCTAAGACGGCGTCCATTCCCCTCGCCGATCGATTCCGTAATGAGATCCTCTTCAGTCGCCAGAGACAGATGAATGACGCGCCGTTCACTTGGCTCCATCGGACCAAAGACAAACGCTGCAGAGGTTCCGCGCACCTGGCGCGCTGCATGTTCGGCCATCGCGCGCAACTCCGCTTCGCGCGCGGCGCGATAATTATTCGCATCGCAGATAATCCGGTGGCCTCTGGGGAGGCCTCGTCCCAGGATCTGATTGAGAATCTGCTGGAGCGCATCCAGTAATTCGCCACCTTCATTAAGCAGCAAACTACTGTCCGCACCTTCAATAGCCAGCAAACAACCCAGATCGGATTCTGACGCCGACGCGTGCACGTCAAACCCGGCGCTCTCGAAAATCGAGTTGAGCAGCTGCTCAGCTTTACCGCAAGTCTCGTCCATGGATGGGAGTGATTGTACCTTAATAGTGGTTCCACTGACCAAGCGAGAGAAACGTGAAGATGACTTCTAAGAGAGAAAGGGAGAGAGGGGAACGAGGCAGGCGTCACTCCTTCTTCTTAACGAAGACGTTCCCGCGCCTATTTAGGCCGGCTTTGCCTGCCAGGGTATTCAGGACAGAGTCCAGCAAGTCTTTGTTCTCGAGTCGAAAGCTGGTGACCCCGGAGACCTTGCTATCGGGATCGTCGTACTGCACCGCCAGGTATCGAACCTTAGTCTTTATGAAACCTGCCGGGAAACCAACATAAGGGATATTGCTGGCTATCGTAGCGGCAGAAGGGCGAACCGCATGCGTATCGCCGTAGGCGCCAGTGATCGCGTTATACGGAACAAACAGAATCTCTTTTTGCTTGTCATCCTTAAAGACCAGACGGCGGTTTGCCTCATCAAAGTTAAGCGTCCCCTCCATCTTCTTGTTGTACCCAAAGACGCCGCCTTCATACTTGGCTTTAACTGTTTGGGGTGCAGGCGGAGGTGGCGGCACATTGGTCGTGGTCGCCGCCTTATCCTGGGTCATCGTTCGTGGCCGCTGCGCCAATGTTGAGCCAGCGACCGTCACGGCAATCGCTATTCCTGGAACGAACCACAGTCCTTTTCGCATCGTAACCTCCGTCATTTGTAGCGACAAAACCCGAGTCGGAACACGAACCAAAAACGCTTCGAGCACTTCAAGTTGTCTCAGCGCCGCAGAGAATTAAATCGCTTACAGCCGAGCTTTACTCAACTGGCTATCCGCGAAAGTATATCGAGTAGTCTTCAGCCGGCCGTCGATAAAGGTATAAACGATACCGTCCTTAATATTGCGGAAGACTGAAATGTTCCGGACATCGTCGCGGATGAAATCGCGGTTCTTCAAGAGCTTCATCGATTCAGCATTGTCGGTAGAGTGCTCATGCTGCAAAACGATTTCCAGTACTGATCCCGCCAGATCCGGCCGGAGCTTCTTAGCGGTAACAAATTTTTCATTCACAAAACTAATCTGAACAGAGCCGCCGCTGACGTTGAAGCGCAACACGCCGTCAGTGCTCTCACTAACGGGTTGACCCATAATTTTCAAGACCTCGCTGCGACTGGTCTTAAAGGGCTCGATCCCATTCCATGACGCGGCAGTCCCGACCGCTGCGAAACGAGCGCACGCGAGAACTGAGACAACCAGAATGGCTGTCATTACGGAAATCTGACGGCGTTCTATTAAGCTTCTCACGGCACGATGCTAATCGAACGTTACGGTTTTGCAAAGGGCCGGAGGCGCTCAAGAGACTCTTTGAAGTCTGCGTCGTTGGGCGCGACTTCGAGGGCTTTCTGATAAAGCGCGAAAGCCTTCGGGTACTGTTTGGTTTTTTCATAGTCGTACCCGAGTTCGCGATATATGTTTACATCGCTGCTTGACTTGGCCAGCGCCCGCTCCAATGCGGCAATCGCTTTAGGAAAATTGTTGGCTCGCGAATGGGCCAATCCAAACAGATAAAGGGTGATGCCCGTCGCGGTTTCGCTGGCCGCGGTTCGTTCCAGCGCGCTGGCGGCACGCGCGTATTGTTTGGCTCCGATTAGCGCGCGCGCGTACAGACCCATCGCTTCTTCGTCGGATCGCAAGCGCGTCAGTGTCTCGCCCGATCGCACCGCACCGAGATAATCCGCGCTGCCCTTTTCTTCAACCGCAGCTGAAGCGGCGCGACGAAGGTAGGCCGAAGTCAAGAGAAACCACGCCGAAGCAAGTCGCGGATCGTTGGTCGTGGCCCGGTTCAAAGTTGAGATGGCCGCATCCAGATCGTTGCGCGTGAGAGCGATCTGACTCAAATATAAAAGCGAGGCTGCATCCTTCGGGTTGGCCTTAACGGCCGCATTAAACGATCGTTCAGCATCAGCCGTTTTGCCGGTTTTGAACTCAGCTAAGCCACGATAGTAAAGGAATGACGGGTCAGGCTTCGTTCCTGGTCTTTCGATCACTGCGACAATCAGCGGTAGCGCGCGATCGTATTTTTCCGCCAGCACGTAGCTTTCCGCCAGCGCGTCGACAGTATGTGAATCTTCCTGTCTGGCTCTGCGTTGTAAATCGAGCGCTTTTTGCAGGTCTTCAGAGGCGTCAGCGTACTGCTTCAGATAGAACTCGGAAAAACCCGCCAGTTTCCACGCCTCGGAGTTCCCGGGATCGTTGGCAGCAATCTGTTTTGCTTCCTGCGCTGCCGCGGCGTATTGCTTCTGCTGAAAGAGCTGAAAAGCGTGCGTCGTATCAGAAGAGACGGGGGCGCTTCCGACAGGCCTGGTAGGCTTAACATCCAGCAGAGGAGCATTCCTGTCAGTGGCCGGCGGTGCCTTTGGCTCGGGCCCGAGCAAGGTGTCGGGCGGGGGCGTTGTGACCCGGCGCGGCCGAGACGACTGGGCCGCGGCGCTGGCCGCGACGATGAGCAGTACCGTCACGGTCATCAATCTAAGGCAAATCGTTTTGTTCCTCATTGGGGGTAATTCTTTCAGATTTTCGCGACTCTTTTCAAACCAGGGCCGGGAGAGAAACACGAGACGGTACTTCGGATGCCGTGACCTCTAGTCAGGTTTGCCTGTCCGCCCGGGGACGGGAGAGAAAAGCGGCCAGCGCAAGCCAAACGCGCTGACCGCCGGATTAGAACCTCATCGCAGATGAACCCAGCGAGCTTACCGTCTACTAGAAGTTCAGTTTCAATCCAAACTGGAACTGCCTCGGGTCAAAGGACGCTGTCGGGCGGCTATAGTAATGGCCGTTACTGGCGCGTTTGTTAAAGGCATTGACGTCATCGATAAAACCAGAAGCAGCGCCTTCATTGAAGCGATTAAATAGATTGAAGCCTTCGGCGACTATGTCCAGGCGCATCCGCTCGCCGAGCCTGAGCGAGCGCATCAGACGCATGTCGAGAGATGAGAAACTATGAGTAATTCCCATATTGCGGCCCAGATCACCGGTTGCGAATGCTCCGTTTACGATTAGCGGAGTGCATCCAGGAGTGCCCGGGACGCAGAGCGTTCCATTGGGAAGCACCGAGGGCCGATCGGTTTGATTTGATTGATCGTTGTTCGTGTCCTGGTTGCTCAGAATATTGAAGGGCCGACCTGTGGCGATTTCAAAAATCGGGGCCAGCGTGAAGTCTGCCAAAAACTTGTGCAGTCCATCAGCCGAACGCCACTTTGGCGGCGAAGCAAACACCGCGCTGAAGACAAAACGTTGTCGCTGATCGAAGAGCGAGTTGGCCCGCTCAGCCCGGAAGTTCCGGTTGTCCTGCGGCAACAATAGAGTTTGCAAGTCAGACGAATCATCGATCGAATGTGACCAGGTATAGGAGGCGAGGAATTGAAAGTTCCTGGTAAACCGTTTCTTCAGATCAACGGTCAACGCGTTGTAGTTCGAATTGCCGTCTGAAACCTGGGCATTGATCGAACCGAACGGCGAAACGACGCCGGGCGTACGCAACGTTCCGCTGGCGGCCAATGCACCATTGAGCACCGCCGGCGTGACGGCGCCGCCGGTAAGGGCCTGGACCAGGAAGTAGTTTGGCGCGCTTGGGCGGAAGAAATTGGCTGCCGCTGGAGCGATAACTCCGCCACGAGTCGTAACTGAGATTAAGCCGGGAATTGGTTGAGCCACTATGTTAGCGCAAGCAGACGGCGATACGGTCAAGGCCTCGGTGGTATTCAGCGGTAGGCGATTAAAACAGCGTCTGAAGTTCTCAATCTGCAGATCAGTTCGGGGCGCATTTATGTCCAGTGGATGCGGCAGGTGATGCGCGCCGACAAACAGATACCCCGCTGAGATCGACATGTCTTTCGTTAGCTGACGTTCGACCGCGAAATTGGCCTGAGTGGCGTAAGCGTACTCAAAGTTCTTACTGACATGCAGGGTGAACGGCAACACCGGCCCAAAGCCAGGGAACGTTTGATCGTTGAAACGCTGGCGACCATTCTGATACTGGGCCGTGCTGGCCGCACCGGGTGTGCAATTCACGCCCGGAACGGCGCCCGCGAAATTACAGACGATCACCGTTCCCTGAAACACCTGAGTGGCGTTGAGCAGAGCAGTTGGGGAAGGGCCACCCTGCGGGGTCAGGATGCCTTGCTGTTGCTGGGCTGCATCGGCAATGTCTGAGTTGAATGCAACCGCCAGCAGCGGGTGATCGTAAAAAAGTCCCGCCGCCGCGCGAATTACGGTTTTTGCGTCGCCCTTGATGTCCCATGCGACACCCACCCGGGGCGCGTAGTTGTTCTTATCACGCGGAAATCCCTGCTGCACATTCACGGCGTCTTGCGCGGCCAGCATATCGCTCGCTGACAGCGCGATACCAGAGAACGGATCCCTCACGCCCACGGTAGGTATCTGTTGGGTCAATTCATAGTCATACCTAACGCCATAATTCAAGGTGAAGTTCGGCCGGATCTTCCATGAATCCTGCGCGAACCAGGCCATTGGTTTGTTAGTAAGCTTACTTACCGGATTTCCGAAGCCCTGAATGAAGTTGGTTGGCAGTCCCAGCCCGTACTGTTGAACTGGGGTGAAATCCGGAGGAGCCGCGGCGCCGACTGTAGGAAACGCCGCCACGGACGAGGCGCTCAAGCCGCCAAAGTTATACAGACCGGCAAAGTTCAACTCAAAAATCGCGGAGGGGATGTTAACGGAAGCGTAATCCCCGCCAAACTTGAACGTATGATTGCCGGTTACGAAATTCAAGCTGTCGGTCCATTCGTAACGAGTCTCTGTGCGCACAACGGGTGAGAATAATTCGCGGCCGATAAAGGCCGTTCCGGAAACATTAAATGCGACTGCATCACCGTTCTGCGATTTGAAGATGGCGCGCCGCTCGCCAAAATTAAAGCGTGCTTCGTTGACCATACGGCTGGAAAGCGTCGACGTTAGGGAGGCAACCGCAGAAGTATCCTTCAGCTGTTGAATACCGGTGCGCGAGAAATCGTTCTGACCCAGTGATTGATTCTGCGATTCGACCTGAATCCCGGTAATGGTGCTCGGGTTATAGCCGAAGCGGAAAGTGAGATGATGCTTTTGCTTCTCGTCGATGATTTGATCGAGACGGAATGAATTGAACGTTGTCTTTTCGGTGACCGGAAAAATTCTTAGTAGAGAATTCAACGGGCGAAAGGCAATTAACTGTCCTGCGGCATTGGTGGTGGATACCGGCACCGGAGCCCCACTCAAAAAGAATCGGGACCCGATCGTCGCGCCCAGACCCACACCCGGGACAGACCCCGGATTAGGCAGCGGGTTGGCGCCCGTAAGGCCGGTCGAGCCGCCACTGGAAGCCAAATAAGCATATTGCACGGCCGCGCCGATAAGCGCGGCGTTTCCAGTGCCGAGCAGCGTATTGATGTATCCGACCTGCGGCGTAGTCAGGTTACGAAAAGTTACCGGCCCGAGACCGGTGATCGGAATCGTCACTGAGCCGCCCAGGCCCTGAGTCACATCGCTGGTGAAGAAACCCGATTCGTGCCTCTGGCGCTGTTCAAAGGCGGCAAAGAAAAACGATCGGTCTTTGTGCAACGGACCTCCAAGCGTCGCGCCGTACTGGGCGCGCGTGAAGGGTGGTTTGTTTACCGGAGCAAAGGGGTTACGCGCCTGGAAACTCTTGTGTCTCAGAAAGCCGAAGACATCGCCCTGAAGCTTGTTGGATCCGCCTTTAGTTACTACATTGACCACGCCGCCGGATGAACGCCCAAACTCGGGTGCGAATGAATTGGTTACTACTTGAAACTCCTGGACTGCTTCCTGACTTACGGTCGAGCGTGAAGCGTTGACCGAGTTGTCCGTGTTATCCGCGCCATCAACCTGCACCAGATTTGAGCGGCCGCGCTGGCCGCCAAAATTCAAACCAGTAGTCGGGGCGGGCCCAATCGGCCTGCCATTATCGCGGCCTACGGTCGAAGTCGTAAGCGCAAACGACAGATAGTTGCGCTCATTGATTGGCAGGCTTTCGATGCGCTGCTGATCGATTGTGGCCGACACGCTCGTGGCCGTCGTTTCGACGATGTTCGGCGCGACTGAGGTCACGGTAACTGTAGCCGTCAAGTCCCCAAGTTCTAAAGGAATGTCTTGATTTGCCGTTTGACCGACAGTGAGCTTCACACTCGGGACCACTGCGGTTTTGTAATTCTGCGCTTTCACGGTTACTTCGTATTCGCCCGGGGAAAGATTTGTTATTTTGTAAAAGCCGTCATCGTTCGTGGTTGCATCACGCGAACTATTCGTGGCCGTGTTTCGCGCCGTGACCGTTGCGCCCGCCACCACCGCGCCTTTCGGATCGCGCACTGAGCCCTGCAAATCCGCTGCGTTGGACTGCGCCTGCGACATGGCAGCGCTGTAACATGACACTACAGCTATGCAGATCAACAGAATCTGAAATGACTTTTTGAGACACTGCTTGAGGGACAAATACATCTTGGTTTCTCCTTCTGAAGTTGACTCGGAAAATTGCGTAATGCCAATGAACCATTTGCCGGCGCAAGATGTGCGTCGATTGTGGGGCGAGCCTGCGTTAACGTCCGAATGCCCGGAGCGGCTCATAGATATCGGAATGATCGCGCTATGTCCAGACCAGATCGGATGGAAACGTTATTCAGCTTCATTATCTTAAGGCGCTTTTTACAGCAAAAACTGTCGCGTGGCAAGGACTCATTAGCTTTGACAACTTTCACTCAAGACAGCTGAACCGCTTTCAGCCGCCATCATTTAAACGTTGCGAAAGAGAATAAGTTTCCGCGGTGTCACCTCTGGTCGCCCGTGACACGCGGCGGCGAAGATAATCGCTTAGGCCGAAGACCCCGATCGCAATCTGAGCCAGGCCCGGAGTGAATGCCGCCCGCCGTATCAAAGAACAGACGCGCAGCCGGGAATGAAATTTCAATTTGTATGCAGTCTGGTAATTTGTCTCGAGGTCAGCAAGGCCCGCACCGAACCGGATCGTCGCCAAATGATCCCCAATCACACTGGCCGCAAGCTCTCCGCTTTCCAGCGCCATTAGCATTCCACTGCCGGTAAAGGGATCGATGAACGACGCGGCATCACCGATCGAAAGCAGTCCGGGTTTGGGTGTAACCGCGTGTCTGCCGAATCCTTCAAGCGAAACAGCGAGCCATGGCGTGCAAGCTTGAGCATGATCGAGCGCATAAGCTGCCCGGCGATTCTGGCAGACGATGGCCCGCATCACGCGTTCTGCGTCAGCTCCACATTCTCGCACCGCGCGCACGGAAGCAATGAAACAAAGATTGCTGCGACCGTTTTCAACGCTGCTGAGCCCGCCATAGCCGCCGCGGTAGAAATAGATTTCGCACGCGCCCGGCTTTACTCGAGCGCCTTCCAGATGTGCTTTGAAAGCAACCAGAGACGGGCGCTGCGGTTTCGTTTGGATGAATGATTTTGTGACGCGCCGAGCCAGGGCCCGCGTTCGTCCCGTGGCATCGATTGTCACCGGCGCGCGATAGCCGGCTTCGCGACCGTCGTGCTTAACAACCACACCCTCGACTCGGTCGTGATTCAAAAACAGATTGACGACGTGTGCATCTTCGACAACTTCGGCGCCGGCAGCGTTCGCGCGACGCAACAACCGTTCATCCATTTCAGCTCGACTAAGACCCAGAGCGACACCGCGGGCGCCGAACCACGCGCTGGGGACGCTGACGTTCTTACCCTGGCGCGAATAGAAAACAGTTTCGGTTAGCTTAGCCGGGCCCGCCGCTAACATTTTCTCGGCGACACCCAACCGCTCAAAGTGCGGCGTGCATTCCGGCGAAATGAATTCGCCGCATAGTTTTGCCCGGGGAAACTTTTTCTGTTCCAGGAGCAACACTCGCGCGCCGCCGGCCGCCAGATGAATCGCAGCGCTGGAGCCGGCCGGCCCGCCGCCCGCGATGATCACGTCGTAATCGAAGGAACTGCTCACGTTCTTAGGAAACAAACCAATCGTTTAGAAGCGGGACTTGTCCCGCCCGGCGCGCACAAGTGCGCGCTCTAAACTCGATCAAGTGCCGCGCCTGTCTTCGCGACCAAAACCAGGCGCGAAGGAAAACGTTTTTCGACGGTGGCATTTTCCAGGCCTGCCTGCTGCCCAAGTTTCTCCAATTCATCGGGCTTGAAGCTTTTCAGAATCGAAAGCGCGCCATCTTCACGTATCAAGCGATTATGCAGAAACAAATGCCCGAGTGTCGTGTAAAAGAAATAGGCCAACGGGTTGCGGTGCAGATCGATTACGAAAACTCCCCGCCGCGCGACCCGGCCCATCTCGCGCAGGATACTGACGGCCCCAGAATCATCAAAATGGTGCAGGGTGAGCGAAGAAATAACGTAATCAACCGCAGCGTCTGGAAAAGGAAGCGCGAGTCCACTGCCCTGCACCGAAGAAATTTCCGGAAACGCTTTTGATTCTTCAAAGATCGCTTGCGCCGACCTCGCGTTCAACTCCAATCCGACGAGCGATGGTGTGCGGTCAGTGTCGCGGGCCCACTGGGCTGCAACTCGCAACAGTTCACCCGAACCCGCGCCGACATCAAGTATTGAGAACGATTGAAGACCTTGATGTTCAATCTCTTTCAGCAGCGAGCCGCGTAAAGCCTTTGCGTCGCCAAGCCATTCATTTACCCGTTGCAGCTCGACGAGACAACCTTCGTACTCTTCGGGCGTGTAGGCGCCCTTGTCGATGTTCTCGAGTTCGTAGCTGCGTCGGCGAAACTTTTCGAACATGGTTGTAGGGGCAGGGCTCGTCCCTGCCCTGCTATCAAAAAAGAAAAAAGCCGGGCAGGGACAAGCCCTGCCCCTACACCTTTGCTATGACCAGCGCGCTGTTCTTCGATCCGAAACCGATGCAGTTGCAGAGCGCGATTCGTACATTGGCTTTCCGGGCTGTATTAGCGACATAGTCTAGATCGCAATCAGGATCGGGATCGTCGAGGTTGATGGTCGGAGGAATGATGCCGGCTTCCAGCGCGCACAGGGCCGCGCCCAGTCCGGCCGCGCCGCTGGCGCCCTGGGGATGACCTAATTGTGATTTGGTCCCGGACATGGGGATTTGATGAGCGTTACCGTCGAGCGCCAGCTTCAGCGCATTCGTTTCAATGCGATCATTGAGCATCGTCGACGTGCCATGCAGATTAACGTAATCGACGTCGCGAGGGTTAACGCCTGCGTCATTCATCGCCAGGGTCATGGCACGGGCTGGCTCGTCGCCGCCTTCCTGCAAACGCACGCGGTGATAGGCGTCGCAGGTCGTTCCGTAACCTGCGATCTCCCCATAGATCTTCGCGCCGCGTTTCTGAGCCCGCTCGAGCTCTTCAAGCACATAAATCCAGGAGCCTTCACCCAAAACCATCCCGGAACGATTGCGCGTGAAGGGGCGAGATGCTCGCTGAGGTTCGTCGTTCCACGCAGTCGTCAGCACGGTCAGCAGATTGAAGCCTGCCAGAATTCCCGGCGCCAGTGGCGCATCCACACCGCCGGCAAGCATCACTTCCTGGCGTCCCAGCGCGATGTGTTGAGCCGCATAAGCAATCGCGTCCGTCGAACTGGTGCATCCGGTCGAGATGACATGCGAGAGACCGCGCAGTCCAAAGGCCATCGAAAGCTCGCTCGATAAAGTTCCGTGCGTAGCTGCCGGAATTATGTAAACGCTGGCCTTGTGATGCGCGCCTCCCTGATACCAAATTGCGTAATGCTGTTCGACGAAAGGCAGTCCGCCACCGCCCGTGCCCAGCATCACGCCAATCTGTTGCTTCTCTTCGGGAGAGAGTTCCTTTACTGGAATTCCCGCATCCTGAAAAGCTTCGCGTGCGGCGGCCAATGCCAAAGGTACAGTGCGCGGGACGTGCTTTCGATCTTTGGGATCGAGTTGCGCCTCCCAATCAAAGTCGCGCACCTGCGCGGCGATCTTTACGGCCGACTTGGATACGTCAAACGATTCAATCCGGCGCACGCCACTCTCGCCGTTTTGCAGACCGGACCAGAAAGCCTCTCGCCCAATTCCGATCGGCGTGACACACCCCATGCCGGTAATGACTACCCGGCGCGGACTCTTGAAATTATTCAGCATGCGACGTTGGCCAGTTGCAGGAGACGGGCAAGCATACCATTGGGCTATGCGCGAGAGCCAACATGGAAGAGTGGCGGGTCCTTTCAGCGCCCGCGCGCGATTGTGAACACGAACTCGTTAGGACCCACGTCGCGACGAAGGAATGGAACCAGATACATTTAAATGAAGAGTTGCGGTCATTCGCTGCGTAGATGCCCATGCAAAGTCTCGGTGGTAAGAAAAAAACATAGACTCTGGACCACTACATATAAGAGAATGTCGGACTTTCAGACAGACTCTTCAGAGAACGAATATGAAAAACTCATCCCTTCGTTTTATTACCAGCGCTTGTCTCATGCTTGTTTGTGCTACGGCGCAGATACCTCGGGCGCAACAACCAAAGGACTCAACTAAGAAGACTTCCGACAGCCCACCTCCCGGACCCGGCGGTACCTCGGTACCAAACGCGAACCCGTTCCCCAGCACTTATCATCCGTTTCCGAGCCGGCCGACTCTGATTCGGAACGCGACGATCATGACGGCCGCCGGACCGTCGATCAAGAATGGCTCAATATTGCTGCGTGATGGCAAGATTGCCGCGGTCGGGGAATCAATAACCGCGCCACCGGATGCTTTGGTAATCGATGCCACCGGTAAATACGTCACTCCAGGAATTATTGATGTGCATTCACACATCGGCGTCTATCCAGCGCCGGGTGTGGATGCCAACAGCGATGGAAACGAATTGACGAATCCGGTGACGCCGAACGTGTGGGCTGAGCATTCAGTCTGGCCGCAGGATCCACAACTGCCACGTGCTCTTGCCGGCGGCCTGACCACGATGCAAGTCCTGCCCGGGTCAGGCAATTTGATCGGCGGACGCAGCGTAGTGCTGAAGGTTGTGCCTTCGCGCACCGTGCAGGGAATGAAATTTCCCGGCGCCAAGTACGGACTGAAGATGGCTTGCGGAGAAAATCCAAAGCGTGTCTACCAAACTCGCGGGCCGTCGACGCGCATGGGTAACGTGGCCGGTTACCGCGCGGCCTGGATTCAGGCAGAAAGCTACCGGCGCAAATGGGACGAGTGGAACGCTAATCATAAGGGTGATCCGCCAACGCGTGACCTGGGCCTCGAGACGCTGGCGGAGGTTCTGCGCGGCAACATACTGGTTCACAACCATTGCTATCGTGCCGACGAAATGGCACAGATGCTGGATATCGCGAAAGAATTTGGCTATCAGGTGCGTGCTTTTCATCACGCAGTCGAGGCCTACAAGATAGCCGAATTGCTGAAAGCCAGCGGCACCGGCGCCGCCGAGTGGGCTGACTGGGGCGGATTCAAAATGGAAGCCAACGACTCGATCAAGGCGAACCTGGCGATCACTGACGCGTCTGGCGCGCGGGCAATGATCCACTCAGACAGCGCGGATGGAGCTCAGAGACTTAATCAGGAGGTTGCCAAGGCGATGTACGCCGGCCGCGCGGCAGGCATCAATGTAACTGAAGATCAGGCGATCCGCTGGCTGACGATCAATCCGGCATGGGCGCTGGCGCTCGACGACAAGATCGGATCGATTGAAGTGGGCAAGAACGCGGACGTCGTGTTGTGGTCGGGTGATCCGTTCAGCGTCTACACCAAAGCAGAGAAGGTTTGGATCGATGGGGCGATGCTGTTCGATCGGACCGATGCGGCCGAGCAATGGCGAACCGATTTTGAACTTGGAGTGGTGCGGGAGAAGAACTGAGATGCGCGCAGCTATTCTGATCGCAGTCTTCGTGTTGGCCGCGGCGACAACCGTGTTCGCGCAAACGATCGCGATCACCAATGGAACGATCTATCCGGTAAGCAGCGCACCAATTCCAAATGGTACGGTGCTGATCCGCGATGGAGTCATTGTGGCCGTGGGCGCTCGCGTGAACGTACCAGCTGATGCTCGCCGCATCGATGCCACCGGCAAAATCGTGACCCCAGGCTTGATTAACTCTGTCACTGAACTGGGCGTGGTAGAGATCGATCAGGTCAAAGACACTAAGGATGACACGGCCAAAGGAACGAGTAATATCTCAGCCGCCTTCCGCGTTTGGGAAGGACTAAACCCGGCTTCGGCAACGTTCGCGCCCACCCGCAACGAAGGAATTACGACGGCGATTGTGACACCACACGGTGGACTTATTTCGGGACAAGCTGGGGTTATCGACCTGGTGCCCGGACACTCCGCCGACATGATCCGGCGCGCGCCGGTCGCGATGGTGGCGCAAATCGACAATGCCAATGATGCCGGAACTGGAGCGCGCGGTGAATTGATGGGCAAACTCCGCACACTCCTCGATGACGTGAAGTTTTATATGAACTTCGGGGCCGACTACGATCGCGGCGCTACCAGATCTCTCAGTGCGCCGAGGGCCGATCTCGAGGCGCTGATCCCAGTTGTCACCGGCAAACTCCCTCTAATCATTGAAGCGAATCGGATGGATGAGATCGATGCGGCGCTGGCGCTCGCGCACGACTACTATCTCAAGTTGATCATTGTAGGTGGTGCCGAAGCATGGCTGTCGGCCGAACGACTGGCAGCGGCGCAGATACCCGTGCTGACCGGAGCGATGAGTAACATCCCATCGAGCTTTGCGACGCTGAATCAACGACAGGAAAACGCCGGGTTGCTGCGCCGCGCCGGGGTCCGCGTCGTGCTGGTAGCAACTTCCGGGAGTGATGTGACGCGATTCAACGCGCGCAACTTAAAGTACGAAGCGGGAAACGCCGTGGCTTATGGCATGACCCATGACGACGCTTTGCGAGCCGTGACGTTGACTCCGGCGGAAGTGTTTGGCCTTAGTGATCGGATTGGCTCGCTCCAGCCAGGCAGGGACGCAAATGTGGTGGTGTGGAGCGGCGACCCGTTTGAGTTTTCAACCGTGGTCGAGCACGTATTGATTAAGGGACGTGAGGTACAAGAGCCGAGCCGTCAGGACCTTCTGATCGAAAGGTACAGACCTCGCCTAAAGTGAGGTTAGGAAGCGGAGCGCGGACATCCTATCCGCCAGCGTGCGCAGCACGCTCAGCCTAAGCCACCGCGCGTGACTGTAAACAGGCAGGGCCTGCGCACCAACCACCAAATACTCAACGTGATGAGCGTTGAATGCGAGTAATATTTCTCTGAAGTCGGGGTTCATCGGTCAGGTGATTGTTCCAGGCCATGCACAGTCTGGTCAGTGTCCAGACCCCTTCAATTCGCTCTTCAGGTGAAGAGTTGTCCCACCCGTCATCGAACGGCTCTGCTTGTCCATCGCGGATGAGTTTGATTGATATTTCTTTATGCGGCTTCGAGCATGAACCGATTATAACACGCTCTGTTTGTCCGTGAATGTCGATTGATTGACGCACCAAACCGCCATCGCCAGCAGCAGAAGGCCGGATGCACTTTCGAGCATCCGGCCTCTCATCATGATCAGAATTTATTGATCGGGTTATGCTACCTTCGTCCCGCACTCATCACAGAACTTCGCACCTGGCTTGAGATCATGTTGGCAGTTGGAACATTTCGCCGGACTCTGCGAAGCGCCGCATTCACTGCAGAACTTCGAGCCCGCCGGCATGGCTGCGCCGCACTTGACGCATTTGCCGGTCGCCGCAGCGCCGGTGCCTCCTGATGTCGTTGCGCCCTGCTGCTTCATCGCCTCAGTCATCGATCCCGCCATCATGTTGCCGACCGCAAAACCGGCCCCGAGCCCAGCTCCCAGTCCCGCTCCGCCCGACGGATTCTGTGCTGCATCGCGCATCGCATCAGCGGCCTGGAACTGCGCGTAACGGCCGACGTCGCCAATCACGCCCATCGAAGTGCGCTTGTCCATCGCCGCTTCGACTTCCTCAGGCAACGAAATATTTTCGACGATGAACTTGGTCAGCTCGAGTCCGAGCGATTTGAATTCGTCCTGCAACTTCTGTCGCGCAAAGCCGCCCAACTCGTCATAGTTCGACGCGAGATCGAGCGCCGCGATCTTGGATTCCGCCAGAGAGTCAGAGAAGGCGCTGACCATCGTGCGGCGAAGCTGGCCCTCGATGTCTTCGGTAACAAAGCGCGCGTTGGTGCCGGCGATTTGCATGATCAACTCGCGTGGGTCAGCCACGCGCATCGAATAGATGCCGAACGCTCGCAAGCGCACCATGCCGAAATCCGCATCGCGCATCATTACCGGATTCGAGGTGCCCCACTTCAAATCGGTGAATTGTTTGGTGTTGACGAAATAAACTTCCGACTTAATCGGCGAATTGAATCCGTGCTTCCAGGCCCCGAGTTTGGAAAGGATGGGAGTGTTTCCACCGTCGACGCTGTAACGTCCGGGGCCGAAAACGTCGGCAATCTGTCCTTCGTGAACAAAGACAGCCGCCTGTGATTCGCGCACGATCAACTGCGCTCCGTTCTTGATCTCCTGATCGCGAACCGGGAAGCGATAAAGCATGGTATTGCTCGAATCGTCGAGCCACTCAACTACTTCGATGAACTGCGCGCTCGGGCTGAGCCGATCAAGAATTCCCATTTGTTTTTAATCTCCTTTGGTACAGCCTGCGCGAACCAGTTCGCGGGCCCGGATATTATACGGTCAAATAGCTGGCTATGTTCAACCTTGAATATTTTGTTTGCCAGAAAACGATCCACGAAACCACACGAATAGGAGGGAACTCAGCCAGCTAAGCTTCTCTTCGGCGCCGAAGGGCCAACCAAACCAATGCTGCCAGGCCGCCAAACGAATCTATCATGCTGTCATAGACCGAAGCCGTACGTGACGGATAAAAACTCTGATGGAACTCGTCGCTGAGAGCATAGGCCACAATCAATAGCAGTGAAGCCCAGAACCAACGCTGGCGCAACACCGCGCGCGATGAAGTACGAAAGACGCGCGCGCACAGGAGTCCAAAGATAAAGTACTCAGTAAGGTGACCCGCCTTGCGCGTGACGAACTGATAGATCGCGACGGTCCTCTCGCTGGCATGAGGAAACAGCCAGAGCACCGGGCGCACCAGGACGCCGCCGGTGTTCGCGGCCGAAAGCAAATCAGTTGAGCCGATGAAAATGAATGCCGCCCAAAGGATCAAAGGGCCATATCGCGAGAGACGACGTTTGGGTCTTCCCTTAACAAACCCAGTCGTTTCAGTCGAAGCGCTCATTCCAGGAAGCCGTGATTCAAAGCTCCGTCAGGAGCGAAATATTTATAGTAACAGATACCTTTGAGCATTTGAGCTAGCTCCGTAGGAGCGGCAGGTATGTCGCCCTTCTGGGGCTCGAAGATCTTGGCTGCTCCGTCGCTATAAATATTTCGTCCCCTAACGGACCTTAACGGACATCCCCGAATGAGATACTGGTTCGTCTTTCGCGCTAAACAAAGCGGGGCCAAAGCCCCCGCAGTCTTAAGTCGATGTTTTTGGTCAGGATGCTTCCTTACTTCTAAAGTGCCGAAGCGCCGGAGACGATTTCGATGATCTCCCGGGTGATAGCAGCCTGGCGCACGCGATTCATGTTCAGTGTCAATGAAGAAATCAAATCGCCCGCGTTCTTTGAAGCTGCGTCCATGGCGGTCATGCGCGCACCCTGTTCGGATGCGACTGATTCGAGCAAGGCCCGAAAGATTTGCGTCTCAACCAGGCGCGGCAGCAGGCGACTGAAAATCTCTGCCGGAGGTTGTTCGTAAATGTAATCCTGTGTCTCAACTGCCTCAGGGTTCTCGTCAGCTTCAGTGGCACGAGAGATGGGCAGGAGTTGCTCTACTACTATTCGCTGACTCAGCACCGACTTGAATTCGGCAAAGATCAGGAAGACTTTGTCGAGCTCCTCGTCTTCCGTAAATCGCTTAACCACGTCACGAGCCACATCCAGCGCCTCGGAAAAATCGATCCGGCCTTTACCGGAAAGGCCTACGTATTCGCCGGCGATTTCCGCGCGTTTTCTGAAAAAGTCGCGTCCTTTGCGGCCCACCGCCAGCAACGCAATTTTCTTGCCCGGGTTTTCTTTGAGGAAGGTCTGGCCGGCTTTGATCAAGTTGGTGTTGAAGGCGCCGCACAATCCCTTGTCCGCGGTGATCAAGACGACGAGATAACGTTCGTCTTCACGCGCATCGAGCAACGGATGATGAAAATCTTCCGGGATTTGCGCAGCCAGCGAACCGAGCACTTCGGTCATCTTGTTGGCGAAAGGGCGCGCGTTAACGACGCGATCCTGGGCGCGCTTCAACTTTGCCGCCGAAACCATTTTCATGGCCTTGGTGATCTGCTGCGTGTTCTTTACCGACTTGATGCGCCGGCGAATGTCTAAAAGATTTGCCATTCAAAGTGTAGGGGCAGGGCTTGCCCCTGTTTCTAATAACAACAGCCGGGCAGGGACAAGCCCTGCCCCTACAATCACGCTGCTGCCGCCTTTGCAGACTCAGCCCAACGATCCTTGAAATCCTTCAAAGACTGTTCCAGGTCCTTCTGGATCTCGTCAGTGATCGCTTTCTTCTCCCGAATCTTTTGCAGGACGCCTGGATGCGAATTCTCAATAAAGCTCTGCAGCTCAGTTTCAAATCTGCGAATGTCATCTATCGCCACGTCGTCGGTAAAGCCGTTGATTGCCGACCAGATGATCAGCACCTGCTTCTCAACATCCATTGGCTGATACTGCGGCTGTTTCAAGATCTCCGTCAGACGCTGGCCGCGCGCCAATTGTGCCTGCGTCGCTTTGTCCAGATCGGATCCAAACTGCGCGAACGCCGCCAGTTCGCGATACTGTGCCAGATCCAGCCGCAAAGTACCTGCGACCTGCTTCATGGCCTTGATCTGGGCCGCGCCACCGACGCGCGAGACTGAATTACCGACGTTGATGGCCGGGCGAATGCCCGCGTTGAATAGATCGCCTTCGAGGAAGATCTGCCCATCGGTAATCGAAATCACGTTGGTCGGAATGTAGGCCGAGATGTCGCCGGCCTGAGTTTCAATGATCGGCAGACTGGTAAGCGAACCCCCACCCTTCAGGTCAGAAAGTTTCGCGGCGCGCTCAAGCAGACGCGAGTGCAGATAAAAAACGTCGCCGGGATAAGCTTCGCGACCGGGCGGGCGCCGCAGCAGCAAAGAAATCTCGCGATAAGCTGCGGCTTGCTTCGAAAGATCGTCATAGATGGTCAGGGCATGTTGGCCCCGATCGCGGAAGTATTCGCCCATGGCCGCTCCGGAGTACGGCGCCAGAAACTGCATGGCGGCGGGATCGGAAGCAGTCGCTTTCACGACAATCGTATAGTCCATCGCGCCGAAATCCTGCAGCGTCTTTACCACCTGCGCGACGGTCGATGCCTTTTGGCCGATCGCGACATAGATGCAGATGACGTCCTTGCCGCGCTGATTGATGATCGTGTCCACGGCTACAGCGGTCTTGCCGGTTTGCCGATCGCCAATGATCAGTTCGCGTTGTCCACGGCCGATGGGCACCATTGAATCGATCGCTTTCAGACCGGTCGGCAGAGATTCTTTCACCGGCTGACGATCCACAACACCGGGAGCAATACGCTCGACCGCGTTGTACTCGTCGGTCAGAATCGGCCCGCGATCGTCAATGGGATTTCCCAGGGCGTCCATCACGCGTCCAATCAGAGCCTGGCCTACGGGCACCTGCATGATATGGCCGGTACGCTTGACCAGATCGCCTTCTTTGATCTTCTGAAAGTCGCCGAACAGCACCGCGCCGACTTTGTCTTCTTCCAGGTTCAGCGCCAGGCCACGCACTTCGTGGGGAAACTCGAGCAGTTCGCCGGCCATAACTTTCTCGAGCCCGTGAATCTCGGCGATGCCGTCGCCAACTTTGATCACGGTGCCGACCTCGCTTACCGTGACGCCGGTATCGAAGTTTTCGATCTGCCCCCGAATGATTTCATTGATTTCGTTTGCTTTAATTGGTTCCATGAAAACTGTCCGTAATTAGTTGTCAGTGGTCAGTTGTTTATTCTCCTGGGCCAGCGCCTCTCGCAATAACGAGCAACGGACAACTGACCATTAACAACTGACAAGTTTCTATTGTCTAGCCTGCCATCTTTTCCTTAATCAGTTGCAGATGATTGCGCACTGAGCCGTCATAAACAGTCGAGCCAATCCGGGTCACCAGACCGCCGATCAATTCCGGATCAGTCGCAAAGTTTACACGTACCTTTTTTCCGGTCACAGACATCAGCTTCGCGTGTAACTTTTGCTGCGCATTCTCCGGCACGACCTGCGCCGTGGTTACAGTTGCGGCAACCATGCCGGCGCGCACATCAAGTAGTTCGGCAAACTTTTGATTGATCTCCAAGAGTTCCGTGAGTCGCTGATTCTGCAGCAGGACCTTGAGAAAATTCGCCGTGGTCGGCCTTGGCTTCGAACGGTCAATCAGTTTGTTGAGCACGGCCCGCTTCTGGTCCAGGGCGATGGTGGGATTGCGAAAAACTTCGGGCAGCACCGGACTCGCCTGAAACATCTTCTCCCAGGCGAGCAGCTCTTCCTGAACTTGCTGGGCCTCGCCATTCTTCAACGCGACATCCGCCAGCGCCGAAGCATAGCGACGTGCGACTGTTTGCACGCTCATTGCGCGGAACCTCCCAATCCCTCGATGTTATTTGCGATCAAACGGGCATCGTCTTCCGGCCGCATTTCGCGGCGTACTATGTCTTCCGCCAGGCGCACACTCTGCTCGGCCGTATAGCGCCGCAATTCTTTCCTGGCCACTTTCCCGGCACTCTCAATTTCTCTTGTCGCTTGTTCGCTGAGCTTGATGATCTCGGTCTCAGTCAAACGGGCAATGCGCTCGCGCTCTTCTGCGGCTTCAAGCACGGACCGCTGTTTGATAGCAGCAACTTCCGTATCGAGCAGCGCCAGCCGCTCTTCGACTTCTTTTAATTTCGCCAAGGCGTCGTCGCGCTCTTGCTGAGCGTGAGCCAACTCGCGCGCGATGGTTTCCTTGCGATCGCGAAAGATCTCGCGGATCCCAAATTTGCGCAGCGCAATCACAAGCACAACGACGAAGACCGCGAGATTGATGAACTTCCACGCCTCAAAGCCAGGATAGTCCAGATAGGGCTCCAGACGCGCCCACCAACCCGCTCCCTCAGTTATGATCAAAACAAATAACATTTAGTTTCAGCGAACTTTAAAGACCGTTCAGTTCATTTCCACGCCGCTGATTGGTCGGCCCAGAACACGCGAGCCAATTTCGACGGCGATGCTGCGCGCGTCAGCTTCCAGAGTTACGCGCGCTGCGTCAGCCTGGCGCTTGATAGCGTCCTTTTCTGCCGCGGTCGATGCAGCCAGCTGAGCGCGCATTTCATCGATATCTTTTTGCCGATCCTGCATAGCCGCGGCGCGCTCATGCTCAGAAAGTGCGTACGCTTCGGTGCGCGCTCCCCGCAAGGCTCGTTCGTATTCGGCGAGTTTTTCGCTGACGTTGCTGAGGACTTCCTGGGCTTCAGTCAGACGGCCCCGCGTGCGTTTATCGCGGGCCTCCAGTATGCGGTTGATCGGCCTGAACAGCGTCGCGTTCAGCACGTAGACCATTACCAGGATGATCAAAACGTGCAGGAACAGCGTGCCATCGGGCACAAGTTGAATTGAGTTTTCGGCAAAGCCGAGCGGATAGACCATTGCGACTGTTCTTTGCTGGGAAATCTGTAGCGCAAGCTGTCAGCTGGCACAGACCGGATATCTGCGCTACCTGCACATGTCAAAAGCCTTGAAGGCTAACACGCGATTTTGCGACGCGTCAAGGAGCGTTGCGGCCTTCCTTGACATCGCATTGCCGCGCCGTTACGCTTACTCTTTTCCTTGAACGGGGGAATTATTATCTATGCCGAAGCGGACCTTTCAACCCAACAATCGTCGCCGTGCCAAGACGCACGGCTTTCGCGCGCGCATGGCGACCAAGAACGGCCGCCTGGTCATTAAGCGCCGCCGCGCCAAGGGCCGCAAGCGGCTCACTCCGGCGCATTATTAAAGCCATTGGTTCCGAGTTTTGATGTCGCACCGGCGAAAGTCAGTCAGGCGTTGCCGAAGCGGCGTCGGCTGAGCGCTCGGGCCGAGTTCCAAAAGATCTATGCCGAAGGGCAACGCTTTGACGGCCGGCTGCTGGCCGCTTTTTTGCGCAGGAACGAATTGACTGAGCACCGTTTGGGTGTCACGGCTTCGACCAAGGCCATCGGGAACGCGGTCAATCGGAACCGGACCAAGCGTTTGCTGCGCGAGCTTTTTCGGCGCAGCGGTGCTGAACTGGAGGCCTTGCAGCACAGATACGACTGGGTTCTGAATGCGAAACGTTCCCTGCTCGTCTC
>WNFS01000254.1_pt1 | contig 77294 bp, 74 predicted proteins | sample 5400141 | NCBI WGS metagenome assembly WNFS01 (sample SAMN13153358, study PRJNA577476) | soil metagenome | isolation source: 60 cm saprolite under Madrone tree | place: USA:California | collected 2016-06-14 | reverse complement strand
GATTTGATTCAAAAGGGCGTCATTGGCGAGTTGCGAGCCATTGTGGGCGCGTTCAGTTACTTCAACCGGGATCCGGAAAATGTGCGACACAAGGTGGAATGGGGCGGAGGCGGGATATTGGATATCGGGTGCTACCCAATTACGACTTCGCGGTTCATTTTTGGTGCGGAGCCGACGGGGGTGGCGGGGCTGATCGAGCTCGACCCGGATTTCAAAACGGACCGGTTGGCGTCGGTGATTCTGGAGTTTCCGTCGGGGCAATCGGTGTTTACGTGCGGCACGCAGCTGGTGCATTACCAGAGGATGCAATTCCTCGGGACGACGGGGCGGATCGAGATTGAGATACCATTTAATGCGCCGCTGGACCGCCCGACGCGAATTTTCATTGATGACGGGCGCGATGTGTTTGGTAGTGGTATTCGGATGGAAACGATTCCGGTTTGCGACCAGTATACGGTGCAAGGGGACGCGTTTTCGCGGGCGATCCGCGAAGGGAGCGAGGTTCCAGTGCCACTGGAGGATGCGATTGCGAATATGGCGGTGATTGAGGCGGTGTTCCGGGCGGGGGAATCGGGGCGGTGGGAAAAACCGAGGTATTAGCGCAGAAAAAGAAAGACGGACATGGCGTTTCGAACAGTATTGCAACTGGGTGATCCGGGATTGCGGGAAGTGGCGAGGAGAGTGAACGACCCGGCGGCCGCGGAGATCCGCGAGCTGGTCGAGGATTTGTCTGACACGCTTGCTTATTGGAGGAAAACGACGGGATACGGGCGAGGCATCGCGGCGCCTCAGCTCGGCGTGAATTTGCGAGTGATTTTTCTACGACTCCCTGGGGAAGCGGCGTGGCCGCTGGTGAATCCGGAGATTACCTGGCGCAGCGAGGAAAAAATCGTGGTGTGGGACGCATGCTTGAGTTTTCTGTCCATCTTTATGCAGGTGGAGAGACATCGCGAAATCATGGTGCGCTATCAGGATTTGCTCGGAGAGCGGCATGAAGTTCACGCGACGGAAGACCGCAATTTGTCTGAACTCTTGCAGCATGAAATCGACCATCTCGACGGCATCCTGGCCGTGGACCGCATCACAGACATAAGAACGATGTGCGCGCGGGAAGAATTTGAGAAGAGATATCGCGCGGAGAGCCCCTACGCCGCAGCGGCGGCTGGCAAGGATGCATCGAAGGAATAAGGTAAGAGTCGAGGCATTTATGGAGGGTGGGCTTTGCGAACGGCAGAGAAGGTGAGCACGGTATTTTATACGACATTCGAAAGTCCCGTCGGGCCGTTGCTTCTCGCTGGAGATTCGAATGGTCTGCGGCTGGTGAGCTTCGAAAACAGCAGGCACGCGGCGCCTCCGCCTGCTGGCTGGAAGGAAGACAAAGCGCCGTTTGCCGAAGTCATCCGCCAATTGCAGGCGTATTTCCGCGGTGAATTGAAAGAATTTGATTTGCCATTGGCGCTGGCAGGAACGGAGTTTCAGCTGCGCGTCTGGGATACGCTGCGAGAGATTCCTTACGGGGAAACGATTTCTTACTTGCAGCTCGCCGAGCGCATAGGCAATCCCAAAGCCGTGCGCGCCGTGGGCTTGGCAAACGGGAGCAATCCCATTCCAATCATCGTTCCGTGCCATCGCGTCATTGGAAGCGACGGCAGCCTGACGGGTTTTGGCGGCGGAATTTCCACAAAGAAGAAACTTCTCGAACTTGAAAGCAAGCAGCTGAGCCTGCTTTAGACGATCCCCGCACTCTAGATGTTAGAAGTCGCGGAGTTCCGAGAGGAACGACGCTGCCGCTCGGACAGGCGCATGAAACGCCAGGAGCAGCAGGGAAGCGCAGGCGTAAATGACGAGCCGAAGTCTCATACTTCTAGAAACACGACGGGGCAAGAAAAGTTGCGGCAGGCGTAGGGTGGGTACCGAACGGGCTAGCAGCCGCCGGCTATCGAGGGAACTAGGAGGACCCGGCTCCGACAGGAGTCGGAGTCTAATGCCATCACATCATTTCTAGACTTATTTCTACCGAGTGGATCCTCCGGCGATCGATGGAACTAATAAAACACGATCGCCTTCTTTGAGGGAGCAGGCTTCGCCGCCGAGGAAGCGGATGTCTTCTTCGTTGAGATAGACGTTGAGGAATTGGCGGATTTGGCCCTGATCGTCGCGGACGTGGCGCGAGAGATCGGGGAAGCGCGAAGTGAGCTCGTTGAGAGCTTCGGCGACGGTGGCGGCGCTACAGTCCACTTTGGGCGCGCCGTCCGTGAAGCGGCGGAAGGCGGTGGGGATTTCGATGGTGACGGGCATTTCTAATTCTCCTTATCCAGTTTCAATTTAAGCCTTAGCACCTGCAGGGGTGGTGCCAAGCTGGGCGTCAAGATAAGCCTCGAAGGCGTCGAGGCGTGGAGCGATCGCTTCCGTGGCTGGAAATTCGGCGGCGATAGCGTCGGTGGTCTTAAGGCCGTTGCCGGTGATGCAGACGACAGTCGTTTCATCCGGCTTGATGCGATTTTGCGCGATTAGTTTTTGGGTGACGCCTGCCGTCACGCCGCCTGCGGTTTCCGTGAAAATGCCTTCGGTTTCCGCAAGCAGCTTGATTGCGGCGACGATTTCCGGATCGGAGATGTCTTCGGCCCAGCCGCCGGATTCGCGGATTTGCTTGATGGCGAAGGGGCCGTCGGCAGGATTGCCGATGGCGAGCGAGCGCGCAATGGTGTTGGGCTTCTGCGGCTCGAAGCGAGCGAGATTGCGCTTGACCCCATCCGAGATGGGCGAGCAGCCGGTCGCTTGCGCGCCGAAGAATTTTACGGGCTTGGCTTCCACCCAGCCGAGGGTAACGAGTTCGCGGAATGCTTTGGCGATTTTGGTGATGAGCGAGCCGCCGGCCATGGGGACGACGACGTTGTCGGGGAGCGTCCAGCCGAGCTGCTCGGCGATTTCGTAGCCGTGCGTTTTCGAACCTTCGGAATAATAGGGGCGCAGATTCACGTTGACCAGTCCCCACTGGAAGCGGTCGGCGATTTGCGCGCAGAGGCGATTCACGTGATCGTAGTTGCCATTGATGCGCACGATGCGCGCGCCATAGACGGCGGTGTTGAGAATTTTCGCGGGCTCCAGGTCGGCGGGAATGAAAACGCAAGCATCGAAGCCTTGCTGCGCCGCTTGCGCGGCGACAGCGTTGGCGAGATTGCCGGTGGAAGAGCAACCGACAGTGGTGAAATTGAATCGGCGCGCAGCAGAGAGAGCGGTGGCGACGACGCGATCCTTGAAGGAAAGGGAAGGGAAGCAAACGGCATCGTTTTTGAAATAGAGATTCTTCAAGCCCCATTGGGAGGCGAGCTTGCGCGAAGAGACCAGCGGCGTTCCGCCAACGGCGTTTGGACCGGCGTAGCCTTCGGGAAGAGGGAGAAGCTCGGAATAGCGCCACATGTTGAAGTCGCGGCGGGTCAGATTTTCGCGGCGGGCCATTTTTTTCAGGGCGTCATAATCGTAGACGACTTCGAGGGGGGAGAAACAGTCTTCGCAGAAGGAGCGGGGGATGTTGCCCCAGGTCTTGCCGCATTCTCGACATCGGAGTTCGTAAAGCCCGTTGGTGGTCATAAAGCGAGTTCCCTTATACAAGCGTTCAGAAATCAGTCAAGCAGACTCAGTGAGAGCTACCGAAGGCAGCTTGCACCGAACGGCCGAGAGCGGGTACGTGGAATTCGATTAGGGCAGCAGGGAGGGAAACGAAAAACCCTCCGTGCCAAAGTGCTCGGAGGGTCTCAGAAAATCTTCTAAGAAACTCGAAAAGCTCTTTAGCAGTTTTTTACGTGGAGCAAGTTGCCCTAAATCGCCACGTGTCGCCGCAACCGCAGCTTCATTATTTATGCCTGAGTGGAAGGCCGAAGTCAAGGGCGACCTTTGGCAAATGGTGGGATCGTGGCTCAGGTGCTTGCCTGTAGGGGCGCCCGCCACGGCGGACTGCGCCCCTACATCTTAGGTGCTACTTTTGCACTACTTTGAAGCCAAGTTCTTTGCGAGCAATTCGGACATGGTTTCGGTTTGGGGGCCGATGAAACGGGTGGCTAGGTTTTGAGCTAGGAGCGGGTCGGTCTTGGCGCCGGCGATGGCTCTCTGGGCGTGTTCCCGATGTTCGGCCGAGGGCCCGGAAAAGGTGATGAGGGCACCGGCAAATTCCATCTGGGGATCTGAGGTTCGCAAGGCGAGAGCCTTTTTCACCATGGCGTAGCCGTCGACGCCGGCGGCGGGATTCTGCTCGTCTGCGGAGAAGCGCATCCATTTCTGGCCGATCCATTGTTTGTAGGTTTCCGCGAGATAGCCGACATCGAACCATGCAAGCGCGTCGGGATGGCCCGACGATTCCGCAGAAGTCGCGCGGGCGTGGAGGCGCGCGAGAAGCTCCTTCGCGGCGACAGGATCTTTACGCGCGTACAGAGTGGCGCGGCGCAGCGTTTCCATTCGAACGAGGACGGGAGTGTCTGGCGCGAGAATTTCCAGCGTTTCCCGGACGAGATTCTTGGTGTCGTAATTCTCGCCACCGCTGAGGTTCCAGTTGTGGCTGATCCAGGGCAGGGACTTGGCCTGTCCAATTTCTATGGTGTGACAAATGAGCGGCGGACCCGCATGTGCGACAACGGCGAAACACAGTAGGGCCGCCACGAGCGCGATCCCGAACCGTGTGAAACGAATCTTATTGAGTGTCATTGGTTTCGAGTCTCCTTTCGAATTATTTCAACCTACGGGAGACAAGACGCCCTACAGCGGAAGATTGTTAACTCAGGCAGGAATGCCGCCGGCAAAGAGCAAACGTGTCCCACGGACTAGTGGACTGAAAGCGTTACTTCGTAGACAGCGGTGCAATTGGCTGAAGGATCGTCCTCGATCGATTTCGTAACGGTGCCACTTTTAATCTGAAACTCCAGGGGTTTCTTTGGCGAGTCAGGCAATCCGATGATGCGGGCCTTGCCATCGCCGTTTGTGCCGATTTCCAAATCCATCTTCCGCTTATTAAAGAATCCCCAACGGAGAGTGACCTTGATCTTGGCGTCATAAATGGGCTTGCCTGCTTCGTCCTTCACCGTGAAATCCGCACGGCAGGGGCCGATCCCGCCATCCACAACGGGCACTTCCGTCGAATTGTTGGCCAAGACCAGCGCGCATGGAGACAATAAAATGATTGCGCTCAGAAATCGAATGGACCGCTTTTTCGAAATCCGCATTGCAGTTCTCCTCGCTGGTTAAGAACATACGCCGCGCGAGGCTTGTCTGCAATCATTTGGCGCCGCGTGGATGCTGTGCCCAATCGCGCTCGTAGGTACGCCACAGATAGATGTCGCCGAAGCCCAAGGAGTTCCACCAGGCGTCGAGCATAGGGCGATCGAGGCGCAGGATACCGTCGCGGGTTACGCCTGCAGGAGGCGGAGCGAGCGATGCAAGGCGGTCGTAAACACGCGGGCGATCCGCATCGCCGACACGTGAGAGCAGATGCCAAAGGGTAAGAGCGTCCTCCTTGCGTGAATCCGCAAGGAGGATCCCGAGCAGGGCATTGCGTTCTAACGGCGCGGTAGCGGTAAAGTCAAACTTCGACAAGGCATCGCGAAACGAAGCGGAAGCATCCTCAAAGTACGGCGTGCCGGGTCCGACCTTCGGACGTGTTTGACAAATGGCGCCGGCAGGAATGAAGGATTCGCGGCCGTTCAGCTTGAAGCCCACCCATCCCATCGTGGTGTGCAGGAGTCCCGAACCGGAATCGTCCACGTGCAAGGTGTACACGCAGCCGAGGTCCACGGCGACGGCGGAGGGCGTATCCACGACAAATTCACCGGGAGGCGCCCAAATAACGGCGTGAATGGTGCCGCGCTCGAGAGAGAGCCTCTTGCGGCCAGGTCCGTTTCTGACCAGGCGGAGGCGCGAGCCAGGGTCCACTTCCACCCGGCCCGTCTCATCCAGCGTAATGCTTGCGCGCGAAGAGCCGTCAGTGACTAGCGTTTGGCCAATTGCCAGCTTTCCCGGCCCCGACTTCTCACCAAGTGAATGCCACCCAACACGAGGTGCGCCTTCGAGACGGGCAACATCCCATGACGGTCCGAGATTTCTACCTGATTTTTGCCGCATGAAAAGAAACCCCGACACAGCAAGCAGAAGGGAAGCCGCGACGGCACCAACTTGATATTCCCATCTCAAATTGAAAAAGTTCCAACGCCGTTTCACCGGGCGAATCTCCGCGAACTGATCGAACGCGGGCGCAGCTTGATTGTGGCGATACCGCCCCAACGCCGTTTCGAGTTTTTGGACTTCCGGGTCAGGTTCCCCGGAGCCGTCCCACAAGTAATCGTCTTTCATAAACAATTCCTCAGGCACATGACGTCCCTCTTGCAATCTCCGCCAGTTTTTCGCGCAACAGCTGCATGCCCCGGCAAAGGTTGACGCGAACAGAACCGTGTGTCAGCCCGGTGCGCACCGCGATTTCCGGTCCCGTCATCCCCTCCACGAGCCGAAGGATAAGCGGTTCGCGGTAAGACTCCGGAAGTCCTCGAACCACGGCCAGAATTGCGGCGGCCTCTTGTTCGGCAACGTTGTTGGTCGTTCTACTCTCGGCTTGGCCCTCCGACACGGGCTCGGTGACTTTTTCCTGGGGAATCGCCTTACGAAAATAGTCATTCGCCCGGTTGCGGGTGATGGTGCCCAGCCAGGCTCCGAAGCGAGAAAGGTCGCGAAGGCTATGGAGCTGCCGCAGCGCCAAGAGGAAAACTTCCTGAACGAGATCATCCACTTCGCGCGGCGGAACTCGGGCAAGCAGGATGCCGTGGACCATGCGGGCATAGCGGCCGTACAGGCGCCCGAACGCGGCGCGATCGCCGTCGCGAGCGGCGCTCACGAGCGAGTCTTCCTCGCGCGACTCGGCGGCAGGCCAGTCCGTCACAGCCTGACGTTCCATGCTTGAGGTCCGAAAGTCAATGCTGTATCCCACGATCAAGCCATCACAAACCAGATCTCTCTACGAAGATAAGACGCCCGCGGGGTGGGAGGTGTTAACAGGGGAGCTTAGCCGATCGACTTTATTCGACGGCTTAGGTGTTGAATTATAAGTGGTTACCCAACTCTTTGCTGAGGTTGTTGCGGCGTTGACAACAAATTTACCGTTTCTTGCGTCCAATGATGTGGAGAACAAAAATCGCAAGGTACCCCGGCCATTGGGACAGTTATTGCTTCGCCGAATCGTTTACCGGTTGCAACGCCGCTGTAGCAGCGGTGTTATACTTTCGAGGTTGAGCTCCGACCGAATCGGGGCTGGCCGAAGAACATTCAACTGGGACAATCATGGCTGTGGGGGCCTGAACCAGAGGAGCAATTTTCATGGGTGATCAGGTAAGAGAACTTTTTGATTGGGCGCGCCGGCGCAAGATCCTCGCGGCGGTATTCGTCGCGTTTACGCTGGCGCTGGGGATTCTGATCGGTTCGGTGGTTTCCGGGCGGGTCTCGGCGATGAAGAGCCTGGGATTTGCAGGCACAACGGCGACGCCGCTGAGCGTGCCGGATCCGATCCCGGCATCGAATTCCTTCGCCGCGATCGTGAATCGCGTGGAGCCCGCGGTAGTGAACATCGCCACGACCCAGGTGCTGGAGCGCAAGCAATCGAAAAAGCGGCGCGCGCAGCCGTACGATCAAGATGATCCGATGCAGGATTTCTTCGATCGCTTCTTTGATGGACGGCAGGAAGGGCGGCCGCAAGCGGAACGTAGTTTGGGTTCCGGCGTGATCGTCGACAAGCGCGGATACATTTTGACGAACAACCACGTAGTCGACCAGGCGACGAAGATCCAGGTTCAATTGAATGGTGACGCCACCAGATATACAGCTAAGCTTGTTGGCGTGGATGAGCCTACGGACCTGGCAGTAATCAAGATTGATGCGGGTAAAGACCTGCCGGTCGCGAAACTCGGCAATTCCGACGGCGTTCAGGTAGGCGACTGGGTGCTGGCAATTGGCAGCCCATTTGGCCTGCAGGCCACCGTGACCGCGGGAATCATCAGCGCGAAGGACCGCAGCGGGATCGGGCAGCAGTTTCAGAGATTTCTGCAGACGGATGCGGCGATCAACCCGGGGAATTCGGGCGGACCGTTGGTAGACCTGGCGGGCGAAGTCATCGGCATCAATACGGCGATCATCACCGGCAGCCGCGGCTATGAGGGCGTCGGTTTTGCGCTGCCCTCGACCACCGCAATCAACGTCTACGACCAGATTATCAAGCAGGGCCGTGTGACGCGTGGATCGATAGGCGTCAGCTTCCAGGAAGAGTTGAGCACCAACACCATTACTCTAAAGTCTTTGGGGGCGCCCTATGGCGTGGTGATTGAAGGCGTCGAGCCGGGAAGTCCGGCGGAGAAGGCCGGCCTAAAGGGCGGCGACGTGATTACCAGCGTGAACGGCAAACCCGTGAAGACCGGGAATGACCTGGTGAACCCCATTGCGCAGGCGCCCATCGGCAGCAAGGTGAAACTAACGTACATTCGTGACCGCGCGCAGAAAGAAGCAACCGCAGAGGTGGGAGACCGCACGCGAGTGTTCCCGAATACCGCGGGCCGCTTGGGTGACCAGCCCGGCGAAACCGCGCCGCCGGAGTTCGGCTTGCACGTGGAAGAATTAACCCCGGACCGCGGACATCGCGTCGGAATGGAAGGCCAGAAGGGCGTGCTGGTGACGGAAGTTGAGCCCGCGTCTTTCGCCGATGATTTGGGATTTGGCCGCGGAGACGTGATTTCGACAATCAACGGCGAAGCCGTGAGCTCGGTTGCCGATTACCGCAAAGCCGTGGCAAAACTGAAGCATGGCGAGGATGTCGTGTTCAAGGTTCTTCGCCGGCAAGACAGCGACCGCGTCTTGACGCTTTACTTGTCTGGCAAAGTACCGGCGGACACTCAGCAATAGTGGCAGAAAGAAACGACTGAGCTGAGCCAAACACTGTTAACTATGCGAATCCGAAAGGCGATCCACCTGGCCCTGACGCTGATGCTGGCGGCGGGGCCAGGTGTGTTCGCGAATTCGATTCAGGCGCAGACCGCCACGCCCAAGAAGACCACTTCGCCCAAAGCCAGGAGCGCGTCGCACGGGCGGAAATCATCGAGAAGGTCGAGCCGGCGGGAGCGCGGGCAGAAAGCCCCTACTGCGGACCGCATTTCAGAGATCCAGAAGGCCCTCGCGAAAGACGGCTCGTTCACGGGAACGCCAAACGGGAAATGGGACGCCTCGACAATCGAAGCGACGAGAAAATTTCAGGAAGCCCATGGGCTGAATCCTACGGGAAAGCTCGACGCAAAAACTCTTCAGCAATTGGGCCTTGGCTCTCAAACCGCCGGCGTTGCGCCGCCCATGCCTCCGGTGAGTTCTTCTTCCTTGCAGAACACGACACCCCCTCAGACGGTCCGCCACCAGCAGTAATCCGCCGCCCTTCCCGATTGCATTCTATCGACAACTGAACTAGAAAACAGACGTTGCTCAGCGTGTATGCGTGAAGACGAAGGGATGAGTGCCCCATGAAACTCGGGGACGGCGAAGCCATGCTAAGCGTTGCGTTTGAAGAGGCCCGCCAGAGCGCCAATTGTGACGGCAATCAAGTAGAGGAACCCCTCTACAAGGAAGCAGGCAAGTCAGCCCTTGAAGCGAGACGCTTTCATAATAATCATTCGATGGTTGTTGGATCATCAAGGATTCAACATAGATTTCTTGCGTCAGCTCGCGCCAGGGCGTAGGCCACCAGAAGCATCGAAATTTGACCGCGTTGACGGGCAACGGTAGAATTTAGCCTCCACGCGGCAGTGTCCCGCGTTCAGACCCGCAGAGGACCGGACGAAAAGCACAGCGGCAGGTTGCAGGGATTGTCAGGAGGAAGCATGGCTACGGCAGTCGCGCCTCGGATATTCAAGAATTTCATCAACGGTGAATGGGTGGAATCGCGGAGCGGGAAGGCGTACGAGAACCGCAATCCAGCGAATGCAGAGGAACTGATCGGCATGTTTGTGTCCTCGACGGAAGAGGACGCCGACGCGGCCGTGGACGCGGCGAAAGAGGCTTATAAGACATGGCGGCTTTTTCCTGCCCCGAAACGCGCGGAAATTCTGTTTCGCGCGGCGGAACTGCTCGTGCAGCGCAAGGAAGAGTTTTCCAAAGACATGACGCGCGAGATGGGCAAAGTCCTGGCGGAAGCCCGCGGTGACGTCCAGGAAGCCATTGACATGACGTATTACATGGCGGGCGAAGGGCGGCGGCTGTTTGGCCAGACTACACCTTCGGAATTGCCGAACAAATTCGCCATGAGCGTGCGGCAGTCCGTCGGCGTGTGCGCCCTGATTACTCCATGGAATTTTCCCATGGCCATTCCTTCCTGGAAGATGATGCCTGCGCTGATCAGCGGAAATACCGTGGTGATTAAGCCCGCCCAGGACACGCCGCTCTCGGTTTACAACCTGGTGCAGGTGCTGACGGAGGCTGGCGTGCCGCGCGGCGTGGTTAACCTGGTGGGCGGCAGCGGGTCCACTGTCGGCGCCGCGTTGACGGCCAACAGTGACGTGCCGGTCGTCAGTTTTACCGGGTCGACAGAAGTGGGGCGCGTCATTTCAAAAACTTGCGCGCCGGATTTTAAGCATTGCAGCTTGGAAATGGGCGGCAAGAACATCATCATTGTTATGGACGATGCCAATCTCGATTTGGCCGTGGATGGAGCGGTCTGGGGCGGATTCGGAACGACCGGACAGCGCTGCACGGCCGCGAGCCGCCTAGCGGTCCACAAAAGTGTTTACAAAGAATTTGTCGAGCGATTTGTAGAGCGCGTGAAATCGTTGAAGGTTGGCAATGGGCTGGACTCTTCCACGGAAATGGGGCCGTGCATCAACGAGCAGCAATTGAAAACGGTCATGAGCTACGTGGAAATCGGAAAAAATGAGGGCGCAAAACTGCTGACGGGCGGGAATCGCTTGGATAGAGCTGAGTTTGCCAAGGGCTGGTTCCATGAGCCGACCGTCTTCGGCGACTGCTCGTCGAACATGCGCATTGCGCAGGAGGAGATCTTCGGGCCGGTGGTGTCCGTGATTCCTATCCATAGTTTGGAAAACGCCATCGACGTGGCCAACGGCGTTGCGTATGGGTTGTCGGCTTCCATTTACACGCGAAACGTGAACCGCGCTTTCCAGGCCACGCGCGATCTCTATACCGGAATTGTCTACGTAAACGCGCCGACGATCGGCGCCGAGACGCACCTGCCCTTCGGAGGCACCAAGCAAACCGGCAATGGCCACCGCGAAGCGGCCATCGCCGCCATCGATTTCTTCACCGAGTGGAAGACCGTGTACATCGATTATTCCGACAAGCTTCAGCGCGCCCAAATCGACAACAATTAGTTCCACTTCGCATGCAAGGAATTGACGATGGCGGGCAGAAGGCCTGGGACGGCCTGCCCCTCGCTTTCGCCTCAATTGGGAAGCGGCTCACGTTGACCCCGCTTGACACGCTTCCTACAATATAAGTAGCGGTCTCTAGCACTAGGAGTAGAGTGCTGCTATGAGGAATTCGGCCCTCCAGGAACGGCGCAATCGCCAGATTCTGGCGGACATCGTGCGTGCTTACATCGAGACGGGGGAACCTGTGTCTTCGCGCGCCATCTCGAAGGGTTTTGAGGAATCCCTTAGCACCGCGACGATTCGTAACGTCATGGCGGATCTGGAGGATGCCGGGTTTCTGTACCAGCCCCATACTTCGGCTGGCAGGGTTCCGACAGCGGCGGCATATCGTTTTTTTGCCCAGGAGATTGCGTCTCAAGCCACCATCACCGCCGTGGATCGCGAATGGATCCAGCGTGAAATGGGTGGCGCCACCAGCGCCGTGGAAATCACCGAACGCGCCGGGCACGTGCTCGCTGAAGTTTCCAACGGCTTGGGCATAATCGTCTCGCCGCCGCTGGGCAAAACCGTTTTGGAACACGCGCGCATGTGGCTCCTGCCTGACGGCCGCGTAGTCGTGGTTCTCATTTCGCCGCGTGGTAATACCCGGGACAAGATCCTGCGTCCCAACCGGTTGTTCACTCAAGTGGAGCTGGACGCGACGGCGGACTTTTTGAATCGCCATTACTCCGGGTGGACGCTGGAAGCCATCCGCGCCGACCTCTTGCAGAAGCTGGCGACGGAGCGCGAGCGTTACGAGGGCATGGCTCAGAGCGCGCTTACGTTGTGCGACCCGGCGGTGCTCGGAGATGAATCCGCTTTGAGCGTGCACGTCGAAGGCACGGCCCAGATCATTGGCGCGGCCGAATTTGTGGACCAGACCCAGTTGCGCGATTTGCTGGCGGCCATTGAAGAAAAGCACCGGCTCGTGACGGTGCTGAATGCTTGTATCGAGACGCCCGAACCGGTTCACGTGCAAATCGGCGTGAAAGAAATCTCGGAAGCCGGCGAAAATTTGGCTCTGATTAGCGCTGCCTACACGCGGAATGACCTGGTGCAGGGTTCGCTTGGCGTGCTGGGGCCCACGCGCATGCACTACGAGCGAGCCATGACCGCGGTGGCCTACGTGGCGCAGCTCTTCAGCGAAGCACTGAGCAAAACTTGAGGAATTTCTGGCACAGGAGAAGTGAGAAAGTGAGCGACAAAGAAGTGAAAACGAATCGCGATATCAACAAGGACGAGGACAGCGCAAACTTCGACCAATCCGCCGAAGCGCAGGCCGTCGCCGCGGATGCGGTGAAAGCCGACGCGGAAATCACCAAACTTTCCGCGAACCTCGAGGAATTGCGCCAAACCCTGCTCCGCCGGCAGGCCGACTTTGACAATTACCGCAAGCGGATCGAGAAGGAGCGCTTTGAAGATTCCAAGCGCGCCACGGCCCGCGTGATCGAAGGGCTCATTCCCGTGCTTGACGGATTTGAACATGCACTCGCCGCGCATCGCGAAGCCGAATACGAGAATTACCGCAAGGGATTCGAGCTGATCTACAAGCAGCTTTTGGAGAACATCACCAAGCTTGGCGTAGAACGGATCGATCCCATGGGCAAATCATTTGATCCCCACCTTCATCAGGCGGTGGATCGTGCTGAAACGTCAGACCACAAAGACGGCACCATTCTTCAAGTGTTCCAGCCGGGATATGTGTTTCACGGGCGCGTGCTGCGTCCCGCAATGGTGCGTGTAGCGGTGCATCCCAATCCCGCATCGAAAGAAGCAGCAAACTAAAGGAGATCGAGAGTTTCCATGGCGAAGGCGAACCAAAGGGATTACTACGAAGTTCTGGGTGTGACGCGCACTGCCGCGGTAGACGAAATCAAGTCGGCCTATCGCAAAGCCGCGCTGAAGTGGCACCCCGACCGCAATCCGGAGAACAAATCCGAGGCGGAAATAAAATTTCGCGAATGCACCGAAGCCTACAGCGTGCTGAGCGATGCGCAGAAGCGCCAGATTTATGACACTTATGGTTATGCCGGCCTTTCTAGCTCCGGCGTCGGCCAAGGATTTGACAACACTGTATTTCAGGATTTTCATGACATCTTCGGAGATTTCTTCGGCTTTGAGGACTTGTTTGGCGGCGGCGGTCGGCGTGGACGCAGCCGTGCGCAGCGGGGCGCGGATTTGCGGTACGACATGTCGCTCACGTTCGAGGAAGCGTCCGCGGGCGTAACCACCAAGATCAAGCTGCCGCGGCAGGAATACTGCGAAGCGTGCAACGGCACCGGCGCGAAGAAGGGCACCGGCGTTCAAGCCTGCCAGACCTGCGGTGGCCGCGGTCAGTTGGCGTACCAGCAGGGATTTTTCACCATCACGCGCACATGCCCCGCATGCCAGGGCGCGGGACAGATTGTGAAGGAGCGCTGCCCGGAGTGCCGAGGCCAGGGACGCCTCGAACGCGAAAAAACAATTGAGCTGCGCATTCCGCCTGGAGTGGACACCGGAACGCGGCTGCGCGTTGCCGGCGAAGGCGAGCCGGGGCCAAACGGCGGCCCCCCGGGCGATTTGTACGTTGTGCTCGAAGTCAAAGAGCATCAGTTCTTCGAACGGCGCGGCGCGGACTTGTACTGCACGATTCCAATTAGCATCGCGCAAGCGACTCTCGGCACGGAATTGCAAGTGCCGGGCTTGAACGGGGAAGAAAAACTAAAAATTCCCGAAGGCACTCAGAGCGACACCGTGTTTCGCCTCAAGGGCAGGGGATTGGCCGATCCACGCGGCGGCGGTAAAGGTGATTTGTACTACCACGTGCGTGTGTTGACCCCGACCAAGCTCACGCGCGACCAGCGCAAGTTAATCGAGCAACTGGGAGCCACCCTGAAAGTGGAAAATAAGCCAGCCGACCGCAACTCCTCCATCTTCGACAAGGTAAAAGACATCTTCGGCTAGGGCTCTAGCTCACCCCTTTAGGGATGCGGTTCTTTCGATCCTCAATCGGGCGTTCCGGCTCCGGTTTTTCGTCTCTGCGTTATCTCTTTCCTTCTTTGTGCCCTGTGGGCAGCCGGTCCCATATCTAAGATAGAATCTCCGCGTGCGAAGACGATTTTTCGTGGACCAATTTGCGGATAAGACCGCCGTCATAGAAGGCGAGGCGGCCCATCACTTGGGCCGCGTCCTGCGCGCCCAAACTGGCCAGCTCTACGAATTGAGCGATGGCGAGCAAGTGTGGCTCGGCCGGATTGAAAATGTCACCCGCGATCGCATCCAATTCGCGTTACTCGAGCAGTTGCCCGTCGTCCATCCTGACGTGAATGTCACCCTTCTGCTGGCCGTGGTGAAGTTTGACGCATTCGAATGGGCTATCGAAAAGGCCACCGAGCTGGGAGTGAGCACGATCGTGCCGCTCGCTGCGGACCGCAGTGAGAAGGCTCTGCTCTCGGCGGCCACAAAACGAGCGGACCGCTGGAAGAGAATCCTCTTGGAATCCTCGCAGCAATCCCGGCGCGTTCGCGTGCCAGTGCTGGGCGGCTTGGCAAAGCCAGACAGCGCTTTCGCTTCACGTAAAGACGCCTTGGGGGTGATGCTTTCCGAGCGGACAACTGCGTCGCCCTTGCGGAGAGTTCTGCAAGGCCAGCGGGCGGCCAGCGCGACGCTGGCAATCGGCCCGGAAGGCGGCTGGACGGACGCCGAATTCGCGGCGGCTCAGCGCTGCGGATTCTTGGAAGCCTCCCTCGGCCGCAGGATCCTGCGCACAGAGACCGCTGTCGTCACCGCACTGGCCTCCCTGAACTTCGCTCTCGGTGACGAATAGTGGAGAGCTGGCCCTGCTCCAAACCCTTTCACCATTCGTTAGGCATCCAAGATTTGTTAGCAACTACCCCGGGGCTCGGTGAATCTCAATTAGTGCAGGCAACCACCCGCGGCCTTTACGTTGCCGTGACAATTGCGGCAATTCGTATCTGGCGTGGGTCGCGATGGCCGTGCTATAAATGTAAGGCACTAAAAAATGGAAAGACCGGACGAGAAACAGCCTGCAACCTCGACCTCACCGGAAACCTCAGTTCCGGCAGCATCTTCTGTTGTGACCGCTGCTCGACCGACCGCAAATATAGGAAGAGAATGCTCGGATTCAACCACAGCCGCGGAGCGGTCTGCTCCTCTGCACTCACTGCGCGGAGAAATTCGCATCTGGACGCGCGACCTTCTGATCGCCATCGGCCTTGCCTTGGTGATCATCGTCTTCTTGTATCAGCCGGTAAAAGTCGAGGGCACCAGCATGGCCCCGCTACTCTCCGACCAGGAACGTATCTTCATCAACAAATTTGTGTACCGCTTTGAGCCTATCCAGCGCGGCGACGTGGTCGTTTTCTGGTATCCGCTCGACCATTCGAAGTCATTCATCAAGCGCGTGGTCGGTTTGCCAGGCGAAACAGTGGAAATCCGGCAGGGCACCGTGTACGTCGACGGAAGAATCGTGCCGGAGCCTTATGTTCCCCCGCAGTACGAGGACCTAAGCGATTTTGGGCCAAAGCACGTAGACAAGGACAGTTATTTTGTTATGGGAGACCACCGCATCAGCTCCAATGATTCTCGCGTATTCGGTCCGGTCCCCATCCAGTACATTTACGGGCGCGCCGTCTTTGCCTACTGGCCGGTCGATCATTTCGGCTCGCTTTCGACAACCGAAGCCGATACAAAGTGAATGGCAGAATTTGATGAGAAACAGGGGAGGACCCACTGACCGAAGTTCAGCACCGACCCGCGATCCTCGCGCTGGAAGACGGGCGCGTCTTTAATGGCCGCGCGGCCGGCGCGATTACGCGCCGTGGCGGCGAAGTCGTTTTCAATACCAGCCTCACCGGTTACCAGGAAGTCTTTACCGACCCCAGCTACGCCGGCCAAATTGTCTGTTTGACCTATCCGCACATCGGGAACGTCGGCGCCAATCTCGAAGATGAGGAATCCTCGCGGCCTTACATCGAATCGCTCATCGTGCGGGAATTCTCGCAGGTCTCTTCTAACTGGAGGTCGGCGGAGACCACGCAACTGTATTTGAATCGCCACAAGATTCCGGTCATCTGGGACATCGATACTCGCGCGCTGGTGCGGCACATTCGCAACGTCGGGGCGCTGCGCGGCATTGTTGCGACGGATGGAACGCCCGCCGAACAATTGGTTTTCGAAGCCAAGCAATTGCCCAGCATGGCCGGTCAGGAACTCGCCAGCCGCGTCAGCTGCGGGAAGCCGTACGGGTGGGATAAAGGCTCCGTAGAAGTCGCGATCTCGCCCTGGTCGGAACAGATGGGCCAATCAGACGCGGAAGCGGAAACCCGGAGACATCGCGTGGTGGCCTACGACTACGGAATCAAGCAGAACATTTTGCGCCTGCTTGTGGACCACCACTGCGAAGTCTACGTTGTGCCGGCGCAGACTTCCGCCGAAGACGTTCTGGCGATGAAGCCGGACGGAGTCTTCCTCTCGAACGGGCCGGGCGATCCTGAGCCCGTCACCTACGCGGTGGAAAGCATTCAGAAGCTTATCGGCCATGTGCCTGTATTCGGCATTTGCCTGGGGCACCAGTTGTGCGGGCTGGCGCTGGGCGGAAAAACATTCAAGCTGAAGTTCGGCCACCACGGTTCGAATCATCCGGTAAAGAATCTGCTAACCGAACAAGTGGAAATTACCGCGCAGAATCACGGGTTTTGCGTCGATCCGGAATCGCTGCCCTCGAGCAAAGTCGAAATTACGCATATCAATTTGAACGACAACACCAATGAAGGCATGCGCCACAAGTCACTGCCGCTCTTCAGCGTGCAATACCATCCGGAAGCCTCGCCCGGCCCGCACGATTCGCACTATCTGTTCACCCAGTTCACCGATTTGATGAAGGAATTTGCTCAGCCGGGGAGCTCGCGGCGGTGAAGAAGAATTTCACGGGACAATATGCCGAAGCGCAAGGATATTAAGAAGATTCTGATTATCGGGTCGGGGCCGATTATCATCGGCCAGGCTTGCGAGTTTGACTACTCCGGGGCGCAGGCGTGCAAAGCGCTGCGCGCGGAGGGCTACCAGGTCGTGCTGGTCAATTCGAATCCCGCGACCATCATGACCGACCCCGAGCTTGCCCATCGCACCTACATCGAGCCGCTCACCAAGGAATATCTCCAGGAAATTATTGCGCGAGAAAAGCCCGATGCTCTGTTGCCGACGGTCGGAGGGCAGACCGCGCTGAATCTTGCGGTCGAGCTTTCCGAAAGCGGTGTCCTCGAAAAATACAAAGTGGAAATGATTGGCGCGTCGCTGCGCGCGATTAAAGTCGCGGAAGATCGTCTGTGGTTTAAGGACGCCTGCCGCAAAATTGGCCTGGAAGTTCCCGCCTCCGCCCTGGTGAACAACGCGAAGGACGCCTTGCGGCTCTGCGATCAATTGGGATTTCCGCTGGTGATTCGACCGTCGTTCACGCTGGGCGGGACCGGCGGCTCCATCGCCTACAACAAGGAAGAGTTTGGCGAAGCCATCGCCCACGCGCTGGACTTGAGCCCGGTGCATGAAGCGCTGGTCGAAGAATCCGTGCTCGGCTGGAAAGAATACGAGCTCGAAGTGATGCGCGATTTCCGCGACAACTTCGTGGTGATCTGCACCATCGAAAACTTCGACCCCATGGGCGTGCACACCGGCGATTCGATTACCGTGGCTCCGGCGCAGACGCTGACAGACAAGGAATTTCAGCGCATGCGCGATGCTGCGGCCGCGATTATCCGTGAGGTCGGTGTGGAAACCGGCGGTTCGAACGTGCAATTTGCCGTGAATCCTGAAAATGGCCGCATGGTCGTGATTGAAATGAATCCGCGCGTATCGCGGAGCTCCGCGCTGGCCAGCAAAGCCACCGGCTTCCCGATCGCGAAAATCGCGGCCCGGCTGGCCGTGGGGATGTCGCTGGACGAAATTCCGAATGACATTACGAAGAAAACGCCGGCATGCTTCGAGCCAACCATCGACTACGTCGTCGTGAAAATTCCCAAGTGGCAGTTCGAAAAGTTTCCCGGTGCGGACAGCACTCTTGGAACGCAGATGAAATCGGTCGGCGAAGTCATGGCCATTGGCCGGACGTTCAAAGAAGCGCTGCAGAAGGGAATTCGCTCGCTGGAGCCGAGCACGCCGTGGCGCGCCCCGTCGGAAACGCCGGATTCATTGCTGCGTGAAAAGCTTGCAACGCCGCGGCCGGATCGCATCCACTGGCTGTTGACCGCCATGGACCGCGGGCTGCCGGCCCAGGAAATCTGCGAGCTGACAAAGATCGATCCGTGGTTCATCCAGCAAATCGAAGAGTTGACGGCCATGAACCGGCGCGCGGCGGCAGTGACCGTCGAGACAGCTTCGAAAGAATTGCTGCGCGAGGTCAAGCGCCACGGAACCAGCGACGAACAGTTGGCGCAAATTTGGAGAACAACGTCAGCATCCGTGCGCTTGCAGCGCGCTCGGTACGGCGTCACCCCGGTTTTCAAACGCGTCGATACCTGCGCTGCGGAATTTGAATCGTTCACGCCTTACCTCTATTCCACGTACGAAGACGAGGACGAATCGGGCGCCCAGGCCCGGCCCAAAATCATGATTTTGGGCAGCGGGCCGAATCGCATCGGGCAAGGAATCGAATTTGACTATTGCTGCTGCCATGCTGCATACGCGCTGCGCGAAGACGGTTTTGAGACCATTATGGTGAATTGCAATCCGGAGACGGTTTCGACGGACTACGACACTTCCGACCGGCTGTATTTCGAACCGCTCACACTGGAAGATGTGCTCGCAATCGTGGAGCGCGAAAAGCCGCAAGGAGTGATCGTTCAGTTTGGCGGACAAACGCCTCTGAATCTCGCGCTGGAACTAAAACGCAACGGCGTGCCAATTATCGGCACGGCTCCGGAATCCATCGATCTTGCCGAAGACCGCCGCCGCTTCGGGCGTTTGCTCGAAGAATTGAAAATTCCGCAACCGCGCAATGCTACGGCGCTGGTGCCGGAAGAAGCTGCTCGCGTGGCGGGCGAAATAGGATTACCTGTGCTGGTGCGCCCAAGTTACGTGCTTGGCGGCCGCGCGATGGTAATCGCCTATGACGTGAACACCGTGCAGGATTACGTTGCGCAAGCGGCGCTGATGGGGCCGGCGCGGCCGGTCCTGATCGACCAATTTCTCGAGGAAGCAACGGAAATCGATGTGGACGCACTTGCCGACGGAACGGACGTGGTCATCGGCGGAATCATGGAGCACATCGAGGAAGCCGGAGTGCATTCCGGGGATTCTTCATGCGTGCTTCCGCCCGTGAGCTTGTCGCCGGCAATTCTCGATCACATCCGCGAATATACGAAACGGCTGGCGTTGGCGTTGAAAGTGGTCGGCTTGATGAATGTGCAGTATGCGATTCAGCGCGACACGGTTTACGTGTTGGAAGTAAATCCGCGCGCGTCGCGCACTGTCCCTTTCGTGAGCAAAGCGACCGGAGTGCCGCTGGCGAAAGTTGCGGCGCGATTGATGACTGGGAAGAAATTGGCAACTCTGGACCTGCCCACTGTGCAGCACAACGGCGTGGCCGAGATCGCCGTGCACGAATTTTATTCCGTGAAATCACCCGTGTTTCCCTTCAACAAATTTCGTGGCGTAGATACCATCCTCGGCCCCGAGATGCGCTCGACGGGCGAAGTCATGGGGATTTCGACTTCGTACGGGCAAGCATTTGCGAAGGCTCAGCTTGCAGCGGGGCAACGCCTGCCGCGCAAGGGCACGGTATTTCTCAGCGTAAACGACCGCGACAAAAAGCAACTGGGCGCGCTTGGAAAAGAACTTTCGTCACTGGGTTTTCGGCTGCTTGCCACCCGGGGAACCGCTGCTGCGCTGGAAACCGCCGGCATCGAGGCCGAGCCGGTATTCAAAGTGAACGAGGGCCGCCCGAACATTGTGGACCTGGTGAAAACGGGCAAGATCGACTTGGTGATCAACACTCCCCTTGGGCGCGAGTCGTTCTACGACGAAAAATCAATTCGGCGCGCAGCAATTCGTTACAACATTCCTTGCATCACTACGCTTGCCGCAGCCCATGCAGCCGCGCGTGGGATTCACGCGCTGCTCGAGCAGGGAACAGAAGTCGCCGCCCTGCAGGATTTGCACCGTGGACGGGCCGCTGCCTCGGGCGTGCCCTCAGGAGATTAAGTCGTGATTGCTTCCGGAGTTTTCGCCGCATTAACCACGCCCTATGCGCACGACGGATCGGTTTCTCTTGCCGACCTGAAACACAACGTCCATCGGTACAACCAGACGGATCTGGCGGGCTATGTCGCGGTTGGCTCAACGGGAGAATCCGTGCTGCTCACGCGAGCGGAGATGGACGGAATTCTCATCACCGTGAAAGAAGCGGCGGCCAAAGGGAAAAAGCTTTTCGCTGGCACTGGCGCCGAGTCCACTGCGGAAACCATTGAACGCACGAAGCGCGCCGCAGAGTTGGGATATGACGCGGCGCTGGTGAAGACGCCTTACTATTACAAACCCGCGTACAAGCCCGAAGTGCTTATCGCACATTTCCGGCGAGTGGCAGACGAATCTCCAATTCCGGTGATGCTCTATTCCATTCCGCAGTACACAGGCGTGGCGCTTGCGGCCGCGGACGTCGCCGCGCTTGCCGAGCATCCCAATATTATCGGCATCAAAGATAGTTCGGGAAATGTCTTGGGCATCGGAGAAATCATCGGGGCAACTCCATCGCAGTTTCAAGTGTTAGTCGGTTCTGCCGCGACTGTGTATCCATCCTTGGCGATAGGTGCGCGAGGAGCGATTCTGGCGCTGGCGTGCGCGCTTCCGGAGAAATGCGTGGCGCTGTTTGAATTGTTCCGGCAAGGGCAGCACGAAAAGGCGCGCGAGCTGCAATTCATTTTGGCCCGGGCTTCAAAACTGATCGTTTCGGAACTCAGTATTGCCGGTGTAAAGTGCGCCATGGACCAGCGCGGATACCGCGGCGGCATTCCGCGTTTGCCGCTTCTCCCCTTGCACCATGAACAAAATAAACGTCTTACGGAGTTCCTGGCGAATCTCGAACCAGCCGCAGTGAGGGCCTAATTTCGAACTATCCATCTCGATTGATGAGACGTTTTCTCGCGAGTATCATCTAACCGCTCATGGATTGTCGCCCCCTCCCCTTCCGGCAGCTTCCTCATCAACCGAAGCTCTTTCTTGAATACCTAGATCATTTTGAAAAGCTGAAGGTGTTTTACGTTCATCCACCGGCAATGGCGGCAGTGACGCGCGAGGCGCGGAAGCTGGACTATCCAGAGGAGCGAAGAGCGGAAGTCAGTTCCATTCTTCGCGAACAGAACGTCGCTCTTGGGGTGGGGGAAGAAACTCTGTCCAATTTGGAGCGGCTCGAAAACGGCGCGGTCGCTGTCGTTTCCGGGCAGCAGGTGGGATTGTTCACCGGGCCCGCGTATTCCGTCTATAAGGCGCTTACGGCCATTCAAATCGCCGAAGAGTTGACGCGCGGCGGAATTCCGGCGGTACCGATTTTTTGGATGGCCACGGAGGACCACGATCTCGATGAAGTTCGGCATTCCACTTGGTTCGATCGCGGGAAACTGGTGCGCTTTGAATTGCCGGCTACCGCGGAAACGGGACGACCAGTAGGCCGAATCCCGCTTGGCGAACAGATCGAGCCACTTGCGCAAGAAGCGGCGGAATTGCTTGTGAACCAGGGGAGCGATCTGCTGGCGCAGTATCTGGTAGAAAGCTACCGGCCGGAGGAAACGTACGGCAGCGCGTTCGGCAAATTATTCGCGCGGCTGTTTGCGCAGCATGGGCTGATCCTGATGGACCCGCTCGACAAGGGCTTGCACAAAATTGCGGCGCCCCTTTACCAGCACGCGCTGGCGGATCGCGACGTGTTGAACGAAAAGCTATTGCAGCGGGGGAAAGACTTGGACCGCGCGGGATTTGAAGTGCAAGTTAAAGTGACCGCGCGCAGCACATTATTGTTTCACTTGGCCGACGGCGTGCGGCAGGTCGTTACGGCGAACGCCGGGAAATTTCAGGCTGATGAGAAAACATGGGCGCGCGAAGAGATGGTGCACATGACGCATATGGAGCCGGAGAATTTCAGCCCTAATGCGCTCTTCCGGCCAGTGGTGCAGGACTATCTGCTTCCCACCGCAGCGTATATTGCGGGTCCTGCGGAGATTGCTTACTTTGCGCAGTCGGAAGTGGTGTACCGGCATCTCCTTGGAAGGATGCCGGTGATGCTGCCGCGCGCGGGATTCACGCTGGTGGATGCGAAGGCCAATAAACTCCTGCGCAACTACGTGCTGAGCGTTGAGGATGTTTGGTCAGGCTCGCAAGACTTGCGGCACAAAATGGAGCGCCGGTCGGTCTCCAGTTCGCTGGCAAAAAAGTTTGATGGCAATCAGAAACAGATCGCGAAGATGCTTTCGCAGCTTGGCAAGCAGATCGAAAAACTCGATCCCACGCTAAAAGGCACGGTGGAACGCGCGCGCAAGAGAATCGAGTTTCAGGTCGACAAGCTGCGGCGCAAAACGGGGCGCGCACAGGACCAGAAAACCGGGTTGATCTCCACGCATGAACAGTATCTGGAATCGCTGCTCTATCCGCACAAGGGCCCGCAGGAGCGGGAATTGTGCCTGCTGCCGTTTCTGGCGCGATGGGGAGCAGGCGGGCTGAGCGAATTGCAAAAACATTCGACGGGAAAGAAAATCGGAAATCACTTCATCGTGCAACTGCCGTAAACTCTCAAACCAAGATGCCGGCCTGAAGGCGGCGCTACAAAGACATTCCAATGCGGCGGGGAGGACTCATGCAGACGTTGCATGTGAAAACGGACCGGCGGACGCAGCTTGTGGATGTTACTGCGCTTGTGCAAAAGGCGGTCGCTTCGTCTGGCGTCGCTAACGGGATTTGCTATTTGTATGTGCCGCACACGACGGCGGCGATCACCATCAATGAATGCGCGGACCCGGATGTGGCGCGCGATGTGGAAGGGGCGTTGGACCGGCTTGTCCCCGCAGGCGGGCCGTACCGGCACAGCGAGGGCAATTCGGATTCCCATGTAAAGTCCGCCCTTGTCGGGGCCAGTCAAATCATTCATGTAGAAGGCGGCAAACTGGTGCTGGGGCGGTGGCAGGGCGTGTTCCTCTGCGAGTTTGACGGTCCCCGCGAGCGGCGGTTGCAGGTCAAAGTTGTGGCAGACTGAGCCACGTAGATTCCGCGAGTATACAGATTGGGGATCTCCCCCATCCCCCTATGTTTTCTGTAAGTGTTGCATCAAAAGGGCTTAGAGTCTATGTAAGTGGTTTAGAATCAACACTTGCGGGCATTTCTATAGGTGTTGATTCTAAAGCGACTTACATTGCATTAAAATTGCGAAGAATCGAGCCATTTTTTTGCCGTCGGGCGGACTTGAGAGCAAACTTCGCCGCGAAAGAGGTGACTCGAAGCAAAAAAAAGCGGCATACAAGCTGCCCCAATGGATAGGGCCGTAGGAATGCCCAAGGGGATTATGCACGCCTGATGGCGGATAAGCAAGGACATAGTTGCGACTAACGTTAACACGTTGAAGGGGACGGAGTTAAGTCGTTACAGCGATAATCCCGCAATTGAGAAAATCGCGGGCCTGGCTAGGACTTCTGTCGGCGGTGTCTAATAGTCGTAACGGATTGGGGAGCTTGACGCAGGAAGGCGGCAATATGGGGTGCGGATACCACGGCTGGACGAAGACGTCGGCCAAATGGCCCAACAGGGATCATAGCGGGGTTAATGCCTATCCACTTGTGGGGCTCGCGCTTACGCTTCTTGTGATTTTCATGACCATCCGTCCGATGGTGACGCATGGTTTCACCGTGGACTTGCCGCAGACTTGGTATGCCGGTTCGATGCCCCGGGCCGTGCGAGACGACGCCCAAATCGTTAGCGTTTCGCGTGACGGCGCAGTCTTCTATCGCAATCAGAAGGTCAGGGTTGGCGACTTATCCAATCAGATTCGGGAGAGCGTTAAAAATGGAGCGGATCTGAAGATTTATATCCGAGCCGATACTCGCGCGAAGTACGGCCACATTAAACAGGTTCTGAACGAGATCGGAAAGACAGGCATTGAGAACGTCTGTTTCTTTGCCGAGAAAGTCTCGCCGTAGAGGATTTCCCTATACATTTGCTTCGACGTGCCTGGATTGAGGCAGGGGTGTGCTAGAGTTTTTGGGTGATGAGGAAGCTTGGGATTTACGTGCAGGTGCCGTTTTGCCAGACGAAGTGTACCTACTGTAATTTTCATACGGGAGTGGTGGCGAGCAGCCGGTTTGCGCCTTATGTGGAGGCGGTTTGTAGGGAGATTCGGGAGCATGGGGAGTTGCTGCGGGCAGCGGGGGTGGATTGGCCAGGGAGTTCGAGGCTCAGCGGTCCCGACAAGGTCGCGACAGGTTCTGCGCCCCTACAAAAAGACGCCACGGCAGCAAACGGCGTCGGTAAACGGCCCGCCTCGGAAGGCGGCCCCTACACAGAGACGACCCTGGGTGTGGATACGGTTTACGTTGGCGGGGGAACGCCGAGCCTGCTGGATCCCGCTCATTTGCAGGACATCTTGGACGCGATCCGGGCGACATTCGGGCCTGACCTTGAAGAGGTGACGCTGGAGGCAGACCCGGAGACGGTTGAGCCGGGGAAGGCGGCGGCCTGGGCTCGGGCGGGGATTAACCGGGTGAGCTTTGGGCTGCAGTCGTTTGTGGATAAGGAGTTGATTGCGGCGGGGCGGATGCACCGGCGGGCGGACATTTACCGGGCGGTGCCGATTCTGCGCGAGGCTGGGATCCGGAATATCAGCGTTGATTTGATTGCAGGGTTGCCGCACCAGACGAAGGAAAGCTGGCGGCAGTCTTTGGACGAATTGGCGGCATTGGCGCCAGAGCACGTTTCGGTTTATTTGCTGGAGATTGATGAGGGGAGCCGGCTTGGCAAGGAGTTGCTGCAAGGCGGGGGGAAGTACAGCGCAGGAGCAGTGCCGAGCGAAGATGAGATGGCGGAGTTCTATGAGATGGGGCAGGAGGCGCTGCGAGCGGCGGGGCATCATCACTACGAGATCTCAAACTGGGCGAAGCCGGGGTTTGAGTCGAAGCATAACTTGAAATACTGGAGGCGCGAGTCGTACTTGGGATTTGGGGCGGGGGCACATTCGTTTTCGGGGACGGAGCGATGGGCGAACGCGCATGATGCGGCGGCTTATGTGGGGGCCTTGCATAGGGGGCGGTTGCCGGGTGCGGCTGGCTCCGGAGAAGCTGAGTGTTTCGAATGAGGTGTTTGTGGAATTGTTGCGGTAGAACTGCAAAGAAAGAATGAGCTAAACGCAGAGACACAGAGGGCGCAGAGAAAAAAAGAGGGAACTGCAACACGGGACTTGAGCACGAAAAGAAGAGCATTGGCAGAGCGGAGAAGAGAAAACATGAGTTATACGGTGGCGAAGGGGAATCAGAGGGTGGATCCGGATCAGTTGGCGGAGGCGGGGAAGATTCCGGAAGGCGTGGTGGACCTGCGGAGCGATACGGTGACGCGGCCTACGGCGGAGATGCGGCGCGCGATGGCCGAGGCAGAGGTCGGCGATGACGTGTACGGAGAGGACCCGACAGTCAACCGGCTGGAGCGGCGGGCGGCGGAAATGTTTGGGAAAGAGGCGGCGCTCTTTGTCCCCACGGGCTGCATGGGGAACCTTATCGGGATCAAGGTGTGGACGCATCACGGCGACGAAGTGATTTGCGAAGAGCGCTCGCATGTGAATTTGTATGAGTTGGCGTCGATGTCGGCGATTGCCGGCTGCATGCCGCGCGTGGCTCGGGCGGAAGATGGGATTTTGACGTGGAAACAGATTGAGGCCGTGATCCGGCCGAAGATTTATTACGACTCGCAGACGGCTTTGGTGTGCCTGGAAAATACGAGCAACATGGCGGGCGGGACTGTGTATCCGACAGCCCTGGTGGATGACATTTGCGACCATGCACACAAGATGGGATTGAAGGTGCATCTAGATGGGGCGCGGATTTTTAATGCGGCGACGGCGCTCGGAGACCACGTGGCGGTGATGACGCGCAAAGTGGATTCGGTGATGTTTTGTTTGTCGAAGGGGCTGGGCGCTCCGGTGGGGTCGATGATTGCAGGAACGAAGGCGTTTATCGAAAAGGGACGAGTTTACCGGAAAATGTTCGGCGGAGGCATGCGTCAGGCGGGAGTGATTGCGGCGCCAGGGTTGATTGCTCTTGAAAAGTCTCCGGCGAGACTGCACATCGATCACGAAAATGCCAAGCGGCTGGCGGAGGGGATCGCGGAAATTCCGGGGCTAAGCATTGATCCGAAGAAGGTACGCTCGAACATTGTGATTTTTGATTGCTCGAAGACCGGGAAAACAGCGGTGGAGTTGTGCGATGCGCTGCATCCGCACGGCGTGTGGGCGCAGGATACGTCGCTGTATTCGGTGCGCCTGGTTACGCACTGCGACGTGGACCGGGCGGGGATCGAACGGGCGCTTGTTGTATTGAAGGAAGTTGTCGCAAAAACGCAGAAGGTGGGCGCCTAATAAAAAGAGGCGCAGCCATCTCGTTCACATTTCGTTTCGACGGCGCCGCTCATTGCTGAAACAGAAAAAAGCACTGAAGACGAGGCGGATTGTAAGTGGCGGTCGTGTAGAATCATAAGATAAGAAAAAGTTTGTCTGCCTATTGCCAGCAGCAATGGACTGCCGAGGAGACCGTGGAATTCAGCTTCACTGAGGAACAGCAGCAGCTTCGCCGGAGTGTGCGGGAATTCGCCGGGGGCGAAATTGCGCCGCACGTGATGGAGTGGGACGAAGCGTCACATTTCCCGATGGAGATCATGCCGAAGCTGGCGGAGATGGGGCTGCTGGGGGTTATTTTTCCGGAACAGTATGGCGGGGCAGGGCTGGGCTACATCGAATATGCGCTGGCGATCGAAGAGCTGGCGCGCGTGGATGGTTCGGTGGGCCTGATCGTGGCGGCGCACAATTCGCTTTGCTCCAACCACATTTTCAAGTTCGGGACCGAGGCGCAGAAGAAGAAATATCTTGTGCCGCTGGCTTCAGGGAAGGCGATTGGGGCGTGGTCGCTGACCGAGCCGGAGGCGGGTTCGGATGCGGGTGGGACGCGAACGACGGCCGTGCGCGACGGCAATCATTGGGTGCTGAACGGCGCCAAGACTTTCACTACCAATGGACATTATGCGAATTATTGCGTGGCCATGGCGGTCACGGACAAATCAAAAGGCTCGCACGGAATCAGCGCCTTTATTTTAGAGAAAGGAATGAAAGGATTCCGGCCGGGGAAAAAAGAAAACAAGCTGGGGATGCGCGCGAGCGACACGTCGGAAGTGATTTTCAACGATTGCCGCGTGCCGCAAGAAAACCTGCTTGGGCCGGAAGGCGAAGGATTCACTGGCAGCTTGAAGATTCTCGATGGAGGACGGATTTCGATTGCGGCGCTCGCGTTGGGCATGGCGCAGGGCGCGCTTGAAGCAGCCACGAAATACGCCAAGCAACGAAAACAGTTTGGGCAGGCGATCAGCGAGTTTCAGGCGGTGCAGTTCAAGCTGGCGGACATGGCTACTCAGGTGGAAGCGGCGCGGCTGCTGGTTTTTCAAGCGGCGTGGCTCGCGGATAAAAATGACGTGCGATTCACTCGCGAATCGAGCATGGCGAAATTGTTTGCCAGCGAAATCGCGGTGAGCGTGGCCAACGAGTGCGTGCAAATTCATGGCGGCTACGGTTTCATCAAGGATTATCCAGCCGAGAAGTACTACCGCGACGTGAAGCTCTGCACTATCGGGGAAGGCACCAGCGAAATTCAGAAATTGGTGATTGCCCGGCAGCTTCTTGGCAAGAAATAATAGCGACATGCGCCTGGCTCCCGAGAGGCCTCCACAGGAAAAGTATGACTCTGCCCGTTGAGAAGTGGGCGGAAAATGTGCGTGCCGGCGATGTGCGGGCGGTGTCGCGCGCGATCACGGCGATCGAGAATCATCAGCCGGAAGCGGAGGAGTTGCTGCGGCTGCTGTTTCCGCACACGGGGCAGGCGTATCTCACGGGAGTCACCGGCGCGCCGGGAACGGGGAAGAGCACGCTCGTTGACCGGTTGGCGGCGTATCACCGGAAGAAGAAGGAAGAAGTGGGCGTGATCGCGGTCGATCCGACGAGTCCGTATTCCGGCGGCGCGATTCTCGGCGATCGGATTCGAATGCAAGGGCACGCAGGCGATGCGGGCACTTTTATCCGGTCGATGGCCACGAGAGGATTCCTTGGCGGGCTCGCGCGCTCGACGGCGGAGGTGGCGCTGCTTCTGGATGCGGCAGGGAAGAAGCACGTGCTGATCGAGACCGTCGGCGTGGGACAAGATGAAATTGATATTGTGAGACTGGCAGATTGCGTACTGGTGGTGCTGGTGCCCGGGCTTGGCGATGACATTCAAAACATGAAAGCCGGACTGATGGAGATTGGCGACATTTTTGTTTTGAACAAAGCAGATCGCGAAGGGGCGGATCGGCTTGAGCAACAACTTCTAGCGATGCTGTCGCTGGTAATGCCGCGCGACGGCTGGCATCCTCCGGTAGTTCGCACGGTGGCTTCCGAAAGTAAGGGTATTGAGGAGTTGGCCGAGACCGTTGCGAAGTTTCGGAAACATTTTGAATCGAGCGGACAGCGACAGAAAAAACACGTCGAGCATTGGAAGAATCGTTTGATTGAACTGCTCGAATCGCGTTTGGTGGAACGCGCCTTGGGCGGAGCGGGCGGCGAGGCGCGGCTTGCGGAATTGGCGGCAGAGGTCGCGGACCGCAAGAAGGATCCATTTTCCGCGGTGAATGAAATTTTGAAAAAGAGCGGCCTTCATGGCTGAGGAGAGGGAAAAGATGGCGGCAAAGAAGGCGGGTAAGGCGAAGAGCGCGAAATCCGCTGCCCAGGCGACGATCGGCATCATCGGCGGGAGCGGGCTCTACTCGATGAGCGGATTGACGAATACGCGCGAGGTTCGCGTGAAAACGCCGTTCGGCGAGCCTTCGGATGCGATCGTGCTGGGGACGCTGGAGGGTAAGTGCGTGGCGTTTCTGGCGCGGCATGGGCGTGGGCATCGTATCCTCCCGGGCGAGATAAATTACCGAGCGAATGTCTGCGCGATGAAGCTCTTGGGAGTGGAACGCATTATTTCGGTGAGCGCGGTTGGCTCGCTTAAGGAAGATCTGCGGCCGGGAGAGTTTCTCGTCCCGGACCAGTTTTTTGACCGCACGAAGAATCGCGCCTCGACTTTTTTCGGCGACGGAATCGTTGCGCACGTGGCGTTTGCGCATCCGACCTGCGGCCAGTTGTCGGGCGTTCTGGCGGACGCCTGCGTTCATGAAGCCGTCAAGGTGCATCGCCGCGGAATATACGTTTGCATCGAAGGGCCGCAATTCTCGACGCTGGCGGAAGCAGAAGTACATCGGCAGCTGCGCTTTGAAGTGATTGGCATGACTAACGTGACGGAAGCGCGGCTGGCGCGGGAAGCGGAGATTTGCTACGCGACGATTGCGATGATCACCGATTACGACTGCTGGCACCCGGAGCATGAATCGGTCACGGCGTCGCAAATCATCGCCACGCTGAATCAGAACGCGGAAAACGCTCAGAAAGTGTTGCGAACTGCGGTTCGAGAGCTACCCGCGGGCAGGTCCTGCAAATGCGGATCGGCTCTGCAGCACGCGCTGGTGACGGATTTGAAGATTGTCCCCAAGGCAACAAAGAAACGGCTCGCGGCGATCATCGGAAAATATATCTCTTAGGAGAACAGAGTGTCCTTACTCGTTGTGGGTTCCGTCGCGTTCGACGCTTTGGAAAGCCCGTATGGAAAGGTGGAGCGGGCGCTTGGTGGAGCGGCCACTTATTTCGCGGTGGCGGCGAGTTTCTTTACGCACGTAAACCTGGTTGGGATCGTGGGTGACGACTTCACGGAAGTGGATGCCCGGATTTTTCACGGGCGCACCATCGATATCGACGGGCTGGAACGCGCCACTGGCAAGACATTTTTCTGGGCCGGCCGCTATTCGCAGAACCTGAACGAGCGCGTAACGCTGGCGACGGAGCTGAACGTGTTCGCTGAGTTCAAGCCACGCTTGCCGGAAAAATATCGCAGCTCGAAATACGTTTTCCTTGCCAACATCGCGCCAGATCTGCAGCGGGACGTGCTTCATCAGGTCAAGAAGCGCCCTAAAATCGCCGCGCTGGATACCATGAACTACTGGATCGAGCGTTCGAACGCTGAGCTGCGGGAAACGCTGAAGCATGTGGACATTCTGATGATCAATGATTCGGAGACGCGCGAGCTTTCGAACGAGCACAACTTGTTGCGCGCAGCCAAGCACATTTTCAAGATGGGTCCGGCGACGCTGGTTGTAAAGCGCGGAGAATACGGCGCGATGATGGTGGACAAGCGTGGCGTTTTCTGTGTCCCAGCATTTCCGCTTGAAGAGCCACACGATCCGACCGGGGCGGGCGACAGCTTCGCCGGTGGCTTCATGGGCTACCTGGCCGGGAACGGGGACAAGTCCGACGCTTCGCTCCGCCGCGCCATGGTCTACGGATCGGTCATGGGGAGCTTTGCCGTCGAGAAATTCGGCCTGGACCGGCTGCGCCATTTGAAGCGCAGCGAGATACACGCCAGGGCACGCCATTTTGGGAAATTGACGCAATTCAAATTGTAAATAGTAAAATTTCGCTCAGGCGGGCAGTGGGTCCCGTTCAGAATGCTTTCTCTTCCACAAATATTTCTGCGACTGACCGTTGCTGCGGTACTCGGGGCGGTCATCGGCATCGAACGCGACTTGCGGCGCAGGCCGGCAGGGATTCGGACCAGCCTATTTGTGTGCCTGGCCACGGCGCTCTTCACCATTCTTTCGGGCGAGATCGCACATGCTTTTGGCGATACGGGAAGCACTCGCATCGCCTCGAACATTGTGCAGGGCATTGGTTTCCTCGGTGCGGGCGCGATTCTGCGCGACACGGGCGGCATTGTGGGATTGACCACAGCCGCGACCGTCTTCGTGGAAGCCGCGATTGGCATGGCCGCCGGTGGAGGGCTTTACGCTGTGGCCACCTATGCTACGGGCCTCGTGCTTTTCGGCTTGATCTGCATCGGTTGGGTCGCGAGGCGATTCCATTTGAAGTCCCGAAACATGATTTTCCGTGTTACCACCGGCCATGCTGACAGCGTCGCGACGGAAGTGCAACGGCTGGTGGCCGGTCTGAAAATTCCCATGCAACACTTTCGCGTTTCGATGGCCGGGGCGAACTCCATTGTTGAATTCGAATCGGACGTCAGCCATAGTCAGCAAGAAACGATTGTCACCCAGCTCAATCGCCAGGGCGTGATCACGGAAGTGATTCCGCTCGAAGGCCATCACGAATGACGGGTAGCAACGGGATTCCCCGGAAACCCAAGGCGCTGGCTGCCGGTTCGCGCCTGGGAGTGTTCGCTCCGGCGTCTCCCGCGGAGTCCGTCGAAATGATCGCCGGGCTTGCGGAATTGAAGCGCCACGGTTTTCAGGTGGTCTCCAATCAAGACACCAAAGCGGAAGGGTACTTTGCGGGCCCGCCTCTGGAGCGCGCCAACGGTTTTCTCGGGACGCTGAATTCCGATCAGGTGGACGGACTGGTGGCCTTGCGCGGCGGCTACGGGTCGAACTACCTTCTGGAATTCGAATTGGAGAAGAGCCTTCGCGATCTGAAGTGCGTGATTGGCTTCAGCGACCTCACGACATTGCAAATTTTTCTGTGGCAACGCTGCAAGTGGATCACTTTCTACGGTCCGATGGTTGTTGGGGGGCTCAACGCGGGCGCAGATGTGCGCAAGGGTTATGATGAGAACTCTTTTCTTCAAGCGGTCGGCAAAACGGAAGGCGGTTGGAAATTGCGGCTGATGGGTGAAGCAGTTCTCGCCGGTGAATCCATGGGCAGGGTCTTAGGCGGTTGCATGACTTTGCTGGAAGCCACGATTGGAACACCGTGGGAATTGGATACCAAGGATTCGATCCTGGTCCTCGAAGATCGCGGCATGAAGCCCTATCAAGTCGATCGCGTCCTGATGCATTTGAAGCAATCGGGAAAATTTGAAGGCGTTCGCGGAATTGTGCTGGGAGATTTTCCTGACAGTGAGCCGGCCGCCGCCGGAGCTCCAACGGTACGGGAAGTCTGTGGGAGAATTCTGAGGCCGCTTGGCGTGCCGATTGTTTTCGGCGCTCCGATTGGGCATACGGTGCGGCCCATGCTCACGATACCGCTGGGCATACAGGCACGCCTGGACGCCGATGGGGAAGGCACACTCGAATTCCTGGAATCGGCGGTGGTGGCGTGACGGAAACAAGACATGTGCATGTGATCGGGATTGGCGGATCAGCGATGGCGCCGCTTGCCGGGATGCTCCGCGAGCGAGGCTTTCGCGTGACCGGTTCGGATTCCGGAGTCTACCCGCCGGCGTCTACTCTGCTCGAAAGTCTCGGAATTTCGTTCTTCTATACGTTTGATGCCGCGCACTTGCAGCCGGCGCCTGACCTGGTGGTGATCGGGAATATCATTGCGCGGGGGAATCCGGAACTGGAGGGAGTGCTGGATCGCAAGATTCCCTATCGTTCGATGCCGGAAATCCTAGAGGAAGTCTTTCTCCCCGAAAGACATTCCATTGTCGTCAGCGGCACACACGGCAAAACGACTACCACGGCGATGCTTGCCTGGATTTTTCACACCGCGGGGAAACGGCCGAATTTTCTCGTTGGGGGCGTAGCCGAAAACTTTGGCAAGAGTTACGGGCTCGGCGGCGGCGAAGAGTTCATTCTCGAGGGCGACGAGTATGAAACCGCTTTCTGGGACCGCGGGCCAAAATTCTTTCACTACCATCCCGACGATTTGATTATTACCTCCCTCGAATACGACCACGCTGACATCTATCCCGATTTTGAGGCCTACCAATTGGCGTTCCGCCGGTTGGTGAATCTTGTTCCCCGGCGCGGCCGCGTCGTTATCTGGGGCGATGCGGAAGAATCGGGGCCGGCCTTGCGGCGCGCGACAGAAAAGGCTTTTTGTCCGGTGGAAACGTACGGTTTCAGTGAAGGGAATGATTGGGTGGCGAGCGATTTCGCGATTGATGGTGAAACGATGCGATTTCGCGTCGCACACGGAGGGACATTGTTTGGAGAATTTGAATTGGTCGCAACGGGCCGCCACAACGTCTTGAACGCCATGGCGGCGCTGATCGTTGCGCAGGGACGCGGCATTCCGGCTTCAGATATTGCCAAAGCGCTCGCGACGTTTCGCAGTGTGAAGCGTCGAATGGACGTGAAAGGCGAAATCGGAGGCGTACTGGTGGTTGATGATTTTGCGCATCACCCCACTGCCGTGAAGGCGACGATCGAAGCCGCACGCGGCCGCTGGCCCGGACGCCGGCTGTGGGCTATTCTCGAGCCGCGATCCAATTCCATGCGCCGGAAAGTGTTTCAGGATGCGTTGCCGAAGTCGCTGGCTCTTGGCGACCGCATCGTTCTCGGAGGCGTTTTTCGTGCCCAGCAATTGGGAGGCGAGAATCGCCTGGACCCCGAGACCGTTGCGGAAAGTGTCCGTGAGCTCGGCAAAGACGCCCGCGTGTTTCCGAGTTCGGACGCCATTGCGGAGTATCTTGGGGCCGAAGCCAAGGCTGGCGATCTCCTGCTCATCATGTCCAATGGCAGCTTTGATGGCCTGTGCGACAAAATCGTGAAGAAACTCGGCACGGCCGGACAGCTTGCAGGTGAGGCGAAAACTCGGTGACATTTACTTCCGCCCGGAGCAGGCTACGTAGTCGCGCTGGCCTCTGCATTCTATTTATTCTGACTTTCAGCTCTTCCACGAGAGCAACCATTCAGTATACGGTCCTGCTGGATCATCCCGAGAGGCACCTCTTCCACGTGACAATGACTATTCCCGATGTGACGGATGAGGTGATCGTCAGGATGCCCGCGTGGAATGCGCTCTATCAAGTCCGCGACTTCAGCAGTCACGTGCAGCAGGTGGAAGCGTTTGCCGGCCCCAAGAAAGCGTTCATCGAAAAAACGAACAAGCAAACGTGGCGCGTTAAGGGCACGGGAACGATCAAGATTGCTTACGCAACGTATTGGGACGAGGCTGGCCCTTTTGCCTCGCAGCTGAATTCTGAGCATGCCTTCATCAATCCGGCCATGATCCTGTTATACGTTCCAGAGCGACGCTCCGAGAATGTGAAATTGAGTTTTCCGAATCTTCCCGACAACTGGAAGGCGGCAACGGCTACCAGCGGTGGACCCGAAACTGCAGGAGGCGCCCGCGCGTACGTCTTCGAAGCTCCCAGCTATGAGGAGCTCGCGGATGGGCCCATCGAGGTCGGCAAATTCGATGAATTTCAATTGACCGGAATATTAGCAGAGATTCGCGTGGTCGTTCACGGAGAGAGCTGGAGGAAGAAACAGGTCGAAGAGGACCTACGGCGAATTTGCAGGTACGAATTGAAGCTGATGGATGGCGCGCCGTTTGGGCGCTACACGTTTATTCTCCATTTTGGCAAGGGAGCCGGAGGCGGTGGCATGGAGCACTCGGAATCAACAGCGATTGGCGCCTATTCGGATGAATACTTGCCGAATGTCGCGGCGCATGAATTTTTTCATTTGTGGAATGTGAAACACATCCGCCCGGCTTCGCTCTATCCCGTAGATGATACGAAAGAACAATATACGCGCGCTCTGTGGTTTGCCGAGGGCGTGACGAATACCTACGCATCGTACACGCTGGTGCGCAGTGGAATTTGGAGCAAAGAGCAGTTCTACGGGGACCTCAGTGAACAAATCACCGAACTGGAAGGCCGCCCGGCCAATCGCTGGCAGAGCGCGGAGCAGTCCAGTCTTGATGCCTGGCTGGAAAAATATCCGCTCTACACTCAGCCGGAATACAGCGTCTCGTATTACACAAAAGGACAGGTGCTGGGAGACTTGCTCGACATTCTCATTCGCGAACGCACCGGCAATGGAAAGAGCCTGGACGATGTCTTGCGTTCGTTGAATATGAATTTTGCCAAACAAGGAAAAACGTATCGAGACAGTCTGGACGTTGAACTGGCCGCGGAGAGCGTCGCCGGCGGCTCGTTCGAGGAGTTTTTCGCAAAATACGTCGCTGGGGCAGACCCTTTCCCGTATCAGCAAATACTGGGGCTGGCAGGCTTAACGTTACGAACCGTGGAGCAGCGGAGGCCCTCGCTCGGCTTTTTTGTTGAGCACGAAGCGAACGGCCCGTTCGTCATGGGCCAGGTCGATCCTGAAGGCCTTGCAGCTGTGGCAGGATTGCGAACTGGAGATGTCATCCTCAGTTGGAACGGCGGAGAAGTGCCTAAAAGGGCTGATCGGTGGCTGCAAGAACAGAAGGCCGGCGACTTGCTGAAACTGCGCGTTCGCAGGGAAGACAAGGAAATTGCCATCGAATTCCGGCTCGGCGAAATCAAGGAGACGTTATACCTTGTTGGCGAGGATGCGCACGCCGGCGAAAAGGCACGCCATATTCGAGAGGGGATACTTCGCGGAGAAACAAGCGCGGTCACTGTTCGTTAGCGATGCGTCCACGTCCACGTTTCGCTTGACCGGCGGCGCGGGATTCGAGAAAGTTTGCCAGCCTATGCTGCGGACTCTTTTCATTGGCGTCTTCTTATCGCTGTACATTCTGGTCGTTGGGCCGCCGCTGCTCGTCTATACACTGATCACCCGCAATCCTGATCCGATTTACTGGGCAGGCGTAAAGGGAGTGATGTTTTTTGTCCGGGCTGTCGGCGTCAGGGTTCGCGTGCAGGGCCTCGAGCGCATCCCCACGGGCGTCTGCCTCTTTGCCGCGAACCATACGAGCTCGGCCGATGCGCCTGCAGTTGTAGGCGCCATCCCTCGCCGGATCGCTATTCTTCTGAAGGAATCCTTGTTCAAATGGCCTATCGTGGGGCAGGCCTTCTCGTCAGCGCATTTTATCCCCGTCAATCGCAGCGCACGCGACTCGGCAATTGCCAGCGTTGAAAAGGCCACGGAAGCCCTCAAGGCTGGGCAATCATTTTTGATCTACCCGGAAGGCACTCGGAGTCCGGATGGCCGGCTTCAAGAATTCAAGAAGGGAGCTGTGGTAATGGCGATTAAAGCGGGAGTGCCGATTGTGCCCATGGCTTGCTCGGGCGCCCACCGCGTCATGGAAAAGCGGTCGCTGGTCATTCATCCGGGAGAGATCGTCGTCGAATTTCTCGAGCCGATCGACGCTTCCCAGTATTCCCTTGAAGAGCGGGACGTATTGAACGAGCGCGTGCGGATGGCGATGGCTGCCGGACTGCCGCCAGACCAGCGTCCGCTCGATTTTCCGGGCGCTACGGCTGAACCGGCAGCATCTTAATCTGCGGGGCGTGCATGGTGCCCGTTTTTAACGCGACTTTAGGTTCTCTACTTCCGCTTCCAGTTCGCGAACACGCTTCTGCAATTCAGGCAGCCGATTTAGCGCCGCCATCGTCTTCAGCCATTCACGATTCTCGACCGCCGGATATCCGGAATACAGCGAACGCGGAGGTACATCGTTCGGAACGCCACTTTGAGCGGTGATCACTGCCCCGTCTCCTACCGACAGATGGCCGGCGGTACCCACCTGGCCCGCTAGAATGCAGTTGCTACCGACTTTCGTGGAGCCAGCGAGTCCCACTTGGCCGCAGAGCATGGTGTTGGACCCAACCTGCGAGGCGTGGCCAATCAACACGAGATCATCGAGTTTGGTGCCGCGGCCGATACGGGTTTCGCCAATGGTGGCGCGATCTACACAGGCGTTCGATTGCACCTCCACGTCGTCTTCGAGAACGGCCACCCCCGACTGAGCCATCTTGTACCAGGTCGCGTCTTTCTGTTTCGCGAACCCCAGCCCATCTCCACCGATCACGACTCCATTCTGCAGAATCACGCGATTGCCGATGCGGCAGAATTCGCGCACTACTGCGTGCGCATGGGCAAAAAAATCATCGCCGATTCTTGCGCCGCGATAGATGCTTACGAAGCTGTGTAACACGGCGTTGTAGCCGATTTGGACATCCTCGTCCACGTAGCAGTACGGTCCGATATGAGCTCCCTCAGCGACAAGCGCGCTCTTCGCGACGATCGCCGTCGGATGAACCCCCGGCTCGTAGTGGGGTTGCCGGTAAAAAAGCTCGATCGCATGGGCAAACGCGAGGTAAGGATTGGACGAGCGCAGCGCCGCAAGGGCGGGCATAGACGAGCCACGATCCAGCGCAATTCCTTCTTCGATGAGGACTGCCGAGGCGCGCGTCGTCTTCAACAGCGGAAAGTATCGCCGATTCGCGAGAAACGTAATCTGCCCGGCTTCGGCAAACTCGATCCCAGCCACGCCGCGAATCTCGATTTTCGCCTGGCCTTCCAATCGGCAACCCAATTTTTGCGCAACTTCAGCGAGTTTCATGAGGGGCTCCTCAACACTTTTTGGGGCTGTCTGCGAGTCTCGCACAGGCCAAAGAGGGAAGTATAGTCGGCCAGCCGAGCCTATTCGTTGAAAAGGCGGGGCTGTGCAGCGGCAGCGGCAGCGGCCGGCTTCCGCCGGGCGATGCCAACAACACCGAGGACAGCCACTTCCGTGAGCGCAGCGCGCGGGACAAAGATACGATCTGTGGACGAGTTTAGGTCGGGCGATGTGATTTGCAACCCGTTATCCAGCAGCGACAGCAAGTCGTTGGGCACCACGCCTTCCAGGGTTTCCCCGTCGTTGTAGCGCAGCTTTACCCACAAGCCGTCCAGCTTGGGCCGGCTCAGGAAGGCCTTGCGCTCCGGCTCGAAGTCGTCGGTAAACTCGCGCACAAAGTAGATCGACCGGACTCGTGCCAGGGGCACCTCAACGTGTTCCCCCTCCGGCGTAAGCAAGTCGATGGGGTCGGCCTGGCCGAGCCGGACAGGGTTCAGGTAGCCGCGCAAGGGCTTCTTGTCGGCGAGCACAACAATAACCTTTCGGCAAAATGTATGTTATGTTAAGCACGTTTTTCCTGTCAAGTTATTGTTTTCATTAGGGTTAGGGCCCGGAGCACTGCCCTTTGACCGATAAAAAGCATATCCTCAAATCGGCCTCGATCATCTCCCTAGTAACGGTAGCTAGCCGCATCCTAGGCTACGTCCGCGACCAGCGCATTACCCTCCTCCTAGGGACCACCCTAACGGCAGACTCCTACTTTTTGGCCTACCGCATCCCCAACATATTCCGCAGGCTGGTCGCCGAAGGCTCCATGACCGCCTCCTTCATCCCAGTTTTTACAACCTATATGAGGGAGAAGTCAAAGGAGGAGCTGTGGGAGTTCGCTAACCGCTTGTTCTGGACCATGGCGCTAGTCGTGGCGGTCATCACCATCCTTGGTATGGTCTTTTCCCCGATCGTAGTCCACACCTTCACCTCCAGTTCGGGGAAGAGCGTCTCTTGGGACGAAGCGGTCACGCTGAATCGGATCATCTTCCCGTATCTCTTTTTCATCGCGCTGGCGGCGCTGGCCATGGGCATCCTGAACTGCTTCCATACCTTCGGATTGCCCGCGGCGACGCCGGTCCTCCTGAATTTATCCATCATCATATTCTCCATAGGAGCGGTTTGGCATTACTTCAAACAGCCTGCCGTTTCGCTGGCCGTCGGCGTGCTTGTCGGCGGTGTGCTTCAATTCCTTGTTCAAGTTCCATCGCTCGTGCGGAAAGGGATGCGATTTAGTTTTGGAATATCGTTCACCCACCCCGGCATCCGGAATGTGGCGCGATTGATGATTCCCCGATTTTTCGGAATCGGGATCGGACAAATCAACTTCTTCGTTGACACTTACTTCGTTCTGGCAAAGGGCATGCCACAGGGAAGTCTCGCTGCTCTGTCCGTTGCGGACCGCGTTATGGAACTTGTTCTGGGGGGTTACGCCATCGCGGTGGCGACGGCCATCCTGCCCATGATGTCTCACCAGGCGGCGGCCAATGATTTTGAATCGCTCAAGAAGACGCTTTCGTTTTCCGTTCGCATCGTGGCCTTCATCACCATTCCCGCAGCCTTGGGCCTGATGATCCTGCGCGAGCCGATCATCCGCGTGCTCTTCCAGCACGGCCAGTTTGTCGCGGAATCCACCCGCTTGACGGCCCGCGCTCTTCTCTATTACGCCGTCGGGCTTCCGGCTCTGGCGTCGGTCAAGCTGATTGTCCCGGCGTTCTACTCCACGCGAGACACCAAAACCCCGGTCATTGTCGCTTCCATCTCGCTGGTTATCAACATCATTCTGAACGTAGTGTTTCTGCAAACCTTCCTATACAAGCGCGTTCAGAACGGCGGTCCTGCTCTCGCCACCGCCCTCGCTACTTTCTTCGATTTCTTCGCGCTCTTTATTATTTTCCGTCTCCGCTACGGTCCGATGGGAACCTTGGATATCTTCCGGTCCTTTGCGAAGATTTCCTTGTGCGCTGGAATTATGGGCGTGACCTGCTGGTTCGGAAACTACTACACTACTTTTACGATACACTCGCGTTTTCTCGTGCAGCTTCTAGTCTTTGCCGCCTTGATAGTAGGCGCGACGGCCCTTTATCTCGCCCTCGCTTGGCTTTTCCGCTGCCATGAAATCGAGGAAGTCTATGGCATCGCCACGCGGCGCACTGCTGGCGCCGCGAACGGATACGTGGAGCCCTGATGGAAATTGCCGCAACCATTTCGTCTTTCCTGACCCACGCCCGAGTGGAGAAAGGGCTGTCCTCGAATACTGTCTCGGCGTATCGCCGCGACCTTTTGAAATTCGACGCCTTCGCCCGCAAGCGCAAGCTTACGCTCGAGCCCGTCAGCCGCGACGATCTGGTGGACTTCCTCGCTGGGCTCTATCGTCAGAAGCTTGAGAGCAAGACCGTGGCGCGCCACTTGGTCACGCTTCGCAACTTTTTCCGTTTTGCCCAGATCCACGAGCTGATTCGGGAAGATCCCGCAGTCAATCTCGAATCGCCCAAAATTCGGCGCAATCTGCCGGGCTATCTTCGCCTCGAAGAAGTCGAGCGCGTGCTGAACCAGCCCGATGTGAAAAATCCCATCGGCCTCCGGGACCGCGCCATGCTCGAGGTTCTGTATTCCACCGGCTTGCGCGTATCGGAGCTCATTGGACTGCGGGTCACCGACCTCGACGCCAGGGTCGGTTGCGTTCGTTGTATCGGCAAAGGCGACAAGGAGCGCATTGTTCCTGTTGGCAAAAAAGCGCTCGCCATCGTCGAAAAGTATCTTCGCGATGCCCGGCCGAAATTGCTTGGCAAGGTGCAAGGCAATCCGTCGTTGTTCGTGAATCGCCGCGGCGCACAGTTGAGCCGCGTCGGTGTGTGGAAGATACTTTCGGCGTATGGCCGGCTCGCCGGCATGCGCGTAGCGCTGACGCCGCATATGCTGCGGCACAGTTTTGCCACGCATTTGCTTGAACGCGGCGCGGACCTCCGTTCCGTCCAGCTCATGCTCGGTCACGCGGATATTTCGACGACTCAGATTTACACCCATGTTGTCGAGGAGCGGTTGAAGCAAATTTACAAGGCGCATCACCCGCGCGCATAACGCGGCAGGCCAGGGACTCATTGCGGGTGCATCCGCGGCGGTCAGCGCAGACACCCTGAAACAGAAGGAGTGCAATGCCAGACTATATGTTTTTGCTGGAAAGCCGGCTCTCGCCGGAGCAGCGCGCCGTGATGTTGCGTGTGCAGGAACTCTCCGCCGCGCTCGGGTTCAACGTGTATCTGACGGGTGGAACCGTGCGCGACCTCGTTACCGGCGCTTCGCTGCGCGATCTCGATTTCACCGTCGAGGGCAATCCCTCGAAGATCGCTCACGAGCTCGAAAAGGGCGGCGCCAAAATCCTCCACGAGGATGAAAAGTACCGTCATGTCGAAGTGCTCTTTGCCGGCGACTGCGAAGGCAGCATCTCCGCCGCCCGCGACGACCATTACGTTCGCCCCGGCACCCGTCCCGAGATTCGCTGGTCCACCATCATGGAAGATCTGCGCCGCCGCGATTTCTCCCTTAACGCCATCGCCATTTCGCTGAACCCCGCCTCGCGCGGCTTGTTGCTCGATCCCACGAACGGGCTTTCCGATATTGAACGCGCCGAAGTTCGCGCCCTCACGATTCACAGCTTCACCAACCAGCCGGTTCGTTTGTTGCGCGTCCTGCGTTACGCCGCGCGCATGGGCTTCAAGATTGAACAGCGCACCCAGGAATGGTTTGACCTGGCCATCGAACGCAATCTGCAGGACACCATTACTCCGGAAGATGCCGGCGAAGAGCTTCGCGCCCTCGCCCGCGAGGAACGGCCAGCCGTCGTGCTGAAAGCCTGGGAAGAACACGACCTCCTCGAGGCCGTCAATCCCGTGCTGGCGAAAAAACATCCGTCTTATGACGCCATTGGCCGGCTCATGAAAGTGCGCGAGGATCTTTTCACCGCGGGCTTCCGTCCGCGTCTCGCTGCCCCGATGCTCCTCGCCATTCTCGGAAAATTGAAAGACCGCGAATTGGCGAACGTCCTCTCCAAAGCTGGATTCCGCGCGGCCGAAGTGGACGCGGCGCTTAGTTACGAAGAAGAGGCGCTGGAGGCCCAGAAAGAACTCGTGGGCCGAAAAATGAATGCTCCCGTGGATGCTTTCCGCTTCCTCGAAAAAATGCCGCTTGATCAGATTGCCTACCTGATGGCTGAATCGAATAAATCGGCCGCCCTTTCGAAGATTCGCGCCTTTCTGAACAAGTGGCGCCCGATTCGCATCGCTCTTCCAGTTGTGGCCACAGAGCTCGAAGCGCTTGGTATGGCGCGCGGGCCGAAGTTCGATGCCGTCGTCGAACAGGTTTTCGCCATGCAGCTTAGCGGTCGCGGAAAAACCAAGGAAGAGCGGGAAAAGATCCTGCGCAAGCTCTCCGGCATCAAGGAACAGCCCAAGAAAAAAGAAAAGGAAAAGAAGCCCGCAAAGGGCACCGACAAAGCCCACGCTGCCGCAGCCATGGGCGACGCCGCGCATAAGAAGCACGCAGCCGCAAGAGCCGAAGCCAAACACGCTGCCAAGGGCAAGGCTGTCCACGCAAAGCCGCAGGCGAAGCACGTTGCACATGCGTCTCGTAGCAAAAGCCCTCACTCCGGCAAGAAGAAGAGTCACGGGCGCAGGTAGGGCCTATGTTCGGACGGCAGGCGCCGCCTGTGGGAAACCTCAGAATGCGTAATGCAAATCTGCTCATAGAGTTCTAAAATGGAGTTCCATGGGCCAACCGCAGTTCGTGCATCTGCACCTTCATACGGATTACAGTCTGCTCGATGGGGCTTGCGAAACTTCCGAGCTTTTGGATGAAGCGTCCCGCCAGAAAATGCCCGCGGTGGCCATCACCGACCACGGCAATCTCTTTGCCGCCGCCAATTTCTTCTATGAAGCCAGCAAGCGCGACGTCAAGCCCATCATTGGCTGCGAAGTCTACGTGGCCAAAGGCAGCCGCCATGACCGCGGCGACAAAACGAATGGAAGCAACGGCCAGGATCGCGGCGATGCTGAGCCGGGGATGCGTGGGAGCAACCATCTGGTGCTGCTCTGTGAGTCGCTCGAGGGTTATCACAACTTAATCAAACTGGTTTCCGCGGGCTTCCTTGAAGGCTTCTACTACAAGCCGCGCATTGACTATGACCTTCTCGCCAAACACAGCAAAGGCCTAATCGCGCTTTCCGCCTGTCTGCGCGGCCCGGTGACGGAAGCGGTCGTCGACCAGAAATACGATCAGGCGCGCGAGAATGCTTATCGACTGCGCGACGTTTTCGGCAAAGGAAATTTCTTTCTCGAAATCCAAGACCAGGGATTGCCGATCGAAAAGGATGTCAATCGCGAGCTGGTCCGTCTTTCGAAAGAGACCGGCATCCCGCTCGTGGCCACCAACGATTGCCATTACCTCCATCACGACGACGCTCACGCTCAGGAAGTGCTGCTCTGCATCCAGACCGGCAAGACCATGAGCGATACCAATCGCATGAAGTTTCAGACCGACCAGTTCTATTTCAAGAGCGCGGTGGAAATGGCGCAGGTCTTTGGCGAACTTCCGGAAGCGCTGAGCCGCACCGTGGACATCGCTTCCCGCTGCAACGTCAAGATTGAGCGCATCCCTCATCCATTTCCGGAGTTTAAGGTTCCGGAAGGGCATACCTCTGCCAGCTATTTCGAAAGAGTTGTGCGCGAAGGTTTTGCCGCGCGTGTCCCCTATCTCGAACGTCTCGCCCAGCAGGGATTCCTCCAGAATTCTCTAGCCGAGTACGAGCGCCGCCTCACCTCCGAAATCGAGATGATCAAGAAGATGCGCTACGAGGGCTACTTCTTGATTGTCTGGGATTTCATTCACTACGCGCGCGCGCAAGATGTTCCTGTCGGCCCGGGACGCGGTTCGGCCGCTGGCAGTCTTGTCAGCTACGCCCTGCGCATCACCGACGTCGACCCTTTGCAGTACAACCTGCTCTTCGAGCGTTTCCTGAATCCCGAGCGCGTCTCTATGCCCGATATTGACATTGACTTCTGCATGCGGCGGCGCGGCGAATTGATCGAATACGTTACGCAGAAGTACGGCCGCGAAAATGTCGCCCAGATCATCACCTTCGGAACCATGGCAGCGAAGGCCGCGGTCAAGGACGTGGGCCGCGCCATGGACATTCCCTATGGTGAAGTGGACCGTCTCGCGAAGCTGATTCCGACTACGCTCGGGATCGAGTTGAAAGACGCTCTCGAAGAAGCGCCCCAGCTCAAATCAGCCATCAATAGCGACGAGCGGCTGAAGGATTTGATGGCCGTGGCGTTGCGCCTCGAGGGGCTGTCGCGGCACGCTTCCACTCATGCGGCCGGTGTCGTGATTTCGCCTCGCCCGCTCACGGATATCATTCCGCTGTACAAGTCAAACCGAGATGAAATCACCACGCAATATGACATGAATGCGCTCGAGCGCATCGGTCTGCTGAAAATGGATTTTCTGGGCCTGACGACGCTCACTGTGCTTCACGACACCGTTCGCATGATAGAGCAAAACCGCGGCGTGAAAATTGACATCGACAGCCTTGCTCTGGACGACGCTGAAACCTACAAGCTCTTCGCTCGCGGAGACACGACCGCCATCTTCCAGTTCGAATCCCATGGCATGCGCGACATTCTCCGGCGCTACCAGCCGACTCGCATCGAAGATCTCACCGCTCTCAACGCGCTTTATCGGCCGGGCCCCATCCAGGGCGGCATGATCGATGATTTCATCAACCGCAAACAGGGCAAGACCAAAGTCAGCTACGAGCTTCCGCAGTTGAAGGATATCCTCGAAGAAACCTACGGCGTCATCTTGTACCAGGAACAGGTGATGCAAATTGCCAATCGCCTGGCGAGCTTTTCGCTCGGCGAGGCGGACATCCTTCGCCGCGCCATGGGCAAGAAGAAAAAGGAAGAAATGGCCGCGCAGCGCGCCAAGTTCATGACCGGATGCGCTGCCAACAAAATCCCGGAGAAGAAAGCCGAGCGCATTTTCAACTTGATGGAAGAGTTTGCAGGCTACGGCTTCAACAAGTCGCACTCCTGCGCTTACGCTTTGCTTGCCTATCAGACGGCATTCTTGAAAACCCACTATCCCGTCGAATTTATGGCCGCGCTGCTGACTTCCGAAGCCGGCAATACCGAGAAAGTCGTCAAATATATCAACGAAGCGCGGGGCATGAGCATTTCCATTCTCCCGCCCGATGTGAATGAGAGCGACCTCTATTTCACTCCCGTGGGGGAATCCATTCGCTTCGGTCTCGCCGCCATCAAGAATGTTGGCGAGAACACCGCCAAAGCCATTCGTGAATCGCGGCTCGGCCAGAGAGAATTCAAATCGCTTTACGATTTCTGCGAGCGCATCGAGTCGCGCTTTCTGAATAAGCGCGTGTTCGAGAGCCTCATTAAATCAGGCGCCTTGGACTCGCTCGGTCCGCGTGAGTCCATGCTGGCTTCGGTGGATGATGCCGTCGCTGCCTTGCAGCGTGCTTCCCGGACGCGCGAATCCGGCCAGCACGGATTGTTTGGAACTGCCGCCGCTCCAGCGCCGATGCCCTTTGAATTGCGCGAGGCCGTGCCCTGGAGTGAGGAGGAGCGTCTCGCGAGCGAATACGCGATGCTCGGCTTTTACGTTTCCGGCCACCCGTTGGCGAAATACGCTTCTCGCCTGATGGATCTGAAAACAGTGTCTCTCGATCAGGTCGAAGACCAGCGCAACGGAAAAGAGATCACCGTTGCTGCTTTGATCGTCGGTACGCGACCGATGCGTTCGAAAAAAGGCGCGCGCTGGGCCATTTTCACGATTCAGGATATGACCGGCGTTCAGGAGCTCCTTGCGTTTCCTGAAAGCTTCGCGCGCCTGGAACCAGCTTTGAAGCCCGGCAATCCGCTGCTGTTGAAAGTTCGCGTGCAGGTGGAGGAAGCGGGCACGCGCCTTTCGCTGCAGGAGGCGCGCCGGCTGGACGAGCTCACTGACCGCGCGGCGTCCGGAGAGCTTCGTGTTCGGATCGAAATGCAATCGCTGACCGAAGAGACGCTCGACCGCCTGGAAGATTTGTTTGCTGCTTCGCCCGGACCGTGCCCGGTTGTGTTTGAATTATGCTCGCCGGATGGCTCGGTCGCCGTCCTGCCGGCGCAGCAGCGGGTAAAAACGTCGCCAGAATTACTGGAAGAAGTCCGCAAGATTTGTGGCAACCCCGCCGTTCGAATGGTGCCGGAATGAAAGCAAAAGAAAAAAATAAAACCGGTGCTCCTCCCCCGGCCCTTTCGAAAGAGCCCGACCGACAAAAAGAAATCGATCGCCAAAAGGAAATTGATCGTCAAAAAGAAATCGAGCGCCTGGAAAAAGATGTCGAGGAATTGCGCCACCTCGCCGGCAACGCCGACGCTGACGCGGAAGTCGAACGCATCCGCGAGCAAGTTTCAGAATTGCGCCGCGAATTTTACACCCACCTCGGGCCGTGGCAGCGCGCGCAGATCGCGCGTCACCAGCAGCGTCCTTACACACTGGATTTTATTGGTTTGCTGTTCACGGATTTTATGGAATTGCACGGTGACCGCGGCTACGCCGACGACAAGGCGATCATCACGGGATTGGGAAAATTTCACGGGCGCCCCGTGGCCATCATCGGACACCAAAAAGGGCGCGACACGAAGCAGCGGCTGGTCCGGAATTTTGGTCAGCCGAAGCCGGAAGGTTATCGCAAGGCGCTGCGCATCATGCAGCTTGCCGCAAAGTTTGGGCGGCCAGTTTTTACCTTTATCGATACGCCGGGGGCATACCCGGGAATTGATGCCGAAGAGCGCGGGCAGGGCGAAGCGATTGCGCGAAATCTTCGAGAGATGGCGCGGCTGCCGGTACCAGTGATCGTCACGGTGACGGGTGAGGGCGGGTCGGGCGGGGCGCTGGCGATTGCGGTCGGGGATCGCGTCAACATTCTGGAGAACAGCTTCTATTCGGTGATTTCGCCGGAAGGGTGCGCTTCGATCATCTGGCGCGATTCGACGAAAGCGGAAACTGCCGCCGCCGCCATGAAGATCACGGCGAAGGACTTGAAAGAGATGGGCATCGTGGACGAAATCGTGGCGGAGCCGGAAGGCGGCGCGCACACCGACCATGAAGCGACGGCGCGGTATCTGGATGAAGTGCTGGACCGGCAATTGGTGTCGCTGACGAATCAGCCGCTCCCGGAATTGCTCGAGGCGCGCTACGAGAAGTTCCGCAAGATGGGACAGTTCTTCGATTTGGGCGGCTGAGGACGGAGCTAATGGCAACTGGAGTCGTCGGCAAAGGCGCCGCTGACGAGCATAGCGTTCAGAAACTGGCCACAACTGCGGATTTTGGCCAGCGCCGGGTCGTTCTGCAAGGCGTTTGGATCCACGGTCGCAGCGCCATTGAGTACTTGGCGCGCCGCGAATACACTGTCCGCCCAACTCGTCAGTTTCCCGGCTTCATTTTCGAGTAGTTGGAGAGCGTGCTGGTCGTCCTCAGTGGTCGCAGCTACTTCCGCCTGCCGCAGACCTGTCATCACCCGCCCCTGATCGTCCTGAGCCCAAGTGTCGCTGAAAGCCAACCCGTAAGTGATCATGGCCCGGATAGCTCCCCGCATCTCTCTCATTTCCGCCAACGCGGCGATCGCCGCGGATGCAAAGTCGCGAGAGAGCCCTTGCGGTGGTTGAGCGGGAGGGGCACTGGCGGGAGCGGCGTCGGCTGGAGCAGGAACGACAGGGGGGGCATCGGCGGGAGAGGCGCTGGCGGGAGCGGGACTGGCCGTAGCGTCGGAGTCCGAGGCTGGTATTGTCAGTACGATCCGATGGCGCTCGATGGTGACGACGCCGTTCGTGACCTGGGCCAGGGTTTCAATGTCGACGTAGGAGCGGCCATCGATTTGCCGGACTGCCGGTCCGGCACTCTTCCCATTCACGACGAGGATTTTATTCTTATTAGGTGTGCTTTGCGCGAAGAGGACTCCCGCGAGCGCCAAAATAAATCCCATTGGCAAGAAGAATCGAGAATTGCCATGTTTGTTCATCATGCGCGATTCACCTGTATTTCCGCCTGGACTTCCGAAGCAGGCAACATTATACATCGACGCGGTTTTATCGAGGGGTGGACGGGTGGGGGGAGGGGAAGAAACTAGAAAGTAGAAAGCAGAAATTAGAAATTAGAAAGACAAGAGCGAAGAGAGATTTCTCCCTGCGGTCGAAATGACGAGCGGGCCGTGAGAGTAAGGCGGGGAAAGATGGCGACGTAAAGTCGCCACTACAGGAGAAAGAGCAGGGGCGGGGGAGTTAACGGGTGGCGGTGACGGAGACGCCGAGTTCTTTGAGTTTGGCGCGGGCGAGGCGGTCTTCGTCGCTGCCAGGGTAGCGCTTGACGACGTCGCGTAGTTCGCGGACGCCGGCGGTTTTCTGGCCGAGCTCGATGAGGGCCATGCCTTTGCGAAGGCGCGCGGGACCGAGCTTGAAGCTCTTGGGATAGTTGGTGAGGACTTTGTCGTAGGCGGCGACGGCGTCCGTGTATTGCTTCTGCTTGTAAAAGATTTCGCCGAGGTAGAACTGGGCGTTGGAAGCGAGGTCGGTGTCGGAGTAAAACTTGAGGTAGTCCTCAAATTCGGAGCGGGCGAGATCATATTTGCCGCTGGTGATGTCGCGAAGGCCGTTGGAATAAAGCGTGTCCGCGGAGGGTGCGCCAGCGGGAAGGGCGGAGCCGGGCGAGGAACCGGCGGGTCTTGGGGAGCCGGTGGAAGAAGTGGGCGTGGCGAGGCCAGTGGCCGGAGCAGGCGCGCCGGCGCCTGAAATTTTGGCGTCGAGACTTTGCACAGAGTTCTGGAGGTCGACGAGCTGCTGGTTGAGCTTGCCGAGGCGGGACTTGATTTCTTCGAGGTTGTCCGAGAGACCCTGGACCTGCGTGGACATGGTGTCCAGGCGCGCCCCGGAGTTGGCTTGAACATCCTGGACGGACTTCTGGAGCGAGCTCATGGTGGCGCCGAGCTTACCGACAGTGTCATTGGATTGGCCGATAAGCGTCTTCATGACGGTGTTGTCTTGAGTGACTTGTGTGGAAAGATCCTTCTGGCCCTGGAGCAGAGAAGTGACGTCGCGCTGAAGCTCGATGAGTTCGCGGTTGACGGCTTCGACGGGACGAGGGCCGACCAGGCTTCCGGCGAGCGCGCCGGCCAAAACGGCGGCGCTAAAAATGACGACGTGGCGAATACGCATGAACAATCCTCCTAAAGGATTCCGAAAGGCTGCTAATGAATGGTGGCCGCAGAGCAGCCAACAAAAATCATACAGGCCAGGGGAACAGCTTTCACTGTAATAAGAGAGCCGCGAGGTGGCAAGGGTTTGCCTGGCCTCGCGGCTGATTCCGTCACCAAACGGTCATGGCGGCGAACAAGTGAAGCGGGTCAGTTGGCCTTCACGAAATGGCCGCGGCGATTCTGCTGCCAGCAAGCCTCGCTGTGTTCCATGCAGAAAGGCTTCTCCTTGCCGAAACTGACGGTGCCGAGACGATCGGCCGAGATGCCCAGGGACACGAGATACTGTTTGACGGCGTTGGCGCGGCGATCGCCCAGGCCGAGGTTGTATTCGGTGGAGCCGCGTTCGTCGCAATGGCCTTCGATAGTGGCTTTGATCGACGGGTACTTCTTCAAGAAGTCCGCGGTCGTGGAGAGCGAGGCGCGAGCGTCGGGACGAATGTCGGCCTTGTCGTAGTCGAAATAAGCGTCACGCACTTCCTGCGTGAAAAGCCTATCGAGGTCAATCTGGGGCGGTGGCGGAGGAGGAGGCGGCGCGTTCACGGAGACGGTTGCGGTGGCACTGGCGGAGCCGCCGGGACCGGTGGCCGTAACCGTGTAAGTGGTCGTGTCGGAAGGCGAGACCTTGGTGGAGCCTTGAGCAGTGACGGCGCCGACGTCGGGAGCGATACTAAGCTGGGTGGCATCGGTGGAGTTCCAGCTCAGAGTCGAAGACTCACCCTTGTTGATGGTAGCCGGACTGGCCTGCAACGTCACGGTAGGGGTGGCAGCCGGCGGAGGTGGTGCTGGCGCCGGGGGCGGTGGTGCGACGGTTTTCTTGCCGCAACCAAAAGTAAAGAGAGCGGCGGCCACGGCAACGAGCAAGCCGGCGCGATAGAGCGAGCGTGTAGCCAGATACATTCGAATCCTCCTCAGTAAAGTTCCCGTGTTCGTCCCACCAGAGCCAGTATCCTAACACCGGAGGGCTGGGTTCGGGTAATATCTCGTATCACGATATATTATACATCGTGCCGGGAATCCTGCGAGGGACTTCCCGCAAGAGCGACCATAGCTGTTCCGCGAAAGCACCGACGCTAAGCACCTCTCCATGAGATGCACGGGCTGCCCCTCTTGGTTCCGTCGAACTTTTCACTTTGGGGACCAATTGGGCGATTCGTTGTGCCCGGTGGTTGTTAACTGGTGAGGCTGGGAGCCATCGGCCAGCATGGTCCAGATCTGTCGCGAGCCGCCGCGGGTCGATTCGAAGACGAGATGGCGGCCGTCGGGCGCCCAACTGGGACGCTCGTTGCGGCCTTGGTCACGCGTCAACTCGACAAGCTGGCGGGTGGCGGCGTCCATGATGTAGATGTCGTAGTTGTCATTAGGGCGGCGCCAACTGAAAGCAAGCAACTGGCCATTGGGGGCCCACGCCGGGTCGATGACGTAGCCTTTGTCCGGCATGTCGAGTTTCGTGGTGCTGGTGCCGTCGGAATTCATCAGGTAGAGCTGGGGAGTGCCGCCGCGATCGCTGACGAAAGCGACGGTCTGGCCGGTCTTCGGATTCCAACTGGGAGACATACTGGCGCCGTTCGCGGTGGTCAGACGCTTGGGGCGGCCGCCGCCGGGATCGGTGACGTAAAGTTCGGGATTGCCTTGCATTGAAGATGAAAAGATGATTTGCGTGCCGTCCGGAGACCATGCGGGAGTGATGTTAGTTCCGCGGAAACGAGGGAAGGAGATGAGTTTGCCGGTGTCCATCGAATACATGCAAATCTGCGCGCTGGTGAGGCCGGCCGAGGGCGCGAAACACGTGAAAGCGATGCGCGAAGCGTCGGGCGACCAGCGAGGAGTGAGCGCAATCGACTTGAGGGAAGTAAGCTGGCGCTGGTTGGTGCCGTCGTAGTCCATGACCCAGATTTCCTTTGAGCCTCCACGCGAGCTGACGAAGGTGATTTGCGTGGAAGCGATGCCCGGCAGGCCGCCGGAGAGTTTGCTGATGATTTCGTCGGCAAATTGATGGGCGAACTTGCGGACCTGAAGATCCGTGGGAGCGCCGCGATACACCTTTCCGACAACGGCTTGCGAAGATGGATTGCGAACATCATTGAGCCAGGCCTCGATGGCGACTTCGGAGGCGGATTCGGAGAGATTGCCGAAGCCAAGAAAATTGGCGTTTGTGGGAGGATCGATCCAGATGGCAGGCTTCAGTTCGGCGGGGACGCTGGGAGCTTGAGGAGGGTAGAAACTGGGGCTAGGGACTTCGAGGATGCCGCTGAATTGGAGGTCGTCCCGGACGATCTGAGTGAACAGGGTGGAGTGGGATTTGGCGGAGTCCGCTCGGGGAGCGAAATCGGCGATGGCGACGCGGGGTTTGTTGGCGTCCATACCGATTGCTGTACGAAACCAATCCTGAGCGTGCGCGGATGTTCCGAAGAAACCGAAGAGAATCAAGAAGAAGAATAACCTAAGGCCTCTGAGCTTTGATTGCACCCTCACCTCCGAGAGTATGGCTAATTTCAGAAACTTGAATTTCCGTCCTTAACGTATGGACGGAGGATTGAAATCAAGTGTCGCTACGACATAACCGCCCGCATAGTCGCCCGGCAGTTTTGTTACTGGATTCGAGCTCATCACTGCGCGGAGCGCCGAATTGTCGTACGAAGTATTTCCGCTGGACTCCGAAATATGCCAGTCCTTCAGGGTGCCGTCCCGGTTGATCGTAAACGTGACCGCGCAGTGCATGGTTCTGGAGGAGCGTGCAGCGGCATCTATCGTCCACTGTTGCCAGTTGCTGTAGATTCTGTTCTTCACCGCTTCGATGTACCAACCATAGCGGGAGGCAAAATCGGCTCCGCCCTGGCCCTGAACGGAGACGCCGCTGGAACCAGCACCGGGGGTTTCAGAGTAGCCTGCGGGGAGATCAGGATTGCCGCCTTTGCCATAGGGGACATCATTCTCGTGAACTGGTGTCTTATTCTCCAGAGTTCTGGATTTGGGCGAAGGGGGAAGCGGCTTTTCTTTCTCGAATTTTGGGATTTTGGTGGCGTCGGTTTTCGGCTCGGGTGGTTTGGGAGGTTCTTCCTTGTGTAGGCCTTTTGTTGGATCGACCGCCTTGCTTTCAGTGACGACGGATTCTTTCGGCATGGGGATTCCAGCGGCGCTGACCAAACTCACTTTTGCGCCGCCGAGATCGCCGCCAACGCCGCCCCACGGCTTGCCGTGGTATTGAATGTAAGCAGAGACGACAATGACGACGGCCAAGCTGGCATGCATGATGATGGAGTAGATGAGGAACTGCCGGAAGCCCTGGTCTTGCGAATTGGCGACGGCGGTAGTCATGTGCTATTGGGTGCGCGCGCGGCTGGTGATGGGCTCCGTGACGATACTGATGTTGTTGATGCCGGACAGGCGGAGCGCGTCCACGACGGCGGCAAAGCTGCCGAAGGGGACTGTTTCATCGCAGCGGAGGAACACGCCTTCCTGCTTGTTCTTCAATTGATTGCGGATTCGTGAGCCGAGCTGGTGAATATTGATTGGCTCATTGCCGAGATAGATGCGCTGAGCCTTATCGACGGTGACGACAAGGCGCTCCTGGTTGATTTCCTTGACCGTTCGCGTTTTTGGAACGTCGACCTCGATGCCCGACTGGAGAATGGGCGCGGTAATCATGAAGATGATGAGCAGCACGAGAACCACGTCCACGAACGGGACCATATTGATTTCGGAGAGCGAGCTCTGCGTCGATTTGGAGAGTTGCGGCATATTCCGATTGTACCAATGCGGCCAGGTCGGGGCGGCCGCGAAAATCTAGGTCAGGGCTTTTTCGATCAGCGCGGTCACTTCCAAGGAAAAGGTGTCCAGGCGCTGAGCGAGGTCGCGAATATTTTGTAGAAAGTGGTTATAGAAAATAACCGCGGGAATGGCGGCGAACAGGCCAGCGGCCGTGGTCACGAGAGCTTCGGCAATGCCGGGAGCGACCGCGCGAAGGCTGGCAGCGCCGGCGCTTCCAAGGCCGGAAAAGGCGTCAATAATGCCCCAGACGGTTCCGAAGAGACCGATGAACGGCGACACCGCGCCTGTGGTGGCGAGCCAGGACATTCCTTTTTCGACGCGGCGCACTTCCTCGGCGGAAGCAAGCTGCATGCTGACGGTCACAGCTTGCAAACTCTTGAGTTTTGGGGGATGCGGATTGCTGGCGACGCCACCGATCTGGCTTTGCAATTCGCGATAGCCCGCGGCATAGACGTTGGCGAAAGGGGAAGCAACCATCACGAGCGCCTGGGGGTTCGCGACTCCGCGCGTGGCGCGAAAAACACGAAGAAACTCGTCGCTCTTCCGCCGGATGCGGCCGAAAATCCCCAGCTTCTGCAAAATCATGGCCCAGGAAACGACGGAAAAGAACAGCAGCAGCAGGAGAACAACGCGCGCAACCAAGCCAGTTTGCTTGAGGATTTCAAGGAGATCGGTGACAAAAATCGCGGTGAACAGAAAAATGACGTACCCCTCAGTGAAAACAGAAATTTTTCTGGGCCTTTAAAACGTAGCATAGGCGTCCAGAGCGTGCAACCAATAGGATGCAACTGTTTCTGAATCTGCTGCTTAACGGGCAACGGGCTCTTACTTGCCCAAGACGTCCAGCGCAGCGCGAAAGCCCAGCGCGAGTTCCGCGGCGGGGCCGCGGCCCCAGTAGTGGAGAAAAATGACTGTGGGCTGAGTGCCAAGCATGTGGTTATGAATGGCGACGACGTTCAGCTTATGAGCACGAAGCGCCTTCAGCACCGGAGTAACTTCCGTTTCGCGCATGGCGACGTCACCAGCAATTTGTGCGTCGGCGTCGCTTCCGGCAAAAGCTGCCCAGGTGTTCAGGCCCATGCGGGCGTTGATGGATGCACCGTGCTCCTTGAGAGTGAGGTCGTCGCGGCCCAGGGTGAATTTGTAGACGGAACCGAGAGCTTCGCCCTTGCTCCCCACGATGGTGTCGAGGGCCGCGAGATTAAATGCAGGCCCGGCGGCGGGGGTAGTTGACGGAGCGGCCGCAGGAGGGCGTGGGATGAGATCCAGTGCGGGCTTGAGGCGCTTGGCAAGATCGAGCGCGTTGCCGTGACCGTGAACGTGCATGAAGAAGATTCGGGGCTCTTCCCAAAAGAAATGGTTGTGAAGCGCGGTAACTTCCAGTCCGTTGTCGAGCAGGGCGGACATGACCGGGTTGACCTCCTCTTGCAAGAGGACGAGGTCGCCCATCATCACATCGTTGCCATTGTCACCCTTCGTTAGAGCCACCCAACCACCGAACCCGAAGGGCGTGGGTGTGGCAACGCCGGAGATAGTTACATGCAAATCGTTTCGCGGCACGTTCACCTTCAGGACGCTTGCTTTGTAATCGCCGCTGCGGCCGAGGATTGTGAGAACTTCCTGATAATCCTTGGGCATGTCCTGGGCGGGAAGGGGAGCCGTGCTGAACAGCAGGACGAACAAGATAGAGATGAAAAGAATGCGGACCAGTTTCATTGCGATGCTCCTCAACTCTACTTTACTTTGAAGGAGGCCAAATTCGAAATGCAAAGCGCCGCGCCGACAGAGTAAAAGCAGGTGTGATAAACTGCGATTTGGACATGAGCAAACCGTTCGACATCGAATTGAAAAGACTGACAGGTGAGCCGTCTTATTCCGGGGCAGTTCGCGGCGTGGGCGCAGGGCAGCACGGAACATTTTTCCTGGAGACGTTTGGCTGCCAGATGAATGACCACGACTCGGAAAAGGTTGCGGGTCTACTACTTTCTCGTGGTTACCAACAGGTGGAAACGCCAGAAGCTGCTTCGTTGATCCTTTACAACACGTGCAGTATTCGCGAGAAAGCGGCGCAGAAAGTTTTTTCTCGGCTAGGCGAATACCGGGAGAAGCAGGGCGAGGGCAAAATCATCGGCGTGTTGGGCTGTGTGGCACAACAGGAAGGCGAAGACATTTTTAAGCGCGCGCCATGGGTGAGCTTGGTTTGTGGCTCGGCGAGTTACAGCAAGCTGCCGGGGATGCTCGCGCAACTGGAAAGCGGAAATCAACGCGTCACCGGGCTGGATACGGACACGGACGAAACGTTTGAAACGGAAGTGACCCGCCGCGGCAATCCCTGGCGCGCTTATTTGACGATCATCGAGGGCTGCGATAAGGCGTGCTCGTACTGCGTGGTGCCATTCACGCGCGGTCCTGAGCGCAGCCGCGCGAGCGATTCCATATTGAAAGAAGTGCGGCAGCTTGTGGAACTTGGCTATTCCGAGGTCCAGCTCCTCGGGCAGACCGTGAATTCTTATGCCGATCCGACGCCGCGAAAAATGCGCTTCTCGGAATTGCTGCTGGCGGTGTCCGAAGTGCGGGGAATTCGCCGTGTGCGGTTCACGACTTCGCACCCCAGCGACTTCACGCCGGACATCGTAGAAGCGATCGAGCGGGAGCCGAAGCTCTGCGACCACGTTCATTTGCCGGTGCAGTCCGGCTCGACGAGAGTGCTGCGGGCGATGCAGCGAACTTATTCGCGTGACGAGTACATGAAAAAAATCGCGCTGATACGCGCGGCGGGCCGGCCGATTGCAATCACGACGGACATCATCGTGGGGTTCCCGGGTGAGACGGAATCTGAGTTCAAAGAAACACTGAGTTTGCTTGATGAAGTGCAGTACGACAGCATGTTTTCGTTCAAGTACTCGCCTAGACCGAACACGCCGTCGCTAACCATGAGCGATTCGATTTCGGAAAAAGAAAAGGGCCGGCGGCTCGCGGTACTTCAGGACCGGCAGCGCGAAATTCAGACCGCTAAACACGAGCGTTTGATTGGAAACCGCTTCGAAGTCCTGGTCAGCGGGAAATCGCGGCGTGAGAACCAGTGGTCCGGGTATACCACATCGCACCGGATGATAAATTTCGCTTCACAAGAGAGAGAGCTTCTGGGAACCTACGTGCAGGTGCAAGTTACGGGAGCGACTCCAAACAGTTTAGTGGGAGAGCACGTCGTCTAGCTCAGGGAGGCCTCGATGGAAGTGGAGATGAAGATCCGTGGCCTGATGATGGATCCCGTCACGAATATGCCCATTGTGGTGCTCAAGGATGTGCAGGGCCAGGCGATACTGCCGATCTGGGTGGGCGTTTACGAGGCGAACGCCATCGCCCTGGAAATCGAGAAGGTGCAAACTCCCCGGCCGATGACCCACGACTTGCTGAAAAACGTGCTGCTGGGACTCGAAGTGCGCGTGCAGAAAATTGTGGTGAATGACCTGAAGGACGATACATTTTTTGCGCTGATTTGGGTGGAGCGCGAAGGTCAAATGATGACAATCGATTCCCGGCCCAGCGATGCGCTAGCCCTGGCGCTGCGGATGGATTGCCCGATCTTCGTGGATGAAGCGGTCCTCAAGAACTCCAAAGTATCGAGCGCCTTCTCCGAGCGCAGCACCAACGAGCAACTGCGTAACTACCTCGATGGCCTTTCTGACGAGGACCTTGGCCGCTACAAGATGTAGACGGCGGTGGCTGCCCGATCCTTCTGCTGGCGAGAAAAAACTTCAAAACTGATTGCTTTCCGGCGCAAGCATTAGCCCGCGGACGGTGCGGCGCCAGGCGAAGAGCAAGACGATCCCGATCAATATGAGCGCCAAGCTCAGGCCCGCCCACAGACCGAAGGCGCCCCAGGCACGTTGGAAACACAACCACGCACCGAGAGGCAGACCAATAATCCAGTAGGCCGTGAAGTGGCAGAACATGGGCGTGCGCGTATCTCCAGCGCCGCGGAGAGCGCCCGTGGCTACGGTTTGGATGCCATCGAAGAGTTGGAAGGCAGCGCCGGCAGCGAGCAAAAGAATCGTGCTGCGAATGACGGTTTCGTCTGGGGTGTACATCCGGGCGATCCAACGGGGAAATAGAAGCAGAGCGGCGCTCGCGCAGGTCATGAAAGCAGCGCCAAGAAAGATGGCAGTGCCACCGGCCTCTCCTGCGGCGCGGGGGTCGCGGCGGCCGATGGCCTGGCCCACACGTACGGCTGCGGCGGAAGCGATGCCAAGCGGCACCATATACGTGAACGCAACGGTGTTCAGCGCAATCTGGTGGCTGGCAAGCGGAACGGCGCCAAGCCGGGCGATGAGCGCGGTGACGAGCGCAAAGACGCCGCTTTCGAGTGTGAATTGGATAGCAGCGGGCAGCCCCAGGGTAATGAGGCGCCGGATGCGCGGCAAGTCGATGTCAACGGGAGTTCGCAACAGTTCGGTTCTGTGCTTCCGGTCGTACCAGAGCAGGTAACCTACGAGCACGGAGGCCATATAGAGCCTGGCGACGGCCGTAGACCAGCCGGAACCAACCGCACCCATAGCGGGCGCTCCCCATTTGCCGTAAATGAGAATCCAATTGCCGACTGCGTTGACGATGTTGGCGCTGACGAGCGCGAAGGCCACTGGCTTGACCATGTCCATGGCTTGCAGGCAACGGCGCACGGCGAAATAGAGCAGCAGAGGCAACAGGCCGGCAGCTAGCGCTTTGGTGTAGGGAATAGCGAGGTCCAACACTCCGGGATCAACGCGCATTCCTCTGAGGAGCGATGGCAGTAACCAAACGGGGCCGGCAAGGAAGGGAGTCAAGGCAAGGCTCAGGTAAATGCTATTGAGTAAGGATCGATGACAGTCCTCGCGGCGGCCTGCTCCGAAGGCTTGCGAGACGAGTGTATCGAGTCCCATCAGTAGGCCGCCACCGAAGAGCGCCAGCACGATGAAAAGGTTGGAGCCGAGGCTTACGGCGCCCATGGCGGTCGCACTGTTGGGGAGCCGCCCGACCATCATCGTGTCGACGATGGCCATGCTCATCCAGCCAAGTTCGGCGAGGACGAGTGGGATAGCGAGCCGCAAGGTCGGACGAAATTCGGCGCGAAGTGTCCGGAATGCAATCATGGTGGAAAGATAAGAAGAACGAGTGTAAGTGGGGAGGATGAAAGGAGCAAATAGATGCGTCACAGAAACGAAATGATGAGCGAGGGATAGCGAGCAAGAGGGGCAGGCTATTCGGTGGGAATCAAAGGCAACAGAAATTCCTGCAGTCTTTCGCCGTCTGGGACAGTTAGCTGGTGGAGTTGAATCCCCATCTGATTTCCGCCCAGAATCCTTACGACCGAACCGCAAGCCATGATGGGCCTCATTCGTTGTGAGAGTTGGAGGCTCATTCGCAGAGACGAACCAACCGGAGCGATTCTGGGAGCCCGGACCAAGAGGCCGCTCATGCTAACGTCAACGGTTTCCCCTGTCAGCACTTCCACACCCATCCTGAAGCGCACTTTGGATTGAATGGGGACGCGACGAGTCCGACGGCGCTCATGTTCCATAGCGCCTTGGGTGGCTCGAACAAGTTTCAGGAGCCGACCTTTGTCAATGGGCTTGTATAAAAAGAAGCTTGCGCCAGCCGCAAATCCTACGGAGAGCGCGCTCGGCCTCTGGTCATCGCTAATCAGGACGATGGGAGTCATACAATTGAAGCGAGAGTTGCGCATCTGGCGGGCGAGGTCGATTCCGTCCGGAGAAGCCATATGTAAATCCAGGAACACCATGTCAAACTTTCCTTCGTCAAGGATTTCGGGAGCTTCGCTGCTTCTGGTGAGGGTCAGGGCTTCCATGCCGGCAGAGTGCAAGACCTTCCCGATTAGTTCGCAAACTACTTGTTCGTCGTCTACGACTAGTCCTCGTCTCTGCATGCTATCCTCCGGATTCTGACCTTCAGCCATCAGCCAGTTTCGCCGGATGCCGATGGCCGTTGACCTCGAGCCTGCGAATTAGTCCTGAGAGAGAGGGAAGAGTCGTCGTAGATGCACGTCTCGCTGGGGACTGGGTTAAACATTCTCAAATCGAAGACGCCGTTTTCGACCGCAGAATTTCGTAGCAGTCGAACTCTACGCCGACGCCCACGTTGCCCCGCGGCGTTTCGACAGGTTCGAGACGCACCACGTGTCCAGTGCATCGCCACTCGGTAGCCGGTTTACCAGTGATTTCTTGGGGCATTCTCACGAGGATTTCGACGGCTGATCCGACGGCTAGAGGAGCGTCTGTAGCGAAAAAGGTTCCTCGTTCCGAGAGGTTTTCCGATTCCGCCGTTTGCTCAGCTGGGCCGGATTTCCAGACGCGAACGCGCATGGAGGTCTTGAATGGCAGACGGGGATAAATACGTCGATCGGAGTTAGCTTTGTCCATGTATACACCTTCAGACAGAAGAGGGAGAGTGGCGCAGGCTGAGACCTGTACTTAGATAAGACCGTAGGCCAAGCAGAAGCCGGCGAGAAGACTCAATTTAGTACTTGGGTCTGAAAAACATTAAGGCGAAGAGGCGAAGAGGAGGTGAGATGCCTTCCAGTGGCGTTAAACACGAGAGCGTACTGGGTATCAAGTTCCATTGACCAAGTGGGGAAACACTCGTAGGCTCATGATATTGTTGAGTTTGCTGATCTCTGCGCTAGCAAATCAACTGCTGACCAACAAATATGTGCCCAGAGCGAGCGCTGTCCTCGAATCCGGGTACTGAGGAGATTACCGTGGCGCTCTTAAAGGGGCATAAGTTTTGAAACACGGGCGCGAGACATTCGCGGCAGCGGGCGGCTCAATTCGCGTGTGGGGGTGGGGATCGAGTGGACTGACGCGGGGCAAAACTTACGCGCGGAAGATTACACGGTCGATATTGGGGCGAAAGGCTGCCTTGCAGTAGTACCGCAAGGACTGGCCGTAGGCCAGAAGCTGCGGCTCATCAATCTTACCAACCAGATTTCTTGCGAAGCCGTGTTGGTGTGGAGAGGCCACGAAGGCCGCACGGGTTGGGAACTCGGGCTGGAGTTGCAGGAGCCCTCGCCTGATTTTTGGGGCCTCGGCTTTTAGGGTACTCTCGGATGACAACCAACCATCTGCTCTGCTATCGCTCCTGCACCCGGGCTCCTGTTTTCCACCGTCCTAAAGGCCCCGGCCCACTTTTTCCTTGCCAATGAATGGGCTGCGAACGTAGAGTTAGCCTAGGCCTTGGGGGTTTTCTGGAGGCGGCACCCATATATAGGAACCCAGTTGCCGGATCGCTGCGGCTCGATTTTTTGTGCGCGGGCGGAGGCACGAACAGATGACTGCCATCATCACGGTTGCGAATCAAAAAGGCGGCGTCGGGAAGACCACGACGGCGATCAATTTGTCCGCGGCGCTGGCGCATCGCGGCAAGCGAACCCTGCTGATTGACCTCGATCCGCAGGCAAATTCGACAATTGCTTTTTATGATTCCGGCGAGATCGCCACGAGTATGTTCGATGTTTTGAGTGACACCCGCGTTACTCTGTCCTCGGTCATCAGACCAACGAAGGATGCGTTGTTGTTTCTGGGGCCTGGCCGGCTGGCACTTGCAAAACTGGAGCAGGTGTTGGCGGGACAGTTCGATGCGCCGTTCAAATTGAAAGACGCCTTGACGCCGGTCCTGAAAGATTATGACTACGTAATCCTCGATACTCCGCCATCGCTTGGCATTCTGACGGTGAATGCGCTGGTGGCCTCGACGCATTTACTGGTGCCCATCCAGGCCGCGTATTTCGCGATCGAGGGAACGGACGACCTGCTCGAGACTTACGAGCGGATCCGTGCACGTCCCAACCCTGGTCTGAAAGTTCTAGGCGTAGTGATTACGCTTTTTGACAGGCGGACGAATATTTCGAAGGACACGCACGGGCAAATTCGGTCGGTGTTCGGTGAAGTCTTGTTCAAGACGAAAATCACCAAGAATGTGCGGCTGGAAGAGAGCCCGGCGTACAAAGAAACGATATTGACATTTGCGCCGAAATCACCCGGCGCGGTCGAGTACAAGAAATTGGCAGGGGAGGTAATCCAACGTGTCGAAGAGAATCGGGCTACCCATCACGCTGAAGATGCGGCATGACGCGCATTACGTAGAATCGCTGACAAGTTACAGTGGTGCGGCGGTCGGACGTATGATTCGCGTGGACCAGATCCGCCCGAATCCCGACCAGCCGCGCAAGGCGCTGGGCGACCTGCGCGAGCTCACGGAGTCGATCCGCGAAAAAGGAGTGCTGGAGCCGTTGCTGGTGCGCTACGTTCCGCGCGAGGACTGCTTCCACATTATCTCCGGCGAGCGGCGCTATCACGCCGCGCGCGCGGCGGGACTGCGCGAACTGCCTTGCATTGAAAAAACCGCCGATGATGCCGAGACGCTGGAAATCGGGCTAATCGAAAATATTCAGCGAAAAGACCTGACGCCGTTTGAAGAAGCCGATGGGCTTCACCGTCTGAGCACACAGTTCGAATACACGCATGAGGATATCGCCAAGAAGATCGGGCGGGCGCGGTCCTCGGTGACCGAAACTTTGTCGCTGCGCAATATCCCGGACTCCTTGCGGAAGAAATGCGTCGAGTATGGAATTCTGTCCAAGTCGGTTTTGCTGCAGGTTGCGCGCCAGCCTACCGAAAAGAAAATGATCGAGATGTTTCACCGCATCATGCAGGGCGGGTTGACGCGTGACGAGGCGCGCCGCGAACGCCGGGAAGAGCAGGCCGGACCGCAACGGCCACAGCCATTCATATTTCAGTTCGAGCCGCCTTCGGAGACGTTCAAGTTCCGGATCCAATTCAAGAAGAGTCACGTCTCGCGTGACGAGCTGATTTCAACGTTGCGCGAAATCCTTGCGCAGCTTGAGGGTTCCTCCTCGGAAGCCGATTCCACGGCCGCTTAGACAAATTCAAATCGGAGGCGCGAACGGATGTTCGCCTCTGGCAAATCGTACCCGAAACATGCAGGAACTCTCGCCGCGACAAATGGAAATCATCGAGCGGCTCTTCAAAGCTGGATTTCGCCCGATAGCCATTCCCCCTTACGAGAGCGCACTGTGTATGAAGAAAGGGGAATGCGCGGCGATACTCGCGCCCGTTCCGGATGGCGGATTGAAGTTGTTAGCGGCGCCGTCGTACCTAGTTGAAGGGAACCTCAGTGTGAAGTTGAAGCGCGACTCGGGCGAAGTGTTCGTTTGGAAAAAGAAAGAAGTGAAAGCAACGCCGGAGAATTTGAAAGAACTCGAATCGTTCCGGCGGGAACTCACCGAGCTTCTGGATGTGCCTCCGAGGCAGTAAAGCTGCCACAATTTGCAATTCCCAGGGACACCCGGCAAACTGAATTTCCCATGGAAACTTACGACATTATTTGCGTTGGAGCTGGGCCGACCGGCCTGGCAACCGCCATTGAAGCGAAGCGCGCCGGCATACGGGCGCTGGTCATTGACAAAGCCTGCCTCTGCAATTCGATCTTTCATTATCCGGTGAACATGGTGTTTTTTACGACGCCGGAATTGCTGGAAATCGGCGATTTGCCTCTTGTTTGCGCGGCGGAAAAGCCGACTCGAGTCGAGGCGTTAAAATATTATCGCCGGGCTGCGGAGCACTATGCCCTGGAATTGAGGTTGTACGAGCGAGTGGTACAAGTGGATGGCCGGGACGGCAGTTTCACGGTCGTAACAACGACGGAGAGGGGAACGGAGAATAAATACCAGGGCAAGAAAATTGTCGTGGCGACAGGGTATTACGATTTACCAAACAAACTGGGAGCCCCCGGCGAGGAGTTGCCACACGTGTCGCACTACTACACGGAGCCATTCGAGTATTGGAATCAGGATGTCGTGGTGATTGGAGGAAAGAATTCCTCCGCGGAGGCGGGGCTCGATCTCTATCGAAATGGCGCGCGCGTGACGCTGGTGCACCGGAACAAGGAGCTTGGCGCAACGATCAAGTATTGGGTGCGGCCGGACATTGAGAATCGGATCAAGGCGGGGCAAGTGAAAGCGCTGTTCGAGACGCGCGTTAAGGAAATCACGCAAGACGAAGTCGTGGTCGAGAATGGCGGCGGCGAGAAGAGACTGCCCGCGCGGCGCGTGTTCGCACTGACAGGCTACCATCCCGACTTCACGTTTATTGAGAGCCTGGGTGTGCAGCTTGACCCAGAGACTCGCAAGCCTGCACTAGATCCGAACACGCTTGAGAGTAATGTGCCGGGAATTCACCTGGCGGGAGTAGTCATCGGCGGGCGGCATACAGGCGAGATTTTCATTGAGAACGGGCGCTTCCATGGGAAGCAGATCATTCAAGCGCTCACAGCACGAGGTGCACGGGAAAACCACAGCTAGGCCAGATTTGCCCGCCCCACAGCCGTTTGCTAAACTTCTTAGACCATGGCATCGATTATCCGGGAAGTGGGCGAGACGTTCGGCGCACTGATAAAAGGCTTCAGCGTAACCTTCCGCACTATGTTTCGTAAGACGGTTACGGAAAATTATCCGTACGAGCCCGTACATTTTCAGCCGCGCTACCGCGGGATTCATGTTCTGCATCGTGACGAGAATGGCCTGGAGAAGTGTGTTGGTTGCTTTCTCTGCGCGGCTGCTTGCCCCGCCAATTGCATCTATATCGAAGCTGGAGAGAATGTCGATGCGAACAGAATCTCCGCTGGGGAGCGCTATGCCACCGTGTACAACATCGATTATTCACGCTGCATTTTCTGCGGTTATTGCGTGGAAGCTTGCCCAACCGATGCCATCACGCACGGTCATGGCTTCGAGCTCGCGACCTACGACATTAACTCTCTCGTTTACCGGAAAGAGCAGCTTCTCGAAAAAGAGTCCGCAGTTACAGTTTCGTCCGAACGCTAGGCTGTTGTCCCGCTAAATCGCGTAGTCCTTTTTTGCAAGCAAATAGTTTTCGGATTCGCCGCTGGAGCTGTAGCCGCCGCCTGTCTGCATTAGCGTCCTCTAATAAAGCAGCCAAGACGTAAGTCTGGGGAGAGGCGCGTGGGGTTGACGGCTGCGACGATCGAGGGAGGAAGGCGCCAAGCGAGGTTGGAGGGCGCGTTCCGCTGGGACGCTTGGCAGAGCGCGCATAAGCCGCTAGGGCGCATGACCCTGAGCATGACTCCGGCCCCGGCGACCGCTGTTTTGTGAGCGGCTTGCAGCAAACTCTGCATTCTGGGACAAAAAAAAACGCTTCACCTCAAGCAGGGCCTCGATTTGCGGGCGGCGTCACCGCTCGATCCGCAAAAAAATTATCGGACACGGCATGTCCATTTTTGGGGAGAGATTCGCCAGCGGGAACGTCTTCCAGCGCTTGTGGCGGGCGCTCCCGCTGCTCCATCAACCAGCGCGCCAGCATGGCGGCGGAATTTTCTTCCATCCAAAGATCAAGAAGCGCGCCGATCTCCTTGCGGAGATTAGCGGCATGGCTGAGACGCGAGAGTTCATAACTCTGAAGCGAGTTTCGCGAAGCCGAGAGAAGAAACTCCCACGGGGGCTGAGTTTTGTAATGGTTCACGTGGGCCTCCTGGTGGCTAGAGCGGGCACGTTAACACCACATTACTTACAGTCAATAGTACCGATGGGGTAATAAGCTGTGGAAAAATGTGAAAAACGTCAGAAACAAGGCCGCGGAGCCGCCGATCCGAGCGAACTGCGGAGGGAAGTCTACTCGATAAATGGCGCCGGCGCGACGAGGGAGATGCGCGCGTGCAGCGCCTGCGCGGGGGATTACGAAGACCCGGATCGCACGGCCTGGACGCCGGACGATGCGGAAGACGAAGAGCGCGACGACGCACCGAGCACAACCACGGAAGAGTTTCCTGCCGAAGAGTAAACGCCGGCGGGAAGGAGGCGAAGATGCGAAAGACTCAGAGAGGGGAACTCCTTCGCGTTGCCAGGCGAAGGCAGCGCGACGTGCTTTGCGACGTGATGCTGAGCGCGCGGCAGTGTGAGACGTGGCTGACGCTGGACGAGCTGGCGAAACTCACGCATTACCCCGGCCAGCATTTCCGCGCAATTGCGGCACCTGCGCAAGCCGGAGTACGGCGGATATGCAGTGGAGAAGCGGCCTCGTGAGGTGAGCAAGGTCCTGCGCGGAGAAGACTTCGGAACAGTCTGGGAGTATCAGTTGAGGCGCACCGTCCGCAGGAAGGTCGCCGGCGCGCATGTGTGCTGGGCCGGCCGTAGTTACAGTCGCAAAAGTCGACAGCAGACGGTGCAGGGATGAGCGTCAAACCAAAATTAGCGTTTGACGTCTGCTGGGAAGTCTACCGTGGCGCGCGTGAAGTGCTGGAGACAAAACGCGGCATCTCCGCTTTGAACTGGAAAGACACGGGGAAGTTTCTATGGCGGCCGGATTTTCGTCCGCGGCTGAACGAGTGGGTGGCGGACTTCGCGCTGGTGGGGAGGGCGGCGCTCGAAGGGCCGGACTGGGCTTCGCGCATGGTGCTGTTCCGCCTCTACTATCTGGGGCTAGCGCCGTATGAAAATGCGCGGCATTTTCTCGGCTTGAGCGAGACCAACTGGGTGAACTGGACCGAACAGATCCGCCATCGCTGCGGCAAAGAACTTATAAGCCGCGGCATGTTCCCACCACGGAAATATTTTACCTCTTGTGAATAGCCTTGCTGTTTGCGCTCGGTATCGCCAGTTGCTGCCCCATATCAGGTGGAAAAACTTCAGGGTTTGCGGGCCCACGCTGAAATATAGCGCGAGCCGACCCATTGCGGATCAGCACTGCGGCAGGCAGCGTCCATGCGATCGGCTAACGTGTCGATTTGGACTTCTTCGGGCGTGGCAATTCCGTACTGGATGATTTTCGGGAGAATACTGCGAATCGTTTCCGCGAAGAAGTCGGCCATCTCGCGGCTACAGCCGCAACCGCTGAGATGCGTGACTTCGGTGGCTGTTTTAACGAAACCGGCGTCGCGGTAGGTGGCATACAATCGCATTCCCATGTCGATGCGCGCGCCACTGTGCCGCAGGGCTTCGCTAACCCAACGCCCGCAATCCTTGAACTCCGCCATCTCGGGGAAGACGGAGGAGTCCACGGTGAAATCCGGTTCCATAAACGCGATGACAGCACCGAGACGCAGTTGCTTAGAGAGGTGACGAAGGGTGGCTGCCGGGTCCGGCAGATACATCAGAATAAAGCGGCCAACCAGCGCATCGAACGGCTCGGAGTCCGCGAAATCCTGGAACTCCGTAGTTTGAAAACGGATGTTAGCGTAGCCGACATCGGCGACGCGCTTGTTCGCCCACGCGACGCTGGCTGGATCGCGATCGATGCCCACGACGGAGCCGGTTGGTCCGGCCAAATCGGCCGCGAGCATCGCCACGTCGCCAACACCGCAACCCAAATCGAGAATACGCATGCCAGGCCCAATTCCAGCGGCGCGAAAAGCACTGGCCAGAAATCCGCGCAGGACCGCGCCTTGCTGCATAAGGCGCTGGCGTTCGCGATCGGTAGAACCCATGGCGTAGTCGCTGGTCTTCGGAGCCGAACCGGCTGGTGGCACTGAAGTTGATGGTTCCTTCGCCATTTGAGCCCCTTCAAAAACGCGAAATTAGAGCAGTACGAGCGAATCACCCACGCGCAGGATTTTACCTGATTCGCTTGAGGCGACGCGCGTGTTGGTGGCCAGGCGGTAGTAGTGGTCGAAGCGGGCTTCGGGCGTCCAGCTCGGGATATTGGCGCGGCGAAAATCGGAGAGGCGCTTCTGGAAGCCGGGGATGATTTCTCCTGTGCGCGGGTTGCGCGGGGGAACCGGGCAACGAGCGCAGGGATTGCTGCCCTCGAAATTCACTTCGCCGATGCGGAAGCGCACGGCGCTGCGCTCCTCTTCGCCAAAGAGTTGATCCTCCCAGAACGCGGGAACACCGTCGATTTCGAGTGTCGTGCGAAAGCGCTGGCGCACTTCGTCGAGTTCCATGCCGTCAAATAAATCGCGTACGGCTTGCAAGGTCGCCGTGGAAATGATCGTCGGCCCGTAGGCGATATTGTCGTCGGGGAAGCCTTCGGCGGAATAACGCACGGTGATGGTCTGCTCGAAGAAGTCGGAAAACCATTTGGATGCGGCAGCCGTATCGGTCGGGAAGGCAAACGTCTTAGGTGAGATTTTGCAGCTGTCACTAGGAACCGAGAGTGTGACCGAACGGATGTCCGGCGCGAATGCAGCGCGGATTAAGTGTATGGCCGCGGTGCGCTTTCCGTTCACCCATTGCCCATCTGCGGAGTAAAGCGCCCAGGCGCGGTCGAATTCGAGGCCACCGCCCGGGCCGATGCGAGCTTCGTTCACGTGAACGGGATCGAGCGATTTAACCGGATGAAGACGAATGTTAGCGAGCCGGGGAGAAACCGGGGCAGCGGTCATGCGGAGATTCTAGCAGAGGTGCAGCGGCCGGTGATCGTTCACGACAAAGTACAAGTATCTGTTGATGGACACAAGCATACAAATCAGAAGACTTGTACGCTTATGTACAAATGGAGCCCATGCCTAGGAGAACGTTCCGAGGCAAGCTACCGCACTACGTTGGCGCACTGCGAAAAAGTGGCGATGATCCAGTGAATCAACGGCCGGTAGCGGCAGCGCCTGCGGCGACCGGTTTATAGCCGCAAGTCGCAGCCTTGCGCATCGCTTCCAGCCCCTCGGCGTTGGACATCAGCGCCGTGGTCTGGCAGGTACGTAGGGAACCGCCGGCGGCGAACGCCAGGGCGATGGCCGCGGCGGACACGTTGTCCGGCATCTCGGTGATGAGCACGGCGTCATACTGCCCGAAGGCGAAATAGGAGTTCAGCACCCGTCCACCGAGCTTCTCGATGGGCCCTCGCACGGCGTCAAACCGATCCTGGGGATTGGCAAGCAACCGCGTCAGAGCTTCGGGCGTGTAACTCACTTGATGAAGAAAAAACGGCATGGCAGGTCTCCTTCCGGGGAAGAAATTCTGAGGATACGCGGGACTATGCTCCTGAGCATCGGAGGTGTCAAGTGGTATCGCGAGACGTTAGTGGGTCAGGTTGATTTCTTGCGGCGTTCCATGTACTTGGATAGCAGAAAGACGGCTAAAGCGAAAGCGCCAAGAATTCCTTCGGCGACAGACTTCCGAAAGTTCATATTGTGTTGGAGAATTGGTACGAGAACGACCGCCATTAGGAAGGCTGTCAGCATCCCATAACGAAGCAATCGCCATTCATCGTGAGTCATGCCACTACCTCAGGCGGATTATACTCCAAAGGCCCACCAATTCCTCCACACTCCAAGCTGCTTGCTTGTATCGAGCACTGTTTCAGACAATCCAATGTCACTGAAAACAGGGGAGTAACAAAAAAGTTTTCGATTTTTCAAAATTTTACTTGACAATACGTGATAGTGTGATACACTGCCTTCTGTAGAAAAGTGCGCCCCGGTTTCGACCGGGGCGTTTTGCTTCTTGGGGCAGGGAAAAGTCCTTCTACGTCTGCTAAGTCTTTGGGCCCTCTGAACATTGGCTTCCGGTGAAGACCTGAGCCCACGATCCAGTGAATACCTGATTGAAGAAGTCGTACCGGTTCCAGCACAGTCTTGCCTATCGTTGCCACCCAGTTCCGACGGTCGCCGCGTCTTGCGGCATACGGGTGGTACATGGACTCGCGGCCTGCTCGCCGGACTGAGAATCGCACGCTTCTGGAAGTCGCGATAACCTTGGTCAGCCTGGACATGGTCACCTACGAGGTCACGACCACTCGGGACGTGAGCCTCCACGGAGCGTCCGTTTTGACGAAACAGCAGTGGACGACCAACCAGCGCATCGACGTGCGGTCCCTGCAAGGCAGCTTCAACGGTTTTGCCCGCGTAGTCCACTGCCAGCAAAGAGGCGGCCCCGCGTTCGTCATGGGGCTGGAGTTTTTCTTCACCGAAGGGACCTGGAAGCCAGAACGCGGTTATTTTGGCCGAGCTGAAGATATCTCTTGACATTAATTCAGAAAGTGGTATACTCGCTCTCGTAGAAAAGTGCGTCCTGGTGTCGACCGGGACGTTTTGCTTTTTAGGGCTGTTTTCACCGCCCCCACGCATTCCCAGCTCGTTTCACCGGAACACGCTAAAGACCTCTGCCGCCAGGAATTTCGCGCAACACCGTGATGCTGAAGCAGGCCGGGCCACGCTCTGACCCGCATGGTCCGCAGGTCCGCCCGCCTCTACGTGGCGCGAACATCGCGCAGAAAGAAGGAAACTACAGTGCCAGCATACGCAAACACCTTTCCACCCATCAGCATCAGCCCTGGAGACTCAGCACAGACCTGGATCACCGCGGACGGCAACCTCACCAGCGGCGCAAAGACGCAGCGCGTCGCTCTTACCACGGGAAGCGCGCGGCCTCAAGGCAGACTCTGCCCGGCGCTACGAAAGAGCGCATCCTGGGCGCCGCGTTCCTGCGTTTAACCGCGGAAGCCTATCTGCTGCTCGACCCCCGAGCCGGTACGCCGCGCGAGCGCTGGCAATGGCTCCTCGCTCTCCACGCCGCCGCCGAACGCGACGCCTGGCAGCGCGGTCTCGAAGATGTCCACGCCTGGCTCTCTCCGCCCATCGCGAAAAAATTCGGCAAACGCATCGCGCGCCTAGGTTGGCTCCGCGACGATGCTTGGACGCCCTACTGCAAGCGGCTTCAAGAACGAAAAGATTAGCCACGGTGGCACAGAGGCTCAGAAACTCGGAGACTCGGAGAAAGAAGACGCGAAGGTCTGAAAGCTCGGCGCTACATTCCTTGCAGCCCTCTCTGTGTCTCCGTGCCTCAGTGGCAATTCATCGGAGGTTTTATGTCCCGTGCGCAAACACAAACACGCCAGTTGACCGATCAGGAGCGCGCCAACATTGACGCGCTCAACCAGCAATTCTTCGGCCAGCAGCAGCAGATCGGAAGCACGCTTCTGCCTCTGTATCAAAGCATCCTGAACAATCCTGGCCTCAGTCCGGCGGACAAAGCCGCGGTCACCGGGCAATCGCAGGGCGCGCTTTCCAGCGCTTTCGATGCGCTCCAGCAATCCGCGCAGAACCGCCTGGCGCGCACGCGTAACTCCGCCGGCTTCGGCGAACTCACCGATGAACTCGCGCGCCAGAAGGGAATTGCGGAAGCCGGCCAGGCGCAGAAAAATCAGCTCGCCTTCACCAACACGGCGTTCCAGCGCCAGATGGCCGCGCTGCAAGGGCTCTCCGGCCTGTTTGGCGTGGACTCCAATCTCCTCGGCCGCACCCTCGGCATCCCCGCCGAACTCCTCAACGTGCGCGCCAACGCTTCGCGCAGCAACGGCGGCGGCTTCTTCTCCGCGCTCGGTTCCGGCCTCGGCTCCACGCTCGGCGCGTTGCCCGGCGCATTTTTCTAATCACGTTACTTTTGTAGGGGCGCAGCACCTGTCCCGACCCTGTCGGGATGCTGCGCCTGCTAGCAAGGTCATCTCCTTCAAGGACCACCATGCCCGTATCCTGGTTTGGAATTTTGGCGGCGGTCATTTCCGGCGCCGTTCAGTTTGTTGTCTTTCTCCGATGGCTGCATCGTCGTATGCGCAATGATGAAATCGTAAGCGCTTTCGTCCGCGATATTGCTGCCAACCACTTGCCGCACATCTACACCGCCTTGCACGAAATCGCCAAGCGGCAGGGAATTGAGCTGCCGGAAACACCGATGGTGCGATTTGTGGACCTGAACGGCCACTGTCACAACAAGTGACCAAAACCGGTCAACGGTGAATCCTCCTTCACAACTTCTAGTGCTGGCACGCAAGACTGCCTCGGTCCATTCGCTCGACCCAAGTCTCGTCTGCGCGGTGGTCGAGCAGGAATCCGGCTGGAATCCCTGGGCCATGCGCTACGAACCTGCGTTCTTCAGCAAGTACGTCGCGCCCTTATATACGAACAACAAGATCGCCGCGACGGAAGCCTACTCCCGCGGCTTCTCCTGGGGCTTGATGCAAGTGCCGCTCATTGATACGGTTTTCACAATTTCCGCACAATTCCTGAGGTATAATCCGCGCACTGAATCGCTTTAATGTCGACATCCGACATACCGGCAGGCGGAGCCACATCTGGCCGCAAAGGGTCCACGTTTCCTGACAAGAAGCTGGATTCTTGGGGAGAAATCGCGTCGTATCTCGGCCGCGAAGTGCGCACCGTGCAGCGCTGGGAGAGAACCGAAGGTCTCCCCGTCCACCGCCACGAACACAAGAAAAAATCCACCGTCTACGCCTTCGCGGGAGAGCTCGATGAGTGGATCCGGAAGCGTCAGCCAAAGGACGACCCAGCGGCCGACGACGCCTTTGCTCGCGAACAAGAATTGAGCGGCGCAGATTCACCCATTGACATTGTCGAACCGCCGCCGGCCCTTGCGCCTGCCCCTACTCCTGATTCGGTCAAGACTCCCGCGGTAGGGAAGCGCGTCGTCGCCGCCATATTCACTCTCGGAATTCTCAGTGCCCTGTCTCTTGGCTTGTACCGCTGGTTTCGGCCCACAATTGTCGGGAGCGACAAAATTCGCCTCGTCGTCCTCCCTCTTGTCAATCTCAGCGGTGACGCCAAGCAGGACTATCTCAGCGCCGGCTTGACCGATGTAATCACCACCCAACTCGGCCGGCTCGATCCGGAACATCTCCGCGTGATCGCTCCCACGTCCGCAAAAGTCATGTCCGGCAAGCCCATCGCCGAGATCCGGCAGAAACTCGATGTGCAGTACATAGTCGAAGGCAGCGTGCAGCCGGTGGCAAATCAGATTCGCATCGATATCCGCCTCATTCAGACCAGCGATGAAGCGCAGGCGGGTTCCGATTCCTTCACCCGCGAACTTTCAAATTTTTTGCGAGTGGAGTCGGACGTAGCCGAAGCCGTGGCCCACAAGATTTTGGCGACGTTGCCAGCGGCGTCCCTTTCCGCAAACTCGCAAGCGACGCCGCCTCCTGGCCTTATCACGGCTGAAGCTGCCAGCAAGTCCAGCGAAGCCTTCCTGAAAGGCGAGATCCTCTGGACCAACCGCGGCGATCTGAAGAAAAGCATCGCCTTGTTTGAAGAGGCCATTGAGGAAAATCCGTACAACGCCCTGGCTTACGCAGGGCTGGCCAACGCAACGGCGCTCATCGGGCAAGTGCCGAATGACGGCATGCGGCCGCAAGAAGCTAAGTCTAAGGCTCGCGATGCGGCCCAGCGCGCACTGAAACTCGATCCCAGGCTTGTCGAGGCCCACGCCGTCTTGGGAAACGTTGCCATGAGCTACGATTGGGATTTCCCCGGCGCGGAAAAGGAATTCAAGACGGCCGTCAAATTAAACCCCAATTACACTTTCGCGCATGAGTATTACGCCCACCTTCTCATGGTGGAAGGCCGCTATGAGGAAGCTCTCGCTGAAACCCGTCAGGCCCTCGAGCTGGAGCCCGCCTTACCTATCTTCCGCGTCGTAAAAGCGGAGATTCTCTACCACGCCCGAAGGTATGATCAGGCTATCGAAGAAACCACGGCCGTCATAAAATCTCACCCGGAATTTGTCTTTGCATATTACTGGCTGGGTTGTGCCTACCAGGCAAAGAAGATGTACCCGGAAGCCATCGCCACGTTCGAGCGAGCCCGCAAAATGACCGGCGACTGGCCCTTCATCATCATGGCAACAGGTCACGCTCAGGCACTCGCGGGAAACACCGTGGAAGCAACCAACGCTATCAACAAGCTTACCCAAATGAAGCAAACAAGGGTCATTCCCGACATTTATCTGGCAGCTATCTACGTTGGCCTGGGGGACAAGGACCAGGCTTTTCACTATCTCGATGCAGCCTACCAGGAGCGCGTCGACCGTCTCGTTTATCTGAACGTCGAACCCATGTCTGACCCCCTCCGCTCCGACCCGCGCTTCGCCCAGCTCATGGCCAAGATCGGCCTGCACTAACCCTCTCCCGCAGGACTCCCCTGAGTTCAAGGGAGCCCTGCTGCAGGAGTCTTCCCTGTATCTCTAAAGCGTCCTTCAAACCGTTTAGTGAGGTGTGCAGTCGCTTGCCGGCGGCGACGCCTGGCCCACGGCAGTATTCAAAGAAGGAGAACCCTCGAAGTCGAACATTTCCTCGAGTGTACTGGCATGCTGGTCGCGGTTTGTTAGGTGCAGCCGCTCGTCCGGATCATCCAAGATCAAGAACCGCTTCTCGATGAACGCCAGCAGCGAAGTGTGATCCCCCACTGTGTGGGACACATAGTGCGCCTTCGCGAATGGCGAAACGGCCATCAACGGAACACGGAATCCCAACTGGTCGAAGCTGGCGCACTCCTCGGGATAGGGCCCCGTCAGGTTCGCTGCCAGAGCTGGGCACAGCGCCTCGGCATCCTTTACGCTCGTGTCTATGATGCTGAATGGATTCTGTGCGCACTCTGCCCCTCCGCCCGGCTTCAGGCTAAGTGGAAGATTGGATAGATCGGCGCATTGTCCGGGCGAAATTCCATCCGGTGTCCTCGCCCCTCCCTGGCGCGCTTTCGGCGGCGCCACATGGTCGTAGTAGCCGCCGTGCTCATCGTACGTTATGAAGATCACCGTGTCCTGCCAGAACGGTCCATTGCGTACAGCGTTCACCACCTGCGACACGAACGCCTGTCCTCTCTGTATGTCCGTCGGTGGATGCTCATCATTTTCGTTTTGGGTCCCGAACAATCCGAAATTGGGATCGACGAACGCCACCTGTGGCAGCGGGTCCACGCCTTGCGCTCCGCCAGCCTGCGCCAAAAACACGAAAAGGGGCAAAAAGTGCGGGTCCACGCCTGTCCGCCCGAACAGCCGGAAGCTCGCTCCTTGCGGCGCATCCTGAAAATAGTCGGCCCAGGAAATTCCATTCTTATCCAGCAAATCGAAAATCGTTCCGGTAATCGGCTTATATCCTCCCGGCGGCGGAAACTCATCGTTCGTGCTCAAGTGTCCAAAGGAAGTCGCCGCCATGAAATAAGCGCGATTTGTAAACGTTGGCCCAAGCATCGGGGAGAAATAGCGGTCGCTCACCGCGAAATTTGCGGCCAGGTTGTAGTAGAACGGAATCTCGTCCTGGTTATAAAAGCCCATCGTCTGATCGTCTTTCGCGTTCTCGACTCCCTTGTCCAACTGCTCCGTGGCGTCGTTCACTCTCACGAATCCATCGCTCAGCGTCTCTCCAAGCGTGCCGTTCGGATTTAAGAAATTGGCTTCTTTGTGCGTGCCCAACCAGGAATGATCGAGATCGGGCGCCACGCATCGCCGGGAATCATGGAACGCAAACACCGTGGTGCCGTTGTCATCGAGGTTGGAGCTGAAACACGTCAAATTGCCGGCCGCGTCCACCTTGCACGACATACCGGACCAGCCCGATTTCCACAGGAAACCCCGAAGAGGCCGCAGATTCCTCTTGACGATGCGTCCTATAAGTAATATTATGTTAACTAAGAAATCGGCCTGAGTAAACGCGAGTTTCAAGCCCGGGCTGGCCAATCCCCAGCTCCTCCCTCTCCTACTACTTCTTGTCGGTGGCTTTCCCTGACGATTGTTGCGCGAGTTCGTATTTGATGTATTGCTCGAGCAGACGGGGATCTGCGCCCACAATACGCCGCCCATTCACGAAGACCGTGGGCGTGCTGTTTACATCGAGTTGCTGACCGTTTGCGCGGCTGGCGTTGACGGCAGCGCCGGCTTCCGGGCTGGCCATGCAGGTCTTGAACGCAGCAGCGTCTACACCGGACTGACCAGCGTAGTCCATCATTTTGGTCCAGGCGTTGGCCGCGGAAATGATCTCCTGATTGTCGTAAATGAAGTCATACATCTTCCAGAAGGCTTTGGGGTCCTGCTGGTAGGCGCAGCGCCCGGCAATGGCCGCCGTTCGTGCCCATGGATGAAGCTGCTCGATGGGATAGTCCTTGAAAACGACGCGTATCTTGCCGGCATAGTTCGGCAACAATCCCCGCAACGCGTCGTGAAGATTGCGGCAGACCGGGCACTCGAAGTCCGAATACTCCACCAGCGTGACCGGCGCCTTGGGGTCGCCTAGAGATGGTGCGTCGTTCATCTGAATCTGCGCCCGGTTTTGCGCCAGGGGGTCTTTCGTTATATCCGACAATTCGCCCTGGAAAAGGAATTTGCCGTCCTTGCTGACGTAAAACTTCACGGCCTGTTTGTTGCCGTCAATAGTCAGGTCAATATTGCTCTCAAGCAGCCCTTCAATCGGTGTCGGTTTTGGAGGCCCGACCACCAGCTGGACATCGGGGCCAAAGGCATACAAATGTCGAAGGTAGGCCTCGATACTCTTCTGTGTTGGTGACGTCGCCCCGGCTGACGCTCCCACGGTTGCGGGTTGCGCTTGCTGCGCTCGCGCTGGCGGCGCAATTGTGCCGAAGGCAAGAATTAGGAAAAGTGTCAGCGCTGTTTTCACAAGGACCTCATGGTCTTATGGAATGAACTTCTGCGCGATCGGAAACGGTCTGCCAAATCCAAATGCGCGCGAGGTAATCTTCAAGCCTGGCGCGGATTGCTTGCGTTTGTACTCGTTGCGATCCACCAGAAGCGCAATGTCGCGGACCATCTTTATATCAAAGCCGTAATGATCGGCAATCTCCTGCGGGCTATGCAAGTCTTCGATATACGCCTTGAGGATGCGGTCCAGGACGTCGTAGGGCGGCAAGCTGTCCTCGTCCTTCTGGCCGGGACGTAGTTCGGCGGAAGGGGCCTTCTCAATGGTCGACGCAGGGATGACTTCCCTATCGCGGTTGATCCAGTTCGCCAGCTCGTACACCATCAATTTCGGCACGTCGGAAATGACCGCGAGTCCTCCAGCCATGTCTCCGTAAAGCGTGCAGTATCCAACCGCGAGTTCCGATTTGTTTCCGGTGCTGAGAACCATGGAACCGAACTTGTTGGACAGCGCCATCAGGTAATTGCCGCGGATACGCGCCTGAATATTTTCTTCCGTCACGTCAACGGGACGATCACCAAATGCAGGCGCCAGCGCACGCTTATATTCTTCAAAAACATCCGTAATTGGCAAAGTGATGAGCTGGATGCCCAGATTCTTGGCCAATGTTGCCGCGTCGCTCTTGCTGCCGGCCGACGAAAACGGCCCTGGCATGGAAACTCCGAGGACGTTTTCCGCTCCCAGTGCATCGACCGCGATCGAGGCCACCACGGCAGAGTCAATGCCGCCGCTCAAGCCGACGAGCACCTTCTTAAACCCGCATTTGCGCACATAGTCCGCCGTCCCGGTAAGCAGCGCCTCGTAGGCATAGGCGATTTCCGTCGGTGGCTGAGGGTGAATCTCGCCTTGACCCGTAACCGTGTCATACAGGACGAGATCCTCGCGGAACGCCAGCGCTTGCGCGGCCACACGCCCATCCGGAGCAATTGCCATGCTGGCGCCGTCGAAAATCAGATTGTCGTCGCCCCCCACCTGATTGACGTACACCACGGGACGCCGCTGCTTCTTCGCGATGGCGCGCAGCATCTCAAAGCGAAGATTTCTTTTGTCGATGGTGTAGGGAGAAGCGGAGATATTCAGCAGGACGCTGGTTCCCTGCTTGCTCAATTCCACCACCGGATCGCGCTCGTACAAACGCGTCGGCCAGAAGTTCGGGTCGTTCCAAACATCCTCGCAAATGGTGATGCCCAGTTTTTCGTCTTTGAAATTGTAAACCACTTGCTTATCGGCGGGCTGAAAGTATCGCGACTCATCGAACACGTCGTAGGTCGGCAGGAGCATCTTGCTTTGCTCAAAAACGACGCGCCCTCCGCAGAGCAGCGCCGCTTTGTTGGCCACGGACTTGCCCGCGCCATTTTTCACGCGCCCGGCGTAGCCGACAAGGCTCGGAAGAGGAACTTTGGCTGCGAGCGCTTTCAATTCATCGATGTTCCGGTCGAGAAAAGTGGGACGTTCCAGCAAGTCCAGGGGCGGATAGCCGCAGAGGCAAAGCTCGGTGAAAACAGCGAGATCCGCTCCTCGCTGCTTGGCTTGCTCCGCCAAGCTCAAGATGCGAGCGGCATTCCCTGCGAAATCGCCAACGGTGGGATTGAACTGCGCGAGCGCTATTTTCATGCCAGGACTACTTTAAGGATACGGTTGGAATCCTAAGATTGCAAATTTGGCGTTCTGCGAGGTGACTCGTTTACTGCCAAAGTGTCTTCAACCATGGTTGCCCCGCTTCCTCGCGATCAGGCTGGCGATTCCCTGCCCAGCCC
>WNFS01000053.1_pt1 | contig 77727 bp, 73 predicted proteins | sample 5400141 | NCBI WGS metagenome assembly WNFS01 (sample SAMN13153358, study PRJNA577476) | soil metagenome | isolation source: 60 cm saprolite under Madrone tree | place: USA:California | collected 2016-06-14 | reverse complement strand
TCGGGCGTGGTGGTGGTCGAGACGGTGTTCGCGTATACGGGCTTCGGCAGGATGATGCTGGAGGCGGCGCTCTTCAAGGACATCGCCCTCGTGGAAGTCGGCGCGCTGGTCGCGGTGGGCGTGGCGGTGCTGACCCAGATCGCGGGCGATCTCGCCTACCTGCTGCTCGACCCCCGCATACGGACATGAGGCCCGGGTGACCCTTCCCGCCACGGCCGAAAGCCTTCCCGCGGTTCCGGAGCGTGTGCCCCTCGGGTCCGCGCGGGCGTGGGCCCGCCGTCTCGGTCTCGTCGCCGAATCGAAGCCGGCCCTGCTCGGCGCGGGCCTCGTGCTCGTGTGGGTGCTGGCGGCCGTGCTGGCGCCCGTGATCGCTCCGTATCCGCCCAATGCCACCAACATGGCCGCGCTGGCGCACCCGACGCCGTCGGCGACCCACTGGCTCGGGACCGATCATCTCGGGCGCGACATTCTCTCCCGCATCGTATGGGGGGCGCGGACCGTGCTGACGGTGGCACCCCTCGCGGTACTGGGGGCGGCCATGCTGGGCTCGCTCCTCGGGCTCACCGCCGGCTACTACCGGGGCTGGATCGATCTCGTGATCGTGCGCGCCTGCGACATCGTGCTGTCCTTTCCCGTGATCATTCTCTACATGATCATCCTCGCCCACTTCGGCTCGTCGGCGCTCAACATCATCGCGGTGCTCACGCTGACCAAGGCCCCCATCATCGCCCGCATTGTCCGCGGCCTCACCATCGAGCTGCGCGAGCGGGAATACGTCGCCGCGGCGAAGATGCGTGGCGAGTCGCCGCTCTACATCATGCTGGTGGAGATCCTGCCCAACGCGCGCGGACCCTTGATCGTGGACATGTGCCTGCGCGCCGGATACAACGTCGTGATCATCGGCGCGCTCGGCTTCCTCGGCATCGGCCTGCCCCCACCCGACCCCGACTGGGGCGGCATGGTCAAGGACACCTACGGCATGATGTCGGTGTGGCCGCACATGGCGCTCTTCCCCTGCGCGGCGATCTCGTCACTCGTGATCGGTTTCAATCTCCTCGCCGTCGGCCTCCGCGAGATCGGCCTCCGTGACTGACGCGCCGATTCTCGTCCTGAACCACGCACGCATCTCGTACTTCACCCGGGCGGGCGAGGTGAATGTCATCCCCGGCCTGTCCTTCGCCCTCGGCGCGGGGGAGGCGTTGGGGCTGGTCGGCGAATCCGGGTGCGGGAAATCGACGGTGGCGCTCGCCATCGTCCGCTATCTCGGCCGGGCCGGCCGGATCACGGGTGGCCGGATCCTCTTCGAGGGGCGCGACGTCGGGGGCCTGACCCCGGAAGAGCTCCGTGCTATGCGTGGCCGCCGGGTCGCGATGGTCTACCAGGACCCGATGGCGAGCCTCAACCCGGTGATGACCGTGGGCCGCCAGCTCATGGAAGTACCGATGCTCCACGAGGGCGTGGGCGAGCGCGAGGCCCGCGCGCGGGCCCTCGACATGCTCGCGGAGGTCAAGCTGCTCGACGGCGAGAGCATGCTCGCGCGCTACCCGCATCAGCTCTCGGGCGGCCAGCAGCAGCGCATCGTGATCGCCATGGCCCTCATCGCCGAGCCCGCGCTCCTGATCATGGATGAGCCGACCACCGGTCTCGACGTGACGGTGGAGGCCGCGGTGCTCGACCTCGTCCGCGAGCTTCGCCGGCGGCACGGCACGTCCGTGCTCTTCATCAGCCACAACCTCGGCACGGTCGTGCGCGTCTGCGATCGGATCGGCGTCATGTACGCGGGGGAGCTCGTCGAGGAAGGAACGATCCGGCAGGTATTCACGAATCCGCGCCACCCCTATACGCGCGGGCTGCTCGACTGTCTCCCGTCGCTCGGCCGCGACAAGCGGCAGACGCCGCTCGTGCCCATCCCTGGGCAGGTGGCGTCCGCTCTCGCGCGGCCCGCCGGCTGCGGTTTTGCCGCGCGCTGCGCCCACGTCGAGCCCGGCCGGTGCACGTCTCAGCCGATTCCCGCCCTGCCGGTGGCCGGTCAGCCGGGCCACGCCGCGCAATGCGTGCGTGCCGCCGAGCTCCCGCCATGGGAGCGCCGGCGGGCGGTGGCAGGCGCGGCGGCCGAACGGCGCTCGGGCCCGGTCGCGCTGAGGATCGACGGTCTCGAAAAGCTCTATCGCCCGCGGCATGGACTTTTCGAGTCAGGGCGCCCGGCGGTGCGCGCCCTCAACGGCATCGATCTCGTCGTCCGGAAGGGCGAGACCCTGGCGATTGTCGGCGAGTCCGGCTGCGGCAAGTCGACGCTGGCCAAGGTGCTGGCCGGTCTCGAAACGGCGAGCGCCGGGCGCGTCGAGATAACGGGAACCGAGGTTGCCTCGATGCGTGTCGAAGCCCGGCCTCTCGAGCTCAGACGCACGATCCAGATGGTGTTCCAGAACCCCGACAGCACGCTGAATCCGAGCCACAGCGCCGGCTATGCGATCGGCCGGGCGCTCCGGCGGCTGCGGCGGATGGCGAGAGGCGAGGCGGCGGGCGAGGCCACCCGGCTCCTCGGGGTGGTGAAGCTGTCGGCCGATCTCGGCGGTCGCAAGCCCGACCGTCTGTCCGGCGGCCAGAAGCAGCGGGTGGCCATCGCGCGCGCGCTCGCCGGCGATCCCGACGTGATCGTCGCCGACGAGCCTGTGTCGGCCCTCGACGTGTCCGTGCAGGCGTCGATCATCAACCTGCTGAACGAGATCCAGACCGCGCGAGAGGCCACTCTGATCTTCATCTCCCACGACCTCTCGGTCGTGCGATACCTCGCCGATCACGTCGCGGTGATGTATCTGGGTGCCGTTGTCGAGCTCGGCTCGGTCGCCGATGTTTTTGCGCCGCCGTTTCACCCATACACGGAAGCCCTCCTGTCGGCCGTCCCCGTGCCCGACCCCGACGCCCAGGGCGCGCGCATCGTCCTCGAGGGCTCCCTTCCGAGCGCCACGGAGATCCCGAGCGGCTGCCCGTTCAGCGGGCGCTGCCCCCGCCGGATCGGCGCGATCTGTGACGAGACGCCGCCGCCTACGCGGCAGCTCTCGAGAGACCACCGGATCGTGTGCCACATTCCGGCGGAGGAGCTGGCGCGGCTTCAGAGCGCCGGCTCCTCCTCGCCACCCGCTTCTACTCGCCCAACCGCTCCTACTCGCCCAACCGCTCCTACTCGATAGTGAAGTGGGCTTCGGTGGTCCGCCCGGTGCGGCCGTTGATGGGCAGGATGTCCTGCGGGCAGGCGGAGAAGGCGACGACCAGATCCATTTCCGCGCGGAAGGTCGCGTAGCTCCCGGGCGGGGAGATGGGCTCGGCCCAGGCCAGCGTCCCGTCGGGCGTCCAGGGAATGTTCATGAACAGGTTGAGCGGCGACGGCGTCGCAGGGATCGTGATGGCGAGGCCGGCCAGCGCCGAGTGCAGATTGTCGCGGCAATTGTCGTGATGGCCTTCGACCCCGAGCAGGCGGTAACGCGGAAGATCGCAGGCCGCCATGAGCGTGTCGTGGGCGCCGCCCGAGGTGTCCTCGACCAGGGTCAGGATCGGCCGCCGCTGGTTCGTGCGAAAGGTGTCGCCCACGGCGGCGCGCAGCTTCAGGAACCACGCGCGGCTGGCCTCCATCGACATCCACTCCGTGACGTCGCTCGCGTTGAAGACCCACGTGTCGACGACCTGCGTGCCGTGGGTATTGATGACCTTGACGCGCTGGCCGGCGGCCACCCGCGCCGCCGCCCCGCGCCGGGCGGGAATCGTGAGGATCTGCGTGGTCGCCATGGGCCCTCGCTCCTTGGGTGCTCGCGGCTACCCGCGGCGGAGACCGTGGTCTCCGCGATAGTCGGAGACCGCGGGAGAGCGCCAGCCGGCGAGCAGCGCCGGATCCGGCTGCCAGATCTCCACCTCGAGGGGCCGGCAGGTGCTGAGCGGATCGCCCGCGTCGTCGCCCCACATCTGCACGGAGAGATCGCCGTGGGGGCAGGTCGAGATCGCGCAGAGCACGTCGATTTCGGCGAAGAGCTCGATGAAGTCTCCCTTCTTCGCGGGGCTCCCTTTGACGAAGTAGCGGTCGTCCTTGGTCAGCCCGGTGACCTGGAAGATGTTGAGTACGTCGTGGACGTCGAGCTCGGTGAGGCGGTAGGGGGCGACCGCGCGCACGAGGTTGGAGTGGCAACAGAGATCGAAGTCCTCGCCGTTGAGCATCTTGTGCACGTACGGATCGCAGCGCGTGCCGAGCAGATCGTGGCAGCCCGCGCCGTCCTTGGTCCGCGAAGCCCAGAAGCGCTCGCGGGGGTTGTCCAGATTCCACGCATTGAAGTCCGCGACCTGCGGCCCCTCCACCGCCACGATGCGGAAGAGCTGGCCGGCCCGCACCGGCCAGGCGCGCCCGGAGCGCATGGGCACGATGAAGCGTTCGACCAGCGTGCGGGAAGCGGTCTGCTGCGCGAGCCGGTCGTAGAACGCGTGATCGACCGCTATCGGCGAGCCCGGCTTCGCATCGTAGATGACCCGTGGTTGCGCCATATTCGTTCCTCCGTTCGGTGGCGCACAGGATAACCCAGGACGAGGCGCAAGAAACCCCTTGACAGCGGACGTCCGAGTCTCCAGCATCCGGCCAAGCTCGGAGCGGATCGGTATTCGCTGCTCACGTCGTAGTCATGCGAGAGGAGGACGCTATGCGCAGGAGGGGATGGCTGGGGGCATTCGGGGCCGCGGCGCTCGTCATGGTGGCCACCATTCCGATGGACGGGGCCGCTCAGTCGTGTTCGAAGGGCAAGCTTCGTATCTACACGTCGTGGCCGATGCAGGGCGCGATGATCCCCGAGGGAACCGGCATGAAGAACGGGCTGGACATGGCCATCGCGGAGACGGGGGGTGTGGTCGCCGGGTATTGCCTGGAGATCGTCAACCTCGACGATGCATCCCCGCAGACCGGCAAGTGGGATGGTGCGGTCGAGGCCGAGAACGCCAACAAGGCGGTGGCGGATCCGCTCGCAATCCTCTACTTCGGCACCTACAACTCCGGGGCGGCCAAGGTGTCGATCCCGATCAACAACCGGGCCCACATGGCCCAGATCACCCCGGCCAACACCTACCCCGGCCTCACCAAGAAGCAGGGTGCGGCGCCGGGCGAGCCGGAGATCTATCGCCCGCTCGGCTTCGTGAACTACTTCCGGCCGATCCCCGCCGACGACATCCAGGGCGCGGTCGCGGCCAAGTGGGCCAAGCGCATGGGCGTGAAGAAGGTGTTCATCCTCAACGACCAGGAGCTCTACGGCAAGGGCATCGCCGACGTCTTCGAGGCCACCGCCAAGAAGATCGGCCTCCCCGTGGTGGCCAACGAGGGCATCGACTGGAAGCAGCCCGACCAGAAGCCCATCCTCACCAAGGTGCGCGCCTCCGGCGCGGACCTCGTCTACATGGGCGGCGTCATCGAGACAGGCGCGCAGGTCATCATCCGTCAGATGAAGGAAGTGGGGCTGGTGGCCCCGCGGGTCCGCTTCATGGGCCCGGACGGCCTCCTCGAGGAGGAGCTGCTGAAGGGAGCGACCTGCGAGGTGGCAATGGCCACCGAGATGCGGGTGACCTTCGCCGGCCTTCCCTTCGAGAAGATGAAGGGAGTCGGCGCCAAGACGTACGAGGACTACAAGAAGAAGTTCGGCAAGGAGCCCACCGCCTACGCGCTCTACGCCGCAGAAGGCGGCCGGGTGGCCATCGACGCCTTCAAGCGCGCGGCGCCCGAGATAGACCGCGCCAAGGATATCACGGAGAAGCGGGAAGCCCTCCGCAAGGCGATCTCCACCACCAAGAACTTCGAGGGCATCAACGGCAAGTGGAGCTTCGACGCCAATGGCGACGTGGACTACGACACCATGTCCGGCTTCAAGGTAGTCAAGGCCGAAGGCCCGATCGGCTGCAAGTTCCAGTTCGAAGCCATCCTCGAGTAGCGCTACCCCCGCCACGTGGACGACGGCGCGGGCATGGAGCAATGCGGTGGGGGGGTCTGGGGGAGGAGCGGCGCCGCTCCCCCCGCTTCACATCCGACCTCGGCACGCGGACAACCGGTCGGGGGTTCCAGGGGAGGAGCGGCGCCGCTCCTCCCCGCTTCACATCCGACCTCGGCACGCGGACAACCGGTCGGGGGTTCCAGGGGAGGAGCGGCGTCGCTCCCCCCCGGTCCACATCCGACCTCGGCACGCGGACAACCGGTGGGGGGGTCTGGGGGAGGAGCGGCGCCGCTCCCCCCCCAGTTCAATTAGTTGAACTGGCATGAGGTCCTGATCCAGCAGACCGTCAACGGGGTGACCCGGGGCGCCGTCTTCGCGCTGATCGCCCTCGGCTACACCATGGTCTACGGGATCATCGGCCTGATCAATTTCGCGCACGGGGACGTGTTCATGCTGGGCCTCTTCATCTCGCTCAGCTACCTCACCCTGCTCGGCATGGCCACCACGCTCCACGGCTGGCAGCTCGTTATCGTGCTGCCGCTCGTGTTCCTCGCGACCATGCTGACCACGGGGACGATCAACGTGGTCATCGACCGCGTGGCCTACCGGCCCCTCCGCCACGCCTTCCGGCTCGCCCCGCTGATCACCGCCATCGGGGTGTCGTTCATGCTGGAGAACCTCACCCTGATCTGGAAGGGGCCAGCGCCCATCGCCTATCCCGACGTGTTCCCGTCGGTCGACATCCTGCGCGAGTGGTTCGGGATGGACTCGCTTCTCTTCATCACCACCAAGGACCTGCTGGTCCTGGCCGGTACCATTCCGCTGATGATCGGGCTCCAGTACTTCGTGACCCGCACGCGGTGGGGCAAGGCGATGCGGGCCACCGCGCAGGACAAGGACACCGCGCTCTCGATGGGGATCGACGTCGAGAAAACCATCGTCCTCACCTTCTTCATCGGCGGCGCGCTGGCGGGGGCGGCCGGCCTCATCCAGGGGCTCTACTACAATATCGGGATGTGGTGGATGGGCTACCAGGCGGGCCTGCGCGCCTTCACCGCGGCGGTGCTGGGCGGCATCGGGAGCATGCCGGGAGCCGCGCTGGGCGGTCTCGTCATCGGCTTCCTCTCCGCGTGGAGCGATCAGTACATCTCGGCGCGATGGACGAACGCGATCGTCTTCTCTATCCTGATCCTCGTCCTGATCTTCCGGCCACAGGGCTTGCTCGGCGAGAAGGTACCGGACAAGGCGTGAGCGAATCCCGCTCCGTCCGGGTGGTTCCCGCGGCCCTCCTCGTCACCGCGCTCCTCGCTTATCCCTTCCTCGACCGCTGGCTGCAGGCGCAGACCGTGCACGCGGTCACCGACGCCATGATCTACGTCCTCCTCGCCCTCGGGCTCAACATCGTGGTGGGCTACGCGGGAATGCTCGACCTCGGCTATGCCGCGTTCTTTGCCATCGGCGCCTACACCATGGGCCTGCTCAACTCGCCGGTGCTCGGCTCGCCGCTCTACGGCCACGTGTGGAGCTTCTGGGTCGTCATCTGGATCGCGGCCGCCGTCTCCGCGGGGCTCGGCGTGGTGATCGGGGCGCCGACCTTGCGGGTGCGCGGCGACTATCTCGCCATCATCACCCTCGCCTTCGGCGAGATCATCCCCGTCGCCATCCGCAACATGGGCGACATCACCATCGACATCGGCGGGTGGAAGCCCATCGAGCGGCTCAACCTGACGGGCGGCGAGAACGGGGTGAACCCGGTCGGTCGCCCGCACCTGCCCTTCGTCAACTTCGATACCGACTTCATCCCGTGGTACTTCCTCATCCTGGTCATCGGGGCGTTTTCGCTCTGGGCCATGAACCGGATGCGGGACTCGCGGCTCGGACGGGCCTGGATGGCCATCCGCGAGGACGAGACGGCCGCCGACTGCACCGGGGTGAACCCGGTCAAGACCAAGCTGCTCGCCTTCGCGCTGGGCGCCTCCTTCTCCGGCTTCGCCGGCTCGTTCTACGCGGCCAAGCTGCAGGCCATCACGCCGGGCGCCTTCGAGTTCAACGTCTCGATCATGCTCTTGTGCATGGTCGTGCTCGGGGGCATGGGCAGCCTCAAGGGCGTGATCCTGGGCGGCATGCTGATCACCCTCTTCGACCGGATCCTCCTCGCCCAGTTGACGTTCCTTGTGCGCTGGATCGGCCGCTCGCTCGGCATCGCGACGCTCGCCGCCGTCGATCTCACGCTGTGGCGCTGGTTCTTCTTCGGCCTGGGTCTGGTGGTCATCATGCTCATCCGCCCGGAGGGCCTGATGGGCCGTCGCGTGCGCCCGCCCGCGGCGGACGTGGACGAGGGGGAAGAGACGCTGGCGCTGGTGGCCGCTCCGCCCCGTCCGCGCCCCGAGGCGCTGCCGGCCTGGCTGAGGGAAGCGGCGGGCCTGGGTCGCCGGCCCGCCGGCGGGCCTCCCGTCCTCGAGGTGCGCGGTCTGACGCGGAGCTTCGGCGGCCTCGTCGCGGTGAGCAACGTGGAGCTGGTGATCCCGGCGGGCGGCATCATCGGCCTCATCGGGCCGAACGGTGCGGGCAAGACGACCTTCTTCAACCTCGTCACCGGGTTGCTCCAGCCGGACAAGGGGGAGATCCGGCTCGACGGCCAAAGCCTGGTCGGCCTGCGGCCACACGCCATCGTGGGGCGCGGGATCGCGCGCACCTTCCAGTCCATCCGGCTCTTCCAGAACATGAGCGTGCTCGACAATGTGCTGGTGGGCGAGCACTGCCGGCTCCACGCCTCGGTGGCGGGCGCGGTCTTCCGGCCGCCCGCCGTCGTGGCCGAGGAAGCCCAGGCGCGCGGCCGGGCCGGCGATCTCCTCGCCTTCGTGGGTCTGGGCGACAAGGCCGCGGAGATGGCCAAGAATCTCGCCTACGGCGATCAGCGGCGGCTCGAGATCGCGCGGGCGCTGGCCACCGAGCCCCGGCTCCTGCTCCTCGACGAGCCCACCGCGGGCATGAATCCACGGGAGACCGACACCCTCACCGAGCTGATCGGCCTGCTCCGCCACGAGCTCGGTCTCTCCATCCTATTGATCGAGCATCACATGGAAGTCGTGATGGGGATCTCCGACCGCATCACCGTGCTCGACTACGGCACGAGGATCGCGGAAGGCACGCCGGCCGAGATCCGGCAGAACGCCCAGGTCATCGAGGCGTACCTGGGCAAGGGCTACGAGCAGGAGCTGGTCTCCACGTGAGCGCCGAGCTGCTCGCGATGCAGGACGTGCACTCCTACTACGGCAACATCCGCGCGCTCAAGGGCGTCTCGCTCACCGTGGGTCGGGGCGAGATCGTGACGCTGATCGGGGGCAACGGGGCGGGGAAGACCACCACCCTCCGCACGGTGATCGGTCTGGTGCGGGCCCTCCGCGGCACCGTGACCTTCGACGGCCGGCGCATCGACCGGGAGCCCACCCACCGCATCGCGCGCCTCGGCATCGCCCAGTCGCCGGAAGGCCGGCGCATCTTCGCGCCCATGACCGTGCTGGAGAATCTGGAGCTGGGCGCCTTCGCGCGCACCGACCGCGAGGCGATCCCGCAGGATCTCGAGCGGGTGCTCGCGCTGTTCCCGCGGCTGCGCGATCGCCTCGCCCAGAAGGGCGGCACGCTTTCCGGAGGCGAGCAGCAGATGCTGGCGATGGGGCGCGCACTCATGGCGAAGCCCGACATGCTCCTGCTGGACGAGCCGTCGATGGGGCTCTCGCCCATTTTGGTCGAGACCATCTTCGACATCATCCGAAACATCAGCCAGCTCGGCACGACCATCTTGCTCGTCGAGCAGAATGCCCGGATGGCGCTGCGAGTGGCGCACCGGGGCTATGTCATCCAGACCGGGCGCATCGTGCTGCAGGATGCAGCCTCCGCCCTTCTCCGCTCCGACGTCGTGCGCAAGGCCTACCTCGGGGAGAAGTAGCCCACCGTTTCACCGCCGCGGCGTCAGGCCGTCGAGATCCAGCTCCGGCATGCGTCCGCTCATGAGGTCGGCGACGATGCGGGCGGTGCCGCAGGCCATGGTCCAGCCCATGTGCCCGTGGCCGCTGTTGAAGAAGAGATTGCGGTGGCGGCCGAGACCCAGGATCGGCGGGCCGTCCGGTGTCATCGGTCGGAGACACGCGCGGTACTCGCCGCGATCGTAGTCGACGGCGTCGGGGAAGACGTCACGGGCGAAGCGAAGGATATTGTTGAAGTCGCGCGGCGTCCAGCTCCAGTCGTAACCGGCGAACTCCGCCGTCGAGGTTAGACGCAGCCGGTCGCCGAGGCGTGACCAGGCGACGAGCCACCGCTCGTCGACTCCGGGGATGGTGGGTGCGAGGCCGCCGGGCCGGAGGGGAAACGTCGAGGAGTAGCCCTTGGCCGGATAGATGGGCAGGCTCACCCCCGCCGTCCGGGCCACGATGGGACTTCCCACTCCGAGCGCCAGCACGTAGTTGTCCGAGGTGAGGACGCCGTCGCTCGTGACGACGCCGTCGATCCGATCTCCGCCGCTCCGGAGTGCCGAAATGCGGGAGCCGAGCTTCACGGTGACGCCGAGCCGGTCCCGGCAGACGGCACCGAGCCTCTCCGTGAAGAGACTCGAGTCGCCGCTCGAGTCGCCGAGATCGCGGATGGCCCCGGAGATCCGCGTCTTGACCGGCTCGAAGACCGGGTCGAGCTTCGCCACTTGGCTCGCGTCGAGGATCTCCTGCTTCTGGCCGTGCTCGGCGAGAAGCGCCATCTTTTTCACCCCGGCCTCGAGCTCGGCCGGATCGCGATAGAGGTAGAGGGCCCCCTTCGCGATGGCGTCGTATTCGAGCCCTTCCACGCGCGCCAGCTCGTTCATTACCTGCTGGCTGTACTGACAGAGGCGGAGCTTGATGAGCGTATTCCGCCGCGCCCGCGCCGCCGTGCACTCGCGCAGGAAGCGAAGTCCCCAGGTGTACAGATGCGGATCGGGGGCGAGCCGCACGCGGATGGCGGTCTCGTCACCGCGGAGCGAGCGGAGGAGCATGGCCGGCGCGCGCGGCGAGGCCCACGCGAAGGAGTGGCCGGGCGCGATGATTCCCGCGTTGCCGGCGCTGGCCTCCAGGCCGAGCCCGTCCTTTTCCTCGAGAATCGTCACCTCGTGGCCGGCCTTGGCGAGAAAATAGGCCGTGGTCACGCCGACGACGCCGCCTCCCAGCACGAGGACCTTCATGGCTACACGTCGAGCAGGTAGCCGGCCCGCATCGGGTCGTCGGGATCGAACAGGAGCTGGCTGAAGCCGGTCAGGTACGAGGTGCCCGTGATCTCGGGCAGGATCGCCGGCCGCCCTTCCACGAGAGTTTCGCCACCGATCCGGGCCGTGAAGCTGAGCCCGAGCAGTCCCTCGCTGACGAACGTGGAGCCGACGCCCATGAGGCCTCGATGATGGAAGAGGGCGAGGCGCGCGCACGTGCCCGACCCACACGGGGCGGCGTCGATCTGGCCTGGGCCCCAGACGAGGGCGTTGCGCGATACGCCGTCGGCATTCGGCAGCTCGTGGACGAGCACGTTGTCCACGAGGGTTTTGCCGAGACCCGGTATCTCGACCTGGAGCTGGGAGTTGACCGCGTGGCGGACGGCCATGCCCCGCTGGGCGATTCGCTTCGCGAGCTCTCGCCGCACCGACAGGCCGACGTGGGCGGCCTCCACGATGGCGAACACGTTGCCGACGCCGACCGCGATGTCGACCGGCACCTCGCCCACGCCCTCGACCTCGATCGCTTGCCCGGGCAGCGCGACGAAGGAGGGCGTCCACCGGAGCGTGACGTCGCGCACGCGATCGCCGGCCGAGCGCGCGATCGTCTCCACCACGCCCGCTTCCGTGTCGATGACGACCGCGGTCTCGTCCCCCGTCTGGGGCACCAGCCCGGTCTCGACGGCCACCGTCGCCGCCCCGATCGTGCCCTCGCCGCACGAGACGTAGTAGCCGCCGGGATAGATGAAGAAGAGGCCGAAGTGCGCGGCGGGCGTGACCGGCTCGGTCATGACCGCGATGAGGAGGCCCCGGTGCCCGCGCGGCTCGAGGCAGAGGCCTGTTCTCAGATCGTCGAAATGCTCCTGGAACCACCGCCGCTTGTCGGCGACGGTGCTCCCGGGCAGCCGGCCGAGACCGCTCGTCAAGAGCCGCATCCCGATCCCTGCCGTGTGGAAGTCGATGGTGCCGATCACGCGATTGGATCGCATAAGCGCCTCCGGTTGAGGGCCATGAGACTGCACCCCTCACGCTCTGTCAAGATCCGTCGCGGCTCCAGAGCGCCGGCGGTCCGGATAGCGCGCGGGGCTAACGGGAGGATGCCGTCTGCAGCCGGTGCTTGGCGTGCGGGGGCACGATCCAGCCGGCCCGCGGAAGGAGATCGCCTTCGCGGAAGCGGCTCCAGCGGAACGGCGTGAGGTCGAAGTCGGCCGAGCGCCCGTGCAGGACCACGTCCGAGAGGATGTCGCCGATGACCGGCGAGTGCTTGAAGCCGTGGCCGCTCCACCCGAAGTCGGCGTAGAGGCCCTCGTACTCCGGGATGGCGCCGAGCACGGGCTGATGGTCCGGCGTCACGTCGTAGACGCCGGAGTAGCCGCCCATGGCCAACCCGTGCTCCATGACCGGGAAGCGGTGAGCGATCCGCTCGGCATTGCGCAGGATCTGCTCGGGGTCGGCGCCTTCGTTGTAGGCGTCGGGATCGACCACCTCGTCGTAGGCGAGGAGGCCATGGATGGTGAGATCGCCGTGCTCGGGTCGCATGTAGGTCATCGAGACCGTATCGGCGATCGCCGGGTGAGTGCCGAAGCCCGCCGGGCGCCGGAAAAAGCACATCTGGTGCCGTGTCGGCGTGATGGAGATCTCGATGCCGAGGGGACGGAGGAGCCGGTCCGCCCAGAGCCCGCCACAATTGATGACCACCGGCGCGTCGATGTCCTGCGTTTCCGTCCGCACACCAACCACGCGCTGCCCCGCGGTGCGGATCGAGTCCACGCGCTCGTACGGGATGATGATCGCCCCGAGCTCGCGGGCGCGGTTCACCAGCGCATTGGCGGTGGAGGAGGGGTCCGCGTAGCCGGATTCCGCCTCGTACGAGGCGAGAGCGACGTCATCGACGTTGACGGACGGGACGAGGGCTTTGACCTCGGCGGCGGAGATGAGGGCGACCTTGGCCCCGATCTCGCGCGCGCGCAGGGCATTGTGGCGGAGATGGGGGGCATGGTCGGGGCCGGCGAGGACGAGCATTCCCACCTGCTGGAAGCCGGGACCACCGTCACCGCCGATGACGTCTCGCCAGCGCCGGAACACCTCGGCGGCCGCGCTGCCCGTGCGCGTGAAGAAGTCCATGGCGTAGAACCCGCGCACGAGCGCCGTCGAGCGTCCGGTGGGGCCGGAGGCGATGAACTTCTTTTCGACGAGGACGACGCGCCCGGCTTTCTTGCGCGCGAGATGGTAGGCGAGGCTGGCGCCGTGCACGCCACCGCCGATGACCACGACGTCCGCCACGCGTGGGGCGGCGCTCGGCCCTGCGCCGTGCCCGCTCACTCGTCGCTCAGGATGAGGGGAGCTTGGGCCGTGGGCTCCGCCACGGCCATGCCCGCCTCCCAGTGCGGGCTGAACTGGGTCGGTATCCCGAACCAGCTGACCCAGTGCTCGCGCATCGCGGGCGGCTCGTCCGCTGGCCACAGGACATTCAAGGGCAGGGGACGGAGAGGCGGACGAAAGCTCGGGAGGGGGATCTTGTCGACCGAGGTGCCGGCGGCCTCGGCGAGGAGCAAGGAGACCTGCTCGCGGCAGCGGCGACTCTGGCAGGGCCCCATCCCCGCCCGGGTGAGCCGCTTGATCTGGTCCTGGTTGACCGGCCCGTCGCGTAGCATGGTGTCGAGACTCCGGGCCGCCATCTGGGGAGACTCCCACTTGAGATATCGCGGCGGCTTGACCTCGATCAGCTCGCGTCTCGTGACTTCCTCGCACTGGCAGATGTTGACCTCGAGACCTCCAGCGTGGACGAGGGAGCGGAGCCAAGTCTGCCAATATGCGTGGAGGTTCGCCCCCTCAGCCTGTCCTCTCCCCCGATGGGGGAGAGGGATCGGGGGCTCGGAACGGAGGGATTCGGCGGCAGCGATGCCCGCGGCGCGCCCCTGTGTGCGCGCGATCTCCGGATCGGCGAGCATCCCGTCGTGGATGCCCGTGCAGTCGCCGGCGGCGAAGACCGTGGAGACGGTGGTCTGCATCAGCTCGTTGAGCTGGGGCACCCAGCCGCCGAGCGGAGAGACGAATTCGAGGCGGGCGCCGACGAGGGAGAGGAGCTCGACGTTGGGAGCAAGCCCGAGGGCGAGACAGATCGTATCGCATCTGATCTCGCGCTCACTGCCCGCCACCGGCTTGAGCTCGCCGTCCACCTGGACGATGACCACGGACTCGACCTCGCCGACCTTGCCGCGAGCCTCCCGGATCGTATGGGAAGTGTAGATCGGCACGCCGCGGGCCGTGAGGGCGGCCGCCACCGCGGGCTCGCCACGGACCACGTCTCCCACCTCGACGACGCCGCCGATCTCGACACGATGCTGGAGGGCGAGGGCGGCGGTGCCGAGCCCCAGGCTTCCCGACCCGACAATGACCATGCGATCGGCGGCGAGGGCGCGATAGCGGTTGAGAAGGGAGCAGGCTCCGCTCGCCCCCATCGCGCCCGCCCGCTCCCAGCCCGGGAAGCCCATGGCGACGTCGCGGGCGCCGGCGGCGACGACGAGGCGATCGTAGCCCACGAGCCATGAGCGCCGGTCGTCCGCGAGACCGAGCAGGGGACCCGGAAGCTCGCGCACGGTCGGCCCGTTGACGAAGGCACCCCAGACATAGGTTCCGAGCTGGACGTCGACGCCGGCCTCGTGCGCCTCCGCCAGCGCGGGGTTCGCTTCCACCACACGCTCCATCATGAGGGCGCGGTTCCTGACCGACGGCTGCATGCGCTGACCGAAGTAGAGCGGTACGTCCATGGCCATCATGTCGTTGTCGACGGGGTTCTCGTCGACGAGCAGGACCTGAGCGCCGCTCCGCGCCGCCGCGATCGCCGCGGCCACCCCGGCCGCCCCCGCCCCCACCACGACCACGGGCACGTGACGCTCGGCCCGCGGAGGCTTGTCGGCCACGGAGCGCGGATCTATTCCGCGGATCACCGCCCTCCTCCGGCCGCGGCCTCGAGGGGCGCCGCGGGTATCCAGCCGACCAACTCGCGCCAGTCTGGAGGCGTGTCGGCGAAGCGACTCAGGGCGAGCGCCGAAAGATCGGCGAAGAGACAGCGCCCGTGGACGACCAACTCGCTCAGCGCCTTGCCCACGGCGGGCGAGAGACCGAAGCCGACGCTCGACATGGTGGCCACCACGACGTTGTCGGGAGAAGCGAGGCGATCGATGACGGGAAGGCCGTCGGGAGTGTTCTCGACGACGCCGCCCCAGGACCGGATCACCCGAAGATGCGCGGCGCCGGGCAGGAGCTCGGCGAGCCGGCGCGCGAGGTTTCTCACGAGCGGGGTGTTGGGATGGTCGGGCGCGGCCATGTCGGGGACGTTGATCCACTCGTGAGGCCCGCCGCCATAGACGAGGTTGCCCCGCAGGGTTTGCCGGCCGTAGAGCCCATTGCCCGCCACCCCGCCGTGCCGCATGAGGGGAAGAGGCTCGGTGGCGATCATCTCGACCCGGGCGGGGGCGAGGGGGAGCGAGAAGCCGAGCATGTCCGCGAAGAGTCCGGTCTGGGGGCCCGCCGCGACGATCACGGTGTCGGCGCCGAATGAGCCGTGGGTAGTTTCGACGGCGGTGACACGGCCGCTTCGACCGGTGAGTCCGGTCACCGTCGTGTGCTGGAGGATTCGGCCGCCGTGGTCCTGGAGCGCCCACGCATACGCTTGAACCGTGCGCTGGGGATTGGCGTGGCCGCCGAAGTGGAGGTAGGTGCCGCCGATGGCATTGTCTCCGGCGATGGGCACCAGCTCCTTGAGCTGCTGCCGATCGAGGAGCTCCCATCGAAAGCCCCGCGTCTCTCCGATCTCTGCCCAGCGCTTGGCGAGGGCGAGCTGTGCGTCGCTCAGCGCGATGCCGATCCGATAGGGCTGGTGCTCCGTGGGATAGCCGAGGAGCTCGTCCATCTGAGGCCAGAGGCGCTGCTCTTCGAGACCAAAGGGACTGTAGACGTGGGTGGCGCCGCCACCATTGCGTCCGGAGGCTTCCCAACCCACGATACCCTTCTCGAGCACGAGCACGTCCACGCCAGATCGGGCCAGCCACCATCCTGCGCTGAGCCCGGTGACCCCACCGCCGATGATGACCACCGCCGCCCCCTTCGGTGTCTCCATCGGGCGCGGCTACCGGGAGGTCGAGCCGGCCGGGCCGTACGTCTGCCGGCCGTACTCGAGATTCCTCTGCCAGAGGCGCTTGTCGGATCCGAACAGAATGTGCTTGGACATGTCCGGCGAGAAGCGGCTCGCGGGCGGCCGCCGGCTCAGGGCCTCGGCGAGGCTCCGGATGTGATGCGGTCCCGCGCCACAGCAGACGCCGAGGTAGCGCACGCCGAGCGCCTGCGCCTCCTGGGCGAACTCGGCGATCTGGTAGCGACTGAGGAGAAAAGGATCGAGCGCGGTCGGGAAGGCGCGATTGTCCGGACGGGACCGGTCACTGAGGCTCTGGAAGACCGGCTCGGCCTCGGTCGTCCGGTACGGCACAGGGAGGGCCGCCACCTGACACGTGACCGCGGCCCGAATCTCCCGGAGGAGCGGCATCATCGTGGCCGGGCCCCGGGCGCAGTTGAGCCCGACCACGTCGGCGCCCCCCGCCTCGAGCCGCCGGCAGGCATCGGCGGCGCTCCAGCCCTCTCGCGTGGTGCCGTCGCGCGGGATGGCGAGGGTGATGACGGAGGGCTTGCCTCCCCGCCTGATCGCCTCGAGGGCGAGGAGCGCCTCAGCTCCGAAGGCGTAGGTCTCCGCCACGATGAAATCGACTCCGGCCTCGACCGCCCATTCGATCTGCTCGTCGAAGATGCGGCGCGCCTGTTTCTGCGCCTTGGCGTCAAGGGGATCGTAGATGCTGGTGTTGCAGATGTCGCCGGCGAGCAGGGTGCCGGTGCTGCGGGCGACCTTCTTGGCGATGCGCAATGCCGTACGATTGATCCTCGCCAGGTCCGCTTCGCGACCGACCATCCGGAGCTTGGCGCGATGGGCGTAGTAGGTGAATGCCTCGACCACGTCCGATCCCGCATGGACCAACTCGCGGTGGAGTGATTCGACCAGGTCCGGCCGCTCGAGGACGATTTCGGGCACATAGGCTCCTGCCTGGAGATAGCCGCGTCGCTCGAACTCGAAGAGATACCCTTCGGCGCAGATGACGGCCCCTTCAGCGAGCCGCTCGAGCAATCCGCGCGGCTTGGGCGCGGTCGTACGCTTCCTTCCGCGGGGGCGCGACGCGCGGGAACTCACGCCTGTATCGCCAGCTGATGGCCGAAGATGTAGAGAGTGGGGTGCGGTTTGAAGCCCTGCACGCGCTTGTCGTGGAAGGTGAAGATCGCCCGCCACACCGGCTGCACGATGGGACCGTCGTCCTGGAGGATGGCCTCGAGTCTCGACATGATCTCGCGCCGCGACGCCACGTCCAGCGTGCCTTCCGCCTGGGTGAGGAGGCGGTCGAACTCGGGATTGGAATACTTCGACTCGTTCCACGGCCCGCCCGATCGATAGGCCAAGGCCAGGCTCATGATGCCGAGGGGGCGATGGGCCCAGGTGGTGAAGCCGAAAGGCACCTTGGTCCACACCTCCCAGTACTGGGTCGAGGGCATCACGTTGATCTTGACCCGGATGCCCGCCTCCTTCCATTGCTCCACCATGGTCTGAACGGCGAGCAGCTCCCACGCGGGTTGAGGCCGGCAGATGATCTCGACGTCGATGCCGTTCGGGAAGCCGGCTTCCGCCAGCAGCTTCTTGGCACGGGCCACGTCGCGTGACGGCGGAGGAAGCTTGGCGTATTCGGGATGGACGGGGCTCACGTGATGATGCTCGCCCGGCTGGCCGAGGCCGCGGTGGGCGACCTGCAGCACGGCGTTCGAGTCGATGGCGTAGCGCATGGCCTGACGCACGCGCTTGTCGTCGAAGGGTTTCACCGGCTGCATGCGCGCGGTGGCCGTGTAGGCGGTCGTGACCTGGTACATCTGCACGTGCGGGATTTTCTGGAGGGCCTCGAGCTGGACGATATCGGCGCCGTAGAGCCCATCGACCTGCTTGGAGGCGAGCGCGGCCACCGAGGCGGCCGGATCGTCGCCGAGATCGATGAACTCGAGCTGATCGAGGTACGGTCCACCGCCCCAGTAGCCCTGCTTGCGGGCCTTCAACACCTGGCGCCGCCCCACCTCGTTTTCCACGAGCGTGAAGGCGCCGGTACCGTTCGAGCCCACTTTGAACTCGCCGTTCTCCGCGGGATCGAGGATGAGGAACGGGTAGTGGAAGAGCTGCTCGGGGACGGCGAGCTGCGCCGTCTTGCCGTTCAGCCGCACCGTGAAGTCGTCGACCTTCTGAATGGCGCCGGCGTCCCACAGACGGGACGACTTTTTCGGGTTGCCCTTGTCGTCCTTCTCGCCGGTGTCCACGTCTTCGAGGAGAAAACCCTTCATGAGCCCGACCACCGAGGAGCCGGTCTTGGGATCGAGCACGCGCTTGAAGTTCCAGATCACGTCGTCGGCGGTGAACTGGCGCCCGTTGTGCCACTTGACGCTCTTGCGCACGCGAAGGGTCCACGTCTTGAGATCGGCGCTCGGCTCCCACTTCTCGATGAGGCTTGGGCGGGTGACGTTGTCCACGCCCGTCACCGTCAGATAGTCGACGACCTGACGCGCGGAGTTGGACGACTCGACCCAGCTGTAGGTGTGGGGACTCTTGAGGTCCTGGCAGCGCATGGCGATCCGCAAGGTTCCGCCCTTGGGGAGGGTTCCCTGGGCCGCGGCCGGCGCCACGAGCGGCGCACCGGTGACCTTGGCCACGAAGGCATAGGCGGCGGGCGCCGCCATGCCGAGCAGAGTGGCGTAGCGGACGAATTCGCGCCGGTCGATCTGGCCCTCCACGAGCTGGCGCTTCAGGGTGGGGACGAGGACGTGTTCGTCAGTGGCTCGCATGGTCAGGCCCTCCATGGGGCGATAGTCTCGGCGGTGCTGCCGCTCTTGTCAACGCTCGCGCGGCCCTCTCCAGGAACCTCAGGTCGCGCCGTCGGTTCCGAGCGCCCGGATGGCCGCGTCGTCATAGCCCAGCTCCCTCAGGATTTCATGACGGTGCTCACCGAGGAGCGGCGCCGCCGTGATGCTCGTCGGCGACGCGGAAAGCTTGATGGGGTTCCCGACGGTGATGTAACGCCCGCGCACGGGATGCTCGACCTCGACGATCATGTCGCGGGCGAGGAGATGCGGATCGGCGAGTACCTCGCCCGTGTCGAGGCAGGCACCGCAGGGAACTCCGGCGCCCGCGAGGGCTTTCATGACCTCGTGCTTCGACCGCTCCGACGTCCATCCCTCCACGAGGGCATTGACCTCGTCCTTGCGCTGCCAGCGGGCCTCCGCCGTCTCGTAGCGCGCGTCGCCCACGAGATCGTCGCGGCCGATGGCGCGAAGGAGCGGATGCCACATCTGCTGCTGGGCGAAGATGAAGACATAGTCGTTGGGTCCGCCGGGATGGCAGCGGTACGTGGTGCCCGGCGCGGTGGTCCCGAGCTGATTGCCCGTCCGCCCCGGCGGCCGGCCGTGGCGCTGGTGATCGCGCAGGCTCACGCGGATGAGATTCACCACCGCGTCCTGCATGGAGACCTCCACCTGCTGGCCGTGGCCGGTGGCGTGGCGCTGCATGAGGGCGGCGAGAATACCGATCACGCAGTGCATGCCTGTGCCCGAGTCGCCGATGGACGGCCAGACAAAGGTGGGGGGGCCGTCGGGAAATCCCGTCACGCTCATGCCACCGCCCATGGCCTGGGCGATCGGCTCGTAGCTCTTGTAGTCGCGGTACGGCCCGTAGGACCCGAAGCCCTTGATGCAGGCGTACACGAGACGCGGGTTGAGCGCCTTCACCGTCTCGTAGCCGAAGCCCAGCCGATCCATAACACCCGGGCCGAAGTTTTCCAGGAGGACGTCGGCGGTGGCGAGGAGCGTGCGGAGGACTTCCTTGGCGCGCGGATGCTTGAGGTTCAAGGGGAGACTGCGCTTGTTGGCGTTGAACGAGAGGAAGAAGAGGCTGTCGGAGTCCGGCCGGTCCCGATGGGTCTGACGCGCGATATCGCCGCGATCCGGCTCCTCGACCTTGATGACGTCCGCCCCGAGCCAGGCCAGCATCTGGCCGCACGACGGACCCGCCTGATTGTTGGTGAGGTCGACGACTCGAATGCCCGACAGTGCCTGGGTCATGGGTCGTACCGCTCGCTCACGGACGCCTCCCTGGGTGCACGAAGAGGTTCGCGGCTGATCGCCGCCGTAGCATGGCCCGCTCCCCGGGGCGAGTCAAGACAGCGCGGCACGCCTCTGCTACCCTTGGCGCACCACATCCCAAGGAGGCTGCATGCGATACCGTAAGCGGGCAATGATCGTGGCCGCGCAGCCCGAAGCGACCGAGGCGGGCGCCGACATCCTGAAGGCCGGGGGCAACGCCGTCGATGCCGCCATGGCCTGCGCGCTCGTGCAGGGGGTGGTCGACCCGCTCATGTGCGGCATCGCCGGCTTCGGTAGCTGCGGCATCGCGATGCCGGGGACGGGCTTTCACGGCTACATCGACTTCCACGCCCCCGCTCCGCTCGGCGTTCGCCCGGAGATGTGGGCGGACCTGATCGAATCCGAGGCGCGCGACGGCTACGGCTTCGTCCTGCGCGGGCGGGTGAACGACATCGGCTACCAGTCGATCTGCGTTCCCGCGAGCCTGCGCGCCTACCGCGACGCCCACCGCGAGCACGGACGTCTCCCGTGGGAGCAGATCGTGGAGCCGGCGATCGGTTGGGCGGAGGGAGGCTGGACGGTGCGGCCTCACGTGGCCTACTGGTGGGCCGAAGAGGGGCAGATGGGACGGGCGTCGGGAGCCGAGCGCCTCGCCTTCACCCCCGCCTCTCGGACGCTCTACTGTCGCCCGGACGGAACGCCAAAGCGCGTGGGTGATCGCGTGGTGAATCGAGACCTCGCGCAGACGCTCCGCCTCATCGCCAAGCACGGCGACGAGATCTTCTACGAGGGAGAGATCGCCCACGCCATCGTCGAGGACATGCGCGGCCACGGCGGCCTCCTCACCGCCGAGGATCTTCGCGGGTGGAGGACGGTACGGAACGCTCCGCTCTGGGGTACCTACCGCGGCTACCGCGTGGCGAGCAATCGGCCGCCGGGTGGCGGGGTCATGCTCATCGAGATGCTGAACATCCTCGAGCGCTTCGCCCTGGGCGACCTCGAACACAACTCGGCCGAGTACATCCGAATCGTGGCCGAAGCCATGAAGCGGGCGACCATCGACAAGGACCGCCATGTCGGGGATCCGCGCTTCGTCGACGTACCCCTGGACCGCCTGACCGGCAGGGCGTACGCGGGCACCCTCGCCGAAGAGATTCGCGCGGAGCGGAGGGCCGAGGTTCCGCGCTTGAACGCGGGCGGCACCCCACGCGGGGACACCACGCATGTCTCCGTGATCGACGCCGAAGGCAACTGCGTGACCATGACCCACTCTCTCGGCATGCCGTCCGGCGTGGTCACCGAGGGGCTGGGCTTCATGTACAACGGCTGCATGGGCGTCTTCGACCCTCGCCCGGGACGGGCGGGCAGCCTCGCCCCCGGCAAGGCGCGCTTCAGCTCGGTGGTGCCGTCCATCGTGTACGAGGGTGACCGGCCGCATATCATCATCGGCGCGCCGGGCGCCACGCAGATCGCCATGGGTGTCCTGCAGGTGCTCCTGAACGCCATCGATTTCGACATGACCATGGTGGAGGCGGTGAGCGCGCCGCGCTTCTCCGCCACCAGCAATGCCATCGACGTGTCGAATCGCATACCGCGCGGCGTCCAGCGCGAGCTCGAGGGCCGGGGCTACGAGGTCGTGCGCAATCCCCAGACGTACGGTTTCGCCGCGGTGCACGCCATCCGTGTGCATCCCGACGGCCTCGACGGCGGCGCCGATCCCGGCCACGACGGCATCGTGCTCGCGGTCTGAGTCGAACGGTTGACGGGGGAGTCGACGGAGGGCATCCTGACGTGCATGGCGGCATTTCGAGCGTGCGCGGTGCTGATCTTGCTGGCCGCCCTCAGTGGGAGGGCGGGCGCCGCCGAGGACCAGCTGGAGCGCGGCCGGAACGCCATCCTCAGCCTGACCGGCTGCTACCTGGTGGACTATAGCTACGTCGAGACCGAGAGCCTCAAGCCCGGCTACGTGAAGGATTCGCGCGTCTACGACGTCAATCGCGACAAATCGGTGAAGGAATGGATCACCGCCGAGGTGCTCTCCCCCCGGAGAATATGGCTCCAGCGCATCCTGTTCTTCGCCGACCCCCAGGGCCTCCCCCGGGCGGGAACGGAGATCCGGCACCAGTCGGAAGACTGGGAGTTCGACGCGTCGTTTCTCTACGACTTCGTGGCGCCCCAGACCTGGCAGGTGAAAGACCTCAGGTCGACGCCGGGACGGTGGACGAGGCGAGTGACCAATCTGGACGACGGGCTTCGCTATCAATGCGCGGCGCCCTGGTCCGTGGACACGGCCTATCCCGACTGGTCGTGCCAGAACTACGCCCCCGTTCCCGGTCGAGAGAGTCGTGACATGAGCCGCTCGGATTACAACACGCTCGACCGCCTCACGCGCATCGTCGCCTACGGCAATAGCTGGCTCGAGCGACAGGACAATATCAAGACCCTCCACGGAGATGCCGGGCGCACCCGGCCGGCCCGGGAGACCGGCAAGAACTGGTACGTGAGGCTGCCCGATGCCGAGTGCGCGCCCGCCAGGGCCTTCGCGGAGCCCCGAAAGGCCTTCTGGACCCTCCTCCGTCAGACGTGGGATGGTGTCCTCGACGGCCAGGGGCCCTTCGTGGAGAAGACGCCGGCCGGGGCCCCCCCGCGGTTCGTCAGGATGTTTGAGATCGAAGAGGACTATGTCGGCCGCGACCTGGCCGAACCGGACCGGAGCACCGCCCGCCAGCGCATCCTCGGTGTCATCGAGGACTACCGCCTCCGCTAGCCCTCGCTCTTGACGGATGGGCCACCGTCGGCCCACTATCGGGCCTCGGAGCGATGACATGAAGCCACTCGAGATCGGACGCGTACGTGTGAGCAACGTCGTGGAGTGGTACGGCCCCACTCGTCCCACCTGGGTTTTGCCCGAGGCGACCAAGGAGGGTGTCGAGCGTCACCGCGACTGGCTCGCCCCCCACTTCCTCGACGAGCGCGGGCGATTTCTCATGAGCATCCACAGCTTCATCGTCCAGGCGCCCGGCCTCACCGTGCTCGTGGACACCTGCGTGGGCAACGACAAGCCGCGCGAGAATCCGACCTGGAACATGCTCAAGTCGGATTTCCTCGAGCGCCTGGGCGCCGCCGGCTTCCCTCCGGAGTCCATCGACCTCGTGCTGTGCACGCACTTGCACGTGGACCATATCGGCTGGAACACCCGGCTCCAGGGCGGGCGCTGGGTGCCCACCTTTCCTCGGGCCCGCTACCTCTTCGCGCGGAAGGAATGGGAGCATTGGTCCACGCGTGAGGGCGATGAGTACGGGCCCATCATCGCGGACAGTGTCCGGCCGGTGGTGGAAGCGGGCCGCGCCGACCTCGTCGAGGGCGACCATCGGATCAGCGAGGAGCTTGCCCTCGAGCCCACCCCCGGCCACACCCCGGGTCACGTGAGCCTTCGCGTGAGCTCCCAGGGGCGTGAGGCGGTGATCACGGGCGATCTCATGCACCACCCGGTCCAGTGCGGCGAGCCCGACTGGAACAGCAACTTCTGCGATGATCAAGCTATGGCGCGGGCGACCCGACGCGCCTTCTGCGCGCGCTATGCAGACCGCGAGGTCACCGTTCTCGGCACCCATTTCGGCGCGCCCACCGCCGGCCGCATGGCCAGCCATGGGGGCGCATGGCGCTATCTCACCGAAGGAGCACGGTCATGATCGTACCGCTCACCCTGAGTGACTTCCTCGACCGCGCCGAGTTGGTCTACGGCGACCGGGAGGCGGTGGTCGACGAGCCCAATCCGCCCGGGGGCGGCCTCGGGCGCTTCAGCTACGGCCAGTTCGCGGAGATGGCCCGGAGTCTCGCGGCGACCCTCGACGACCTCGGGGTGGCCGAGAACGAGCGTGTGGCCATCGTGTCCCCCAATGCCGCGCGCTTCCTCGTGAGCCTCTTCGGCGTGAGCGTGTTCGGGCGCACCCTCGTGCCCGTCAACTTCCGCCTCCACCCGGAGGAGGTCCGCTACATCATGGAGCACTCCGGCTCGTCCGTCCTGCTCGTGGATCCCGAGCTCGATGAGGCGCTGCGCCAGATCCCGGTCAAGCATCGCTTCGTTCTCGGATCCGCCACCGACCAGCAGCTCTTCCTCCGCAAGGGCGCGAAGCCCCGCCTGCAGGTGACGGACGAGAATGCCACCGTCTCCATCAACTACACGTCGGGCACCACGGCGCGGCCCAAGGGGGTGCAGCTCACCCACCGCAGCTTCTGGCTCAATGCCGTGACCTTCGGGTGGCATCTCGGCATGACCGACCGTGACGTCTACCTCCATACCCTGCCGACATTCCACTGCAATGGCTGGGGCATGCCGTATGCGGTCACCGGCATCGGGGCACGCCAGGTGATCATCCGCAAGATCGACGGAGAGGAGATCCTGCGCCGGATCGCCGCGGAAGGCGTGACGCTCTTCAATGCCGCCCCCGCCGTCATCGCCGCCGTGCTCGACGCCGCGGCGGCGCGCCGGCACAAAGGTGTCGAGGTGCCGGGTCGCGGGCGAATGCGAGTGGTCATCGCGGGCGCGCCGCCGCCGTCGAAGACCATCGAGCGCATCGAGACGGAGCTGGGCTGGGAGTTCATCCAGATCTACGGCCTCACCGAGACCTCGCCGCTCCTCACCATCAACCGCGCCCCCGCGGAGTGGGATGGACTGGATCCGGCGGAACGGGCGCGCCGGCTGTCCCGCGCGGGCGTGCCCGCGGTGGGCGTGCGCATGCGCGTGGACGAGGAGGGTGAAGTGCTCGCCCGCTCCAACCACGTGTTCGAGGGGTATTGGAATCAGCCGGAGGAGACGTCCAAAGCCATCATGGACGGCTGGTTCCACACCGGCGACGGTGGCTTCGGCGAGGGGCCGTTCATCGCCATCTCCGACCGCAAGAAGGACGTGATCATCACGGGCGGGGAGAACGTGTCGTCGATCGAGGTGGAGGACTGCCTCTACCAGCATCCGGCAGTCGCGGAAGCCGCCGTGATCGGTGTGCCCGACCCGAAATGGGGCGAGACCATCAAGGCCCTCGTGGTCCTGCGTCCCCGCGCGTCGGCGACCGAGAAGGAACTCGTCGAGCACTGCCGGAGCCGGATGGCGCACTACAAGTGCCCGACCTCGATCGAGCTGCGCGATGCCCTGGACCGCACCGCCACCGGCAAGCTCCAGAAGTTCAAGTTGCGGGAGCCCTACTGGGCGGGTCGGGAGCGCAAGGTCAACTGAGGCGGCGGCCCGCCCGCCGCTCGAGGGCGCGGAGGAGCGTCCGGAGCGCCGGGTTTTCCGGCTTGTCGCGGCGCTTGATGATGCCGAGGCGCCGAACCAGCGGCGGCGAGAGCGGGATAACCCGCAGCTCGCCCTCGCGGACCTCCGTCCTGACCGATGCCCACGACGTGATGGATGGGCCGAGCCCGGCGCTGACCAACACCTTGATCGCCTCGCTATTGCCTAGCTCCATGGCCACACGCGGCGTCACCCGGCCGCGCTTGAACCAGGCCTCGATGACCTGGCGAATGGTGCCGCCGCGCTCGTAGAGGATGAGCGGCTCTGCCGCGAGATCGGCCGGGGTGAGGGAGCGCCGGCTGCCCGGCGGCCGGCGGCGGCCCCGCCGCCTCCGCCACGGCCACTCCCGCGGCGCGATGGCGACGAGCCGGTCCGTGTAGAACGGCGTCACCACGAGCTGGCGCGGCCGCACGGGCAGGGTGACCACGCCGACGTCCAGGGTGTTCTCGGCCACCGCCTTGGCGATGTCCGACGTATTGCCGGTGACGATGACCAGCTCGACCTCCGGGTACCGGGCCCGGAGCCGGCGCAGGATGGGCGGCAGGAGATAGATGCTGGCGGTGGCCCCCGTGCCCAGCCGGACCCGCCCCGCCACTACCCCCCGGAGCGCGTGGATGCTCGCCGCCGCCGTGTCGAGGGCCTCGAGGGCGCGGCCGGCGCGCTCGAGAAGGAGCGCCCCGGCCCGTGTCGTTTCCGCGCGCTTGCCCACGCGTTCGAGGAGGGGCATGCCAAAGGCTTGTTCGAGCTGGCGGACGTGGAGGCTCACTGCGGGCTGGCTCAGATGCAGGGCCTCGGCAGCCCGCGAGAAGCTTTGGAGTCTCGCGATCTCGTGGAGGGTGCGCAGGTGAACAGGATTGAGAGGCATACCTATCAGAATTTCTCATGAAACTCATAATTATAATCTATTTTACTGATGACGATATTGCACGCGATCATGCGGGGGGAGGGATCACTCATGGAGCTCATGACCGTCCGTTTCGCCTCGCTGGACGATGCCGCCGCCATCTGCACGATCTACAATCAGGGCATCGAAGACCGCGTGGCCACCCTGGAGACCGAGCTGCGCGATCTCGACGAGCGTCGCCGCTGGCTGGGCGCGCGCGGCCCCCGCTATCCCGTCGTGGTGGCCGAAGCGGCGGGTCAGATCGTGGGCTGGGCCAGCCTCAACTCGTTCAACCCTCGCCGCTGCTACGACCACGTTGCCGAGATCTCTGTCTACGTGGAGCGGGGCTGGCGGGGCAAGGGTGTCGGCCGCATTCTCCTCACCCGTCTCATCGAGCTCGGCCGGAGCCTCGCCTTCCACAAGCTCGTGCTCGCATGCTTCCCCACCAACAAGACCGGCGTCTCGCTCTACGAGCGCGTGGGCTTCGTCTCGGTGGGCGTCTATCGGGAGCAGGGCCGCCTCGACGGCCAATGGGTGGACGTGCTGATCATGGAGCAGCTCCTCTAGCGTGGATTCCTGGCGGATGCAGCGCCCACGCGCCCACCCTCACCCCGGCCCTCTCCCTCGCTGAGGGAGAGGGAGCTTCGATTCCCTCGCCCCCGGAAGGGGAGAGGGCAGGGTGAGGGGCGCTAAGAGTGCCACAGGCGTTCGTGAAGAGCGCCGCCCGGCCGAGCTGAAGCCCTACATATAGGGTCACCTTGACACTCGAGCCCGACAGAGCGTAACGTGTGGCCGCAATGCTCTCCGTCGCCCTAGGGGCCGATCATGCCGGCTGGGAGCTCAAGGAAGCGCTCAAGAGCTGGCTCCTGGAAGGGGAGTACCAAGTCCTCGACTTCGGTACCCACTCGCCCGACTCCGTGGACTATCCCGATTACGCGCAGCAGGTGGGCGAATCGGTGGCCGTGGGCAAGGTCGATCGCGGTGTCCTCGTCTGCGGCACCGGCATCGGCATGACCGTGGCCGCCAACAAGGTTCCGGGCGTGCGGGCCGCCCTCTGCGGCGATACGTTCACCGCGCGCATGAGCCGCGAGCACAATGACGCCAACGTCCTCGCCCTGGCGGGGCGGCTGACCGACGCGGAGATGGGGCGGGCCATCCTCAAGGTTTGGCTGGAGACGGACTTCGCGGGTGGACGTCATGCCCGGCGCGTCGACAAGATCACGGAGATGGACGCCCGCCGCAACGCTCGCGAGACCGGCCGATGAGCCGGCTCGAGCAGGTCGATCCCGAGATTGCCAAGGCCATTCACGACGAGACGGTCCGCCAGTCGCGCAACCTCGAGCTGATCGCATCCGAGAACTTCGTCTCCGAGGCGGTGCTGGAGGCGGTGGGCTCGGTGATGACGAACAAGTACGCGGAAGGTTATCCGGGCAAGCGCTATTACGGCGGCTGCGAGATCGTGGACATCGCCGAGGATCTCGCCATCAGCCGGGCCAAGGAGCTCTTCGGCGCCGAGCACGTCAACGTTCAGCCCCATTCGGGCTCGCAGGCCAACATGGCCGTGTATTTCACCCTCCTCAAGCCGGGTGACACCGTGCTCGGACCGAACCTGGCGCACGGTGGGCACCTCACGGCAGGCAGCCCGATCAACTTCTCCGGCCGCTTCTACAAGATCGTCCCCTACGGTGTGACCAAGAACACGGAGCGGATCGATCTCGACCAGGTGCGGGATCTCGCGAAGCAGCACCGGCCCAAGCTCGTGATCGCGGGCGGCTCGGCGTTTCCCCGGGCCATCGACTTCAAGCCCTTTCGCGAGATCGCGGATGAGGTGGAGGCGGCGTTCATGGCCGATATCGCCCATCCCGCAGGGCTCGTGGCGGCGGGGCTGCATCCCTCCCCGCTGCCCTACGCCGACTTCGTCACCACGACCACGCACAAGACGCTGCGTGGCCCGCGGGGCGGCATGGTCATGTGCCGGGACCGCTACGCCAAGGACCTCGACCGGACCGTGCTCCCCGGCATACAGGGAGGGCCACTGATGCACGTCATCGCGGCCAAGGCGGTGGCGTTTCGCGAGGCCCAAACACCGGAGTGGCGGTCGTACCAGGGGCAGATCGTGAGAAACGCGAGAGCGCTGGCGGACGCCATACTTGCCCGCGGCTACCGGCTCGTTTCGGGGGGCACGGACACCCATCTCCTCCTCGTGGACCTGACGGCCAAGGGCATCACGGGCAAGGACGCCCAGGAGGCGCTCGACCGGGCCTGGATCACCGTGAACAAGAACGGCATCCCGTTCGACACGAAAGGCCCCATGGTCACGAGCGGCGTGCGCATCGGGACGCCGGCCGTCACCACTCGCGGCATGGCCGAGGCGGAAATGATCCAGATCGCCACCCTCATGGACCGCGTCCTCACCAATATCGGCAACGGCTCGGTGGAAGCCGCGGTGCGCGGCGAGGTGCAGGAGCTCACCAGCCGCTTTCCGCTCTACCCGGAGCGCCTGAAATGAAATGCCCGTTTTGCGGCCACACCGAGGACCGCGTGGTGGACTCGCGCGTGGGTCGGGAAGGGGAGTTCATCCGGCGCCGCCGGGAATGCCTCAAGTGCCGCCGGCGCTACACGACCTACGAGTACATCGAGGACGTGCTCCCACACGTGGTCAAGCGCGACGGCCGGCGCGAGCCCTTCGACCGGCAGAAGCTCCGCGGCTCCATCCTCAAGGCCTGCGAGAAACGCTCGGTCGGGGTCCAGGCCGTGGACGACGTGGTGGCCGATATCGAGGCCAAATTGCACGAGCGGGCGGAGAAGGAGATCACGAGCCTCGAGCTGGGCGAAGTGCTCATGGAGCACCTCCAGAAGCTCGATCAGGTCGCCTACGTGCGCTTCGCCTCGGTGTACCGGCAGTTCAAGGACATCAATCAGTTCATGGACGAGGTCAAGGGGCTGATCAAGGACGGCGACAAGGCCAAGGGCGGCAAGCCCGCTCCGAAGCCCGCCGCCAAGAAGTAGCGCGGGGGCTCACCCCGCGCGATAGACGCTGACCTCGACCGACTTTCCCTTCACCCGGACCGCGGGAAGCGCTTCCAGGGCGGCCTCACCCCTCAGCCGCGTTCGCGTGGCGTCGCTGACGAGGATCTCCGTGCCGAGCTCCTTGTTGAGCCCCTGGATGCGCGAGGCGAGGTTGACCGCGTCGCCGACCAGGGCGTAGCTCGACCGCTCGGCGCTGCCGATACTCCCCGCGAGCACCGTGCCCGTGTGAATGCCGATGCCGTTCCTGAGCGGTGGCTTGCCCGCGGCGGCGCGCCGCGCGTTCAGGCGCTCGAGGCGGGCGCGCATCTCGAGGGCGGCGGCGAGGGCGCGGTCGGCATGATCGGCGGCGCGGAGGGGGGCTCCGAACACCGCCTCGATCTCGTCCCCGATGTACTGCAGCACGAGCCCGCGCTCGGAGCGGATGGCCGCCTCCATCTCCGTGAAGTACTCGTTGAGGTCGCGGACCACTTCGCGCGGCTCCGTCCGCTCGACCCACGGCGTGAAGTCGCGCAGATCCGCGAAGAGTATGGTGACCTCCTCGTGCTGCCCCTCGAAGCTGGCGCGCCCGGCGAGGATCTCGTCGCGGATTTCGCGCGTCACGTAGCGGCCGAAGGTCTCCCGGATGCGCTCGCGCTCCCTCAGCCCCCCGAGCATGCGATTGAAGCCCTCGGCGACCGCGCCGATCTCGTCGTTGGCGATCACGGGGCATCCCGTCTCCAGCTCGCCCCGTCCCACCGCGGCCATGGCCTCTTCCACGCGCTTGAGGGGAGCGGCCACGCTGTTGGCGGCGAAGAGGGCCAGCCCGATCGCGGCCAGGATGCCCACGGCCACGATGAACAGGATGAGGGGGCCCAGACCGCCGACGATGACGGCCGCGCGCGCAGGATCGGCGTGGAGCAGGGCCTCCGCCCGGTTGTAGGCGAGAATGCCGAGGATGGTGAGGGGAATGACGCTGATGAGGAGGAAGATGCCGAGCAGGCGCAGGCGCACGGGCAGCCGGAGAGTGCCCGACACGTCGCTCACGTCCCCGTGGGGAAAGAAGATGGGCATGGCACGACGCCAGTAGTGCTCCGCGGCGAGGAAGGCGAACACGGTGGCGACACTGCCCGCGAGGCCCGTGATGCCGAGGAACATGCGAAGCGAGAGGCGGGGGTCGAACACGCCGCTGGTCACGGTGGGCCAGAGCACACCCCAGATGAGACCGGCGAGCACCCACCCGGCGAGGGTGAGGCAGGCGAAGATGTACGGCACCTGGAGCGCGCGGCGCCGAACCAGCGTCGATGTGGCATTGAGTCCGTCGCCTCGGAGAGGCAAGGCCCATCGTCGCCCCAAGGGATAGCCGATGGCCACGAGGGCGCCAAAAGCCGCCACGGAGATCAAGACGTCCCTGATGCCCACGGCGCCCGCGGCGGCCGCGCTCTCCGGATCCACCACGCGGAAGTAAAAGAAGGTGAGGATAGCGCCGAGGAGATTGCCGGCGATCGTGGTGAATCGGAGGGGACGCCAGGGCAGGACAGAGGCTTTCATCAGTCGATTCTAGCTCTAGAAATGGATCGGCCCTGTCGGGATGGGGCCGACAGGGCCGAGCGCCAGAAGAGCGCCTTACTTCTTCTTCTTCTTGGCTGCCTTCTTCTTCTTCGCCATCGTTTCACCCCCTCCCCGCACCCGCGCGTCCCGCGGTTGGCTCGGTCTTCGCGACTCTACGGGGTGGCCGAAAGAAGTGTCAAGCAAAAAATACACTATGCGGGGGGCTTGACGGGGCTTCAGACCCTACATCTAGGGGGCTACCGCGGCCCGTTCGGAGGGAGGTCAGTCCTGTTCGCGTACCGACGAGGGCTTGCGGTGCTCGCGACGGCGTACGAATTCCTGATTGAGCGCCATGCCCTTCTTGCACATCGGGCATTGCTCGGTTGGGTACGTCGGGAAGTCCCGGCTCACGAGGCTGAAGATCTCCTTGCCGCCGATCTCCGCCTTCTTGGTGCGCCGCCACAAGGCGCCGATGCCCACGACCTGGCCCCCCAACTCTTCCACGAGATCGCTCAGGAGCCTGACCGTGCTGCCCGAGCTGACGAGGTCCTCCACGATCAGGACCTTGGTGCTCGGTCGGATCAGCCGGTGGAACTCCACGGGGAGTGTGACCTTGCGCTTGCCCGCGCTCACACCCTTGGTCCCGTACATGAGGGTCGGGCGCGACGGATGCGCTCTCGCCACGCAGTGGGAGAGGATGAGGGCGCCCGGTCCCGTCGAGAGGACGACATCGATCGGCCACGGCGCGAAGTGCTTGGCGATGACCGCGCCCAGCCCTTCCGTGAACGAGGCCTCGGTGGTGACGAGCGTCTTCTCGATGTACTCGCTGGTGTGCTGGCCGGAGGGCAGGAGGATGTGGTCGTTGGCGTGGTACGCACCCGTGCGCTTCAGGATCTCCAGGTGGATCTTCTCGCGCACCTCCGCGTCCATGCGAGCATTGTCCTTCGCGGTGGGCGGGGCCATGGACGCCTAGGATGACGGCGGGGGCGCGGGGTTGTCAATGCCAAAGATGCCTTCGGGCCACATGGTAGACTTTGCGAGCCATGAAGCTGCTCGCCGTCGAGAGCGCGACGCTGTCGGGCGGGGCCGCGATTCTGGACGGGGACCGCCTGCTCGGCGAGATCACGCTGAACATCGCCATCACGCACTCGGAGCGCCTGCTTTCCGCCGTGGACCGTCTCCTTGCCGACTGTGGGCTGGCTCCCTCTGATCTGGAGGGTCTGGCCGTGTCGGTGGGGCCGGGCTCTTTCACCGGACTCCGCGTCGGCCTCGCCACCGTGAAGGGTCTCGCCATGGCCCTCGGCCTGCGCGTGGCCCCCGTGCCCACGCTCGATGCCCTCGCGGCGCGCCTGCCGTTTGCCGACGCGCCCGTCTGCCCCATCCTCGACGCCCGCAAGAGCGAGGTGTACCTCTCGTTCTACCGTTGGCGCGGCGATCGCATGCACCGCGAGCGGGACTACCTGGCCCTTCCCCCCGAGCTCGCCGCGGCGGAGCTCACCGCGCCCGTGATTCTCCTCGGCGACGGTATCGAGGCCTGCCGCCCCTGGCTCGGCCGGCTGGGCGAGGAGGTGCGCATCGCACCGGCCGCCCAGCGGCTGCCTTCGGCCTCCGCCGTGGCCGAGCTCGGCCATGCCGTTCTCGCCGCGGGCGGCGGAGTTAGTGCGGAGGCCCTGGTGCCGCTCTACCTCCGCCCCTCCGAGGCAGAGCTCAAGGCGCGGCGAGGCTGAGTGACGTGGAGCCAGAGCTGACGGCTACGCCGATGGTGGCGGCCGACCTCGATCAGGTGCTCGCCATCGAGCGGGTATCCTTCGTAACGCCGTGGACGCGGGCCGCCTTCTGCTACGAGATCGAACAGAACAAGGTCGCCCGATGCACGACCATGCGATCGGCAGGTCGTGTCGTCGGCTATCTGTGCCTGTGGGAGATCGGCCACGAGATCCACATCACCAACTTGGCCGTGCATCCCGAGTTACGGCGGCGGGGCGTCGGGCGCAAGCTCCTCGCCCTCGCCATGGCGGAAGGGGTGGCCCGGGGTGTGACCCTCGCCTTCCTCGAGGTGAGACCGACCAATGCGCAGGCGCTCAAGCTCTACGAGAGCCTTGGTTTCCAGATCATCGGCCGGCGCACGGGGTACTACTTCGACACCGGGGAGGATGCGCTCGTCATGGAAGCACGCCTGGGTGGCGATGAGGCGCGGGCGGTGGCGGGGAACCGTACCACGGGCTCCTGAGTTTCTATGGCAACGCGCCGGCCTTCCCGCCGGACCCACCTATCCCCCAAGGAGACACGGATGATTCGACGGCTCTCACTAGGCGTGCTCGCCCTGATCGTGGCTTCGGCCGTGCCCGGCGCGGCCTTCGCCGAACCGATGAACTTCAAGATGCTCTCCAACCAGTCGCGCGCCACGTTCAAGACGGACGCCCCCCTCGAGACCATCGTCGGGACCACGGCCGGCCCCGGCGTCACCGGCACCCTGACCGTCGACCCTGCGAAGCCCGCGGAGGGGACAGGCACGATCAAGGTGGATCTGACTACGCTCACTAGCGGCGTCGCCAAGCGTGATCAGGACATGCAGCAGCCGCAGTATCTCGACACGGCCAACGAGGCCAACAGGTTCGCCGTTTTCGAGATCAAGAGCATCGAGATCGCGGGCCCGCTCGAGGCGGGCAAGGAAGTGCCCGCCAAGGTCAAAGGTGTCCTCACCATCAAGCAGAAGCCGGTGGAGGTGGTGGCCGACGCCCGCGTCACCTACATCAAGCTCTCCCCCGAGCAGGTCGAGGCGCAGAAGCGCTTCGGCTTCACCAGCGACAACATCAAGGTGCGGACCAAGTTCGGGACGCTCTTCAGCAATCACAACATCACCATCCCGCAGCTCTTGTCCCTCAAAGTGTCGAACGAGATTCAGCTCGAGAGCGATCTGACCTTCGTGAAGCAGTAGCCGCCCGCGTCGGGGCCGGGCCGAGGCCCGGCCCCGTTTCCTTCTCCATCAAATCTGCTAAAATCCCGTCGTGCCAGCCCTTTCCCCCCGGATGTCCGCGTGAGCTCACTCGTCGACCGCATGCTCGCCGGCGATCGATTGGCCCTCGCCCGCCTCATCACGCGTGTCGAAAACCGGATGCCGGGCGTGGCGGAGATCATGCGTGGGGTACAGCCGCATCTGGGGCGGGCTCACGTGCTCGGCATCACCGGGCCGCCGGGCGCGGGAAAGTCGACGCTGGTGGACAGGCTGACCACGCGTCTCCGCGCCGCGGGCGAGCGCGTGGGCATCATCGCCGTCGATCCGTCGAGCCCGTTCACGGGCGGGGCCGTGCTGGGCGATCGCATCCGGATGCAGGCGCATACCCTCGACCAGGGTGTGTTCATCCGCAGCATGGCCACCCGCGGAAGCCTCGGCGGCCTGGCCGCCGCCACCGGCGATGTCATCAAGCTCATGGACGCCGCCGGTTTCCCGTGGATCCTCATCGAGACGGTCGGGGTGGGGCAGACGGAGCTGGACATCATCAAACAGGCGGACACCACCGTGGTCATCCTCGTGCCGGAGTCGGGCGATTCCGTGCAGGCCATGAAGGCGGGTCTCATGGAGGTGGCGGACATCTTCGTAGTCAACAAGGCCGATCGGGACGGCGCCCACGCCCTCATGGCCGAGCTGCGCTTCTCCGTGCACCTGCACTACTCGAGCAGCGTGTCGCCGAAGGACATCGACTGGGAAATTCCCGTCCTCGCCGCCCAGGCCACCAACGACGTCGGGGTGGCGGAGCTTCTCGCGGAGGTCAAGCGTCACCGGAGCGTGCTCGATCAGACGGGCGCGCTGGAGAAGCGCCGCCGCGCGCGCCGGCGCGCGGACCTGCGCACTCTCCTCGTCGAAGAGTTCGCGGGGCGCGTGATGGCTTCCGTCGAGGCGGATCCGGAGCTGGTGGCCACCATGGACGCGGTGGCGGAAGGCAAGCTGGACGCGTATACCGGCGTGGAGCGCATGCTGGCCCGTCTCCTCCGCCAACCTTGACAACGACGAGACCACAGGCAAAGGTGGGCATCGATCATGACTGAGCTGGTGGCGAGCGGCCTTCCATACCGCGACACCTTCTGGAACATTCCCATGTGGGCGCGCGTCTTCGTCTACGTGGGGGGTACCGCGGCTATTGCCGTCTTCGCGTGGGGGTGCTGGCAACGCGTCGCCCTCTGGCTCAAGGGCAGGCCCGAGCGACGCACAGATCACATTCCCGAGCGGATCGTGCTCGTGCTGACCCAGGCGCTGGGGCAGGCGCGCACCCTCTCGCAGGCCTACCCCGGGGTCATGCACGCCATCGTCTTTTGGGGCTTCCTCGCCCTTTTCATCGGCACCGTGCTCGCCACCATCGACTACGACATCACTCTGCCCCTCCTCCACGTCAAGCTGCTCAAGGGCACCTTCTACCTCCTCTACGAGCTCGTGCTCGACATGTTCGGGCTCTTCTTCGTCGTTGGCCTCGGCATGGCCTCCTGGCGCCGCTTCGTCAAGCGGCCGGCCCGTGTCGATCCCACCCCGAAATTCGTCTATGCCCTCCTCATTCTCTTCGTGATCAACGCCACGGGCTTCGTCATGGAGGCCTGCCGGCTCGCCGTGGTCAAGCCGACGTGGGCGGCGTGGTCACCCGTCGGCTACGTGCTGGGACAGGCCATGCTGGGCGTGGGGCTGGGGGAGGGCGCGCTCCGCGGCATTCACCTCTCCGTCTGGGTCTTCCACGCCGCCCTCGCCTTCGTGTTTATCGGGCTCATCCCCCAGTCGTACTTCATGCATCTCGTCACCACCCCGCTCAACATCTTCTTCTCCAAGCTCCGCCCGCGGGGCGAGCTCGCCAAGATCGAGAACATCGAGGAGGCGGAAAATCTCGGCGTGAGCAAGTTCGAGGAGTTTTCCTGGAAACGGCGCCTCGACTTCGACGCCTGCGTCGAGTGCGGGCGCTGCCAAGACGCGTGCCCCGCCTATATCTCCGGCAGCGCCCTCAATCCGAAGCGCATCATCGTCAAGCTCAAGCGCTACATGCTGGACGGCGACACGCGGCCGATCCATGGCGAGGTGATACAGGCCGACGAGCTCTGGGCCTGCACCACCTGCATGGCCTGTGTCCAGGAATGCCCCGCCTACATCGACATCGTGGACACCATTGTGGATCTCCGTCGCTTTCTCGCCCTGTCCGAGGGTGCGCTGCCCTCGACGGCCCCCCTCGCGCTGCAGAACATCCAGCGCGCGGGCAACCCGTGGGGCCTCGCGCCCGCCGAGCGGCTCAAGTGGGCGGAGGGGCTCGACGTCCCCGTGCTGGAAGAAGGCAAGCGCGTCGAGTATCTTTACTGGGTTGGCTGCTCCGCCTCCTACGACCGGCGCAATCAGAACATCGCCCGCTCGGTGGTGAAAATCCTCAAGAAGGCGGGCGTGTCCTTCGCGGTCATGGCCGAGGAGCGCTGTCACGGCGAGGTCGCTCGCCGCCTGGGCGAAGAGTACCTCTACCAGACGGTGACCACGGAGAACGTGGCGAACATCAAGAAGTACTCGTTCGAGAAGGTCATCACCCACTGCCCGCACTGCTTCAATACCATCAAGAACGAGTATCCGCAGTTCGACGGTAACTTCGAGGTGCTGCACCACTCGGTGGTCATCGCCGACCTGGTCAAGAGCGGCCGCATCAAACCGACCAAGGCCACCGACCAGACGGTGGCCTTCCACGATTCGTGCTACCTCGGCCGCTACAACGGCATCCTCGAGGCCCCGCGCGAGACGGCCCGCTCCGTGCCCGGACTGCGGCTCATCGAGATGCCCCGCAATCGCGAGCGGGGTCTGTGCTGCGGGGGAGGGGGCGGACAGATGTGGATGGAGACGCCGGCCAAGAAGCGCGTGAACGTCATCCGCGTCGAGGAAGCGCTCGCCGCCAAGCCCGACGTAGTGGGTGTGGCCTGCCCCTTCTGCCTCGCTATGGTCGACCTCGGGCGCAAGGTCGCGGGCGCTGAGGAGACGCTCCAGGTCAAGGACATCTCCGAGCTCGTCGCCGAGAGCCTCGAGTAGGGGTGCGGTGGACAAAGCCTAAGGTGGGGTGCCCTGGGCCCACGCTCGTAAGGTAGGCTAGGTTTTGCAATAAGAGGGGACCCAGCTCTTTGCGATCATCTCGGGCGCAATAGTGCTGTAGTCGAATGCTTTCCCGTCCTGGATCATCTGTTCGATGTTGAAGAGGAGTGCCGTCTCCGGGATGTCACGGAAGAAGGCGCGATACATCGACTCCACCATCCGGTGAGCGACCCGCAGCCCGAGGTGGCCGAGGAAGTTGCGGCGCTGACCGACATGGGCGAGCTCGTCGGTCATCACTTCCCGAAGTAGCGTGCGGACACGTTCGCGGGCCTCGGGCTCGTCATGAAGGATGTCGTCGAGTACGCCATCGATATGCTGATACACGGTCAATCCCATCAGCTCACTGACAAAGGCGGGCGGCGCAAGCAGGGCCTCCGGGAACAAGGGGAAGATGCGATACACGCGGCTCATCCATTTGCCAAGCGGGACATATTCCACGTGGTCGAGATGAAAGATCCGGAACATCTCCTGAAAAAGGCGCATGTGACTGAATTCCTCGCAGAGATGATAAAGGCCGATCTTTGCGATCGTCGATCGGGACTCGGCGATAGGCTCCGTCCTCTCCCAGGCCGCTGAGATCCCGACGTACTCGTGGCGCGCAAACTTGTAGAGGAATGTCAGGAGGAGGGTCTTGCGATCGAGGGTGTGGGGGTTGTCGCGCATGGTGACGTGGTTGCGATAAAAGCTGGCGGGATCGGCCAATGGTCTGAGCGACCGAACAGGATGAGCCTGGAAGCCGGTGAGGGTGTCTCTCTTCTTGACAAGATCTTTCTCATCTTGAAGTAGGTCGCCGTCGTGTTGCAGAGAGTAGGCCCAGTACGCCTCGAAGTTTGCCATCCTCTCTTGTCGGGTCGCCGGGGCGAAGATGGATCGGTATCGCTTCTCGCCCCCCTCGATCCCCGGGTTCATAGGTTTCGTCTCCAGCGGACTGACACCGCGGGGCGGTCGACACCTGGGTCGGCGGCCCGCCGCGGCTCGACGGATTCACCCGCGGAGCTTCCCCGGGCGATCGGGGATCTTCCGGCAAGACACCGCTTCACTAGGATCCTGATCACCTTCCCCATGAGGGCTAGGCCCAGCACCTGCGGCTCCCGTTTGTTCGAAGGACCATCTGGGAGAAGCCATTCAAGTCATTCAGAGAAGGGAGAATCTCATGTTTCTGGGCCTGGCAGTAGTCGTCTTCTCGAAGGCGGCTCCAGACAATGCGAGAGGCAGGCAAGACCAGTGTGCCTCGGCAGTTTCATCGGCCGCCGATTTCAGGGTAAATTTGCGGTCGTCCCGCAAGCGTATGTGGATCTTCCTGATTGTCGCATTCGAGCTTCGACATAGGAGACGAGGGAGACCGGGATATGGTTTCTGGGGACCCCTCCGGCACGACCGACCGATGAAGAGCGGGCACCTGCGTCTATTTTGGATCGCGGGAGGGATCGTTGCTGCGCTCGCCAGCGTAGCGGCGTCGCCGGTTCCGGCGCCTCTCGAGCCGGCGCGCGCGCTCCTGCACGACTTCCGGGCGGATCCTACCCGTATCGACCGTGCGCGTGATCTGTTGGAAGCGGCAGTCACGCGCGACGAGGCCGGCGATACGCGGATCTTGGTCGCCCTGTCCCGGGCGTGGTTCCTCTACGGTGAGAACCGCGCGGTCACCGACGAGGCCCGGCTGGCCGCCTATGAGCGCGGCCGCGCCGTGGCCGAACGGGCCATCGGCCAGAGGCCGAACGACGCCGAGGGTCATCTCTGGTACGCGATCAATCTCGGCAGCCGGGCGCAGGTCAAGGGTCTGCTCCGCTCCCTGCTGACGCTTCAGACCATCCGGCGCGAAGTGGACACGGTGCTGCGTCTCGATCCCGACAACGTCGACGGGCACGTTATGGCCGGGAGCCTCGACCGGGAGGTACCTGCCCTCCTGGGCGGGGACAAGGCCAAGGCCGAGGAGCATTTCAAAACGGCGAGGAAGCTGGCTCCGCATCTCACCGGCGCCCGGGTGGAGCTGGCCAAGCTCTACATCAAGATGGATCGACTCGCGGAAGCGCGACAGGAACTTCAGGGCGTGCTCGACGAGCCTGCCCCGACCGACCGCTCCCGCTGGGAGCTCACGGAGGTGCCGCAGGCCCGCGATATGCTTCGATCGCTCGGCCACGCGCCCTGAGCCGTTCACGGCTGACTTTCCTCAGGTGCCCGACGCGCCGGTGCCGCCGCAGTTTGACCTGAAGATCAGGGCAACGCCCGAGCCTTCGCAGTAAGGACAGAAGACCATTTCCCTCAAGTCCCTTCTGCTTCGCGCCCGAGTCGCGCCTTCCGGGTCTCGGGCAGGGTGTCCTCCTCCCTGCGGACCCCGTGTCGGAACCCCGCGTTTTCCCAGAGTGAAGAAGTGGCATTCCTGATGCTGAGACTCCGCCCAAGCGTGAATCCTTACGGGGTATCCGCCGAGCCGAGAAGAGATTGGGCGACTCCGAGGACCGCGGAGAGAACCTCGAAATGGGAGGAAGCCGGCCATGGAACTCTTGAGACGGATCGGCGTCGGTACCGTGATGATCGTGGGACTTCTCCTTCCGCATGACGTGGCAATAGCACAGGACCTAACCGGGACCATTCAGACGGGCCGGATGACGGTGGTGGACATCAATAGAGGGACTCGACGCATCGTCTGCATGAACAGCCTCGGACGGGTTTCCGAGCACAGAGTGACCAATGAGGCCAGGGTGGTCACCGAAGACAAGACAGCGACCGATCTGGCTCGGGTCAGTACTGGCGACGTCATCAGGGCGGAGCTTCGAGCCGGACGGATCCAAAAGATCGTCGTGCTTCGCCATGCCTGGCACGAGGCAGCGAGCCCGGAGCAGTAGGGGACAACCGTCATGGCTGGCGTTATGGCTGGCCCAATCGTCGTCGGCATACTCCGGGAGCGTCACCCCGACCACATTGTCCTGAGCAACGGCACTGAGATTTTCCTCCTCGATGACGTGTCCGCCGATCACATTGCTATCGGGAGGAGCTTCACCGCTCACTGCACGGTTCAGGATGGCAAGACGCTGGCGAACGCCATCCAGTTGAACCCCGACTGGCTGCTCGATGCGCTTGCCTCGGTGACCTTCAGCGCCTGAGCGCCACTCGTCCCGGCAATTCTCAGGAGAGCTGTTGTCTATCGTGCTAAATTTGCCCGCATGGGCGACGGGCACCGCACAGGTCGACGTGGATGGCGCCGACGCGCAGTTCCCTCGGCGCCGGAAGCAGCCGGCCACCATCCCGGTTACCCTCCGCGTCATCGGCAGGCCATGACGGACGAGCGTAGCGCAGCGTTCTAGGGAGGCCCTATGGCGAAGAAGGCCAAGATGGCGAAGCGGAAGACGGCCGTGACGGGCAGGTCCCGTGCCAAAAAGCTCACCATCAAGAAGGAGGCGGTTCGCGATCGTGCCTCTGCGGAGGCGCGGGCCACGCGCGGGGCGATCGTCATCAACACCAAGGCTCTGCGAGGCATGGTGATCGAGCGCTCCGCCGCATCTCTCTTCAAACGCGGGCGGTGATGGGCATGGCCCCGCCACGGCCGGGGCGGCGGCCACGGGCCGCGAGAGCCACGGGCGGCGTCATGCTCATCGCCATGCCGTGGCAGATTCTCCAGCTTCCCTCTATCCAACTCGGCACCCTCCAGCCACTATTGGAGGACGCCGGGATCCGAACTGAGGTCCGCTCGTTCAAGCTCGACTTCATGGAGCGTTGCCGCGTGGCGACCCGCGAGCTGCCGGAGGAGCGCCGGATCGGCCTCGCGGACTACGAGACGGTGGCGGCCGATCACTACTGGGTCGGTCTCGGTGAGTGGATCTTCGCCGCGCCGGCCTTCCGCGGAGGGGCCGGGCCAGATGCGGCGTATCTCGACTACGTTCGCGGCCACGGACTGTCCGAGCACGATATCGACAAGGCACGGGCGATGCGGGCCCTCGTCCCGGCATTCTTGGAGGTCTGCGTCGACGACGTCCTGAGCTCGGGCTCCCGCGTCGTCGGCTTTACCTCCACCTTCAGCCAGACTGTGCCGTCGCTGGCCTTGGCCAGGATGCTCAAGCAGGCGGATCCGTCGCTCACCGTCGTGTTCGGTGGCGCCAATTGCGACGGGCCCATGGGCGCCGCGCTCCTGCGCGCGTTTTCCTGGGTTGATGTGGTCGTTCGCGGCGAAGCGGAATCGATCGTGGTCGAGCTGATGCGCGATCTCCTGGCGGGGAGATCGCCGGGCCGTCGACCAGGTCTCTGCTACCGAGAGGCGGGCGAGGTGGTCGCGCTGGACCAGGCGGGCGGTGAGATCCAGATGGACGAGCTCCCGATTCCGAAGTACGACGAATACTTCGAGCGGCTCGCGAAAACCGGCTTCGCGGCCGAGGTTCTCGCCGAGGTACGAGTGCCCTACGAATCGGCGCGGGGCTGCTGGTGGGGTGCCAAGTCGCACTGCACCTTCTGTGGGCTCAACGGGTCGAGCATGGCCTTTCGCAGCAAGAGTCCCGCGCGCGCCCTCCAAGAGGTGGAGACCCTGGGGCAACGCTACGGGCGGCTCGACTTTCAGGCGGTGGACAACATCATCGACGTGCGGTACCTCCGCGACGTCCTGCCGCGCCTCCGGGACCGCGGATACGACTTGAGCCTCTTCTACGAGACCAAGGCCAACCTGCGGAAGGACCAGGTGCGCCTTCTCCGCGAGTCGGGGGTCGACCGCATTCAGCCGGGTATCGAGAGCCTCAGCACCCCGATCCTGAATCTCATGCGGAAAGGCGTGACGGCGTTCCAGAACGTTCGCCTCCTCAAATGGTGCGCCGAATACGGCCTGCGCGTCTTCTGGAACGTCATCTATGGCTTTCCGGGAGAGCCCCAGGAGGAATATGCGCGCATGGCGGCGCTCGTGCCCGCCCTCGAGCACCTGGCCCCGCCCTCGCTCGGTCCGCTCGTGCTCGACCGCTTCAGTCCCTACCACGAGCGGCCCGGCGACTTCGGGCTCGAGATCGCGGGCCCCCTACCGTATTACGAAATGATCTATCCCGCGGACGCGGCGACCCTCGACGATCTGGCCTACTCGTTCCAGTACGCCCATGCCGACGATCGGGACCCCGACACTTACGTGATGCCTCTCCGCCGGGCTATCGACGAATGGCGAACCGCGAGCCGGACGAGCTACCGGGCGCTTCGCTATCGTCGCGGACCCGGCGGCCTTCTCGTGCGGGACGGACGGCCGCACTCGGACCGGGCCAACTACACGTTGGGCGAGCGGGAGGCGGCGATCTATCTCGCCTGCGAAGACGGGGCGACTCCGGGCGAAGCCCACCGCGCCCTGCGCGCCGCCGGGGTGGGCGAACTCGGCGTGGAGGAGATCCGGGAGTTTCTCGACGAGCTCGTGCGCTCTCGCCTGGTCTTCGCTGAAGGCGGTCGCTATCTGGCTCTCGCGTTGCCATGGCGGTTGCCCGAAGCGGCATAGCCCAGCCATGAGCCAGCTCAGCTCCAAGGACCGGAAGAAGTTGCCCAAGAGCGCCTTCGCCTACGTGGATTCGCGCGGTCGCCGCCGACTGCCGATCCACGACGAGTCGCACGTCCGTAACGCCCTCGCGCGCTTCACGAAGGTGGCCTTCGAGGATGAAGCGGCTCGCGAGCGGGCGCGCAAGAAGCTCCTCGGTGCCGCCAAGAAGTACGGGATCGTGCCCATCGGTTTCATGACCGGCCAGTTGGAGGCTCAGATGAGCGCGGCGACGGCCGGCCGTCTGGTGATCGAGCTCGGGCGGGTCGACACCCCGTCTGAGTTTGAGCGGCGCCTGCGCGTGGCCCTTCGCGATCCCACCCTCTCCGTCCTGCGCTGGTCCGATTCGGACGGGACATACCTCGACGGGGCGGGCCGGCCCGCTACGCTACCTCCCGATGGGGAAGGTCGCGCGGTGACGCTCCTCGAGCGCCACGGTCAACCCATGACCGCTCTCGTGCACGACCGCGCTGTACTGGACAATCCGGACCTGGTGAAGACGGTGACGGCGGCGGTGAAGCTGGCCGTCGAGAACGAGCGGCTCCGCGGCCAGGTCGAAGCTCAGGCGAGCGAAGCGCGAACCTTGCCAACCGGGCACGTGACGTTCCTCCTGAGCGACATCGAAGGGTCCACCAACCTCCTGCAACGGCTGGGCGATCGATATGCAACCCTCCTCGCCGATGTTCGCGCCTTGATCCGTCTTTCCGTGGGCCGGGTGGGCGGTCGCGAGGTCGACGCTCGCGCGGACGAATTCTTCGCAGTCTTCGATCGAGCGGCGAAGGCGCTCGAGGCCGCTCTGTCGATCGAGCGGGCGGCGGGAGGACGGGCTTGGCCCGACGGGGTCGAGGTCAAGATCCGTATCGGCGTTCATGCCGGACGCCCCACCCTCACGGATGCCGGGTACGTCGGGCTCGCGGTGCACACGGTCGCCCGCATCTGCTCGGTGGCCCATGGCGGCCAGATTCTGCTCTCGGCCGCGGCCCGGGAGGCGGTGGGCCGTTCCCGGCCGGCCGGCATACGCTTCCGGAGCCTGGGCTTGCATCGGCTCCGTGGTCTGCGTGAGGCCCAGGCGCTCTTTCAGGTGGAAGCGGCTGACTTGCCGGCGCGCTTCCCACCGTTACGAATGCTCGCTGCCTCGCCTGGCCAGACCGGCGAGCCCGCGTAGGAGGCCGATCAGGCTCCCGGGGGGCGCACGGGGCGTCGCCATTCGGCGCCGCCGGGCCACGGACCCAGTGTCCGGTCGGCCTCTTCGGCATCGGCCTGGAGGTCGCACCAAGCGCGACAGTCGGTGCAGAACACGCGCCGGATGTCGAGGGTGTCCGCTTCGAGCAGAATGGTAGTCCTCGCCGACTGGTGAGGCCGTCGGAGCGCCTGGTGCTCGAGCAGGAGCGCGTGCAATCGCCGGAGAAAGGCGTTGTCGTGCGCGATATCCTCGCGCGGGATTCGACCGCTCGCGAGAACCCAGCGGCTGCCGTCGGGCAGGCGCAGGTACGCTTCGCCTCTCTGGAGCCAGCCGATCTCGTCCAGAAGCACCGAGGGAAACACGTTCAGGAGCTCCCCGTTCGGGGCCGTCCGCAGAGCCTCCCAGTCGCGCCAGTACGCCTCCATGGATTCAGCGCGAATGTCGCGGACGGGGAGGGCGGCCATGGATTGGGCCTTGAGGCGATCCGACTGCTCGGCCGCCGTCACCGGCGCCTTCCATACCGCATCCGGGGTCGTCATGATCGCCCCGTGGACACGGAATCGGAGAGGGGAGCGCTCTCCGACGAGAGACTCACGCCTTGTCTGGTTGATCTGATCCGGGGGCTGGTGAACCCGACAGCAGCCGGAGCCGCGCTTCCGCGTCAGTAATCGGCGAAGGTCCGTGAATCATGGCCCGGGCCATGTCGAGCATCGGATAGCCGTTCTTGGCTTCTTCCTGGAAACGCCGGGCGAAGCCACCGCTCTTGATGTCTTCTAGGATCGCCCGGAAGCTGGTGGTGATCGCCTCCCTGTCCATCTCGAGGGTGCGAATCATGCCGCCGAAGACCGCCGTCGGCCCGTGATCCTCGGAAGATCGGAAGAAACCGGCCTCGCGGAAGGAGCGGAAGACGATTTCCATCTCGCCCGACATGTACATCTCGAGCGCCAGGGCCTCGGCGGGGATGCCCGCATCGCGGCCAACCTCGAACGCGGTCATGATGGCCATGCCGAGGACCGCACCCACCGTCTGCTCCACGAAGAGATCCAGCGACGCTTCGACCTTGGCGGTCATCTGGACGGCGCCGGCGCGGAGGACGCCCAGGGCCTCGGCGAGGCCGAGCATGCGCTGTTGCGCCCGACCGCTTCGATCCGCTTCCACGCCCACGCAGCCCCAGAAGCCGTCGCCCGCTACATAGCGGGCGCGCGCCGATACTCCGGCCATGCGCGGCGCCACGAGGAGCACGTCGACAGACTCAGGGGGATGAATGAGGTCGAAGGCGAGGCTATATCCGGAGCCGAAGGCGATGGCGCTGCCCGGCCGGAGGGCAGGAGCGACCTCGCGTTCGAAGACCGCGGGGATCACTTCATCCGGGAGGAGCACGAACACGACGTCATCCGACGAGGCGAGGGCGAGAGGGACGACTTCGAATCCCTCGGAGCGGGCCCGCTCGGCATATTCGTCCTCCTGATTGCCCACCCGGATCTTGATCCCCGAGTCGCGGAGATTCAGGGCGGCGGTGCGTCCGAGGTTTCCGTAGCCGAGCACCGCCACCACTTCGCCCGCGAGCGCTCGGGGAGGCGCATCCTCCGCGCGATACACCTTCACCTTCGTCTCTGGTGAGTTCGTCATATTCGAGTAGATCTCACTCCCTCGAGTGGCTTACGGTCCGTGTGGTCCCGCGACGGGCGACTGGCCGTTCAGCACCCCGCGGACCTTACTCGCCAAGTCCGCGACCGCGAAAGGCTTGACGACGAAGGACTCGCCGGGGGCGAGCCGGATGCCATAGTTCTCTACTGTCTCAGTGCTGTACGCAGACATGAACAGCACCTTGATGCCGGGACGGAAGACCCGGAGCCGGCCCGCCAGCTCGCGCCCATTCATGCCCGGCATCACCACATCGGTGAGGAGCAGGTCGAGCGGCTCCTGCCGTGAGCGGGCGATGCGAAGGGCCTCGCGCGGATCCCCCGTCGCCACGATCGTATACCCTTCCGCTCGCAAGATACTGCTCGTCATGCCCAAGACCTCGGGCTCGTCGTCGACTACCAGTATGGTTTCCATGGGCTTGGATCGTGAGCCGTCGTCATGAACGTGCACCTCCGCTCGGAGCAGGTGTGCGAGGTGACCCACCTTCAGGGCGGGCAACCTCGGGACAGTCGCCGATCCCGGTCTGCATAATAACCCAAATCGAGGACGCGACGGGGTCTGACGCGAGTGGCCCGCAGCTGTGTGCTACCATTCGCCGAGTGGCGCGTCGCGGGCCGGCCACGCGGAGACACTACACTCGTCAATCACGCGGAGGAAAACGCATGATCGGATGCGGCAGACGCGTCGCCCTATTCGTGCTCGCGGGTCTCATCGTGGCGGCCCCGCAGATGGGTACGGCCCAGCCCTACATTTATCCGGATCGCGGCCAGAGCTACCAGCAGCAGGAATCGGACAAGGGTCAGTGCTACGGCTGGGCGGTACAGCAGACCGGCTTCGACCCCGCGAATCCCCAGGTCGCCATGGCTCAGCCCCCTCCTCCACAGTATTACGGTCAACCGCAGGCCCCTCAGGGGGGCATGCTCCGGGGCGCCGCGGGTGGCGCCGCTCTGGGAGCGGTGGGAGGCGCCATCGGCGGTGACGCGGGCAAGGGCGCGGCTATCGGCGCGGGAGTGGGCGCGCTCTTCGGGGGCATGCGCAGGATGCGATACGAGGAGCAACAGCAGCAGCAGATGCAGCAGCAGCAACAACAGCAGCAGATGTACGCGGCGCAGCAGCAGAATGCCATGTCCCAGGGTCGATCGAACTACGAGCGGGCTTTCAGCGCCTGCATGTCCGCCCGCGGCTACACGGTCCGCTGATGAGCGATCGGAGGGTCGCCATGAAGCTCCTCGTATCGGGCTTGGTTGTCCTCGGGTTCGCTGTCGCGGGCCTGTCTCCGCCGTGGAGCGCGGCGGCCGGGAAATACGACGGGGCGGCCCCGCTGGTCTGTGCCGCCATGACGGTGAGCGAGTGCGTGGCGGAGGGCAGATGCCAGCGGCGCAACGCGGAGAAGGTGAACTTCCCGGCGCTCTTCAAGGTCGACGTCAAGGCCATGAAGCTCTGGGAGCTCGGAGCGGACAAGCCCCGAGAAACCTCCATCCGCAGTCTCGACCGGGCAAGCAACAAGATGATACTGAGCGGGGCCGAAGGCGAGCGGGGATGGACGGTGCTGATCAACGAAGCCAACGGGAAGATGTCGGCGACCGCGGCGGGAGACGGAGAGGGATTCGTCATATTCGGGCAGTGCGCGCTGCCATAGCTCTCGCGAGGTGCACGCGGCGGGATACCTCGCGGGTCCGCGACTCACGACGGAAGGGAGATAACCGTATGACCAAATGGTTGGCTGGTGTGTTCCTCGCGGCCCAGATCCTCATGGGCTGCGCCGGCGGCCAAGGGCAGTTCGGGGGCGGCGGCTATGGCGGTTACCAACCGCCGCCGCCTCCGGCTCCGATGCCCGCATACACGCCTCCGCCCTCCGTCTACGCGCCTCCGCCGGCTCCGACTCAGCCCTACATCTATCCACAGCGGGGGCAGTCACCACAGCAGGAGGAATCGGACAAGGGCCAGTGCTACGGCTGGGCCGTGCAGCAGACCGGCTTCGACCCGGCGAATCCGCGGGTGGCCATGCCTCCACCACCGCCCAGGTATTCGACCCCGCAGCAGCAGTCCCTCGGGGGCGGCGCCCTCGAAGGCGGCCTTGGTGGTGCGGCGCTGGGAGCGGTCGGAGGGGCCATCGGTGGCAATGCCGGAGAAGGTGCAGCCATCGGCGCCGCCGTCGGCGGACTGTTTGGGCTGATGCGGCGGGCCCGGTCCAACGAGGAGGTCCAGCAGCAGCAGCAACAACAGCAGCAGCAACAGCAGCAGGCGTACGCGGCCCAGGAGCAGAATGCGATGGCCCAGGGCAGATCCAACTACAATCGCGCCTTCAGCGCCTGCATGTCGGCCCGTGGCTATACGGTCAACTGAAGCCTTGGCGAGATGGCGAATGAGCCGCTCCGATTTGTACCTCGTCGCGCTCATGGTGGCTCTCGGGCGCGGTAGAGCCGCTGACGGAGATTTCCGCGCCCGGGCCGAAGGCATGGATGCAGCATAGAAGTAGAGCACGCCGAGGACCGGCGCCCGCCAGAGTCTCCTCGCTGGTGCTCGGCGCTCTCCGCCGGCTCATCACTTTGCCCGTCACGTTAGCCAGCCGACTTCGTCGACTTCAGCGCCCAGAATCAGTCCTTGGGGACTCAAGCGCTCCGCGATGTCCCGAACGCGGTCGAGGGGTCCGAGAAGATCGTGCGCTCCACCCATTCGGCGCACGATCCTCGAGGTGCGGCGAGTCCTGTACGAGCATCTGGGGATTCGATGCGGGCTCGAGTGCGAGGTGGCCGAGCGGGTCGATGCGGCCGCGGCGGGCATGAGGAAACCGGAGCCACCTGAGCTCGCCGGGACCACGCGGCCGTGATCCGACCCACGAGCAGTACCGGCCTCACTTACCAAGGAGGAGCAGAGATGATGCGACAGACAGCCCGATGGACGAAGGCGGGAGCGGCGGCGGGAGTGTTGCTGTTCACCTCTGGCGCGGCGTGGGGGCAAACGTTCGTCTACCCGCAAAAGGGCCAGACGCCTCAGCGTCAGGCGCAGGATCAGGCGGAGTGCCAGGCGTGGGCGACCCAGCAGACCGGCGTCAATCCGGGCATGCTCATGGCGCAAGCGCCGCCGCCCGCTCAGGCACCTCAGGGCGGACTTGTCCGCGGTGGTGCCCGAGGCGCGGCGGTCGGGGCCGTGGGGGGCGCCATCGGAGGCGATGCGGGCAAGGGCGCGGCCATCGGCGCCGCCACCGGCGCCATGCTCGGCGGGATGCGCCGGCGCGACCAGGTGCGGCAGCAGGAGGCGCAGCAGGCGCAGGCGCAGCAGATCCAGGCATCGCAAATGGATACCTTCAATCGCGCGCAGGCCACGTGCCTCCAGGCGCGCGGCTACTCGGTCAACTAGACATGGGGGGACGGACAATGATCAGGCTTCAGGCGGCGGTACTCTGCGTGGTCGTGGCAGGTCTCGGTGTGACGTGGCCGGCGGCCGCCGCGGGCAAGTACGACGGCTCGGCGCCCATGATCTGCGCCGTCACGTCCATGGTCGAGTGCACGGCCGATGGCAAGTGCGAGCGCAGCGCCCCGCAGGAGGGCAACAATCTGCCGACTTTCCTCCGCGTGGACGTGAAGGGCGGGCTCTTGATCGCCAACGACGGCAGCGGGCGCAAGACGGACATCAAGGCCTCGAGTGTGGTGGGTGAACAGCTCATGCTCCAGGGAGTAGACAATGGCAAGGCATGGAACATGGTGATCGGGTCGGGAACGGGGCGGTGGGGCGGCTCCGTCGTCGAGGACGACGGATCGTTCGCCATCTTCGGTTCCTGCACCCTGCCGTAGGCTCGGGATTGTGCTAGCTTCCAGCGCATGAGCTTGAGCGGGAGCGCTTCCCGCCAGTCCGGACCTGCGTGAGCGACGCGATCGCCGCCCGCCCGAGTTGGACGCCAGGCGTCCAATGGGGCCGGCGTGTGCGTCGCGTGGCGCGCAGTGGGGTGGTGGTCGCCGGGGCCATCGTGGCCTTGTTCGTGGTCGGTGTGGCCATCTTTGCCCACGTGATCGCTCCGCATCCGCCGGACGAGCCGAACTTCGAGCTGATCGAAGCGCCCCCGAGCTACAAGGCGTGGTTCGGCACGGATCGGCTCGGGCGCGACGTCTTGAGCCGGGTCATCTACGGCTCGCGCATCTCGCTGTCCGTCGCCCTCGTTTCTATCGGCGTGTCGATGCTGGCGGGGGGCGCGCTGGGCCTGGGAGCCGGCTTCAGCGGTGGGGCGTGGGACAACATCATCAATCGGGTGATGGACGTCTTCTTCAGCATCCCGGGGCTCCTTCTCGCCGTCGGCGTGGCCGCCATGAGGGGGCCGGGGGTGCAGAGCGCCGTGCTCGCCATCGCCATCGTCTATACGCCGGTGTTCGCGCGGGTCATGCGGGGGCCCGTCCTCGCCGAGCGCGAAAAGGACTACGTGGAGGCCGTCCGCGCCCTGGGGGCCACACGACTGGTCGTGGCCCTCAAGCACGTGTTGCCGAACGTGCTCTCGCCCTTCGTGGTCCAGGGCACCGTGGCCTTCTCGCAGGCCGTCCTCATCGAGGCTTCGCTGAGCTACCTGGGCCTCTCGGCCCAGCCGCCCACACCGTCGTGGGGCAACATGCTGAACGAGGGCCGGACCTATCTCGAGACCGCGCCCTGGATCTCCGTGTTTCCCGGCATCGCCATCATGGTGACGGTGCTCGCCTTCAATCTCCTCGGCGACGGCCTCCGCGATGTCCTCGATCCCAACTCGCAATAGCGCCACTTCACGGGAGGAACGACCATGACGACCGATCCGAAGCATGCCGATATCTCTCGCTTCAGCCGACGCGATGCCCTGAAGCTCGGGGGCGCCGCGCTGGGCACGCTGACCTTCGGCACCCAGGCCTTCGCCCAGACGCCGAAGCCGGGCGGCAGCCTCATCTCCGCCCAGACCACCGAGGCGACGGGACTCGATCCGCAGCTCGTTCCCGCGCTGTCCCGCAGCCGTCGATCGCCCATGATGTACAGTCAGCTCGTGCGCTTCGACGCGGACATGAACGTAGTCCCCGAGCTGGCCGAGTCGTGGCAGATCAGCCCCGACGGGCTCGCATGGACGTTCAAGCTCCGGCCGGGGGTGAAGTTCCACGATGGCCAGGAGCTGACCTCGGCCGACGTGAAGTTCACCTTCGACCGGCTCTTCGAGGTCTCGCCGGGCAAGTCGGACTTCATCGCGGTGGACAAGGTCGAGCCGGTGGGCAAGTACGGCATCAAGTTCGTCACCAAGGAACCCTTCGCCGGCCTCCTCGCGGCCCTCGGCGGATTCTGGGGCTTCATCATCAGCGAGGCCGGCATCAAGAAGTACGGCGATCTCAACAAGGCGGCGCTGGGCACGGGGCCGTTCGTGCTCGAGGACTGGAAGGTGGAGCAGCAGCTCGTGCTGAAGAAGAACCCCAACTACTTCCGCAAGGGCCAGCCCTACGTGGACGCGCTCACCCTGCGGGTGATCCCCGACGAAGCCAATATTGTGGCCGCGCTCCGGACGGGTCAGATTCACCACGCCTTCCTCGAGGACAACAAGAACTTCAACCTCCTCAAGGACGAGAAGACGCTCACCGGATACCGGTCGTCGCGCCTGGGCTACGACTACCTCAATATCAATGCCAGCCGCGGGCCGCTCAAGGACGTGCGGGTCCGCCAGGCCATCTCCTGGGCGGTGGACCGCAGCCAGGTGATGCGCGTGGCCGCCTCCGGCTTCGGCCGCCTCACCGCGCCGGCGACCCAGCCCATGAAGCAGTGGCAGATCCCCGAAGAGCAGTGGATGCGCTATTACAAGGCCGATGTGGAGAAGGCCAAGAAGCTCATGGCCGACGCCGGGCAGGCGAATGGCTTCACCGTGAAGCTCCTCGTCATTCCGACCTTCCCGACCATGGTATCGGGGGCCCCGGTGGTCGCCTCCCAGCTCAAGCGCATCGGTATCAATGCCGAGATCGAGAACGTGGAATACGCGATTTGGATCAAGCGGTGGCTCGCCCACGACTTCGACATGACCATGAACTCGACGCCGGGCTACGCCGATCCCGATACCGCCTTCTTTCGGGCGCTCCACTCCACCAAGGGGCAGAACTGGAATTCCTGGAGCGTGCCCGAGCTGGACGCGGCCCTCGAGCTTGGCCGGCGCACCATGGATCCGAAGAAGCGCAAGGAGATCTACGACCGCGTGCAGATCATCATCCTCGAGAACGTGCCGCACCTCTGGCTCTTCTCGGCGGAGCGGATCGACTTCACCCAGGCGTCCGTCAAGGGTTTCCGGCAGCATCCGACCACGCTCCTCTACAACTTCGAGGACGTCTGGCTCGACAAGGCCTGAGCGGGGAAGGTCGAGGCCGCGCGAGAGACCATGGGCCGCTACCTCGCGGTGCGGCTGTACTCGATGGGGGTGACGCTCGTCGGGCTGACCGTGCTCGTCTTCCTCATGCTGCGCCTGGTCCCGGGTACCGTGGTCGAGCAGATGATCGGCGCCGATGCGGTGGTGAGCAAGGAGATGGTCGAGCAGCTCAAGCGCTTCTTCGGTCTCGACCAGCCGTGGTACACGCAGTACCTGGCGTGGATCGCCCGGCTCGCCCACGGCGACTTTGGCACCTCGTGGCGCACGGGTAAGCCCGTGATGAGCCTCATCTTCGAGCGCCTGCCCGTCACGCTCGAGCTGACCCTCTTGTCCGTCGCCTTCGCGCTGGTCCTCGGCATGGCCGCGGGCGTCCTCTCCGCCATACAACGGGACCGCGTGGTCGACCAGGTGGCGCGGGTGGGAACGCTGTTCGGATTGTCCATCCCCGTCTTCTGGCAGGGGACGATGCTCATCCTCTTCTTCTCTCTCTACCTGCGCTGGATGCCCCCCATCGTGTGGGTGGGCTTTTTCACGGATCCGAAGCGGAACCTCACCATCATGCTCCTGCCCGTGGTGTGCCTCGGCACGGCGAGCGCCGCCAATATCGCGCGGACCACACGGGCCTGCATGCTCGACGTGCTGCGCTCCGAATACGTCCGCACCGCGGCGGCCAAGGGCCTCGCCCGCCGCGTGGTGATCCTGAAGCATGCGTTGAAGAACGCGCTCATCCCGGTGGTGACGGTCGCCGGGCTCCAGGCGGGCATCCTGTTGGGCGGCACCGTGGTCGTGGAAGAAGTCTTCACCCTGCCCGGAGTGGGACGGCTGGTGCTGTGGTCGATCTATCAGCGCGACTATCCCGTGACCCAGAGCACCATTCTCTTCATCGCGGTTCTCTTCATGGCCATCAATCTGGCGGTGGACATCCTGTACCGGTACCTCGATCCTCGCATCCGGTACGCGAGCTGACCGCGGGAGGTCTCCATGCGCGCATCGGTGCTTTTCGAGCAGGGCAAGCCGCTCCAGACCGAGAGCTGGATCTCGAGCCGCCGCGGACGGGAGAAGTCATCGTCCGTATGACGGCGAGCGGTGTCTGCCACAGCTGTCTCCACGCCGCGGACGGGAGCTGGGCGGGCGTGCCCGTGCCCATCGTGCTCGGCGACGAGGGCGCCGGCGTGGTCGAGGCGGTGGGGCCGGACACCCCGGGCCTCCGGGAGGGAGATCACGTCATCCTCTCCTGGGCGCCCACCTGTGGCCGCTGTCACTTCTGCGTGATCGGGCGTCCCAATCTGTGTGAGCGCCGGCAGCCCGGCCGCGGTGTCCTGCCCGACGGGACCACGCGCATGTCCCTGCGCGGCCAGCGCGTATACCACTACGGCCACGTCGCCACCTATGCCTCGCGGACCGTGGTGGCGGAATCCTGTGCCATCGCCATCGACAAGCGGATGCCGCTCGACCGCGCGGCGCTCATCGGCTGCTCGGTGATGACGGGCGTGGGCGCGGTCATCAATACCGCAGCGGTTTCCGCGGGAGCGAGCATGGCCGTCTTCGGGGCGGGAGGAATAGGCCTCAACGTGGTGCAAGGCGGCGACATGGTGGCGGCGCATCCCATCATCGCCGTTGACGTCAAGAGGGCCCGGCTCGATCACGCGCGGGCGCTCGGCGCCACCCATGGCGTCGACGCCTCGACCGAGGATCCCGTGGCCGCCATCAAGGCGATTACGCGGCGGGGCGCGGATTTCTCCTTCGTGGCCGTGGGCGATACACGCGCGGTGGCCCAGGCGTGCGACGCCTTGAGCCCCGGCGGCACCTGCGTCCTCATCGGCGTGCCCGCCACGGGCGCCACCGTGCCCCTCGACGTCCGCCCGCTCGTCACGGGCGAGCGAGCCATCCGCGGCTGCAGCTACGGCGGGGCGCGCACGCGCGAGGACCTGCCCAAGCTCGTCGGGCTCTACCTGGCCGGCCGTCTCCGCATCGACGAACTCATCACGCATCGCTACGGTCTCGACGACGCGAACGAAGCCTTCCGCGCTCTCGCGGCGGGCGAGCTCGGGCGCGGCCTCATCGTGTTCTGAGGAGGGATGGTCGTGACGGAGCTCGTCTTCGCCCTCGAGTTCAGAGGCCGTGGCGGCCCTAGCGGCACCTCGCCCACCACACGCCGGGCGAGAACGACGGCGCCGAGCCAAACCCTTAGCACAGTACTGAGGGCCGGATCCATCGACACCGCGGTCCAGCAGGTCGACGGCGACGCCGCCGTGCTCGACTCCACGGTGGAGCGCTTCCCCGACGGCAGTTTCGTCGAGGAAGGAACGATCGCCTACGGCCGCTTCGGCTCAGTGTCCTTCGAGACGGTGGGTCGGGGCACGGTGGGCCCAAGTCCCATCGACGGGTGGGTCCACGGTGCCGTCATGTGGACCATCACGGGCGGCGAGGGGCGCCTCGCGGGGGCCCGCGGTCTTATCACGTCAAACTTCGTAGCGAGCGCCGAGGGCGAAGTGATCGACAACCAGATCGCCCGGATGTATCTGGGCTAGTCCTCGCGCAACAGGACGGCTGGCATGGGCCGCAAGAAGAAGACCATTTCTACATGGGCGGGCGCTTTGGGGGTCGCCGTGGTGGCGTCGCTTCTGGTGGTGGGTATCCCGAGCCTGCCCGAGGCGGCGACCGAGTCAGAGCTTCAGTCGGCGGTTTTCCGCGCGAAGCCGGCGGTCGTCATGGTCGCCGTGCGGATCGGGGCGACGGCGACGGTGCGCTGCGGCAACGGGGCGACCACCGTCGTGAGTCCCGGAGCCATCGGCGAGCTCGGGAGCGGGTCCATCGTTCATCCCGACGGCTGGATCGTGACGAATGGCCACGTGGTCCAGCCGTATCAGGAAGGTGCCGACGGCGCTTTCGCCGCCGAGCTGCTCGAGAAGGCGGTCACGGTGGCCTGCGCGGCCGAGCTGGACGGCTTGCCAGCTCCGGCGCGTGCCCAGCGCGTCCGGGCGCTCGCCGCCACCGGCGAGAATCGGGAGGGCCTCGCCCTCGATCGGTCGCTCGAGGTGCATCTGTCCAATGGCAAAGCCTACCCGGCCCAGGTGAAGTTCTACAGCCCGCCCGCCTATGTGGTGGTCGGTACGACCACGGATGCGACCGGTAATCAGAAGGCGGTGCACGGCCGCGACGTGGCTATCCTGAAGATCGACGACAAGGAGCTACCCGTGGTGCGGTTGGCCAGGCACAGCACGGACCTGCACCTGGGCCAAGCGCTGTTCGTCATCGGTTTTCCGGGTGTCGTGGTTTCCCATGAGCTCCTCAGCCGTGCCACTCAATACGAGCCGTCGATCACCACCGGCCGCGTCTCGGGCTTCAAGCAGGACATCGGCGGCCAACGGGTCATCCAGACCGATGCCGCCATCATCCAAGGGAACAGCGGCGGTCCGGTCTTCGACGACCGCGGCCAGGTCATCGGGGCGGCGACGTTCACGTCGCTCCAGGGGGACCAGGTCGTCCAGGGCTTCAATTTCCTCATCCCCATCGAGACCATCCAGGACGCCGCGCGCCAGGCCGGCGTGGTGCCGAAGGGCGACAGCATGTTCACGCGGCTGTGGAACCATGGCGTGGACCTCTACGTGCGCGACCTCCACTACCGCGCCTACCGCAACATGAGCGCGGCGAACCGGATCCACCCCGGCTTCCCCGACGTCGAGCGCGTGCGCGAGGACTGCGACATCAAGCACAAGGAGCAGGGGTATCTCCACCGCGAGGAGGTTCAGTGGGGGGTGGGGGGCTTTGCCCTGCTCGGCATGGTGGCGGGGGTATGGTTCGGGGGCCGACGGGCGGTCTTCGCGGCCCGGCAGGGGATTCGTCGCATCGTCCGCGAGGAGATCGAGCGCCCGGCAGGGCGCTGATGGTCGAGAAATATCTAGGCGGAAGCGCCATCGGATCCTTCTTCCTCGAGTGAGAGGACCTCGTCGCCCGCGGTGAGGGTGGCCGACCAGGTGATCTTGATCGCGTCCTTCACGCTCTGATGCGCGGGGCAGCCTTGAGGATGGGCGGTCAATGCCCGCTCGGTGGCCTCGCGCGCCGCCGCGGGCACGGCCAGCTCGTAGTGCACGTGAATGGACTTGATGTGGATGGTCTTGCCGATGCCCGCGATGCGCCCCTCGACGGTGGCGCGGTAGGACTCCCGGTCATACTCGATCTTGCGCCCCGCCAGGGCGCCGCGCAGCGTGCCGTACATTCACCCCGCGACGGCGGCCACGATGTGGTCGAGGGTGGAGGCGACGGGCGGACCCTCGGCGACGCCGTAGTATTCGCGCAGCGCGCCCTGGACGCCATAGACCACCGGGGCGGGGACGTCGCCCAGGTACGCGTGACGGTAGCCGTGCCGGTATTCGAGCTTCGACTTCGAGATGTACTCGAATGGATCAGCCATGAGAGCCCTCCGTGTTGGTGGTCAGCGTTCCCCTCGGGACCTGCTCCGGCAGACTGGGCACGGAGGGGGGCGATGGAATGATTTAGCGCGCCGACTAGCCGGTGGCGGCGGCCTTCTGAAGCTTGGCGGGCATGTGCACGAACAGGTCCGCCGGATTCGGCTTGAGCACGGCGGCTTTGGGCGGCCTCATCTCGTATTTCACTGGGCGCTGGTGGTCGGCGTATTGCCGGTTCTCGTTGACGACCTTGGCGAACTTCCAGAGCATGTTGACGTAGTTGGTCTGCCCCCGCATGAGGGCCCGCACGGCCGGGAATCCGTACTTGGGGATGGCGCCCCAGCCGAGGTGCTTGCGGTTCAGGATCTCCTGCGTCTTCACCAGCTCGGCGTAGAACTTGTCGAGGGGCATGCGCGTGGGCAGGACGGCGTGGGCGACGTCGAAGAGGCGGTAGTCGCGCGAGGTGAGCCGCCGCGCCTCCGTGAACCAGATCTCCGTGCCGGGATACGGAGTGGCCACGGTGAGGTGAACGACCTCCGGCACGGTCATGGCCCACTCGCGCACGACCTCGAAGCGCCGCTCGTCCCAGTCGCAATCGGCGATGATATTGACGGCGACCACCAGCCCGAGCTCCCGCGCGATCTCCAGCGCCTCGAAGTTCTCCCCCGGGGTGACGCGCTTGCGGTGGACCTTGAGGGCTTCCTCGTCGAGCGCTTCGAGGCCGAGGAACATGTAGAAGAGGCCGAGCTTCTTCCAGTACTTGAACAGGTCGCGATTCTTGATCAGCACGTCGCAGCGCGTCTCGAGGTAGTACTGCTTCCTGACCTTCCGCCGCTCCAGCTCCTCGCCGATGGCGAAGCCGTGCTCGGGATGGATGAAGGCGACGTCGTCCACGAGGAAGACACTGGGCTCGCGGATGGAGGCCAGATCGTCCGCCGCCGTCACGGGCGACGACTTCCGGTAGCTTCGGCCGTAGAAGGTCCACGCGCTGCAGAACGAGCAGTCCCACGGGCAGCCCCGTGTCAGCTCGGCGGACGCGCAGGGATCGAGCACGCCGATGAAGTATTTTTTGCGATTCCGCGTGAGATCGCGCGCGGGGAGGAAGGTATCGAGGTCTTCGAGGAGGGTAGGCGAGGGCCCGCGGCCCTGCAGGGTCACCACCCCGGGGAGAGTCGCAAGCTTGGGGTCGCCGATCGCGTCCAGCACGCGCGGGGCGATGACCTCGCCTTCGCCGCGGACCACGCAGTCGATGGCCCCGTTGCCGTGCTCGAGCAGCTCGTCGGCGATGAAGGATCCGCTGTGCCCGCCGATCATGAAGAAGCACTCGGGCAGGATCTGCTTCGTCTCCTTGGCGAGATCGATGATCTCGGGCGCGTTGGCGAGATAGTTCATGGAGAAGCCGACGGCCTGCGGCCGGAAAGACGCCAGCTCGGCGCGATAGTCGGCCGCGGTGAAGATCTGGAGATCGAGGAGGCGGACCTCGTGACCGGCCGCGCGGATCGACGCGGCCACGCGCTCGAGTCCGATGGGTTCGAGACGCAGGTAGAGCTCGGAATACATCAGCGCGCTGGGATGGACGAGGAGAACTCGCATGACGGACAGTATACCGTGGCTAGGAGGGCCCGAAGCCTCCCGTGCCGAGGCCGACTTCGCCCGAGGGAAGATTTTTCCCTTTCTGGAACACCGCGCGGTACGCCTCGAGGCCGCCGTCCCGATGCAGATGCGCCCCCGCCCACAGGTAAATCTGGAAGAGGCGGAACACTCGCTCGCCGTAGCGGGCCACGAGCTTCCGCCTCGCCGCCTCGAGGTTGCGCGCCCACGCCTGAAGGGTGAGGTAGTAGCTGTGCCGGTCGTTGTGGAGCGCGACCGGCTCCATCTCGCTCTGGTTGGCGGCCGCGAAGAGCTCCGGGAGCACCACCGGCGTGTGGTCGCCCGGGAAGACGTAGCGGTAGGTGAAGGCGCTCACGTCGAATTTCTTCCTCCCCGCCGAGAAGTCCATGTACACGCGCCCTCCCAACTCGAGGAGCGCGTCGAATCGCCGGAAGAGCGCGGGATAGTCGGGGAGGTGCTCCATGACGCCACAGAGCACGATGGCGTCGTACCGCTCGCCCGGCGCATACGCGAAGATGCTCTCGTAAACGACCCTCAGGGCGGCAGGCAGGGTGTGGGTGGCGCACCAGTCGGAGAGAAACGCGTACTGCTCGCGCGAGATGGTCAGCATAGTGACGTCCACCCCGCGCGAGGCGGCGTAGCCCGCGAAGGAGCCCCAGCCTCCGCCCACGTCGAGCACGCGCCGCCCTGGGCCGAGCCGGCACATGTCCATCACGTAGTCGAGCTTGTTCTGCGCCGCCTGCTCGAGCGCCTCTGCGTCCGCGGTGTAGACGGCCTGGGAGTAGAGACGGAACTTCCGGTCGAGGAAGGCGAAGTAGAACTCGTTGCCGTAGTCGTAATGCCGAGGCACCCACGCCTTGTCGGCGCCGGCCTCGCCATAGAGCCAGGGCTGGAGGAAGCGCCACAGGGAAGCGAGGGGATGACGGTCGGACAGGAATCGCCTCAAGTCGAGGGCGGCGAGCATGTCGCCGTCGAAGTCAATGTCGCCGTGCATATAGGCTTCGGCGATGCGTGTCTCGTCGAGCGAGGCGAGGGCACGCCACGCCCGTTCGTTGGCGAGGCGCAGGGTGAAAGCGGGCGGAGCTTCCGTGGCCCCGATGCGATGGACCTCACCGCCGGGCACCACGAGGTCGAAGACGGGGGCCCCCGCGCCGGTCACACGCTCGCGAAGGAGCCGCACAGTGTACGGGACACGTTCCGGGGCCGGCATTGCCGCAAAAAGGTAAGACGAGCGTTGCGGAGTGTCAAGGTCATTGACCCTCGGTTGCCGGCGGGGCTACTCTCGTCAAAGCCGCGCGCACTCCCGCGGGCGGCCTCCACGAAAGGCTGCCATGCATTGTCCGCGCTGTCGCTTCGACAATCCGGCGTCCGCGCGATTCTGCACCCAGTGCGGGGCGCGCCTTCAGCGGCAGTGCCCCGGGTGCAGCGCCGAGCTGGGGGAGGGCGTGCGCTTCTGCGGCCAATGCGGGCGGCCGGTGGAGACGGCGCGACCCGTCCAGACGCGCTTCACGTCGCCCGAGGTCTATACGCCGCGGCACCTCGCGGAAAAAATCCTCACCGCGCGCACCGCCCTCGAGGGCGAGCGTAAGCAGGTGACGGTGCTCTTTGCCGATCTCAAGGGCTCCATGGAGCTCCTCGCCGATCGCGATCCCGAGCAGACGCGCAAGCTCCTCGATCCCGTGCTCGAGTACATGATGGACGCCGTCCACCACTACGAAGGCACGGTGAACCAGGTCATGGGCGACGGCATCATGGCCCTCTTCGGCGCGCCCCTCGCCCACGAGGATCACGCCGTGCGCGCCTGCTACGCGGCGCTGCGCATGCAGGAGTCGGTCCGGCACTACGCGGACGAGGTCCGTCGCGCGGAGGGCATTCCCATTCAGATTCGCGTGGGGCTCAACTCGGGCGAGGTGGTGGTGCGATCGATCGGCAGCGACCTCCACATGGACTACACGGCGGTGGGCCAGACCACCCATCTCGCTGCGCGCATGGAGCAGATGGCGGCGCCGGGCACCGTGCTGACCACGGGAGCCACGCTGAGCCTCGTCGAGGGCTGGGTGGAGGCGCGCTCCCTGGGGCCGATGCCGGTCAAGGGGCTGGAGGCGCCCCTCGAGGTGTGCGAGATCGTGGGGGCGGGCGCGGCGCGGTCACGGCTCCAGGCCTCGGCCCGCCACGGTCTCTCGCGCTTCGTGGGACGGACGCCCGAGCTGGATCAGCTCCGCGAGGCGCTCGAGCGCGCCGCGGCCGGCCGGGGCCAAGTGGTGGCGGTGGTAGGAGAGCCCGGCGTGGGCAAGTCGCGACTCTTCCACGAGATCATCAGCGCCATGCCGCAGCCGGGGTGGCGGGTGCTCGAGAGCCGCTCCGTCTCCTACGGCAAGTCGACGCCGTATCTGCCCGTCGCGGATCTCCTCAAGGGCTATTTCCAGATCGAGGGGCGCGACACGGCGAGGCAGATTCGCGACAAGGTCACGGGGAGGCTTCTCGCCCTCGACCCCGCGCGCGAGGCGACGCTGGCCCCCCTCCTCGCCCTCCTCGACGTTCCGGTGGACGAGCCGCGGTGGCAGGGCCTCGATCCGTCGCAGCGACGGCAGCGCACGCTCGACGCGGTCAAGGCGCTCTTGCTGCGCGAGAGCCAGGTGCAGCCCGTGCTCCTCGCCTTCGAGGACCTGCAGTGGATGGACAGCGAGACGCAGGCGCTCCTCGACAGCCTCGTGGAAAGCCTGCCCCTGGCCCGCATCGCGCTGCTCGTCAACTATCGGCCCGAGTACACGCACGGCTGGGCCAGCAAGACCTACTATGCCCGTATCCGGCTCAACACCCTTCAGGCCGACGGCTCCGCCGAGCTGCTCGACGCGCTCCTGGGCGATGATCCCGGCCTCGAGCCACTGAAGCAGCTGCTCGCCGCGCGGACGGGCGGCAATCCGTTCTTTCTCGAGGAGAGCGTGCGCACGCTGGTGGAGACGGGCGCGCTCGTCGGCGAGCGAGGCGACTACGAGGCCCCGGGCGCGCTCGATTCGATCCAGGTGCCGGCGACGGTGCAGGCCATACTGGCCGCCCGCATCGACCGGCTGCCCCTGACCGAGAAGCGGCTCCTGCAATCGGCCTCGGTCATCGGCAAGGACGTGCCGCTCGCCCTGCTCCAGGCGCTCGAGGAGATTCCCGAAGAGGAGCTGCGCAGCGGGCTCGCGCGGCTGCAGGCGGCGGAGTTCGTGTACGAGACGAGCCTCTTTCCCGATCTCGAGTACACCTTCAAGCACGCCCTCACTCACGAGGTCGCCTACGGCGCCCTCCTCTACGAACATCGGAAGACCCTGCACGCCCGGCTCGTCTCGGTCATCGAGCGGATGACGCCGGGGCGGCTGGCCGAGCAGATCGATCGGCTCGCCTATCACGCCCTCCAGGGAGGGCTCTGGGAGAAGGCCGTGCTCCTCTTCCGCAAGGCGGGCGCCAAGGCGGCGGGGCGCAGCGCGTACCGCGAAGCGGTGACGTGCTTCGAGCAGGCCCTGGGCGCCCTCGGCTATCTCCCCGCGGGCCGCGAGCGAAGTGAGCTGGCCGTGGATCTCCGCTTCGATCTCCACAACGCCCTCATCCCTCTGGGCGACGTGGGGCGCATGGCCGACATGCTCAACGAGGCCGAGCGCGAAGCCGAGCTGCTTCAGGACCAGCGCCGGCTCGGCCAGGCGTCGGCGTACATGACCCAGTGCTACTGGTGGACCGGCCAGCCCGAGCGCGCCGTGGAGTCGGGACAGCGCGCCATCACCATCGCGCAGGCGCTCGGGGACCATGCGCTCGAAGGGCTGGCGACCCAGCGGCTCGGCCAGGCCTACGCGAGTCTCGGCGAGTACCGGCGCGCCGTGGAAGCGTTCAGCCGTCACCTCGCCAAGGTCGAGGCCGAGGGGTCGCACGGACGCTCGGGGTCAGCGAAGCTCCGCTCGGCCGCCAACCGGGCGTGGATGGCGTGGTGCCTCGCCTATCTCGGGGATTTCGCCGAGAGCGATGCGCACGCCAAGGAGGCGGTGCGGCTGGCCGAGGCGGGCCAGCACGATTTGACCCTGGCCATGACCTACTCGGGAGCGGGGCGACCCTATTTGATACGGGGCGATTTCCCCGCCGCCATCTCCTGGCTCAACCGGAGTGTCGAGATCTGCCGGCGCTCCAACTTCGCGCCGCTCTTCCTGCTCGTGGCCTGCGACCTGGGGCAGGCCTATATGCTGTCGGGCCGCCTGCCCGAGGCCGTCGCCCTCCTGGAAGAGGCCACCGCCCAGTCGGCCACGCTCCGGCTCATGCCCACCCACGCCTGGAACGTGACCATGCTCGCCGAGTCGTACCTCCGGGCTGGTCGGCTCGACGATGCCACGCGAGAGATCGAGCGGGGACTCGGCATGGCCCGGGCCAACAAGCAGAGGTGGCTCGAGGCGGAGGCATTCCGGATCCAGAGCGAGGTGCGGGCCCAGACCGTCCCCGCCGACCTGGCCGGGGCGCTCGCCGACGGCGAGCGCGCGGTGAGCATAGCCGGCGAAATGGGGCTCCGCCCGCTCCTCGGCCGATGCCACCTCGCCTTGGCCCGGTTGGGACGGCGGGCGGGAGATGCCGGGGCGGAGCAGCACCTCGAGCGAGCGACCACCCTGTTCGGCGAGATGGACATGCGCTTCTGGTCGGAGCAGGCGGAGGCCGAGAAACAGGCCTTCGGGGGGACCTCCAAGGCCTGAGTCAGCGGCCTGCCCCCTGTGGGATAATCGGCTGTGATCTGGCGCGGGTCGCTCTTCCGCAAATACGCCATCCTCTTCGTCGTCCTCGTGAGCGGTGCTCTGTTCACCAGCGGCGCGCTCGAGATCTATTTCTCCTACCAGGAGAACAAGGAAGCGCTGGTGACCCTCCAGCACGAGAAGGCACTCGGCGCCGCCGCGCGCATCGAGCAATTCGTCAAGGAGGTCGAGCGGCAGATCGGCTGGACCACCCAGCCCTCCATCGTGGCGCCGGCGGCCGCCATGGAGCAGCGCCGCGCCGACTATTTCAGGCTGCTCCGCCAGGTGCCGGCCATCACCGAGGTGAGCTATCTCGACGCCGAAGGGCGAGAGCAGCTCCGCGTCTCGCGGCTGGCCATGGACGTGGTGGGCAGTGGGGACTCTTTCGCCCAGGATCCGCGCTTCCGTGTTTCCAAGGCGGGCAAGACCTATTTCAGCCTGGTCTATTTCCGCAAGGAGTCAGAGCCGTACATCAGAATCGCGCTCGCGGGCAGCGGCAAGGAGTCGGGGGTGACCGTGGCCGAGGTCAACCTCAAGTTCATCTGGGACGTGGTGTCGCAGATCAAGATCGGCAAGGCGGGCCACGCCTACGTGGTCGACTCCCACGGCCACCTGATCGCGCACCCCGACATCAGCCTCGTCCTCAAAAAAACGGATCTCTCGTCGCTGGACCAGGTCAAGGCCGCCCTCGCCGTCGCCGCGCAGGGCGCGGGCATGCCGAGCATCGCGCGCGATCTCGATGGGCGCCAGGTGCTCTCGGCCTCCGCGCCCATCTCGCCCCTCGGCTGGGCCGTGCTCATCGAGCAGCCGCTCCTCGAGGCCTTCGAGCCCATACGTTGGTCGATCTACCGCACCGTCGGCCTCGCCCTCTTCGGCGTCCTCCTCTCCGTCCTCGCCAGCCTCCTCCTTGCCCGGCGCATGGTGCGGCCGATCCGCGCCCTCACGGAAGGGGCGGGGCGCATCGGGGCGGGCGATCTCGGCCACCGTCTCGAGGTCCACACGGGCGACGAGATCGAGACGCTCGCCGAACAGTTCAACCGGATGACCGCGCAGCTGCGCGAGTCCTACTCCAACCTCGAGCAGAAGGTCGAGGAGCGGACCCGAGAGCTCTCCGAGGCGCTCGAGCAGCAGACGGCGACGAGCGAGATCCTCCGGGTCATCTCCGGCTCGCCCAACGACCTCGCCCCCGTATTCGACGCGCTCCTCGAAAGCGCGTCGAGACTCTGCGACGCCAGCCTGGGGATCCTCTTCCTCTACGACGGCGGGGTGTTCAATGTGGTCGCGCAGCGGGGGGCCACGCATGACTTCGCGGAGGCGATGCAGAAGCCTCGGCAGCCCGGGCCGCACACCGGGCTCGGGCGCATCCTGAGCGAAAAGGGACCCGTGCAGATCGAGGACCTCAAGGCGGACATCGCGTACCACGAGCGCGACCCGCTGCGCATGCTGACCGTGGACAAGGGCGGCATGCGAACGTGGCTCGGCGTCCCCATGCTGAAGGAGGGCGAGGTGGTCGGCGCCTTCGTCATCTATCGCCGCGAGGTGCGCCGCTTCAGCGACAAGCAGACCGCTCTCCTCATGACCTTCGCCAGCCAGGCCGTCATCGCCATCGAGAACGTGCGTCTGTTCAAGGAGCTGGACGTCCGCAACCGCGACCTCACGGAGACTCTCGAGCAGCAGACGGCCACCGCAGAGATCCTCCGCGTCATCTCGAGCTCGCAGACCGACGTGCAGCCGGTGTTCGAGACGATCGCGGAGAACTCGCTGCGACTCTGCGACGCCACCTTCAGCACCGTCTTCCGTTTCGACGGCCAGCTCGTCCATCTGGAGGCGCTTCGCAATATCTCGCCGGAAGGGGCGGCGGCCATTCGCGCGTCCTTCCCCATGCCCTTGAGCCGCGCCGGCGCCTCCGCCCGGGCCATCATGACCCGGAGCATCGTCCACATCGCCGACGTGCGGGAGGATGTGGACTATGCCCTCCAGGGCTTGGCCCAGGTCGCCGCCTTCCGGAGCATCCTTTCCGTGCCCATGCTGCGGGACGGGCTGCCCATCGGCACCATCACGGTGGCGGCGGAGCGGACGGTGCCGTTTCCCGAGAAGCAGGTCGCCCTCCTCAAGACCTTCGCCGACCAGGCGGTGATCGCCGTGGAAAACGTGAGGCTGTTCACGGAGATCCAGGAGAAGACCCAGCAGCTCGAGATCGCCAACCGGCACAAATCGGAATTCCTCGCCAACATGTCCCACGAGCTGCGCACGCCGCTGAACGCGGTCATCGGATTCTCGGAAGTGCTGCTGGAGCGGATGTTCGGAGAGGTGAACGAGAAGCAGGACGAGTACCTTCAGGATATTCTCTCGTCGGGCAAGCATCTCTTGTCGCTCATCAACGACATCCTCGACCTCTCGAAGATCGAGGCGGGCCGCATGGAGCTGGAGGCGCTGCCCTTCGACCTCCCCGCCGCCTTCGACAACGCCCTCACCCTCATCAGGGAGCGCGCGTCGCGCAACAGCATCGGGCTCGGCGTCAACGTCGACCCGCGCATCGGGGAAGTGGTGGCGGACGAGCGCAAGGTGAAGCAGGTGCTGCTGAACCTTCTGTCCAACGCGGTCAAGTTCACCCCGGAGGGAGGCACCATTACGATGAGCGCGGTCTTGAACGACGGCATGGTCGAGATCTCGGTGGCCGATACCGGCATCGGCATCGCGCCCGAGGATCAGGCCGCGGTGTTCGAGGAGTTTCGCCAGGTCGGCACGGACTACGCGCGCAAGCGCGAGGGGACGGGGCTCGGCCTCGCCCTCGCGCGCAGGCTCGTCGAGCTCCACGGGGGGTCCCTGACCCTCCAGAGCGAGCCCGGCAAGGGGTCGACCTTCACCTTCACCATCCCGGTGCGTACCCATGGCCGGTGAGCTGATCCTCATCGTCGAAGACAACGAGAAGAACCGGCGGCTCGTGCGCGACGTGCTCCAGTTCAAGGGCTATCAGACCATCGAGACCGAGACGGGCGAAGAGGGAGTCGAGCTCGCGCGCTCGCGCCATCCGGCCCTCGTCCTCATGGACATACAGCTGCCCGGCATCGACGGCATCACCGCCCTCAAACGGCTCAGGGAAGACCCGGCCACCCGCGCCATTCGGGTCATGGCGGTGACCGCCTCGGCGATGACCCAGGACAGGCAGAACATTCTCAACGCGGGCTTCGACGGTTACCAGAGCAAGCCCATCAACGTGAAGGCCTTCCTCGAGGCCGTTCAGGAAATGCTCGCCCGGTCATGAACGATCCCGCTCGAATCCTGGTGGTGGACGATACGGCGCACAACGTGAAGCTTCTCGCCGACGTCCTCGGCGCGCGCGGCTATGCCGTGAGCACGGCCTCCTCGGGCAAGGAGGCGCTCGACAAGGTCGCCACGGATGGGCCGGATCTCGTGCTTCTCGACGTGGTCATGCCGGAGATGTCCGGCTACGAGGTGTGCAAGGCCCTCCGCGCCGACCCCGCGACCATGCGGCTCCCCGTGGTCATGGTCACCGCCCTCGATCCGTCGCAGGAGCGGGTCAAGGGAATCGAGGCGGGCGCCGACGACTTCCTGACCAAGCCCATCAACCAACCGGAGCTGCTCGCCCGCGTCCGCTCTCTGCTGCGGGTCAAGCAGCTCTGGGACGAGCTGGCCGAGCTCAACCGGACCCTCGAGGAGCGCGTGCAGTCTCAGGTCGCCCAGCTCGAGCGGTTGGGTCGGCTCAAGCGCTTCTTCTCCCCCCAGCTCGCGGAGGCGATCGTCACGGGCGGGGCCGAGGATCCCCTCAAGAGCCACCGCCGCGACATCACCGTGGTCTTCCTCGACCTGCGCGGCTTCACCGCCTTCGCGGAGACGTCGGAGCCCGAGGAGGTCATGGGGGTGCTGCGTGAGTACCACGCCGAGATGGGCAAGCTTATCCTGGAGTGGGAGGGGACGCTCGAGCGCTTCACGGGGGACGGCATGATGATCTTCTTCAACGATCCGGTTCCCGTGCCCAATCCGGCGGAGCGGGCGGTGCGCATGGCCGCGGCCATGCGCCAACGCGTCGCCGAGCTGGCGGTGGGCTGGAAGAAGACCGGCTTCGAGCTCGATTTCGGCATCGGCATCGCCCATGGCTACGCGACGCTCGGGGCCATCGGATTCGAGGGGCGACTCGACTATGGCGCCATCGGCACCGTGACGAATCTGGCCGCCCGTCTCTGCGCGGAGGCCCAGCCGGGCCAGGTCCTGCTAGCCCAGCGCGTGATGATCGCGGTGGAATCCCTCATGGAAGCCGAGCCCGTCGGCGACGTATCGCTCAAAGGGCTGAGTCGCCCCGTCAAGGTCTTCAACCTGATTCGCCTCACCGCCCCCCGCTAAGCCGCCGCACCATTCCGTCTCCCCGACCCGCCTGCCCATTGAGGGGGCACGGAGTTACGACCTGCCCAACGCATGGGCAGTGTTCCTCTCGCGAGACACCGACACGAACCAAAAGCTCCCGCGCCGCCATGAGTTTGCCTCACGCGCCCGTGGCACGGCGGTTGCGCAGCCCTTGCCTCGTTCGATCCATATCCGAGGAGGAGGACAGCATGGAGCGGAGGGCGCGGTTGGGCATGGGCGTGGGCTACGCGAGCTACGCCATCGAGCGGCTCCTCGAGATGACAGGCCAGCCGCTGCGCATCGTCTCCGGCGTGCTCCACGACGAGTGCGCGGCTTTCCGGGTGTCCCAGCGCGCCTGATGGCGCGCTTGCGCGGGAGCGGGCCCAGCCGCTAGACTCGGCCGTCATGGCCGATTCGCCGGGCGATCTCCTCCCCGGGCCGCGCGTCCTCCTCGGCCCCGGGCCCACCATGGCCGACCCGCGCGTGCTGCGCGCCATGGCCACGCCACTCCTGGGTCAGTTCGACCCGGAGTTCACCGCGGTGATGAACGAGGTGATGGAGCTCTCCCGCGTGGTCTTCCAGACGCGGAATGAGCGCGCCTTTCCCGTGCCCGGCACGGGACGCGCCGGGCTCGAGGCGGCCATGGTCTCGCTGCTCGAGCCGGGCGACCGGGTGGTGGTCGGGGAGTGCGGTCGCTTCGGCCTGCTCATGATCGAGATTGCCGAGCGATGCGGCGCCGACGTCGTGCCCGTGTACGCGGAGTGGGGGCGGATCATCGAGCCCGACGCCATCGCGCGCGCCCTCGCGGGCGGCCGGACGCGGATGGTGGCGATGATCCACGGCGAGACGTCGACAGGTGTGCTCCAGCCCCTGGCCGAGATCGGACGGCTCGCGCGCTCCCACGAGGCGCTGCTCATGGCGGACGCCGTGGTCACGCTGGGCGGCTCCGAGGTGGCAACGGACCTGTGGGGCGTGGACGTGATGGTGGCGGGAACCCAGAAGTGTCTCTCCTGTCCGTCGGGACTGGCGCCCATCACGTACAGCGCCCGCGCGGAAGCGGTGCTGGAGAAGCGGGCGAGCCGCATCCGGAGCAACTACCTCGATCTCCTCCAGCTCCAGCGCTACTGGAGCCCGGCGCGCTACAACCATCACACGGCGCCGACCTCCATGGTGTTCGGCCTGCGCGAAGCGCTCCGCGCCGTCGTCGTCGAGGGTCTGGACGCGCGCTTCGAGCGTCACCGGCTCCATGGCGCCGCACTTCGCGCGGGACTCGCCGCCATGGGGCTATCGCTCTTCGGCTCGGAGTCGGGCGAGCGGCGCCTGCCTTTCATCACGCCGGTCATCGTGCCCCCGGGCGTGGACGAGCTCGCCGTGCGCCGGCGCCTCGTCGAGGAGTTCGGCATCGAGATCGGCGCGGCCTTCGGCCAGCTCCAGGGCAAGATCTGGCGCATCGGCACCATGGGCTACTCCGCGCGTAGGCAGAACGTGCTGCTCTGCCTCACCGCGCTCGAAAGCGTGCTGAGAGCCGAGGGCTTCGACTCGTCGCCCAGCGCGGGGGTGGAGGCGGGGCGCGCTTTCTACGCGAAGGCCGGCGTCACCGACGGCCCGATGGGCGACAACCTCGGCGCCCGCGGCATCGGCTCGACCCAATTAAATCCCCTCTCCTCCGCCTCGGGGGAGAGGGCAGGGTGAGGGGGCCGCTCGCGGCCTGCCCACACCCCCCACCCACACCCCCCACCCTCACCCCGGCCCTCTCCCTGGGAGGGAGAGGGAGTAGAGGAGGAGAGTCATTTCCAGATTCGTGACGGTCGGAGCAGCACAGCTCGGCCCCATACAGCGCGCGGATGCACGGTCCGAGGTGATCAAGCGGCTGCTCGATCTCCTGCACCAGGCCAAGACGCACGGCTGCGATCTCGTGGTCTTTCCCGAGCTGGCCCTGACCACGTTCTTCCCGCGCTGGTGGATGGAAGACCAGCGAGAGATCGACGCCTTCTTCGAGCGCGAGATGCCGGGACCAGAGACGCGTCCGCTCTTCGACGAGGCGCGGCGTCTCGGCGTCGGCCTCTGTCTCGGCTATGCCGAGCTGACCGTCGACGGAGGCGGGACCACGCGACGTTTCAACACCTCCATCCTCGTGGATCAGGGCGGGCGCATCGTCGGCAAGTACCGCAAGATCCACTTGCCGGGCCACGCGGAGCACGAGCCGTGGCGGGCCTTTCAGCATCTCGAGAAGCGCTACTTCGAGGTGGGCGATCTCGGCGGGGGCGTCTGGCCGGCCTTCGGGGGACTCATGGGCCTGTGCATCTGCAATGACCGGCGCTGGCCGGAGACGTACCGCGTGATGGGCCTCCAGGGTGTCGAGATGGTCCTCCTGGGCTACAACACCCCCGTGCACAATCCCCCGGCACCCGAGCACGACCTGCTCGCCAATTTCCACAATCGGCTCTCCATGCAGGCGGGTGCCTACCAGAACGGCACGTGGGTCGTCGGCGTCGCCAAATGCGGCAGGGAAGAAGGGTGCGACATGATCGGCCAGAGCCAGATCATCGCGCCGTCTGGCGAGACGGTGGCCATGTGCACGACCCTCGGCGACGAGCTGTGCGTGGCCCGCTGTGACCTCGATCTGACGCGGTCTTACAAGGACACCGTCTTCAATTTCGCGAAGCACCGCCGCCCCGAGCACTACCGGATGATCGTGGACCGCACGGGGGCTATCCCGCCCGCCTAGACCTCGGTGTTACACTGGGGTGCCATGAGCGACATTCAATCCTCCTCTGCCACGCAGACGGGCATCAGGGCCGGGCTCGACGAGTTTCCCTTCCGGGTCGAGTTCAGCCTGGAGCCCCTCATCCGCTACTGGGAAACCGACCTGGCGGTGGACGATTGCCTCCTGGGCTCCGCCGCTCACATCGTGCTCGACCGCGTCGGGCAGGTACCGGAGCTCCGGGGTCAGGCCGCCACCCTGGATATCGTGCGGGCCAATCAGGACCTGATCGATGCCCTGATGATCGCCGTGTTCTCTCCTACCTTCCAGCAAGAGGGTTATGCCGCCGCCTTGCTGCCCTTCCGGCTGCAGACCTTCTTCGCCACGGACGCCTTCGAGCGCACCCTGACGGGTCCCGGCGGATTTCTCAAGGGCCGCATAGACGCCGACGCCTCCCTGCTCGCCAAGGTGCGCCTCATCCACGCCTACGCGCTCATCCTGCAGCGCGTGTACGGCGTCGAGGGCGGCATCGATTTCCCGTGGATCTCCATCGTGGAGGATCCGGAGACGGGTCTCGAGCGTCACTTCAAGCTGCTCCTCGAGACCCGCTTCCTCGACGTGCAGGTGGTCGGCGAGGCTCCCGTGCTCACCGAGGAGACGCGCCGGCGCCTGCGCGCGCTGAGCCTGGATCCGGCCGCTCTCATGGCTATCCTCCCCCCGGAGAAGTTCGTGATCCGCGGCTTCTCGGTCATCCGCGCCATCGAAGTGACCGAGCAGGAGGTGCTCTCCTCGATCGAGCGCGACCTCATCGAGAAGGAATCGATCGTCTCCACCGATCGCTTCCGGACGCTTCAGCAGAAGCTCCGCGCCCTCCTGCGCCGGCCCGAGATCGAGCTGGGCGTCGCGGCCATCGAGGGAGACCGGGTGCTGCTCCTCAACTTCGGCTCACGGTTCCAGCACTCGTGCATCTTCGCGGACTCGACCCATGCCCGGGTCGCGGATTTCGCCGGGTCGCTCTACGAGCGGGCCGCCCTCGAGCGGCAGCCCGTCTTCGTGGAGGACCTCCAAGCGTATCCGAATCGGACGCGAATGGAAGAGGGGATGCTGGCCGCCGGCTACCGCAGCGCGGTGGTGGCGCCCCTCGTCTACCAGGGCGCGATCATCGGCAGTCTGAAGCTCGTCTCGCCGACCCCGAGCTCGCTCAACGTGCAGTTCATGCCGCACCTGCTCCAGATCCTCCCCCTCTTCGCCATGGCGGTGCGGCGCAGCATGGACGAGCTGAGCAACCGCATCCAGGCGGTGATCAAGGAGAAGTGCACGGCCATCCACCCGGTGGTGGAGTGGCGGTTCCGCAAGGCGGTGCTGAACAGCCTCGAGAGGCCGGGGCACTCGAGCGACACCGGGGCGGGAGAGATGGAGCCCATCGTCTTCCGTGAGGTGCACCCGCTCTATGCCTTGGCGGACATCCGCGGCTCGTCTACCCACCGGGCGTGGGCGATCCAGGTCGATCTCCTGAACCAGCTCGGGCTCGCCCGCGGCATTCTGGAGGCCGCGTACCGCGTACGGCCCATGGCCATCCTCGACCAGCTGCGGCACAAGGTCGAGACGCAGGCCTCGGCCATCGAGGTGAGCCTGCGCACGGGGGACGAAGCGGGCCTGATCGCATTCCTGCGCGCCGAGATCGAGTCACTCTTCAGTCATCTCGAGACGTACGGGCCGGAGGTGCGGGAGAGGATCGAAGCGTACCGCTCGGCCATCGATCCGCAGCTGGGATCGGTGGGGACCAAGCGCCGCGGCTTCGAGCAGAGCGTGGGCATGCTCAACGAGGCGATCTCGGGCTATCTCGACGCGGAAGAGCGCGCGGCCCAGGACACCTGCCCGCACTACTTCGAGAGGCAGCGTACGGACGGGGTGGACTACAGCATCTACGCGGGCGCCTCGCTCCTCGAGGATGGTGGCTTCACGCCGCTGCATCTCAAGAACCTCCGGCTCTGGCAGATCATGATCGGCTGCGGCATGGCCATTGCCGCCGAGCGGATCAAGCCCCGGCTGCCCGAGCCGCTCGAAATCACCAGCCTCATCCTCGTCCAGCACGCGCCGCTCGCCATCAGCTTCCGCTTCGACGAGAAGCGCTTTGACGTGGACGGCGCCTACAACGCGCGCTACGAAATTCTAAAGAAGCGCATCGACAAGGCGGTGGTCAAAGGCTCCACGGAGCGGGTGACGCAGCCGGGCAAGATCGCCATCGTCTACTCGCAGGGTAGTGAGGCCGCCGAATACCGTGACTACATCACCTATCTCCAGGCCCAAGGGTATCTGCTCGACGAGATCGAGACCCTCGACCTGGAAGACCTCCAGGGGGTCTCCGGACTCCGGGCCCTCCGCGTGACCGTGAACTTCGCGAACGCGAGGACGGAGCCCGCGGCGGCCCAGATCCAGTCCGCGGCCCGCGCCGACCTCTCCTCCGTTCGCTAGCTCGCATCGCCTGTCGCGTTCTCGCCTCCCCCTCACCCTGCCCTCTCCTCCTCAGAACCATGAGAGTCAGGGGCTTCAGAGCCTACGAGGTAGGAGACGGCGGGGGCAATGACTTCGGCCGGGACGGGCTCGCCGTGGGGATAGGCGGCATCGATCTCGGCGAAGGTCGTCCGGTCGTCATTGCCCACGGGCTCGGCATGCACTTCGGCTAGGGCCTTCTCAAGGTCGATATGCCCGGTTATGTCCCAGATCTTCGAGCCGGGCCGGGGCCGCGCTACCAGCTTGGAGACGCCCAGCCGCGTCAGAGCGGATAGACGCGGGCGGTCACTACCATGGCTATCTGCTTTCTGACGGCGGGTTCACCATAATCGACTTTCCAGGAGCATCAGACACTTTTGCTCGGGGCATCAACGCTGCTGGTCAAATCGTTGGGCAGTACGTTGCCGCCGACGGCAGTCACGGCTTTTTGTTCTCTGGTGGGACCTTCACCACGGTCGATGTCCCTGGCGGTACGGGCGGGTTCGCATACGGTATCAACGCAGCGGAGCAGATCGTCGGGGATACAGCGTTGGAGGTGTGCCTTACGCGTTCGTGCGAAATCGGGACGGTACGATTACAACGATTGCCTTCCCCGGTGCCGCTTCAACCTACGGCTTCGCTATCAACAGCAAGGGCGACATCGCTGGAATGTACCAACTCTCGGCCGGGGGTCCCAGCCACGTCTATGTATTCTCGGCGGGTGGCTTTGACACTGTTGACGTCCCCGGTGCCGCGATCGGCGCGGCGCACGGCATCAGCAGTAAGGGGCACATCGTGGGCTACTTCGAGACCCCTGAAGGCAAACGCCACGGGTTTATCGCGGTACCGGCCCACGCACCTCAGTAGTTTGGGCTATCGGTAGCAGCGACATCTCTGGCTTGGATTAGGTCTGGCTCAGTTGGCTCTCCGGCGGGCAGCCACCACATGGCCTCGAAGCGCAGCACCGCCGACCACGGTACCCTAGCCTTTCTTCGTCTTTCGCCCACCGCGCCGCCTTCTTCGCGCTCGACGTCGCCCTTCGCCGACAAGGTGCCACTGAAGGGCGTGACGTGGCTGGACCCAAAGCTGACTGCGGAGATCAGCTACGCGGAGATCCTGCCGGGCGGCAGTCTACGAGCCGGGGGTCTTCCGAGGGTTTGTCGGGGCCTAGTTCAAGCGCGAGGGCGACAAGCGGGTCAGCATTTGTTGCAGGATTCTCATAGGCCAGCTAGAAATTCGCGAAGGTGGCTCCAACTAATGGCCTTCCCAGTCGGCAAGAAGTATCGCCTCTCTTCAACCGCGCCATCTTTGGATTCGATTCTCTCGACTTGCGCGGGAAGAAGATGCCGCTCGACATTCGCCACAATCATGCCGGTAACTGTCCATTCCCCCTCTACCACGAGTGGAGCGCCGCTTGAGCCTTTGAGGGCAGGAAAGGATAGATCGAGAACATTCGTGGGAGTTGGCTCCGGGAAGTTACTCGGATAGCGACAGATCACATGCCCCTTGCGATGGTAGGGATTGATGTGCGCTAGGTCAGGCGTAACAACCGTACCGCTGAATTCCATCGTGAGGATGTCCAGATTGAGCGGCGCATCTGCATCAGCGATAGGGAGAACTTCGATGCGCTCCGGTTTCTCAGCGATCCACACAGTTGCAATGTCGAAGTGTTCACTGACGGACAGATCCCGCAGAAGATGGTACGTGGGCGGCTGCACCGCCATCGGGAGTGCGACTATGGCCTCGTCGGGGCCGGGAGCTACGGCGAGAACGTGCTTCGCGCTCATGAGGAGACCGTCTTCCTTGACGAAGAAGGCCGTGCCGAGACAATCGAGCACCCTTGCGGTGGGAAGATAAAGGCGAAGTATTGGAACGATGGAATGGAGTGGATTGCCGGGGATAGCCATCGGAGCGAACCTACACGAATGCTGCGCGGATGGTCAATCGGTCGGCGAATCTACGAGGCTGGCGTTCGAGGGTTCGTCGGCACGTAGCTGGTTCGCCACCGCTTCGACGACTGGCACCAACGCCCAGAGCCCATCCGCTTCTGGCCACGGGACGAACTCCTGCCCGTGCCCGCACCAGTTGACGACGACCATCGGCTGCGTAGGCCATCCAGTAAAGGGGAGGTGCTCGAAGCGGTACCGTCGTACCGGCCACTCGCGGGTACAGCCCGCGACGTGGCACGGGCGCGTGGGGACGCGCTTGCCGTGTTCATCGAGCCAGACGGGGCTAGCCATATCACCGAAGTCGTCTGGGCTACTTCGAGATGTCCTGACCGAAGTCGTTGTCGACAGCCACCTTGAAGGCGGTCTTGCAGTCCATGCAGCGGAGTGAAGTCAGCACCACGGGGTCTTTGATACTCGCTGCTGCCGGGAGTGGAAAGCCTTCCGGGTCATCGGCGTTCGGCAGCGGCCAACGCTCGCGGGTGAACCGGATCTGGTGGCTCTTGTGCTCTTCGAGCCACTGGTTCATGAACTCCAGCGTGATCATGCTACTTACTGGTCGTTCTCACTAGGGTAAGAGTCCAAGTACCTCTTCCTCGCTGAGATTGTAGGCGAGGCAGAGCCGTCGCAGAACATCGGGAGTTGGTTCCCGAATCGTACCATCCTTCCAGAAGGAGGGGAGACTACGCGAAACGCCGATCTTCAGGTGCATGCGGCTAACGACTCCGTCGTGATGTTTGTCGGCCAACCATTGAATGAGGGCCTTGAAGTCCCTGACGCTGGGATCGATAGGTTCGTGAGGGTGGGTCTCCATGAGAGCGCGGACGGCGGCGGGTTCAAGGTCGTAGGTGTCACACAGCTTCTTGATGAACGCCCCTCGCGGTTGCTTTGTCTTCCCACTGAGCAAGTACAAGATACCTGCGGAGTTCACCTTGAGGTGTCTCGCCATCTGGTAGGGCGTCTCATTATGACGCGTCCGAATGAGCCAGCGGAGCAGAGACTGCAAGTCCTGTACTTCACTCGGGATCGGGATCACGAGCCCATCACCATAGAAGGCTAAGCTCCCTTCTTGTTTCGCTTCGACCACCGCGCTGTCGCGCTCTTCTTGCCGATGGCCCTGCGCTCCTTGCCAGTGCAGCGGGCGTCGGGCCGCGCCGCCCTTAGTCGTCGAGCCAAACAGGCGGGCTCACTCCGTCTTGAGTAGACCTGCTGCCTCCGCCTTCACGATCAAGAAGTTCACTACTGCCGAGCAGGTCACGATCATGAGGCGAGCCTCTGCCTCAGCAGTAGTCCCGGCCTCAAGCCGAGCATGCCGAATGCCGTCCTCGTCGCTCGCATAGCCGTAGAGCTTCTCCAAGGCACCCTTGAGCGCAGGGTGCAGGTCAACCTTGGCGGACACCGCTTCGAGCGCGTCGTGCAGCCCTCCGCCGCGACTGCCGTTGATCAGTTTCACTGTACCCTCGACGGCACTCACGGCTTCCTTGATGGCATTCGCGTAGTCGGGCGCAGGTCGCCGTCCGAACAGCTTCAGGGCTTGCTCAAGCTGCTGCCGGACCCCATCGAGCTTCGCGGCTCCCGCCATCTCCACAGCAGTCTCGACTTCGCTGATCTCTGCGGCGTTCGTGATCGGCGCGAGTTGACCATTGATGAAGCGATACCCGGAGTGCTCCCGCTCAAGCAGCGCGTTGGCGAGCTTCGCCACGTCGGGTAGCCGATACCCGGAGTGCTCCACCTTCAGCGCGCTGGCGAGCTTCGCCAAATCGGGTGGAGGTAACGGCGGGCTCCATGTCGGGGACATGTGGACGACGACGTACTCCAGAAGATCGTACACCTCTGCCCACGGCATCGTCTGGACCCGGGTCATCAGCCACCAGACCGAAGCACTGGTGTCTACTTGCTGTGTCGGAACCCGCAAGACGTTCGAGGCGATCTGCCTGACCGCGGCGTTGACGTGCGGCGTTGAAGGAGAGTTCGAAGTAAGTTGATCAGCGACGAAGTTCCAGATTGTGTTCCTCAAGTTGTCGTCCATCGTGCCCAACTGGATCTCGACCTTCACGCCTCCCTCACGTTCCGAGAACCTGGGCGTCATCGTGGCGGCATTCTATCATCGGCGTCTGAACTCTTGACCCGCAGGGGCAGCTTGTCGTAGCATCAAATCACATAGCATCAAGAGCAGGCGGTCAGGACGACCGCTTCACCAACCCGTAGCCGTTGCCGGGTGGTCGGGGTCCGACGAGGTTCGGATCACCAGATGCGGCCCGAGAGGGCAAGAGAACGGCGCGGGCTCCGCGCCAGTGCGGGGCTCGTCGTGTTTCAGGCCCACCGCATCGGCCAGATGCTCCCGCCAAAGGGAGGCACCACATGGCCGATCTTCTGGTACACGGTGGCGGCACCGTTCCCCAAGGCTGGCGCATGGTGCCGGGGAGTTATCGGGAGGTGGACAGATGACGCATTGGATTCTCTTCACCTGTGAGCGTTGTGATTACGCGCAGCCTGCACCGTGGAACACGTGCCCAAACTGCTCCGCGCCTGAGACCGAGAGCCGTGAAGACTGGGGCGACTGGCGCAGGCCAGACCCCGAGGACGACACGGCATGACGTGGTCGCTGATCCTCGTGGCGGGCCGATGGCTCTGCGCCGTGTGCTACTGCGAGCCGCCCCGGCATGCCACAGTGCCCCACGTCCACCGGAAGCGGCCGCCACCGGGTAGCCGGGGCGGGGGTAGCACATCACCCCCGCCCCAAAGTCTTGTCAGGCGGCCTGCTGGGCCTCCCGGCGCTCGGCCGGGACCTGCTCGAACTGACCCCGAAACGCGAGGGAGTAGAAAGTCACGGACTTAGCGTCCTCCCCTGTAGGCTCTGCGCTGTCCCCTTCCGGGGGCGAGGGAATTCGGACTCCCGGGGTGAGGGTGCCGTCGCATTCGCGAGTAGCTTTCGAGTACTATGGGGCCCCGACGGCAAACCCTCACCTCTTCCCAGGAGGACGTGCGCGATGGCGAAGCTGAAATTCGGCGCCTGGATCCCGACCTATGCGTGGAGCGGCGGCAAGAGCGACCCGAAGAACGTCAAGCGCATCCGGGAGTCCATCGAGAAGTGCGAGGACCACGGCATCGACGTCTGGGTCATCGACCATCTCCTCTCCGCCCCGGGACTTTACGGAAACGCGTGGCTCGAGCCGCTCAACTCGCTCGCCTTCGCCGCCGCCCTCACCAAGAAGGTCAAGATCGCCACGGGCATCCTCGTGCTGCCCGTGCGCCATCCCGTGGTGCTGGCCAAGGAGATCTCCACGCTCTGCCACCTCTCGGAGAACCGCTACATGTTCGGCGTCGGCCCGGGGTGGTACGCCCGCGAGTACGAGGTGACGGGCTCGCGCATCGAGGAGCGGGGGCGACGCACGGACGAGATCATCGAGGCGGTGACCCTCCTCCTGACCAAGCCGAACGTGTCGTATCAGGGCAAGTACTATCAGTTCAACGACGTGACCATCGAGCCCCGCCCGCCGAAGATACCGGCCATCTGGGTTTCCGGCGGCTCGCGCGTGCCCGATGAGACCGACCATGACGTGCCCGTGATTGCCACC
>WNFS01000305.1_pt1 | contig 78312 bp, 81 predicted proteins | sample 5400141 | NCBI WGS metagenome assembly WNFS01 (sample SAMN13153358, study PRJNA577476) | soil metagenome | isolation source: 60 cm saprolite under Madrone tree | place: USA:California | collected 2016-06-14 | reverse complement strand
AGGCGTGGTCGGTGCTGCTCGATGAGAACGGCAACCTGTGCGAGGGGATCGGCAGCAATATCTTTGTCGTGCGCGACGAGCACGTCTACACCCCGCGCGAGAAATACGTCCTGCCCGGGGTGAGCCGCCGGACGGCCATGGAGCTCGCCGTGCAGCTCGGCCTGACCGCGGAGGAGCGCGACCTCGACGTCTACGACGCGGTCACCGCCGACGAGGTCTTCCTGACCTCGACCAGCCTGTGCATCTGCCCCGTTCGCTCCGTAAACGGCCAGATGATCGGCGACGGCCGCGTGCCCGGTCCCGTGACCAAGCGCATCACCCAGGCGTACGTCGATTACGTGGGCACCGATTTCGTGGCCCAGTATCTGTCCAGGCTCGCCTGATACGTGCGCCCGCTCAGGCGTCAGGTGATCCAGCCCGTGGCTTGCTCGCCATAGACGGCGATCGCCTCTAGTTGCAACGCCCCGGCGAGCGAGATATCCTTCGTGTGCGTGCTCGCGAACATTGTTTTCTCGCGAGCATTGTTTTGATGTCGGCCGCGACCCTCTCCCGCAGCTTCTGGGCGGCCTCGAATCCTAATTCTCGACAAGGAGGGGGGCTTTCAGCCGTGCCGGTTGCGAATATCGCGCGAGGCTCCGCGGTCCGGGGTACGGCACGATGAATGCAACAGGGGGGTCAGGAGGTATTTGTCATGAACTTGGCCCACAGATTGATGCTTGGATACGGCATAGCATCGATGATGTACGGTACGGGTACTGCTTGGGCGCAGGTTTCTTCCGGCCCGACGATGTCGCCGGCCCTGCCGCCACTGTCTATGCCGAATGTAGCGGGGCTCTTCGTGGCCGCCGCGCTGGTCGTCCTCCTCGCGGCCACGATCCTGGTGGGCATAGCGTACGACCTGAGCCGGAAGCGGGAGGCGCTGGCAGTTTCGCTCGAGTCGAGGATTTCGGATTCTCTCCTTGCCGATCCGTCGCTCGCAAGCCTCCCTGTCGCCCCGACGGTGAGTATTCCGCTGTGGCGGGGCTCGCCCGTCGTCATCGCGATGACGGGCTTGGTCCCGCGGTCACAACTTCGGCACGCCGCGTTGGAGCTGGCCCTGCGCGAGGCGACGAAGAGCGCCAGGACCTATCGCCTCGAGGACCGGATCATGATCGATCCTGCGGTGGCGAGACGCGCTGCGTAGCCGAGCACATGTGACTCGAGGCGAACGCGAACCGGTTCGACACCTCGACGTGCGAGTCAACGCGGGGTGGCGAGAATCAGCTCCGCGTGGCCCGTTTCAGCGAGGAACCGACGAATGTCCCCCAGAGGGGTGACCAGCGTCTGGCCGGGCATCGGTACGTCGATGTACCACGGCGGCTCGCTACCCTGGGACGTCACGCGCGCAGTTCGGTAGCCCTCGACGAGTCCGATCAGACCACCGTCGCGCGCGTCGTAGACGCCGCCGCCACTCGATCCATAGCTTACGGACGCATCCACCATAAGGCGCGGACCCGCCTCCTGATCGGCGGCGCCGTCGCCATTTACCTGACTGACGATCCCCCTCGCCAGCATCATGTTGCGACCCCAAGGGAAGGCGACGACCCAGATGGGCTCGCCGAGCCTCGGGGGCGCGGCAGGGCGGGCGGGCGTGCATTCGTCGCTCTCCGCTCGAAGGAGAGCCACGTCGAGGTCGGCGGTCTCTCGGTACGCCACGACGCTGCCGGGCTCCTTTACTCCCGCGCCCCGCTGACGGCCGAAGAGAAGGTAGATCGCCTTCTGGCCTACCGCGCCGGCCACCGTGTGGCCGCTCGTAAGGACGAAACACTCCGAGCTCCGACCTTTCGGGCGGGAGGCGATCACCACGCCCGATCCCGTTCGGAAGCGCCGACCTTCAGGATGCTCGAGGATGATCTGGACGGCGGAAGGCAGCAGACGATCGAGAACGCGCTCACTGCTTGGTTCGCTCGGCGGTGCCATGACGCAACCGGCGCCAAGCACGGCGATCAGCGCGGCGGCGGCCAGCGATCGCGCGAATATCCGAAGGTCTCCCCAGCCCGGCCGTGCGGGTCTCACACCCTCGATGATACAGCGAGCGAGCACGATCCTGCCAGACGTCGCACCTCAGGTCACCACACCTCTGGCATGTTGTTTGCGGCTTGGGGTGTAGCGTCGGGAAAGGAGGAAAGGAAAATGCGGAAGAATCTACACACCTTGATGGCGATTGCGGTCTTGCTCGCAGTGGTCGGGGGCCCCTGGCGGGCAGAGGCCCAACAGTCCATGCCGGGCGGGCAAAGTTCTCCATCTGCAGCAGCAGAGGCTTCGGTCGAGGGTAAGGTCAAGAAGGTGAATCCGGCCGCGAGAAGCCTCGAAGTTTCTGTAGGGATCTTGGGGCTCTGGGATAAGACCCTCGAAGTGACCGAAGGAACCCAGATCCAGGCCGATGGTCAGAAGGCAACGCTGGCGGACATCCCCGAGGGCGCGAAGGTCAAAGCTTCCTACGAGACTCGAGTCGGCAAGAACTTTGCGACCCATATCGATCTGCTGCCGCCCAGCGAGGCCCCAAGTCAGGCGGCGCCAAAGACGCAGTAACGAACGAGCGTGGAGAGCGGGCGCGGGTTGAAGAATCGGCGCCCGACTCTTTTGCCGACAGCGAAGAAGCTCCCTTGTGCATCTCGTGAATGTCCAACGCCCGGGCGATTATACGCCCGGTGGCCGAGGAGCGGTCGAACCAACCTCTGGAAGTTTCGCCGCGGGAGGATCGTCGCGTCAAGGAGCTTGCTGAAGAAGCACCGGGCGGCGGCAGCGGCGGCGAGATCGAAGATCTCCTCGTCCCGATAGCCGTGAGACCTGAGCGCCTCGATGTCGGCGGAGGTGATCTGATCCGCGCTCCGGGCCACCTTCTCGGCGAATAGCATCACCGCGCGCTCGCGGGGCTCGAGAGGAGTGTCGGGAGCGTCGGTAGCGATCGCCGCCACCGTCGCGGCATCGAACACTTTGTCGGCCAGGACACTGCCGTGGGCCAGGGCGCAGTAGGAGGATTTGAGCGCGCGAGCGGCGGCGAGGGTGGCGAACTCGTATTGTCGGACCGTTAGATGGCTTTGCACGGAGCGCAGCAGAGAAGCCCAGCCATCGAGCATTTCCGGTCTGAGACTGAAGGCCTGCGTCCAGTTGGGAACGTAGCCGAATCGGTTCTGAGCCTGCTCGTACATCTCGCGCACCGGTCCGGCCGCGTCGGCCGGCGGTATCGTACGAAGGAATGTCATATAAATCTCCTCTCACTGCGAATTCCCGTCATTCTTCTTCGAACCTTGCGCAGTGTAGCGCCGCAGGAGGTGCAGCTCAATCTGAGAGTCGAGTCGTGAAGGCATGAACGTCTTTCCTCCCCGGTAATCGTCACTCGGCAATTTCGACCGGGTGCCCGTGACGGCACATGTCTTGCTGCCGGGAAAACGGAACCACCTACCGCATTCGGCATCACGCGGGGGCCACGCTCGGACTCTGGAAGCCCAAGGCCGCTTGAGTAATTTATTTGTGTGACAACCCCGTTAGGAATGAGGGCGACTCCTTTGTTATGAGTGGGATGAAAAGTGGCCGGGTCGTCATCATCGGGGCTTCGCTGGCCGGGGGAAGCGCCGCGGCCGCGTTGCGTGAGAGTGATTTCGAGGGCGAGATCACCCTGATCGGCGCGGAGAGGCAGCTGCCGTACAACCGGCCGCCGCTCTCCAAGGGCTACCTGCGCGGCGAGGACCGGTTCGAGGATCAGCTGGTCAATCCGGCCGCGTTCTACACCGAGCGTCACGTCGGGCTCCGGCTCGGGGTTCGTGCCACCGCCATCGATTCCGTAGCCAAGTCCGTCGCGCTGGAGAGCGGCGAGACGGTGCCCTACGATCGGCTCCTCGTGGCCACCGGCGGGCGCAACCGGAGCCTTTCCACACCAGGAGGCGACCTGACTGGCATCTTCCAGCTCCGCACCGTCGAGGATTGCGACCGGATCCGGGCCGCGGCCGGGCCCGGACGCCGGGCGGTGGTGGTGGGACTGGGCTTCATCGGCTCCGAGGTGACGGCGTCTCTCCGCCAGATGGGCGTCGAGGTCACCGCCGTCGAACGCCACCCGGTGCCGCTGGCTCGGGTGCTCGGCCCCGAAATCGGCGCGGTGCTGGCCGCCATCCATCGCGAAAAGGGCGTGGAGCTGGTGCTCGAGGATTCCATCGCCGCCTTCGAGGGTGCGGGCCGCGTGGAGCGGGTGCGCACGAAGAAGGGGCGGGCCCTCCCGTGCAACTTCGTGGTGGCCGGCATCGGCATCGTGCCCAATACGGAGCTACTCGAGGCGGCGGGCGCGAAGGTGGACAACGGGGTGCTCGTCGACGAGCACTGCCGCACCACGCTGCCCGATGTCTACGCGGCGGGCGATGTGGCCAATCACCTGCATCCGCTCTTCGGGCGGCTGCGTGTGGAACACTGGAACAACGGCTCCCAGCAGGGGCGCGCGGCGGCTCGCGCGATGCTGGGTGATACTGCGCCGTACGACTACCTCCACACCTTCTGGTCCGATCAGTACGAGCACACCATCGAGTACGTCGGGTTCGCGGCGGAATGGGATCGGCTGGTGTTCCGGGGCGAGCCGGCCAGCCGGAAGTTCCTCGGCTTCTACCTGAAGGACGGAATCGTGCGTGCCGTGGTCGGGCTCGACCGCGGCGGTGATCCCGAGGACCCCAAGAACGAGAGTGAGCTGCGGGCCGCCGCCGCGCCGATCCGGAACCGCGTCCGGGTGGATCCCGCGCGCCTGGTCGAAGACCGCTCTCCCTGACCACGGCCCCGAGCCGTCAGCGTTCGCTCACCAGGAACGGTCGGCTGCGGGTACTATCGTTCCGCCTGTCATATGGGTCTTCTGTGCTCGTATTCGTCGGCGGCACCGCTTTGATCGAGACGCTCGTCGCAGGGGAGGATAGCCATGAGCCTCAACGCGCTCGCTGACGAGGAGGTGGCAAGAGCAAAGTGGCTTCGACAGAGCCCGCCCGGCGACACGGCGACGGAAACCGGACCACTCACCACGGGCGTCATTCGAACTGGCGAGCTACCTCAGAGCGGCCGGCGCGACCCCACCGCGGCCTCCAACGCCCTCGTGGCTCTTGCGCGATACATCCCGGCGGAAATCGTAACTCTCTACGTCGCGGCCCTATCCGCGATGCCGGCATTCTCAGCGACCTTTGCCCTCGTGACCGAGGTCAGGCTCTACTGGTTTTTCGTCGCGCTGACTCCCGTTCTCCTTCTTCTCGTTCTCGCCGGAAAGCGGCGCACCGAGGGATTCAGCGTGTTCCCACCATGGAAGGAATGGCCCTGGTGGAAACTGATCGCGTCGACAATAGCGTTTCTTGTCTGGGCGCTCGCTATTCCCGGGACACCGTATCTCTCGGGTGCCCAAGGCAAGATCGTGGCCGCCTTCGGCGCGCTTCTCGTGTCGACCTTTCTCACGCTCCTCGAGCCAATCTTCGAGCCCTCACGCTCCCGCAAGCCTCAAGCTGCTCCCAAACCTCCTCTGCGCGGGGAGGATTTCAAGCTCGAATGATCGGACAGCCTCAGTCCTCCGGCGCGGACGGCGCCGCTAGGTGCGGGGCGCGGGAGCCGGCTCGTTGGTGACGGGGAAGTAGCGCCGTGACGCGTCCGACTGGTTCTCGTAGATCGAGCCCTGGCTCCGCGCGGGGGGTAGGGGCATCCGCACCGGGGCCGGCGCCACCCGTGGCTCGATGCTGGGCTCACCCGTCACCAGGCGCGCGTCGAAGTCGGCGAGGTCAGAGACGCCCATGAGCGGCCACGCGTCCGCGGCGCCGTATTCGTAGAGGAGCAGCGTGCGCGGGAGGCTCGAGATGTTCTGGGCCGATCCATGCACGAGCCGCACGTGATGGAAGCTCATGGAGTCCGCGCGGCCCGTCAAGGGCACCGCCCGCGCGATCTCGTCGCGGATGGCGGCGGGATCGATGGCTCCGCAGAAATAGCCATCCGCGTGGTGGTCGAAGATGGGACCGCGATGACTCCCCGGCACCACCATGAGCGGGCCGTTGTCGCTGGTGCAGTGGTCGAGCATCACGCCCTCCGCGAGCAGGTCGTCGTTGGTGTGCGGATAGAACGCCCAGTCCTGGTGCCACTCCACCGGCGAGCCGTAGCGCGGCGACTTGAGATTGATCTTGGAGCTGTGCAGTCGCACCGCCGGCCCGAGCAGATCCTGAAGGACCAAGACGAGCCGCGGATGGCGAAGGAGCTGTTGGAACACCGGGAAGAAGCGGTGCGGCGTCTTCACCCGGCGCACCCGGGGATCGTCCGGCCGATGCCCCGGCTCGAGATCGTACATGTCGGTGTGGGTGGTCACCGCCCGCGCGCCGTCGAGGATGCGCACCATCTCCCGGCGCGCACTATCGAGAGTGGACGCGTCGAGCACGTCGGGAACCACAAGGTAGCCCTGGTCACGATAGGAGGCGATCTCAGAGGCGGAAAGCATGGAAAAAGGTTAGCACGGAACACGGAATGCTTGACGGATGAGGCCCCGTGACCCACCATCGAAGCCGGTCGGTGAAGGGCTGAAGCCCGACCCGTTTCCGGCCATTCGTCGCTCTTGAGCTGGGAAGCGGCCGGAGGCTAGAATCACGAGCGAGGAGGCCGCCATGGCGACCATCACGAGCCCGCTCACCGTCACACCGGTCCATCCAGCGTTCGCGGCCGAGGTCTCGGGGGCCGACCTCACCCGGCCCCTCGACCCCGCTACCTTCGAACGTATCGCGAGCGCGTTCGACGACTACTCGGTGCTGGTCTTCCACGGACAGGCCCTGAGCGACGCTCAGCAGATGGTGTTCAGCGAGCGCTGGGGTCAGCTCGAGACCACCGTGCGCACCTTGGGGGGCGAGGACCGCCTGGGCGCCCACATCGTGGACCTCTCCAACACCGATGCGGACGGCAAGCTGATGGGCTGGGACGACCGGCGGATGCTCTACCAGTCCGGCAATCAGCTCTGGCACAGCGACAGCTCGTTCAAGCCGGTGCCCGCCCATTCCTCCGCGCTCTCCGCGCGCGTGGTGCCGCCCGAGGGCGGAGAGACGGAGTTCGCGAGCATGCGAGTGGCCTACGAGCACCTGCCCGAGGAGCTCCGGCGTGAGGTGGACTGCAAGATCGTCGTGCACAGCTTCGGCTTCTCGCGCAGCCTGATCGATCCGGGGATCGGCACTGAGATCGGCCGCGACTATCCGCCGGTCCGCCACGCCCTCGTGCGCGTCAACCCGCGGAATGGCCGGCGGTCGCTCTACATCGGCTCCCACGCCTGGTACATCGAAGGGCTGGGCCTCGACGAGAGCCGCATGCTCATCCTGAAGCTGCTCGAGCAGACGGTGCGCGCCGACCGCGTCTACCGGCACCGGTGGCAGGTGGGCGATCTCGTGATGTGGGACAACCGCTGCGTGCTGCACCGCGGCCGCCTCTGGGACAGCGCGCGCTACGAGCGCGTCATGCATCGCACCACGGTGGCGGGCGACGCGGCCACCGCGGATCCCTCCTACGTGCACGAGCTCGCAACGCGCTCCTAGGTTGGGAATGGTGGGCAGGCGTCGCTCAACATAGGTAGAGGCGTTCGCGAGGGCGCTCTCGGATTGCCGTACACCACTACGATCAGGGAGGGAGCTTCATGGCTATCCAGACCGCCGACGTCATCATGCCCGGGAACGAGAACGCATTCGAGACCGGTTCGCGCAGCCAGATCTCGTCGATCGCCGACCTCGACGAGTCTTATCGATCGCTCCTCGAGAAAAATGTCACGGCGACCCTGGCCACCATCAAGCGAAACGGCCTGCCTCAGCTGACGCCGATCTGGATCGCTCACGATGGCACCCATATTCTCGTGAACACGAAGAAGGGCCGCCTCAAGGACCGCAACATGCGGGAGCGGGCGGACGTGGCGATCCTGTGTGTCAATCCGGAGAATCCGTACCACTGGATGGCCATCAACGGCAAGGTCGTGGAGACGATCGAGGAGACCGATCCCGTCAAGGGCCGCCAGGCCACGGACAACGTGAACGAGATGGCCCAGCGCTATATCAAGACGACCCCCTATCCGCTGCGCGACCCCAAAGGCGAGGTGCGCGTGCTTTTCAAGGTGCGCCCCACCTACGTCATGACGTTTGGCCCGCCCCCCACCGGTTGAGCTCCGCGGGGCAGCGTAGCGGGGTGGGCACCGAGCGCATTGCCGTCGCGGGTGACCCGCCCATCCGTGGCGTACTGCACCCGGCAGGGTCGAGCGACGCCGACGGCCTGGTGCTCACCCACGGCGCCGGCGGAAACGCCGACGCACCGCTCCTCGTGGCGGTCGCCGAGGCGTTCGCCGCGCGCGGGGTTGCCGTCCTGCGCTGTGATTTGCCCTACCGCCAGGCCCGTCCGCTCGGCGGGCCATCGCCGGCAGGCTCCGCGCGTGACCGCGAAGGGCTACGCGCGGCGCTTCGCGTACTTCGGGAGCGCGTGCGCGGCCGTCTCTTCCTCGGCGGTCACTCCTACGGCGGCCGCCAGGCCTCCATGCTTCTTGCCGCCGAGCCCGCGCTGGCGAGCGCCCTCCTGCTTCAGTCTTATCCGCTGCATCCGCCTGGGCGTCCGCGCGACCTCCGCATCGCCCACCTTCCAGACCTCCGCGTACCCACGCTCTTCGTCAGTGGGACGACCGATCCATTTGGCTCGCCCGACGAGCTGGCGAAGGCGCGGGAGCTGATTCCTGACCGGACGGCGCTGTTGCAGGTGGCCGGCGGGCATGATCTCGGCTGGAGCCGAAAGCGCGGAGATGCCACCCTTCCGGGGCGAATCGCGGAGGCATTTCTCGAGCTCGCCGGCCCCCGCTAGATGCCGCGCGGGCTTGGCCGAAAAAAAGGAACGAGGGTCTCCCGGAGCGAGAGACAAGGAGAACACACTGATGGCAGCAGAGCGGAAGACCGCGATCGTGACCGGCGCGGCGAGCGGCCTCGGACGGGCCATGGCCCTCGGTCTCGTGGGGAGCGGCATGGATGTCGTGGCTGTCGATCAGAATGCGACGACGCTGGCGACACTGGCCCCGGCCGGGGCTGGCAGACCGGGCTCTGTACTGGCCGTGCCCGCCGACCTCGCGCAGCCGCTTTCTCGCGGTGAATGCCACGGCGCCGATCATGATGGCGCGCGCGGTGGTGCCGCACATGCTGCGCGCCCGGCGGGGGCGCGTCATCACCGTGACCACCAGCCTCGGCACCATGGTCCGCGCGGGCTATTTGCTGTACGGTGCGAGCAAGGCCGCCGCCGAGTCCGCGACGGCCGTGCTCGCGGCGGATCTGGAGGGCACCGGCGTCACCGCGAACGTGCTGGTCCCCGGCGGCGTGACGAACACTCCCCTCGTCGGCGACGATGCGGGCGAGCGCAGCAAGATGCTCCAGCCGGAGATCATGGTGCCACCCCTGCTCTGGCTGGTGTCCGACGCCGCGGCCGGCGTCAACGCCCGGCGCTTCATCGCCGCCGACTGGGACGGCTCGTTGCCGGCCGCGCAGGCCGCCGAGAAGGCGGGCGCCCCGATTGCCTGGCTCGGGATCGCCCGCATGCCGATCGAGCCGACCTGAGAGGCCGCCACCTCGCGAGCGACGCCATCGCTGCGCCTCTTCAGTCGTGTCGTTCGATCTTCGCTCCCAGCACCTTCAGCCGCTCGTGGATCCGTTCGTAGCCACGCTCGATCTGGCCGATGTTATTGATCGTGCTCTGCCCTTCGGCGGCGAGCGCGGCGAGGAGCATCGCCATCCCTGCGCGGATGTCAGGACTCTCGACCACGCCGCCGCGTAGTTTCGAGGGCCCGCTCACCACGCAACGGTGCGGGTCGCAGAGGACGATGCGCGCCCCCATCCCGATCAGCTTGTCGACGAAAAAGAGCCGCGACTCGAAGAGCTTCTCGAAGAAGAGGATGGTGCCGGCGCATTGTGTCGCGGTGACGAGGGCGACGCTCATGACGTCGGCGGGGAAGCCCGGCCAAATCGCGTCCTCGAGCTTTGGGACGTGGCCACCCAGGTCCTCGCTGATGCGCCGAGGCTGGCCCTTGTCGACGATCAGGTTCGCGCCGTCGATGCGCGCGACGATACCGAGGCGCTCGAAGCCGAAGAGCGTGGCGCGCAGGTCGGGGGGTCGCACACCCTCGACGGTGATCGCCGAATCGGTGACGGCCGCGAGGCCGACGAAGGAGCCGATCTCGATGTGGTCGGGGCCGATGGTGAACTCGGTCCCCGAAAGCGGCCGCGCGCCTTCGATCGTCATGATGTTGGAACCGATGCCCTCGATGCGGGCGCCCATCTGCACGAGCAGGTTGGCGAGATCCTGGACGTGGGGTTCGCTCGCCGCGTTGCGCAGGACGGTCCGCCCTTTCGCCGCCGCGGCGGCCATGAGGGCATTCTCGGTGCCCGTGACGCTAGCTTCGTCGAGGAAGATGTCGTCGCCTTCCAGCTGCTTCGCCTCGAAATCGAAGGTCGCGCCGACGCTCACGGCGGCGCCCAGGCGCTGCAGGGCGAGGAGATGAGTATCCACCCGGCGCCGCCCGATCACGTCGCCCCCGGGAGGAGGCAGTCGCACCCGCCCGAACCGGGCGAGCATGGGCCCGGCGAGCAGTATCGAGGCGCGGATGTGTGAGCAGAGCACCGGGTCGGGGTCCCCGGCATGAGCACTCCGCGCATCGGCGACTAGCGTATGCTCGCTCTTCCAGGCGCACACCACTCCCTGGGCTTCCAGCAGCTCGATCATCGTTTCGACGTCCCGGATCCGCGGCAGGTTGTGCAGCGTCACCGGCCCGTCGGCGAGGAGCGTGGCCGCGAGGATCGGCAGGGCGGCGTTCTTGTTCCCGGCGGGACGGACGCTGCCCTGGAGTCGGTGCCCGCCGTCGACGACGAAACTTGGCATGGGCGGACGTTACCCGGCGGTGAACCCGCGAGCAAGCCGAACGCCAAGCGTGAAAGTCGCCCCGAATGGCTGGTTCAAATCACGGGCCCGCGGCGACGACACGGATCAGTCACTTGTCGATCCGGCTGATCTTCGAACCCTGCAGCCCGAGCCCGGCCATCAGCCCCTTCTGGTTGAAGAAGATCGCGTACATATCCTTCTGGGCCGTGGTGGTGGTGAGCGCTTTCGCGGCGCCGGTGTCGAGGACCACGATGCTCGGTCCGACGCCGAGCTCGAAGCCCCCGCTGTTGGCGAGATACTGAACCGCGGAGTCGGTCATGAAGAACAGGGCGTAGCCGAACACCTGGACGCCCGCCTGGAGGCCGTAGGAGGCCGCCACGGTATTGTAGTAGCCGACCGTCTTGCCCTTCTCGCGCAGCGCCCCCTCGCCGTACTGCGCCCCGAAGAGAAACCCTGCCTTGACGATGCTCGGGAATATAAGGACGGCCTTGGCCTGGCTGGTAAGCGTGCGCGCGTCGGGATCCTTGGCGTAGAGGATGGCGAGGGCCGAGTCCACATCGCGGTTGATCTCCGCCCTGGATGCCGCGACGACGGGCCGGGCGGTCATGGTCACGGCGATGGCGAGGGCCACCGCGAGCAGGCCGGCTTCAAGTCGCAGGTTGAACATTGTCTGCCCTCCTGGGGTCACACGGTAATGGATGAGAGGGGTCGCGCTCACTTGACGAGCGGAATCTGCCGGGCGAGATCGTAGTTCACGAGCGCGCGCATCTTGTTCTCGATCTGGTACAGGCGCGCGACCTTGAGGGCGGGCAGCACGCGCTGGAATCGCGGCACATAGGCCTTCAGCAAGGCGACGTGATTCGCCTCGAGGGCCAGGTACTCGTTGAGCAGCTGGGTGGCGGTCTGGTCGGTCATCGTGTCGTAGGCCTTGTCGAATCGGTCGACGAGGCTCAGGAGCTTGTCGTAGTGGGTGATCATGTCGCTCTGGTAGGCGTTGTAGACCGGCCAGAAGGCCTTGGCCTCGCTCTCGGTGAGGGCGAGGGCGGTCGCCACCACGAGCTTCTTGTCCGCGCGCGCCTTCTCGCGGAGGATCTCCATCTGGTCCGCGGGCTTGTCTTGCGCGATCGTCGCTCCGTTTACGAGACAGATCAGGGCGGCTCCGATCATCATCACGCCTCGAACTCGATGTCGCATGGGTCGTCCGCTCCCTTTGGGCGCTGCCCGGTCGTTTGCGCGTGGACTGCTTCGCTCGTTGCCCGAGTATGGCGGAACCGACGTCCCCGGCCCAGTGGATTTTGCTCGTATGACAGCCTACACCTCGCGGCCGCCCTCGGTGCCGCGGTGGCACGTCGCTGCTTGGAGCTCCGCTGGATGCATCCCGTCGGAGGGGAGCGCACGCTCGTGCTCACCCCGCAGGGCCGGCGCGGGCTGCGGGCCTGGTTCGGTATCGACTGGAAGCGCGGCTCTTGATGCGCGACTGCGGTCACGCAGCCGGGGGATGTGTTGCGTTCTTGAAAGCGACCTCACGGTGCGGAGCAGCCGCCTTGACTTTGGAGGCTCCCGGGCGGTAAGAGGCGATGGTGGATCTCTCAGCCACCATCAATCTGCTCGGCGAGACCCTGGGTGAGGTGCTTCGCTCCCAGGAGTCGCCCGCTCTCTTCGAGACGGAGGAAACGGTCCGCGCTCTCGCCAAGTCACGCCGGACGGGTGAGGCGGGGGCCGCGAGGGGGCTGGCCGAGATCGTGTCGTCGCTTCCGGTGGAGACGGCGTGGGCTACGGCTTCCGCCTTCGCCGTGTATTTCGATCTGGTCAATCTCGCCGAGGAAGAGCATCGTATCCAGGCTCTGCGCTCCAGGGAGCTCGCCCTTCATCCGGCGCCGATCGGCGAGTCGATCGGAGAGTCCGTGGGGCTACTCAAAGCCCGCGGCTTCGCGAGCGGGCAGATGGCTGCTCTCCTCGGTCGGCTCCGCATCGAGCTCGTGCTCACGGCGCATCCGACGGAGGCCAAGCGCCGTACGGTCCTGTCCAAGCTCCAGCGCCTGAGCGAGGTGTTGCGCCGTTTTCACGATCCCGCGCTGCTCCCGCGCGAGCGCGCGGCCGAGGTCGAGACGCTGAGAGCGGAGATCACCGCCCTCTGGCTCACGGATCGGGCTCGCACGACGCGACCTGCCGTGACGGACGAAGTGCGTACCGGACTCTACTTCGTGGACGCGGTGTTCTGGGACACGGTGCCGGCGGTGGCCGCGGATCTCGAGCGCGCTCTGCACGAGCACTACCCGGAGCTTACGCCCCCCCACGGCTGGCTCACGCTCGCCTCGTGGATAGGCGGGGACCGTGACGGGAATCCCGCGGTCACCACGTTGGTAACGGCGGAGACGCTGCGCCTGCACCGCGGCCTGGCCGTCGAGCGGCATCGGCGCTCCTTGCGAGAGGCCGCCCGGCGCCTGAGCGTGAGCGGCGAGCGCTATCCTCCTCCGCCGTCGCTCGCGCGATGGCTCGAGGCGCGACGGCCCTTGCCCGAGCACGTGGCCTATCTCGAGCAGCGCTATGCGAGCGAGCCGTACCGGCTGGCGCTGTCGCTCCTCGCCGCCGATCTCGAGGCGGCGTCGCAGGAGGACATGACGAGCCGTCTCCTCGACGAGGCGCCGCACCGCGCCCGCGTCACGGCCGACGAGACCCGGCAGGTGCTGGCGCTGGTCGCGGAAGCCATCCCCACTGTCCTTGCCGACGACGCCCTGCGAGCGCTTCGCGTTCAGCTCGAGAGCTTCGGGCTCCACGCCGCGCGCCTCGACATCCGGGAGGATTCCGGCCGGATCGCTGCCGCGCTGGCGGAGATCCTTGCGGGGCTCGGCCTCGACGGAGCTTTCTCCAAGCGGGATGAGACGGAGCGCGGTCGCATCGTGCTCGACCGGCTCGCGGCCGAGCCTCCCCTGCCGTCGGACGTGACGGTGGCGGCCGCCGCTGGCGAGACGAGCCGCGAAACGTGGCGCCTCTTCCGGCTCCTCGGGCGGGCGCAGGGCATATACGGCAGCGAGTCGCTCGGTCCGTTCATCGTCTCGATGACGCGCGGCCCGGCCGATATCCTGTCCGTGCTCCTCTTGGCCCGGTGGGCCGGGTGCGAGCCGGGCCTTCGCATCGTGCCGCTGTTCGAGACCCTCACCGATCTCGATGCCGCGCCCCGCATCCTGGGAGAGCTCTTCTCGCTGCCCGCCTATCGAGCCCACGTGGACGGATGCGGCGGAGAGCAGATGGTGATGATCGGCTATTCGGACAGCAACAAGGACGGCGGCTACCTGGCGGCGAGCTGGGCCTTGTACCGGGCGCAGGAGTCGATTGCGTGCGCGTGCGAGGATCATGGCGTCGAGCTCACGATCTTCCACGGCCGGGGCGGCACCGTGGCGCGGGGCGGCGGACCGGCGGGGCGCGCGATTCGCGCCCAGCCGCCTGCCACCTTGCGAGGCCGGTTCCGCGTGACGGAGCAGGGCGAGACCATCGCCTCACGGTACGCGGATCCCGCGCTCGCTCACCGCCATCTGGATCAGATCGTGAGCGCGGTGCTTCTCGCCTCGGCTGCACCGGTGGCGTCGGACACGCCGGGCGCCTGGCGCGCTGCGATGGACGAGATGGGGACCGCGGCGCGCGAGGTCTATCACGATCTGGTGGAGCGCACGCCGGGCTTCCTCGACTACTGGCGCGCGGCGACTCCCATCGACGAGATCAGCCGGCTGCGGCTCGGCTCGCGTCCCACAGCCCGTCGCGGTGGCGCCCTCACGCGGGACGCGGTCCGGGCCATTCCCTGGGTCTTTTCCTGGATGCAGAGCCGCTTCAACCTGCCCGGCTGGTACGGTCTCGGCGCGCTCGCTATTATCGATGGAGAGCGCCTGCGGCAGATGTATGCCGGCTGGCCGTTCTTCCGGGCCATTCTCGACAATGCGGAGATGTCGCTCCTCAAGGCCGACATGGGCATTGCCGCGCTGTATTCCGATCTGGTCCCGGATCGCGCGCTCGGCGCCGCCGTCTTCGCCCGCATCGAGGAGGAGTACGCGCGCGCACGTGCGGCCATTCTCGAAGCGACGGGCCACCGTGAGCTCATGGACGGCGATCCGGTCATCCAGCGCTCGGTGCACCTGCGAAATCCCTACGTAGATCCGCTCAACTATGTCCAGGTCGAGATGCTCCGCCGCCTCCGCGCGCTGCCGGATCCGGAAGGCCCCGAGGCGGAGCGACACCGTCAGGTCATCGTGGTCACCATCAATGGCATCGCGGCGGGCCTGCGGAACACCGGCTAGCGACGCCGATGCGCGCCTGCGTCGTCACGGTCAAGGCGCGACGGTGATGGTGGGGCTGGTGGCGGCGCGGTTATAGGTGAGGCCGTTGAAGAGGCGGACCTCGTACTGGCCGAGGGTGGCGGGCAGGGCGACGGTCCAGGTCTTGGTGGTGGTGCCGGGCACGGAATCGAGGAAGGTGTACTGGGAGTAGGAGGGGTTGGCGGCGCCCACGGCGGCGAGGGAGAGCCAGCTGCTGGGGGTGCTGGGGGGATTGCTGAGGGTGACCGTGATGGGGGAGCCGGGCGAGGAGGACGACAATGCGAGCGAGCGAGGCTTTCGTCTTCGGAACGATCATCGGCGGCATGGCGGTATGGCTCTGGGGGAGAGAGATCGAAGGCTATGTCGGAGAAAAGTCGCGCGGCGTTCGTTCCCGGGCCGCGGACGCCCTCCGGATTGTGGAGGAGAAGACCGGGCGGGTGCTCGACAGTAGCGAGAGCTCCCTCCGTCGCGCCGAGGGTGTGGTGCAGGAAACGAAGGAGCGCGTGAGCACGGCCCTGCGGGCAGGGGAAGACGCGATCAGGCCGGCCCCGACATCCTAGAGACGCCCGGGCGCAGTCTCTCGGAGCGCCCAAGGAGCGAGCGACGCCATGAGACCAAGGTCCACTTGTCCCTCGTGATCCGTACCAGCTAGCGTAGGGCACGGAGGATTGACAACATGGCAAGTGAAAGCTGGAAGAACCCTTGGAAGCTGACGGCCATCGGGATGGCTCTCGTCATCGCGACCGTGCTCGTGACGGGCCTCGTCGTGGCGAACTGGAGCGGTCGGAGCGACAAGAAGGTGGTCGACGTCAGCCCTGGCCGCGCGGCGCCGAGCGTGGCAAGCTCACCGGCCGCGCCCACCACAGCGGGCGTGCCGCCGCAGTCGGCAATCACCACGTGCAACCAGTCCGCATCGACCCAGGCCGGCCAGCGCGAAAAGACGAAAGATACCGTGATCTCCGGGGCGATCGGCGCGGTCGCGGGTGCCGCTGTCGGCGCGGCGGGCGGCGCGGTCATCGATGGCGGGAGCGGCGCCGGCAAGGGAGCGATCATCGGCGGACTCGTGGGGGCGGGTGGCGGGACGCTCTACGGCTTGAACGAGAACAGGAAGCACGACGAGAGCTACCGCAATGCCTATGCCGCGTGCATGCGCTCGCGCGGCTACACGGGCTAGGAGTCGAGGCCACCCGGGCCGTCAGCGATCCAGGACCATGCGCGCTACGATCCTGGCTGCAGCGACGAGGGGGCGCAACGGCTTCAACCGTCCCCGGCGGCCGGGGGGGGTATAGCGGGGGCTTCCCGTCGGCCGCTCGGGCCCTAAAAGTCGATCAAGCGGTCGATCGCGCGTCGATGATCGGCCTTGAACCCCAAACCGCTGCCCATCTCCGTGGGGAAGATCACCGCTGCATCTCCGCCCGCCCCACCCGCGCCGGTTGGGGAAGCCTGACGGGACCCCCGACAATCTCCACGAGCCCGAGCAGGGCGAGGCAACGGATGACCGCCCACGACGGATCGAACTCGAGCCGTCGCATGCTGAACTTCGGCGCGCGTGGATGCGCGTGGTGATTGTTGTGCAGGCTCTCTCCACCGGTGACGAAGGCGAGGAGACGCGAGTTGTATGCGGTGTTCGCGAAATTCTGGGCCCCTCGCCAGTGGCCGAGCCCGTTGATCAGCGGCGCCAGGACGAAGACGTAGAGAGCCGCGTGCGTGAACGCGACGATGAGCCCGGGCCAGACTCCGAGCGTGAGACACAAGAGCCCGATCCCCACGGCGAGGCCCATCCGCCCCCACGCGAAGATCACCCGGTCCCACCGGTCCTCGGATAGGTCCGGGGCAAAGGTCCGGATCGTGTCGGGATTCTTCGCTTCGCGAACGTAGTAGTAGACGTTGAAGAGCTGAACCTGCCAGAAGCCGAGCATCTTGGGGCTGTGAGGATCGCCGGTCCGGTCCGTGAATTTGTGGTGCTTGCGATGGACGGCCACCCACTCCCGCCGGTTTTGCCCCGTGGTGAGCCACAAGAGGGCCCGAAAGCATACGTCGGTGACCGGATGGAGCCGCAGGGCGCGGTGGGCGAGCGCCCGGTGGAGGTACACGGAGGTCGAGACGGCGGCAATCTGGGTGAGGGCCAAGGCCGCGAGCGGCACCACCCACGAGGAGTGTGTCATCGTTTTCTCCGGTCAGGAGATCGCGTGTCCGTCGATCTCGATGAACACCATCGCGTCCTGTGCCACCGCGTGCGCCATCCACGCCACCGAAGCCGTCGATCCCGTGCGCGCATCGACGCCTTCCAGGCGCCGGCCCGCGCGAGCGGAAGGGATCACGGGGAGGGCGTCGTCACTGCCCCACGTCCTGGCGCGGCCCCATGGCCGCTTCCCTGTTCCGCAGGCGATCCAGAAGCTGCGTGAATGACATGCGCTTCAGAATCGAGTTGAACTGGCTGCGATAGTTCGAGATGAGGCTCACGCCGTCCACCGCGACGTCGTACACGGCCCACCGCCCATCCTGCTCCAGCAGACGGTATTCGATGGCAACCTCACCCTTGCCCGCGGCCATCCGGGACTGTACTTGGGCGTACGAGCCGCTGATGGTCTCCCCCCTGGAACGTGATGGTGGCGAGACGGTAGTTTCCGAGGGTGTTCAGGTAGGCCCGCTCGAGGAGATCGGTGAAGAGCACCACGAAGTCCCGCTGCTCTTCGGGGGAGGCATCCGTCCAGCGCTGCCCAAGCAGGCGACGGGACATCTCGTCGAAGTCGAACAGCTCCACCGCGGCTTGGCGAATCTCCGCCCGCCGCTTTCCGCTTTCCGTCGCGTCGGCGGACTGTGACCGAACGATCGTCAGCACACGGGAGACTGACGAGTTGACGACATTGAGCGGCCCGGACCGGCCGGCGGCCGGCCCCGGCTGCGCATCCGCCACAACTTGTGCGAGCACAGGAGCGGCCCCGAAGGGGATGACGGCCGCAATCGCTACGAGCGCCGAGAACCTGCGCCCCTGCCGAATCAAGATCTTGAGAAGCTCTGACATACGAGAGGTAGAGGAACGAGCTTCAAACATGGCCGCCCTCCCTGGACAGGGATGGACCTCTCCCGGGTGCACGTGAAAGACGCTTGGTCGCTTCATAGAGGCGACTGTAGTCCCGGCGAGGAGGATGGCCTATTGGACCTAAGTCCCATGCCTGTCAGGGTAACGGGCGAGACCAAAGTCCAATAGTCGCCCGGGCTCCCTGCGCCTAGACTCAGCCCGCAGTGAAGCCTCCAATGTGATCAGCGAGGGAGAGCAATGAAAACGAACGGACACGCCAGGATCGGGAACCGAATCAGACGGGAACTCGAGGCAGCCCTTTCGCGGTTTCATCAGGGCGGAGCGGTGATGGTCATGGACCGGCCCGGTACCATCGGGGAGAACTCGCCCTTCGCCGACGAAGTCGACCAGATCCAGGCCAGCGCGAGCCGGGAGATCGGTCTGGCCACGCGCGAACTACTGCGGGAGCGCGCGAACCGCCTGTCCTCTGCTCTGGACCGGTTGAGGATGGGAGGGTACGGAGTGTGCGTGGAGTGCGCCGGGCCGATTGCCCCGGCGCGACTCGCGGTGGCTCCTGAAGTGGAGACCTGCATCCGGTGCCAGGCGGGCATCGAGCTTGTCGGGCGCCAGTCCGCCTCGAGCCGTCTCAGTGTGTTCGCGGGCGGCGACATCGAAGCGGAGTGAGTCCCGCCGGAGACGCGGTGACGAAACGGCTCATCGAGCGACGCTCGAAGGAGAGCGCGCGGTGAACCACGCCGATGACCAGAAGGGGCAACGTGTTGCGGGGAGAGCTGCCTAGACCATCTGCGCCAGGTCGGGGCGTGAGGATCGGAGCGTCGCGACCAGCTCCCTCGTTGCCATGGTGGATCTCATAAAGACAAGGCCATCGTCGCAGAATGTTTACCGGCCTCGGGCTTCCCGAGAGCCAGAAGCGCGACGACCCCGGCCAGCCGGCTCAGAGCCACCGGCTTCGGGACATGGTATTGAAAGCCGGCTCGCAAGCAGGCCAGACGATCCTCCGTTGCGGTGAGACCCGTGAAGGCCGCTGCCGGGACGTCGCCTCCCCGGTCGGGAGGTAGCTTCCGCACTTCGCGAATCAGCCAATAGCCATCCTTGTCGGGCATGGAAATGTTACTCAGGAGAGCGTCCGGCCTTTCTCGTTTGACGACGGCCAAGCCAGCGGGCGCGGAATCGACGCTCGTCACCTGCGCGCCGCATTGGCGAAGAACATCGGCCACGACGTCTCTGACCTGAGGCTCGGTTTCGACGAGGAGCACCCGAATGCCATCCAGACGTTGCGTCCCGGTCCAGGCATCCATTGCGCCACCTCCGGTCGCTCGCACGAGATCACTGCCCGATTTCACAGGCTGGAGTCTAGTCGACACGAACGCGGCCACCTATTGGACCTTGGTCCAATGCGTAGCCGCACCGGGGGCGGGCTGTCTGACATCATCGACCAAGGCGACGAGTCAGCTCGGCGAATTCTGGGTTCTTACCCGTCGCCTGGCCGTCGCCGACCATCGACTCTCGCAGGGCTGGGCATGCTCGGTGGCCCTCCGGTTAGAGTTTTTTCAATGCGTCGATCCGCTCCTGCGTCCCCGGATGGCTCGCGAGGATGCCGCCGCTGCTCGCGCCCTCCGTTTGCACGAGCCACGTCAGGGTATCGATCATGACGTTCTTCGAAAAGCCAGCGCGCGTGAGGATTTCCATCCCGTGGCGATCGGCGGCGTACTCCTCGGTGCGGCTATAGCTGCTGGTGACGAGCGCTCCCGCGATCGGTGTGATGCGACCGCTGCCGGGAAAGATCTGGTCGAGAATGATCACCCCGACCCCCAGGCCGGCGCCCAGGGCTTGGGCCTTCGCCACGTGCCCGAGATCGTCGTGGGCGAGCTCATGGGCCAGCACACCCCGAAGCTGGTTATCGCTGGCCTTCTGAAGGAGACCGCTCGTCACATAGAACTCTCCGCCGCCCGCGCTGGCCGCATTGACGTGCGAATCGTCCATGATCCCGACCTTGACCTGACTCAGGGGCCGGGGATGGTCCATCGCGGCCACGAGCGGGGTCATGATGCGGCGGATCCGCTCCGCCTGCTGGGCATCGAGCGCATGACGCGCGGGCTGGGTTCCGCCCGTCTGGGTCGGCCCAGGTGCGCCTGACGGCGTGCCGCTTACGCTTGCGCAGCCGGCGATGAGAAAAAAAGTGAGGACGACGACGCTGCCGTACGCGAGCATGGCGGGCGCAACATTCATGACAAAGACGTACGGCCTCGATCCGGTCATGGCAGGGCCTCCTGAGCTCTGTGAATTGCCAGCATGCTAACGGCCTCGGGAGGTCCATGAATATTGGACCAATGTCCAATGGGCGGACAGGGCGGGCGAGGCTAGAGTGAAAAGGCAAAGGAGGCACATCATGAGCAATGTGTTCTACATCATCGGTGTCGTCGTCGTCGTGCTCGCCGTTCTCGGATATGTCGGGCTCCGGTAGACCCATGGCGATCGGGAGGAGCGTGGGCAGGAACAAGAAGAGCGACCGGCCCGCTGCAGCGGCCACGGTCACGTCGGGATCGCGCGGCCGGCCGAGCCCGTCGCGGACCCGGGTAGTGCGGGTGCCCGCTCGAACTGGAAATGATTCGGCGAACGTGTGGAAGGCCAGACCGGACCGACCGGTCGCGGTTCCGCTTCTCCACCTGCGGCTTGCCGACGAGCTGGGCCGGCTCAGGCAGGAGTCGACCTGGCGCACGAGCGGGCGGAACGCGATCACGTTGACCAAGGAGCCCACCCTGCGTCTGGTATTGCTGCTGCTCGGCAAAGGCACCACGATGCCCGAGCATCCGACAGCGGGGCCGCTGACTCTGCAGGTCCTGTCTGGCTTGGTGGCGTTCCGGGCAGGGGATCGCGCGAAAGCGGTGGGGCCGGGTGAGCTCATCGTGCTCGAATCCGCCATCGGGCACGAGATCGAAGTACTCGAGGAGAGTGCCGTCCTGCTCACCCTTGCCCGCGCCTAGTGGGGCGCCACATCCGGGCCCGCCGCGCGAAGAATTCGGGTGAACTGGCATTATTCATGGCGGTACCTCATGGACAGAGTGCTGAGCGAAGCGGCGGATCGCCCGCGATCCAGGGCGCGGTGCTCACCCCGGTCGTCTGTACAGCCGGTCTTCGATGCCGAGTCAGGAGCCGCTCCTCATCGACGGCGCCAGGTGCCGAGGAGCAAGGCGACGCCCCCCGCGAGCGCGATGCCCCCGAGAATCGGCGGCAACGGAATCGTTTTCTGTTTGTCCGCGGTGGCCTTGATGGGCCCGAGGTCCACCACCGTCTCGCGGCTCGTGTACGTGATGCCCTGGTAGGCGAGGGAAACCAGACCCACCGCGATGAGCACGATGCCGATGATGATGAGCAGGAGTTTCATGGAGTGCCTCCTCTTGACTGCTCTCTCACTCTAGGCGTCGCTCGGCTCGCTTCCCTATTGGACCTTGGTCGAACCCAGGGCCGCCCCCCCGACCGCGTCCCGGATCGCCCCGAGCAGGAGATGGTCGTCGAATGGCTTGCAGAGGTAGGCGGCCGCCCCGGATGTGTGGACGCGCTCGCGCGTTGAGAGATCGTCATTGGCGGTGATGAAGATGATCGGGATGTCGACCCGGTCGGCCGTCAACCGCGCCTGAAGCTCGAATCCGCTCATGCCGCCGTTCAAGTGGATGTCGAGGACGAGGCAGGCGGTGCGGACGAGAAAGGTCGAGCTCAGAAAATCTTCCGCCGCCGCGAAGGTCTCAGCGGTGAAGCCGGCAGACTGCACAAGCCGACGAAGCGCTCGGCGAATCGAGCGGTCGTCGTCAACGATGGAGACTAGCCGGGTGGCATTGGGCACGGAGTCATCGCACTCGCTTACAGGCTACGGGGCGGCCCGTATGACTCGGTAGTGGACCTTGGTCCAATGGGCTCGGCGACGTCGCCGGCCCGGAGGGATCAGGACTTCGCGATGATGCCTGCGCGGTCAGCCAGCCGGACCAGCTCGGCCAGGGAGCCCGCCCGCATCTTCTCCATGACGCGAGCCCGGTGGACCTTGACCGTCTTCTCGACGATGCCCAGCTCGGCGGCGATCTGCTTGTTGAGCATCCCGGTCACGACCAGCGCGAAGACCTGTGCCTCGCGCGCGGTCAGGTTCTTGAGACGACCATGCATGTCGGTGGCTCCGGCCTGTTCTCGTCGCACCGTCAATGCTCTGGCGACCGCCCGTTCGATAGCGCCCAGAAGCTCCCGGGCGTCGACGGGCTTCGTGAGGAAATCGATGGCCCCGCCTTTCATGGCCTTGACGCTGCCCACGACGTCGCCGTGGCCGGAGATGAAGACAATCGACATCCGGCTTCCCGCGACGGCGAGCGCCTCCTGCAGCTCCAGACCAGTCAGACCGGGCATCCGAACGTCCAGGACCAGACAGCAGAGGTCCTCATGATGCGCACGCGCCAGGAACTCGCGAGCCGACGCGAAGACTTCGACTCGATAGCCGGCGGTGGTGACCAGGCGCGCCATACCCTTCCGCACGGACGCGTCATCGTCCACGATACCCACCAGGGTCCCCGAAGGAGCGCTCATGGCCGATGATGGGCGATGGGCAGAGTGAAGGAGAAGGTCGCCCCGCCGTCCGGGTTATTGTGGGCCTCCAGGCGGCCGCCGTGGGCGTCGACGATGGATCGGGTAATCGCCAGGCCGATGCCCATCCCGTCGGGCTTGGTCGTGTAGAACGTCTGGAAGATCTTGCTCATGTCGCTCGCATTGATGCCCGGCCCCGAGTCCTTTATCTCCACTCGAACCGTCTCGGTATCGGCCACGGCCGTCTGGAGGACGAGCATCCTATCACCAGGCCCCGACTCTCGCATCGCGTCCATCCCGTTGAGGACAAGATTCAGAGCTACCTGCTGCAGCTGCACCCGATCTCCCAGCACGGGAGGAAGGCCAGCGGCCAGCTCGAGCCGGATCGAGACACCGCGCACGACCGCGTCGCCGCTCACGAGCCGCGCCACGTCCTCCAACGCTTCGTTGAGATCGAGCGCGCTCATGTGAGGATCGCCCTTCGCGAGGAGCCGGCGAAGCCGGCGGATGACCTCACCGGCCCGCTTGTCGTCCTCGACGATGTCTTTGAGAATCTCGCCCACCTCGACGAGATCCACGGGGGCGGTGTCGAGGACACGCTGGCCGGCCTGCGCATTGCTCAGGATCGCCGTCAAGGGCTGGTTGAGCTCGTGGGCTAGCGATGCGGTGAGCTCCCCGATAGTGGCCACGCGCCCGGCATGGGCAAGATCATTTCGCAGCCCCTGCGCCTCCAGTTCCGACCGCTTGCGCGCCAAATTGTTGGCGAACATTTCTCCGAAGAGCCGAAGGCGCTGCACGAGCTCATCCCGCCACGTGCGCTCGGCGGCAAGCGTGCTGAGGGCGAGCGCCCCCACCACCGCATCCCCGATCATCAGCGGGATCTCGACGCGCGACTTGATCCCGAGGGCGAGGTAGGTCGCCCGGTCCGTCGCGGCGCCCTCTGGCGGGAGATCTTCGAGCCTGGCGAAGTGAATCGTGGCTCCGCGCCCCAGCCGGGCCGCAGTCCAGGGGATCTGATCGAGTGGGACCGCCGCGGGGGCCGGCGCCACCCCATCGGCCGCCCAAGAATGCGTGGTCTGGGCCGACAGCTTGTCGTCGGAGAACTTGACCAGGGTGCCCCGATCGACCTCGAGGAAATCCACGATACGGCGAAGACCCCGGGTGATCTCATGGTCTATCTCGAGGGCGGGCAGACCGCTGAACACCGCGGATAGCTCCGAGAGGAGGGTTTCGAAGCGCAGTCGCTCGTTGAGGGCAAGCTCCGCTCGCCGCCGCTCCAGGGCGCCGGCGAAGACCTCGCTGAGAAGCTTGAGGCGTGGCAGGAGCTCGTCGGGCCAGGTCCTTTCCGTGCGAACAGAATTGAAGGACAGGACGCCGAGGAGCGAATCACCCGCACCGAGCGGGAGGGAGAGCTCTGACTGCGTGCCGATGTTCTGATAGCTCTCCCGATCGATCGCGGCTTGCTCGGGAAGCTCGCTCAGCCGGGAGAACCGGACGAAGTGCCCTCCCCGGAGCTGCTCGGTAGCCCAGGGGAACTGATCAGGATCCATGACGCGTGACAGCGGCTCAACCCCCTCCGCGGCCCAGGAGATACGAACGATGGCCCCCTCCGCCACGTATTCGTGGAGATTGGCCCTGTCCATCTTCAGGAACTCGCCGATCTGTCTAAGGCCCCGGCCAATCTCATCATCCAGATCGTTCAGCGAGATATGGATCAGGCTCGCGGACAGCTCGGACAGCAGGCTCTCGAACTTCAGGCGCTCGTCGAGTGACAGCTCCACGCGCCGCCGGCCTGCGCGCTGGAGGAGAAGTCCCCACATGAGACTCACCACGCCGAGAACCAACATTCCACCTGTCACATAGCCTCGGTAGAGCGACCACAGCGAGGGGTCCTGATACCGCACGATGCTGCCGTGCGGAAGGCGGCTCTCGCCGATGCCCCAGCGGCGGAGCTGCCGGACATCGAAGATGTACGCGGCGCCCTCACCGTCGACAATGGGTACGTTTCTCGGCTGCTCTCCCCTGAGGATACGTAGCCCGAGCTCCGCGGCCCTCGCCCCTTGCGCCTCGAAGCTCGCGAGGCGGCCACCCACGATGCCATGTCCGAGGTGGGTCTCCGCCCAGCTGTAGACGGGCACGTTCGAGGCTCGGGCGATGAGCGATACCGCTTCCGGGTTGGTGAAGAGGCGCCCCGACCCATCACGAAGCAGGGACACGAAGAGGACCGTGCTGTCCTTGGGCAAGCGGGCGACCGCATCCAGCAGCCGCGCCATCGGCAATCCCGTCAGATACGTGAGGGCGACCCGATTGCGGTAGCGACCCAGGTCCTCGACGGCTGCCGCCTCCAGGTCTCGATCGATCTCCGATGCCCCCGTGATCACGATCACCTGTTTCAGGCCTGGATCCACCCTGAGGGCGGCCTCGAGCGTCGCGCCCCACTCTGAGCGCAGCCGCACCCCGGTAATGTCAGGTCCGAGATCGAGTCCCTTGATGGCGTCGAGGTTCGCGGCGCAGAAGATGGCCGGCACACCGGGGAAGAGCTCGGCACGATGCTGCAGGAAAAAGTGCAGGGCCGGGAACGCGACCGGGATGACGAGGTCGACTTTTCGGCCCTGATACTTCTGCCGCAGAAAGCGCGTCAGCAACTGCTCCTTCGGGTCCTCAGCCGCCAACCCGAGATCGAGATACTCGGTATAGAAGTCGACGCCCGATGCGACAGCCGGCTCGAGCGTCGACCGGAGCCCCTGCTCCACGGCCATGGATTCGGGCAAGAGCCGCGGATTCGGATACAGGAGCACCACCGTCTTGCGTTCCGGTACGTCGGCTCCGTGAGCGGGGGACGGATACGCAGGAAAGACGAGCAACCCACACAGGCACACACCTGCCCAGACCTGCACGTACCGCGAAGCCCACATGAAGCCGCCCCGTCTCCCTCTTAGCAGCACATCTTTTCCTGCCGAGCATCTTACCTTACGTCGAATCCTTACGTCGCATCGCTTGGCTTCTCCGGACGTGGTTGGACCAAGGTCGAATAGGCGGCGCTTCTTCGAGAGCGCTAGCGTGACGGTCAGTCGAAGACGGGGAGGACCTTGCTATGAGCAATTGGCTGGTGATTGCCACGACGGTCGTGATGGGATACCTGCTCCGGATGTTCGTGTTCTAGCGTCACTTCGCCGTACGTCCTTCCGTCATAGCGTGGGGGTTGGACCTAGGTCCAATGGGCATGCGGGCGTGCGGGGACTAGAGTGACTGCAGCAGAAGGGGGAAGGGCATAGACAACGTCTTCTACATCATCGGCGCCGCCATCGTGGTGGTGGCCGTCTTCGGGCTACTGGGATTCGATTAGGCAGCACGGCCTGAGTCACACAGAGAGAGAAGGTAAGGACATGCGCAGTTCGAGAATCTTCGGGGCTTTGATACTCGCATCAGTGGCGATGGTGGTCGCACCGGGAGCCGGCATAGGGCAAACCACCGCCGACAAGATGGAACAGAAGGCGAAGGGGGCGGCGCAAGACGCGAAAACCGAAATCACTGACTCCTGGCTCACGGCGAAGACGAAGATCGCGCTGTTCGCCGATGACCGGATCAAGGGTGGACAGGTCAGCGTCGAGACGATCAAGGGAGTGGTGTCGCTTCGCGGCAAGGTGGATTCGGAGGAGGCGAAGGCTGCGGCCGGATCGGTGGCGAAGACGGTCGACGGCGTAAAGAGCGTGAGAAACGATCTGGAAGTGGTATCGCCCGGTGACCGAAAGGTGGTCGAGACCTCGGACAAGGACATCACGCGCCAGGTCGAAGGGCGCTTCTCGAATGATGCCCAGCTCCGGAAGGTGGACGTGCGCACTGATGGCGGGGCGGTCATCCTGACCGGCGCTGTGTCGAGCATTGGCGCGAGCGCCCGCGCCTCTGAGCTGGCCCGTGGAGTGTCCGGTGTCCGCATGGTCAAGAATGAGCTGACCTATGACGCCAGCGCGGGCCGCGAAACGCGCGGGCGGAGTACGGGGTCGTACGCGCAAATCGTAGTAATGCAGCAGGCCCTCAAGGACAAGGGCTTTGACCCGGGCGCGACGGACGGCGTCATGGGTCCAAAGACGTCGGCGGCTCTGAAGGCGTATCAGAAGTCCGAGAATCTGCCGACGACGGGCACCATGGACGGTGACACGAGGGCGAAACTCGGGGTCAAGGTCAGTACGCAGGGGCGATAGTCAACGTCGAAGACACAAAGGAGAACTCCATGAACCTGATTCTTTTCGTCTTGATCGGATTGATTGCCGGAGCGCTGGCGGGACGGGTGGTCAGCGGCCACGGCTACGGCGTGTTCGGCGATATCGCAGTCGGAGTCATCGGTGCCTTCCTGGGCGGGTGGATTTTTTCCACGTTCCTGGGGGTGGGGGCCGGCGGGGGCGTCTTGATGAGCCTGGTTGTGGCGTTCATCGGAGCCATCGCCCTGCTCTGGCTGATCCGACTGGTCGCGCCACGGCACGCCTAGTCGTCGAGGGAGGGCGCGCCTCCATCGTCGCTTGCACGGGGGCGCGCTTCCCGTCGGGGCATCACGCCGGAGGACTCACGCGGCTCATGCAGGCCGGCCAAGGCGACCGTGGTCAAGAGAACCCCATGATCCGAGAGCCGCGTAGGATGCTCGCAAGAACGTGACCTTGATAGCGGGCAGCCAACCCATGATTTCTATTGTGGATGATGATCTCTCCGTCCGTCGTGCCCTCAGCCGGCTGGTTCGGCTCGCGGGGTATGCCGTCGAGTCGTTCGCCTCAGCCGGCGAGTTCCTCGCGTCGGCCGCGCGAGGCCGCACCGCCTGCCTGGTCCTGGACATCCAGCTGGACGAAGGCGGGATGAGTGGATTCGATCTGCAGGAGCGGTTGGTCGCTGACGGACGTGCCCTCCCAACGATTTTCATCACGGCTCACGGGGACGCCCGGACGCGCGAGCGCGCCAGGCAGTCCGGAGTGGCTGGCTTCCTGTCCAAGCCGTTCGGCGACAAGGCGCTGCTCGACCTCATACGGAAGGAAACCTGCCCGGCCTGACCTGTCGCAGCGGCAGCTGGCTCCTCGAAGACGCGGGCGCGCACCTCACGAGGACGCCCGGCCATGAACTCCTCTAACCGATCGGCGACGAGACGGGGCGGCGGACGTTTCGGAAGCTCGAGGTGGCGCGCCGGCATTCTTGGTCGTACGCTGAATAGGAAGGGTGCGTCGATCGAGGAGGTCGATATGAAAAGGCCAGCATTGACATGGCTGCTGATCGTCGGATTGATAGTCGGATTTCTAATTGTTCCAGCCGCGCCAAGCTATGCCTGGAGTCACGGACACGGCAGAGTCTTCATCGGGGTCGGGCCCGGGTTCTGGTGGGGCCCTCCGTATCCCTATTACTGGTATCCGCCGCCCTATTACCCGCCCGTTGTCGAGCAGCAGCCACAGGTATACGTGCAGCAGGCACCTGCACCTCCTCCGGCCGCCTCGACGGACTGGTACTACTGCCAGAGTGCCGAAGGATATTATCCGCAGGTTCAGAGGTGTCCTGAGCCATGGATTCGGGTCCCGCCGAGGAATCCATGACGGCGAGAAGGGTTGTCCTGCCGGTCGCGGCGTGCTTTCTGCTCACGGCCTGCGCGACGGTGCCGACGGGACCGAGCGTCCTCGTCCTCCCGGGCGCTGCGAAGAACTTCGAGCAGTTCCAGACCGATGACGCTATGTGTCGACAGTGGGCGCTGCAGCAGACAGGCACGACACCCAATGAGGCTGGGGCCGCCAGTACCGTGACGGGGGCGGCGGTCGGTACTGCGGTGGGCGCCGGGCTCGGAGCCGCTATCGGTGCCGCCGCAGGTAGTCCGGCGACCGGCGCCGCCGTGGGCGCGGGTGCTGGACTTCTCGGAGGGACGGCCGTCGGCGCCGGCAATGCCTACGGCTCCGGTGTCTCGGTGCAGAGGCGTTACGACATCGCATACATGCAGTGCATGTACGCCAAAGGCAATCAGGTGCCGGTCCCTCGAGGCTCGCAGCCGCCACATACGTCGGCGGCGGCCCCGCCACCACCACCGCCGCCGCCCGATGTGCCGCCGCCGCCCGTCGGAACGCCTCCGCCACCTCCCCCGGGGCCCGTCCGCTAGGAGTCTCTGGCGAGTCCACGCAGAATGGGGCCTTTGAAGCGGCCGACGTCTCGAGGCGAGCGCGTGAGGGGCCAGGGAAGCGGGGAGGCAAACCATCGTGGTAACCAAGGAACGGTTCGGGCAAGGCATGACGGTGCCGGAATACATCGACCAGATGTCCATGAACAGGGAGCGGTTCCTCGCGGCCCTGGACTCGACCGCGGTCCCCCCCGGGGACGCTGAGGTGTTGAAACTCTTCGCGGCTACGCGCAGGATCCTCGTCATTACCGAGGACTGGTGCGGCGCCGCCATCGCTTCGCTGCCGTTCGTAGTCAAGCTGGTCGAGGGTATGCCGGGTATCGAGATGAGGATTTTCCTGCGGGACGAGAACGCCGACCTGATGGATCAGTTCCTCAAAAACGGCCTCCACCGCTCGATTCCCGTGTTCGCGTTCTTCGACGAGGACATGAACGAGCTCGCCCGCTTCATCGAACGCCGACCTGCCTGAGCCTGGTCGGAGGCCCCGACCGGCAGCCCCGCCCGTTGACTCTTCGCCTCTCGGGATGACCTGGCCTCGCCTCCCGCTTATATATCAATGGGTAAATTGTAGAAGAATAATATAGTATATAAGTGAGGAACGGGCAGGCCGGAACCGATCCTGAAGCAACACAACCTTCGAATGAGGTGAGTCCATTGGCGAACAAACTGTTTATTGGCGGATTGTCCTTTGCCACCACCGACGAAGGCCTGCGCGAGCTCTTCGCCGCGGCGGGCGGCGTCGAATCGGCCACGGTGGTCACGGACCGTGATACCGGACGCTCGCGCGGGTTCGGCTTCGTCGAGATGACGAGGGCGGAGGATGCCGACGCGGCGGCGAAGAGGTTCAACGGCCAGGTCGTGGACGGCCGGACGCTGAAGGTTGAGATCGCGAACTCCTCGCCCGCGGGCGGGAGCAGCGGTAGGGCGCGCGGGTAAGAGGCCCTCATGCAAGTGCTGGCCTTTTCTACTACCTCGAGCGGCGGGTGGAGGTGGCGCATCGTCAACTACGGCGGCGAGATGATGGAGGAGTCGCGAGAGCAGTATCCGACGATTGCCGAGGCGGTGGCCCAGGGTGCGGGGCGACTGACCGAGATGAACGTCCAGGATGTCTCGCGCATGGATCGCTCGTTCTCCCCGCGGAGAGGCCGGTAGGCGCGGACGAGGGATCGGCAAGGCCTCACGAACACGCCGGACGATCACCGGGAAGGTGATCCGGTTCGGCGGAACGGGGAGATGTCGATGTTCGAGGACAAGACAAGGGTTCTCCTGGTGATTCCTCGAGAGCTTCTGGATCGGGCTCGGGTGTTCGCGGGATCGTCCACCACCAAGTTCAAACGGCCCGTGAGCCTCCAGATGGTTCTGCGGGCCTTCATTGACGAGGGGCTGAAGCGAGATGGTGATCGGGCTGTCCTCGCGAACGTCGAGGACCAGATTCACGCCATCCTGCGTATCCGGAGCGCGGCGGCAATGGGACGCGCGGGAAACACGCGAAAGAACGAACGAGAACGACGGGACGCGACAGCTCGACGGGTAAGGAGCCGGACGTCGCCGGCACGCAGATCATGACGGACCATGGCCTTCGGTGATTGGAGAACACGATGACGTATCACCTTTGGATAATCCCTCTCGTTGCCTTGACGCTCCTACAGTTCGCGGCGGTGGCGACCTCGGTGTATCTGCACCGAGGCCTCGCGCATCGCTCCCTGCAACTGCATCCCGTCACCGACGTGGGTTTCCGGACGATTCTCTGGCTCACCACGGGTCAGAACCGCCGGGAGTGGGTGGCCGTTCACCGCAAGCATCACACGTTCACCGACAGGGAGGGCGACCCTCACAGCCCTCGATTGTTCGGGCTCTGGCGTGTGCAGCTCATGAACGTCTACTATTACATCCGCGAAGCGCGAAATCCCGAGACGCTCCGGACTTTCGCTCCGGATATCACGGAAGACTGGCTGGATCGTACGATCTTCGCTTGGGGCTTGAGCGGCCTTGGGGTGGGCATCACGCTGCTCTGCCTGACCTTTGGCCTGTGGACCGGCCTGACCGCCGCGCTGTTGCACGCGATCCTGTACGTGTTCGTGCTGACGCCGCTGATCAACGGTCTGGGACACTGGCATGGAACCCAGAACTTCGCCAACACCGCCTACAACTGGCGCACGCTGGCCTGGGTGACGGCGGGCGAGAGTCTGCACAACAACCACCACGCGTACCCACGCGCCCCGAAGTTCAGCATGAGCCGGTTCGAGTTCGATCCGTCGTGGGTGGTCATCCGCTGCCTTTCCGCGGCCGGCTTGGCGAAGATCACGGGGGTCCCTGTGCGGGTCGAAGCAGAGCGCGCGATCTGAGCCCGCCAAACGGAAGAGGCCAACGCGCGGGCTGACGGACTCCTCGAGATCAGCGAGGACCCTCGGATTGTGCTCGGGGAACCGTAAGCACCCCCGTCAGCCCCCCGCGAGCTTCCAGGCCCTCACGCGTCCGATGTTCTTGGCTTCGACGGGCTCGAGCTCAATGAAGGCTGCGCGCTCCGAATCGGACAATGCCTGGTGAAGGAGATTGCTGACGACGATCTCGCCGGGTCCGGCCACCGAGTTGAGTCGGGCCGCGAGATTCATGGCATCGGCCACCGCGCCCATGTGCGTGCGGCTGAACGGACGGAGGGATAGCATCTGGACCTCACCGAGCGCCATGCCCACGTGCACCCCCGCCGCCGGCTCCACCTGATCGATCTGTCGCTGCCATTCCTCGGTTACCGCCGCCCCGATGTCAACGAGGCCGCGGGCACACGCGAGCGCTCGCGACGCGTCGTCGCCGGCCGGCGTCGGGATCCCGAAGAAGCCGACCACCGAGTCGCCGATGAACTGATACAGCATGCCGCCGTCGTTGATGATGCGGTAGCGCGACTTCGACGCGAAGCCGGTGAGGGACTCGCGGATCACGCGATCGTCGCGCGTGTCACGCACGTAGCTCGAGTACGCGCAGATATCAGCCATGACCACGATCACTTTCGAATAGCGCCCCGGAGGCAGGATGGCCCGCGGATCGAGGCAGCCCGCCTCGCGAAGCTGGGCGAGGCGCCAGTAGGCGAAGTGCCAGAGGAGCGTGGAGCGGAGGGGATCCACGGTTGTCACCGCGCCGAAGGCATGAGCGGCCTTCGCCCGGTCGACGGCCTGACGAAGCTCGAGCAGCCGGCCCTCCACGAAGCTCGAGATGTCGGAGCCGAGCGTGTCCCGGATCAAGGCCGAAAGGTGCCGATCGTCCCACAGCTCGAGGTCGAGGCCGGGAGCCAAGAGACCACGGAGCTCCGCATCGAGGCCGGCGGAGGCGGCCGCGAGTTGGTTGTCCACGAGGACGATGACCTTGCGCGCGCCTTCGCTGGCCGGCGTCCGCTCGGCGTATTTCAGCCGCACGCTGTCGATCACGCGCTGACGGGAATAGCCGACATCGACCTCTATGAAATATGGGGGGAGCTCACCAGCCGCGACGCGGATGTCCGCGAAAGCTCCTGGGCCGACGCGCGTCTCCTGATGAATCTGCGTTTTGGCCGGGGATACGCCGTCCCGGGTGGCATGACGAAAGCGGCACAGATCGCAGATGACGCTCTCGAGGAAGATCCGCAGCTCACGGAAGTCCGTGTCGGCGAGCGGATCCATGGCCCCTCTAGACGTCGACCCGATAGACGCGCGCCGCGGTGTCGTGGAACATTGCCGCGCGCTCGGACGCCGAATAGCTCTTCGACAGCCGTTTGAAGGCGTTGTGCATCACGTTGTAGGAGAAGGAAACCTTGTCCACGGGGAAGTTGCTTTCGAACATGCTCCGGCTGGGGCCGAACTGCTCGATGCAGTAGGTCATGAAAGGGGCCATCGACTTGGCCAGCTCCTCGGAGCCGATGGGCGTGGTGCGCGTGTGCCAGTCGAACCCGGTCCTGGGCATGCCGACACCGCCGAGCTTCACGTACACGTTGGGACACGCGGCCACCGCCGCGATGCCGCGCCGCCAGGTGGCCAGCACCTCGTCGTCACGATTGGCGTACGGCCCGACCCGTAGCAGGCCGCCGATATGGTTCAAGACAATCGTCAGGTCCGGGACGGCCTTGGCGAAATCGGCCAGCTCGGATAGCTGCGGGAAGTAGAGCCACGCTTCCAGGGATAGGCCCATCCGCGCCAGCACTCGCGCGCCCGCACGGAACTGATCGCTGGCCAGTTGGCCTTGGATCTTGTGCGCCGCCGTGTTTTCCACCTCGGGATGAGGATCCCAGGTGACGGAATGGCGAATGCCCCGAAACCGGTTGGGGCTGGCCGCGCGCAACGCTTCCAGTACCGGTGCTGCGCGCTCACCCAGGTTCAGGTTGGCGTGACCGACAATGGCCGCCGCCGCTCGACCGGGGCCGTAGAGTCCGCTCGCGCTGGCCGCGGCCAGCCCCTGGACGAACTCGACCTCCCCTACGGGTCGCATCTCCTCCGGCCCGTCGGCGCGGTACATCGCGCGCGCCTCGATGAACACCGTGGACCGCACGTTGTGGCCGCTATTGATGTCATCGGCCAGCTCGTGGAGCAGGTATCGCTGATAGGGGATGCGGGCGGTGCGAAAGTCCCAGAAATGGTGATGGGGATCGCAGATGGGCAGCTGTGGCTCCAGCGTCGGTTCCGAGGTCAAGGCGAGCCAGTCATTGCTTCCGAATGGCACAGGAGCACCTCCGTGACAGCATTGGGTGGTCACCGCACGATCTGGTCGGCGGAGGATAGGTTGTTTGAGGATCCACGGATAGTCAAGTCACTCGCGGGCAGCCCGCGAGGCGTGTCCGGAGCGCCCGCATCTCACGGCTCGGCGGTGTGATACGATCGCGCCCGCTCGCGGGGCTCGGACCCCATCTCGTCACGACCGAACCTGGAGGTGACACCATGGGATCTCCCTCGGACAACGTCGCGAAGCTCAAGAACGCATACGGCCAATGGCACGACAGCAAAGGGGGCAGCGTCAAGGTCTGGCTCGACTTCATGGCGGACGACGTCCGGGTGTACTCGCTCGCTGCCGGCGCGCCCGAGGCCGAATTCACGGCGGCCATCACCTCCAAGAAGGACTTCGGGCGGTATTTCGACGGGTTGCTCGCGGATTGGGAGATGATCAACTACAAGACCGTCGAATTCATCGCGGAGGGGGAGGCGGTCGCCGTGCGGGGCTCGACGGCGTGGCGGAATCGGAAGACCGGGCGGATCGTCGACACGCCCAAGGCCGACTTCTGGACGTTCCGCAATGGGAAGGTTGTGGAGTTCCACGAGTTCTACGACACGGCGGCGCTGATCGCAGGCGCGAAGCCCTAGCCGCGCCATGACCTTCATGGTGAAGGACGGCCTCCGTCTCTACTACGAGGACACCGGCGGTTCCGCGCCCGCCCTGTTGTTCCTGCACGGCGCCGGTGGCAATCACCTGAGCTGGTGGCAGCAGGTGCCGGTCTTCGCCGAAGAATACCGGTGCATCACGATGGACCAGCGAGGCTTCGGGCAATCGCCGGACGTCATTGGCGGGCCGGGGCCCAACGCCCTCGCCACTGACGCCCTCGCCGTGCTCGATCACCTGGGGATCGGACAGGCCGCGCTGGTCGCGCAGTCGATGGGCGGCTGGGCGGCCGCGGGGGCTGCCGTGCAGGCGCCGGAGCGATTCTGGGCGATCGTCATGGCCAATACGGTCGGCAACCTCACCAATGCCGAGATCGCCGCCCTGCGCCAGAAGCTCGACGCCGCGAGTCCGCCCCGCCCGGCTGTGCTGTGGCAGGCGGCGCTGGGCCAGACATTTCGTACGGCATACCCTGTGCGCGCCTTCCTCTATGCGCAGATCGCGGGCCTGAACGCGCCGCTGTCCGCGGACTTCCGTGACCAGCTCGGGCGCCTGACCACGCCGGTGGAGCGCTACGCTGCCACACGCGTGCCCACCCTGTTCCTGACTAGCGACGAAGACGGGCTCATCTGGCCCGAGCTGTCGCAGAAGGTTCACGAGCATGTGCCGGGCTCGCGCTTCGAGTTGGTGGATGCCGCCGGCCATTCGACCTACTTCGAACGCCCCGACGTCTTCAATCGTGAGGTGGGTGCCTTCCTCAAGGAGCATCGGCCGTGAGTACACGGGCATTGGCGTGCTTCGCAACCCCGTGATGAAAGAACGCTAACGGAGGAATCCATGGCCTATGACCTGGTGATCAAGAACGGCATACTGGTGGACGGCACGGGGGCAGCCGCGCGCCGGGCCGACGTGGCCATCGCGGACGGCAAGATCGCCGAGATCGGCCGTGTGACGGATGGTGCCGCGGCCGTGATCGATGCCGCCGACCTCGTGGTCGCGCCGGGCTTCATCGACCCGCACAAGCACTACGACGCGCAGATCTGCTGGGATGGTGCGGTGACCCCGTCCTCCTGGCACGGCGTCACCAGCGTCATCATGGGCAACTGCGGGGTGGGCATCGCGCCGTGCCGGCCCCAGGCGCGCGAAGTGGCCATGCGCGATCTCGTCAACGTGGAGGCGATTCCCTTCGACGTCCTCAACATGGGCATCACGTGGGACTGGGAGACCTTCCCCGACTTCATCGAGGCGGCGGCGCGGCGGAGCCCGTCGCTCAACCTGGGCTTCCTCGCCCCCCTCACTCCCTTCCGCCACTACGTGATGGGCGAGGCGTCGATGGAGCGCGCGGCCACCGCCGAGGAGACGGCGCAGATCAAGGCCTTGCTCGGCGAGGCGATCGACGCCGGCGCCTTCGGCTTCTCGACCACCATTCTCAATCAGCACGTGGGTTTCCAAGGGCGCCCGCTCGCCTGCCGCAACGCGAGCCGCGACGAGCTCAGAGCCTACGCCAACGCGCTCAAGGAGCGCGGCAAGGGCGCCATCGAGATCGCGCTCACCCGCAAGATCGCCGTGATGGACGACGAGGAGTACGAGCTGCTCGATTTCCTGCTGCGGGAGAGCAACCGGCACGTCACCTTCCTGGCTCTCTTCGACCGCGACGACATTCCCGAGGCGGTGCGCGACACGCTGCGCAAGGCGGCGCCCCTCATCGCCCGCGGCGCGCGGCCGCAGACCTCGCCCCTGCCCTTGACGCGCGACATCAACATGCGCAATCCGTTCTCCTTTGCGGCGTTTCCGAGCTGGAACCGGGTGTTCATCGACAAGTCGAAGCCGGCCCAGGCGGCCGTCTACGCCGATCCCGCCTTCCGCAACCAGTTCCGCGAGGAGCTGAAGCGGCCCATGACCTTCGGGAACTGGGCGCGCATCAACGTGCACGAGGTCCGATCGCCGGCCCTCAAGCCTCTCGAGGGCCGCTCCGTCGCGGACATTGCGAGAGAGCAGGGCAAGGACGGCGTCGATGCCTTTCTGGACCTGACGCTCCAGGACGACCTCGAGGTCGAGTTCACCATGGCCTCGTTCAACACGCGGGTGGACCGGATGACGGAAATCCTGAACGACAAGAGTGTGCTGGTGGCGCTGGGCGACGGCGGCGCCCATGTCGACATGCTGTGCGACGCAGGCTATCCGACGTACCTCCTCGGCACCTGGGTACGCGAGCGCCAGGCCCTCACCCTGGAAGAGGGCGTACGACGGCTCACCTCGGACCCCGCCGAAGTCTTCGGGGTGCGCGGCCGTGGACGGCTCGCCCCCGGCCTTGCCGCGGACGTGGCGATCTTCGACGCAGACCGCATCGGCTCGACCAACCGCGGCGAGCGGCGCTTCGACCTGCCCGGAGGGGCCAAGCGCATGGTCATGCCCTCGCGCGGCGTCGAATACACCGTGGTCAACGGCGTCGTCACCTGGGCAGACGGCAAGCTGACGGGGGCGACCGCGGGGCAGGTGCTGCGCTCCTGAGTGGGGCCATCATGACGAATCCCTGGATCGAGTCCTGTCGGGGCAGCGTGCCCGCGTGGGAAGTCGACCACGTGGGCCACTTCACGGTCGCGTACTACCATCAGCGCATCGAAGACGCCGGCTTCGCCGTCCTGGAGGCACTCGGGCTCGGGCCGACCTACGCGCGGGACGAGCGCCGCGGATGCGTCACCGCGGGCTGCTACGTTCGCTATCTTCACGAGCTGCGCGGCGGCGACATCTACCACGTGCAGAGCGGGGTGCTCGCGATCGAGGAGTCGGCCCTCGTTCTCGGCCACCGGCTCTTTGACTCCGCCTCCGGCGCCCTGTGCACCACGGTGGAGCAGCGTGTGGCCCACGTCGACACGACCACCGACACGCCGATCGCCCTCGCGCCGGCCCCGCGCCGCGCCGCCGAAGCTCATCGCGTGGACTGGCAGGAGCCGCCACCCGAGCAACGGGTACGGCCGCGCGGTGACGAGGGCTTCGTCGATGGGGCCCTCGATACCGTGAAGCCGGCGGAGATGAACGTCCTCGGCCGGAGCGCGCTCGCGCACTACATCCACCGTTTCTCGGCCTCGGGTGGCCATCTCCTGGCCACCTTCGGCATGACGCCGGCCTACATGCGTACCGAGGAGCGCGGGCTATCGACCTTCGAGTTCCAGCTCACCATCAGCGGGCCGCTGCGGCCCGGTGACGTCGTGCGCGTGCAGAGCGCGCTCGTTCACGTCGGCAGCTCGTCCCTCCGGCTCTTCCATCGGATGAGGAACGCGCGCACGGGCGAGCTGCTCGCCAGCCTGGAGCAGTCCGGCGTGCACCTCGATCGAGAGGCGCGCCGTTCGGCCCCGCTGCCCGACGCGCTGCGCGCGAAGGCGCGGGCCATGCTCGCTCCAACGGCCGGGTGACCGCGCTCAGATCTTCTTGTTCAGCTTGAGATCCCACCCTCCTTTCACGGAAGGGGCGGGCCCTCCGCTTGGACTGATCGGCTGGTACTCCCACTGGATCTTGGCGTACGAAAGCGTCACCTCGTCGAGGAATCCTGCACTGTCCGCGCCCGTGGCCAGCGTGTCGAACCCGAGCGGATACTGCGCGCCCACGCCCGCCCGCTGCACGATGTGCGTCACCAGCACCTCGCCGAGCGTGACCTTGTAGAAATCGAGCCCGGTGCCCGGCCGTCGGAAGGCGAAGCGGGCATCCTTGATGTGCGAGCCCGCGGCGCAGGCGAGGAGAAGCGGAATCGAGCCCTTGTCGACGGGCTTGCGGAACCTCACGCCTGAAAATGTCGGCCGTCCGGCCGCCACCCCTCCCCCCACCAGGGGCGGCGCAGGATGATCGATGCTCTGCTCGTAGGACAGGACGACCGTCTCGTTCTCGTGACCCCTGACCGTGCTTTCACCGTCGATCCCATCGAGCTTCACGAAGATATCGAGAGTGCCGGTGGGCATCGGAGCCTCCTGATCCGCCTACTCGAGAACCACGAACTGGTTCGACGCCAAAGGCACCCGGACGAACGTCGAGCCATCGGGAGCGCGTTCCACGGGGATGCTGCCTGAATTCCCGTACAGGTAGCGCAGAGTGTCGCCGGCCTGGTGAAGGGAGGCATCGACGATGACCGCGTCGTGGCGCGGCTGCCCGGCCACATTGTAGGCGACGAGCACCTCGCGGCCGTACAGAATGCGGGAGAAGGCCAGGGTGTAGCTGAATCCGAAGGGGAATCCGAAATGAACCCCATCCCCGGAGATCTGGCGAAAATACATTCGGCCATAGCGCAGGGGGGCTGTGGTCTGCGTCACCTGCGCGATCTTCGCGATCTCCGTGTAGATCCGGCATCCCGTATTGAGGAGGTTGGCCCCCGGCGCCGACGTATCGAACATGGCCTCCCGAATGGCGTTGTCACCCCCATGACCGTCGAAGCCCTGCTCCGTTCCGTAGTAGATGCAGGGGGTACCGAGGGCGCACAGGAGGTAGCCGACGGCGGCGATCACCTGATCGTCCGGCGCGCCATTGGCGAAGCGCCCTCCGGGCTGCCAGAAGGAATCGTGATTGTCGACGAAGGTGACGAGATAGCGCCCGAGCTCACCCCGGTTGAGCGCCCGCTCTCGTTGCGCCTCCAGCCGGCGGGTGAGGGTGGCAGGGTCGGCGAAGCCCTTCAGGACATCCCGGAGCGGTGCGTTGGAGGCATTCCCCTCGGCGAGGCGGAAATCGAGCACGGAGTCCAGGCCGAAGAAGACGGTGTTGTTGCTGTCCTGGCGCGAGGTGTTGGGTCCGATATAGCGGTCGATGATCTCGTCGTTGGGGGTGGCCAGCTCACCGAAGAGGAAGAAGCCCCGCTTGCCGAGCGAGTAGGCGTACTCACGCACGCCGGAGCAGAAACGCGAGCAGGCGAGCTCCCCCATATGCTTGACGGCGTCCACGCGGAAGCCGTCGATGTCGGCCTCGCAGATCCAGTAGCAATGGGCCTGGATCAGCGCGTTGATCAGCTCCGAGCCGGCCTGGTCGTCGTCGTTGGCGAAGTCCTTCAGGCCGACCAGATCGCCGTGCTGGTTCTCGGGATAGCTGTCCCAGCCCGATCCGGTGATGTTGCCGCGACGGTGGTAGTAGTCCGGATTTCGGAGCTCGGTGGGGACGGGACGGTCGCTTCTGCGCCAGGAGCCGAACGGGAATTGCAGATCGTTGAGATAGTCCGGGCTTCCCTGACCCGCATAGAACCAATTGTCGCCCGAGTGGTTGATCACGACATCCAGGATGATGCGCAGGGGATGGGGCTGCCCGTTCTTCTTGTAGCCGTGGGCGGCGGTTACGAGGTCGATCAGGTCCTGCTTGGTGCCGAAGCGCGGATCGATGCCGAGGTAGTTGTTGATGTTGTAACCGTGATACGCGCCGGGATTGTTCTCGAAGACCGGCGAAAGCCAGATGGCGGTGCAGCCGAGACCGGCGATGTAGTCGAGGTTCCGTGTGATGCCGCGTATCTTTCCGCCATAGAAGTCGTCCGGCGTGGCCACGCCGGCCGTTCGGCCTGCGCGGGGGGCGCAGGCCCGTGGCTGGTCGTCGTGGAAGCGATCGACCATCAGGAAGTAGATGAATTCTTCCCGCCACTCTCGCTCGCTCTGGAAGTAGGTCCGCCCCGGCGGCGGCCTGAGGTCGATCTGCGCAATCGAGGTTGGCGTGCTCGCGCCGGCCTCTGCTTGGCCGCCGCCCTCTGCTTGGCCGCCGCCCGCTCTGGTCGCTGCCCGCGGGCGCCGGCGATTGGTCTTCGGGGGCCCCATGACGCCCATACTGCTTGGGGGCCGTCGGTCCGTCAAGCGCATGTGTCCTCTGAGCGTCCCGCGGCGTGGCGCTTCCCCTCGGCTTCGCTTACTATGAACGCCATGACTACAGAACACGCGAGCGTGTGCCCCCTGGATTGCCCCGACACCTGCAGCCTCTCCGTCACCGTGGAAAACTCCCGGATCGTACGAATCCGGGGCTCCCGAGCGAATCCGTATACGGCGGGAGTGATCTGCACCAAGGTCGCCACCTCGTACCCGGACTGGGTGCACGGCCCGGGCCGGCTCCTGACGCCGTTGCGGCGCATCGGGGCCAAGGGCGAAGGGCGTTTCGCCCGCGCGTCATGGGACGAGGCGCTGGATACAATCCACGATCGGGTCACCGCCGTCATGGCCGCCCATGGACCTGAGGCCGTTCTGCCCCTCAACTATGCAGGTCCCCACGGCATGCTGGCCTATGCGGCCATGGACCTGCGCTTCTTCCACAAGCTCGGCGCTTCGCTCCTGGACCGTCCCCCGCTGTGCGGCGGCATCCGGAGTCAGGCGTGGCTGGGAACCTTTGGGGCGGCCCCCGGTATCGCTCCCGAGCAGGCGCGCCTGTCCAGGCTGATCATCGCGTGGGGCAACAATGTCACGTGGTCGAACCTCCATCTGACGCCCATCATCAATGCCGCCCGGCGTGACGGCGCCAAGGTCGTGGTGGTGGATCCGAAACGGATCAAGATCGCCGAGCAGGCCGATCTGCACATCGCGCTCAAGCCCGGCACCGACGTGGTTCTCGCGTGGGCGCTGGCGGCCGAACTGGAGCGACGCGGCGGCCTCGACCGCGGCTTCATCGAGCGCCACGTGGAGGGTTTCGAGCCCTACATGGAGCAGGCGCGGCGGTTCTCCGTGGCCGACGCGGCGCGGATCTGTGGGGTGCCCGAAGCCCAGATCCGTGGGCTCGCCGAGTGGTACCAGACCCTCTCCCCCGCGGCCATCAGTGTGGGCAACGGTCTCGAGCGCAACCAGAACGGGGGCAGCGGCATTCGCGCCATCTTCGCGCTGCCGGCCCTCGCGGGAAAGTTCGGCGTGGCGGGCGGGGGCTTGATCAACGGCGCCGGCCACGCCTTTCCCAAGACGCCGGCGCGTCTGCAGCGTCCCGACTTCGTGCGGCCGGGCACGCGCACGCTCAACATCGTCGACGTCGGCCGGCACTTGGTGGATCCGGCGCTCTCGCCCCCCATCAAGGCTCTCTTCGTCTATAACCACAACCCGCTCGTCGTGCATCCCGACCAGAACCGGATGCGTCGCGGCCTCGCGCGCGAGGACCTGTTCATCGTCGGCTGCGACGTGGTGATGACGGATAGCCTCGCCTACGCCGACGTGGTGCTGCCCGCCTCGAGCCACTTCGAGTATCCCGATCTCTATCCGGCCTATGGTCAGCAGTGGCTGCAGCGGGCCGAGCCCGTGATTCCACCCGTGGGAGAGTCGCTACCCAATACCGAAATATTCCGGAGACTGGCCGAACGCTTCGGCTTCACGGATCCGGCCTTCACGGCCAGTGACGCCGAGCTCATGGACGATGCCATCGATCCAACCGACCCGCGGCTCGGAGGCGTGCGGCCGAGCCGGCTGCCCATCGACAAGGCGACGGCCATGACCATCGGCGGCGAGCCGGCCGTCCTCTTCAAGAATGTCTTCCCCAAGACGCCCTCGGGCAAAGCGGAGCTCGCCTCCGGCTACCTCGAGACGAAGTACGGCCAACGGCTGCCGAGCTTCCGTCTCTACGAGACTTCCTATCCGCTGATCCTGATCACTCCCGCCTCGGATGAGCGGATCACCTCGACCTTCGGCGGGCTCAAGGCGGGCGATGCCACACCTCCGCTCGAGATGCATCCCGACGATGCACGGGCGCGGGGTCTGAAGGACGGGATCATGGTCCGCGTGTGGAACGAGCTGGGCGAGGTGCACCTGCCCCTCAAGGTGAGCGAGGTCATTCGCCCCGGCGTAGTGTGCAGCCTCAAAGGTGCGTGGATGCGTACGAGCGACAACGGCCAGACGGTGTCCGCCCTGGCCCCCGGCCACCACGCCGATCTCTGCGGAGGCGCCTGCTACAACGACACGCGGGTCGAGGTCGCCGCGCTCTAGGGACCATGGCGGATCCGCGGCTCCTGGATCGGGCGTTCGAAATCCTCATGCGCTCGCTCGTGCAGAGCGGCCGCGCCCTGCACTATGCCGAGCTGGCCCGGGCCATGGACCTGCCCGTCGAAGAGGGGCGCCAGCTTCTGCTCGCGGTGATGCAGGCCTATCCCATCGGATGGCTGCATCCGGAGACGGACTACATCGCGTCCTTCCCGCCCCTCAATAACCTGCCGACGCAGTATCGCGTGACCGTGCGTGGCGAGCAGAAGTGGTTCGCGCAGTGCGGGTTCGAGGCCACGTCTGTGACGCTCTTCCCCGGAGAGTCGGTGCGCGTCGAGGCGCCCTGCCTGGATTGCGGCGATCCGATGGTGGTCGAGATGCGCGACGGCAGAATCCTCACCGTCGATCCACCGGGACTGCTCGGCCACCTGAACTACGGCTTCGGCCCGTCGAGAGGTCGCGCGCCCTTTCTCTGAACCGGCATGAACCTCTTCCGGTCGGAAGACCATGCTCGACGCTGGTCACAGTTCAATCCCCAGTCCGAGGAGGGCTTCATCGCGCTTCCCGAGCTCGCGGGATTCTTCGCCACCGAGTCGCGGCACCACATGCTGGAGGCCAACTACCTGTCGACCTGGTTCCCCAAGCGGGGGGCGGAGCGCCGCGCCTTCCTCGAGCAGATCGGCAAGGCAACCCCGTTCTGGCTGGGGACACCTTCGCCGGCCTGAGACTCGTTCAGTGTGGCCAGGGGCTGATCTTGTTGATCGCCCAGCCCTCCACGCCGACCCCCGTCATCAGATCGGTCTCGCCAAGGACGAAGGCGTAGGTGTCGGTACGGACGGTCGGGCGGCGAGCCATGGTCCCGCCCGTCGCGTCCATGGTTCCCCCCTGAGTGTCCATGGTCGGCGTCGGGGCTGAGCCCGTGCGCATGATGACGACACCCGGGTCCCGGCCCACCTGCCAACCGTCGCTCTGGTCGAGGCGTCCCAGCGCGGAGTCGGTCATCAGGAAGAGCGCATAGCCGAAGGGCAAGACGCCGGCCTGTAGTCCGTACGCGATCGACGTCGTGACGTAGTAGCCGACGATTTTGCCTCCCACGAGGAGGGCGCCGTTGCCGGGCTGGACGCCGAACATGTAATTCTCCCTGAACACATCCGGGAATACGAGGATGCCCTTTGCCGTTTTCGCGAGATCCCTGGCCGCGGGGGTCGTGTCGTAGAGTCTCGTGAGGGCGGCCACCACTTCCCGGTCGAGGGTCTGCCCATGGACGGAAGCCGCCGACCCCAGGCTCGTCAGGCATGCGATCAAAATGCCAAGGGCGAAGCCGAATCGAGGGTGGGCCTGTCTCACGGCGTGGGCGATCGTGCCAGATCGACTCCCCACCGTCAAACGGCAGCGCTTGGGCTAGAATCGCGGCTGGGTCGGGCCGAAACGTTCATCCCGCAGGAGCCAGAGGAGCCATTTCATGCAGATCGCCGCGCTCGTCTTCGACGCCATCACACCGCTGGACATCGTGGGACCGATCGAAGTGCTCGCACGCATGCCCGGCGTCGAGATCGTGATCGTGGGCAAGAAGCGTGGGCCGGTGCGGGACCCGCGCACGCACTGGACGCTCACCGCCGAGGCGGATATCGCAGAGGTGCGCCGGCCTGATATCCTCGTGCTGCCGGGCGGTGCTGGGGTGAGGCCACTGTGCGCCGATGAATCGGTCCTGGAATGGCTGCGCCACGCGCACGGCACGACCTCGTGGACCACCTCTGTGTGCACCGGGTCGCTACTCCTCGGGGCGGCGGGACTCTTGCGTGGGCTCACCGCCACCACGCATTGGGCGTCCCGCGACCTGCTAGAGCAGTACGGCGCGCGCTACGTCGAGGAGCGCGTCGTGCAGCAGGGGAAGATCATCACCTCGGCCGGCGTGTCCTCGGGCATCGACATGGCCCTCACGCTGGTGGCGAAGATAGCCGGCGATGACACCGCCAAGGGGATACAGCTCAGCATCCAATACGACCCGCAGCCGCCGTTCAATTGTGGCGCTCCCTCGAAGGCGGAGCCCGCCGTGCTCGACCGCGTGCGCCAGACCATGCAACGGGCGTCCACGCCCGCGCGCTGAGGCCCCCGTTCACTCTACGGCGTAGCGCTTCACCGCGTCTTCGTTCCAGGTGATGCCGCTGCCCGGGCGGTCGGGAATCAGGGCATAGCCGTCCTTGACCTGGATGGGCTCGGCCACGATGGGCACGGCCCAATCCATGTACTCCAGCCAGTGGGCGGTCGGCGTCACGGCGAGAAGATGCGCGCTGTACTCGGGGAAGAGGTGGCTCGACATGTCCATGCCGTAGGCGTGGGTGATGGCGGCGGCGCGCATCCAGCCCGTGACGCCGCCGATGCGCTGGAGATCCGGCATCACGTAGTCCATGGCCTTGGCCTCCAGGGCGTGGAGCAGCTCGAACGTGTCGACGAGGTTCTCACCGGTCTGAATCGGCGTCGTGAGGTCCGCCGCGATGCCCGCGCATCCCGCGTAGTCGTCGTGGCGCACAGGCTCCTCGATCCAGTACAGGCCTTCGCCGTCCAGCATGCGGCCGCGCCGGATCGCTTCGTTCACGGTGAGGCGTTGGTTGTAGTCGCACATCACGGTGATCTTGTCGCCCACGCGCTTTTTCACCGCCCGCACCGCCGCCACGTCCTCGGCCGGATCGTCGCGCCCCACGCGCAGCTTGATGGCGGTGAAGCCGCCTTCGGCCACCAGCGCCTCCGCGTCGTCCGCGAGCGCGCTCAGGGGTTGAATCCACAGGCCGCAGCTGTTGTAGGCACGCACGGGCTTCACCTCGCCGCCGAGCAGCTTGACCAAGGGGAGGCCTGCGGCCTGGGCGAGGGCATCCCAGGCGCACATGTCTACTCCGGCCAGGGCGAGCCCGACCAGGCCCGGCGTGTCGATGAGCGTCAACCGGCCCCGCAGCTTGGCCTCCACGACGAAGGGCGCCACGCGGTCGCCCTTGAGCAGATCACGCATGTGGTGAAGGCATCCCGCGATGGGCTTGAGCGCCCATGGCCCGAAGCCGAACAGGTACGACCGACCCGTGATGCCCTCCTCCGTCTCGAGGTCGACGAGCACGAGCGCGGCGTGGGGCAGCGCGCCGCTCGCCGACACCGGCGGTCGCTTGAACGGCACCATCACCGGCCGCGCACGGATATCCCGGATCGTCAGCGTCGCCGTCATGCGGTCCTCCATGATGCTGCGAATGTGATGGTGGCGCCTGCGGAGTCTAGGCGCGTGGTCAGGGGCGTGTCAACGCGTCGCGATACCGCGGTATCGGGAAGGGTTGGGGGTCAGCTGGTCTCCGCGCCCGGTGGGGAGACCGGGAGACGATTCCGTCTGAAGATGAAGCGCGGTCGGAAGGTCAGGATCAGGCTCGGAAGCAGGGTCAACGCGCCGAGGCAGCTCACGAGCATGGCCGACATGATCAGGACGGCGAACCAGATATGGATGTTGAAGCCCCACGAAAGGGCGAGCAACCCGTAGCCGCCCGCCACCGCCGACGCCACGAACAAGGTCGCCTTGCCCGCCGTGGTCAGGGCCGTGCGGACGGCGAGGCCCTCGTCGCGGCTCTGGTCGAGCTCTTCGCGGAGCCGGTACACAAGATAGATGGCGTAGTCGGCTCCCAGCCCGACCGCCATGGCCGAGATGACCGAGGTGGCGATATTGAGTCGGATGCCCAGCAATCCCATGAGGCCGAAGTTGGCGAGCACGGCGAGGGCGAGCGGCACGAGGACGAGAATCCCCGCGATCAGTGAGCGAAACACGGCCGAGGTGATGACGAAGATCACCGCGGCGATCTGAAGGATGTTGAGAAGCTTTTCGTGGACAATGGTCTCGGTGAGGGCTGCCGTCTCGGCGAGATCGCCACCGAACTCGATCCTGACCTGGGCTCCGAACTTTGCCGGGAGGTCGGTCTTGAGCTTGCTGATGAGCTCCTGGGTGTAGGCGGTACTGTCGGTCTTGAGCAGGACGAGGATGTTCGCGGACCGGTACCGATCGTCGACGTACGAGTCGAGATCCTCCAGCTCCCCCGACAGCGAGTAGGCGAGGAGATACTGGGCGACCAGGTCTCTGCTCTCCGGTATCCGATCGTAGGCCGGGTCATCCGCATGCATGGCGCGATTCATGCGCCGGATGAAGTCGGCCACAGACACCGTTTTCCCGACCTGGGGCTGAGCTTCGAGAAACCGCTGGGTGGCTTCCATCGCCCTGAGGACTTGCGGATCCTTGATCGAGCCCTCCCCACTCCCTTCGATCAGAACATACAGACGATTCGTCCCGCCGAGCCTCGCGTTCAAGGCCCGGTCGTCCTTCTGGAAGGGCAGATTCTCGAAGAAGTAGCTTCGGAGAGGCGTGTCTACCACCACCCGCATGGCCGCGACTGTCCACACGACGAGGAGCACTGCCACTCCCGCGTAGATCCATTGCCGGCCCCGCCCGAGCACCCACCCGGCGATCGTCTCCGTGATCCGATCCCATCCCCGGCGCTCGCTTTCCCGCCGGGTCTCACGCCCTCCGGGCGGCGGGAGAAGAGAACGGAGGGCCGGAATGAACGTGAGCTCGAGGACGAGGGCGCTGAAGATCCCGAGAGCGGTGAACACACCGAAGGTCCGGATGGTCGCGACCTCGAAGATCACCAGGGACAGAAAGCCGAGGCCCGCTACGATCCCCGCGGCGAGCATGGCGGGGCCGACCCGGACCAACGATTCCACCACGGCCTGCCGGCTCGTCTCGGCCGCGGGTGCGCCGCCGCGCAGGCCGAGGCGATGGTACTCCTCGTAGTAGCGCTTGAGGATCTGCACCGCGTGCCCCGCGGCCACCGCGAAGATCAGGATGGGCGTGGTCACGTTGAAGGCGTCCATGGGGGCGTGGACGAGCCCCATCATGCCGAGACCCCAGACGACGGCGAGGAGCGCCGTCACGAGGGGAAGGAGCAATCCCTGCAGCGTGCGAAAGGCCTCGTAGTGGATCAGCCCCACCACGAGGACGGCAATGGGGAACAGGAGCTCGGCGCGCTGGGAGTAACGCTCGAGCTGCGCCAGGTACACGGGACGTCCGCCCATGGCGATCTCCACGGAATCGTCACGCTCCCGGTCGACGATGGGCCGTACCTTGTCCACGATCCCTTGAAACCCCCGCGGATCGGTGTTGAAGTCCGCCAGGATGGCCGCGGTGCGCCCGTCCCGGGAAATGATCGCGTCGACGTAGACGGGATTGTTGCGGACGGCCTCGCGCACCGCCTTGATCTCCGGCTCCGTCTTCGGGATCGTTTCCATGAGCGGGAGCACGTCGAGGCCTCCCGCCGTGCCGATGATGTTCTTGGCTCGCCGCGCAAGACTGAAGACGCTCTTCTTCTCCACGCCCGGGAGATCGGCCAGGGAGTCCGTGATCCGCTGCACCTTCGCCAGAATCTCGGGGGTGAAGACGTCACCCGTCCGGGCCGTGACCCCGATGAGGACCTGGTGTTTCAGACCGAACACAAGCTCCGCCTCGCGGGTGGCGGCGACATAAGGATGCTGATGGGGAAGGGTGGCGTTCGGGTCGACCACGACATGCAGGTTCCTGATCTGGAAACCGAGCACGCTCGATACGAGCAGGGTCACGCCGATCACGAGAAGCCGATACCGGAGAACGGCCTCTACGCCCCGCCTCAATCAGGAGCCTTCCACCCCTCGCGGGGAGCCATGCTACCGGGGCGGGGGCCCGATCTCGAGGATCTGTTCGAGCGGCAGCCGCAACGCGCGCCCGGAGGGTGGCGGAGCCAGTCCCAGACGGAAGAGCATGATGGGAGTCTCGGCCGCGCCTTCCGGATACACACGCTTGAGCTCCTCCTCTATCCGACCGAGGAGCTTCCGATGGTCGCTGCCCAGCCCCTCTCCGCCTTTCAGCCGCATTCGCAGCAGCAAGAACGTAATGCCGGTGATGGGCTGAAAGGCAATGCCGTGTCGAGTCGCCGTGAGCCAGATTCGCTCCAGCACCTGTCCACCACGCACGAAATCTTCCGGCTGGTCGCCGCGCACGCTCAAGAGCGCGATAGCCCCCGAGCGTTGGTAGATCTTGCGGGCCCGGACCGGGAAGACGCGGCTGATGCGTAGCGCGGCGGCCAGGCGCGCCCAGCGCCACGACCCCAGGAGACGCATGCCTGGCCGCTCCCACGGGCTCAGCTCGAGCGTCTCGGCCGGCATGCCGTCGCGCCGTCGCTGAGCATCGGCACGGGTCCAGCGAATCCAGCCGTACACGCCATCGTGCAGAGCGCGATTCTCGAACAGGATCCGGTCGTTCTGCGCGGCCAGCGCGGCGATGCGTCTCTTCGCCGGGTCGGTTTCGATCCAGGACAGCCGCGCTCCCGAAGAAGATGCCGCCAGCGCCTGCAGCTTTTCGCGTACTTCCGCGGGAATGGGTTCCTGCCCGTAGGGGCGACGGTTCACACAGCGAGCGGGGATGGCCTCTGCGAGCGGATCGGTGACCGCCGATGCTGCTGCGAACCGTACGAGGGCGACTACCCCCGCTGACTCACCTGCCGGAAACAGCTCCACGGTCGCCTGCAAGCCCTGCTGAGTGGCGGCGAGCGTCGCATTGGTGATCACTGCTCCCAGGGAGATCCAGGATGCCCGCCACCGGATGTCGTACAGCGACTCTGCCCGATCGGCGAGGAAGAGAATGCGAAGGTGCTCCCCGTCCCACCGGAAGCGCCAGGGCTGGCAGTTGTCGCCGGAGGGCGCCTGGATGGCGGCCTCGACAATGGCGGAGATGACCTCTCGAGATACTGCGGACACCTAGTCGCGTAGCGCGCAGATCGACGCGCGATGCTGCAGGCAAGCGACGGTGGGCCTTTCTGTTGGTCCCATCGTCAAGGGAGCCTAGAGCATCAGACGAAGATGTCAAGTCGTTTGTGGCTCTGGGACATCTCCGATGGCGTGGGGCCAACAAAAAAACTGAGCGGGGGGCCCGCCCCCCGCTCATAGTTTCGACGCTGTCCGGTGCCGATTCCTAGCGCTTGATCAACTTCTTCCGGCGCAGCCCAGCCAGTCCGAGCAGACCTACGCCGAGCAGTGTGAGAGACATTGGCTCCGGCACCCGATTCTCGAGCGTCAGATTGCCGCCGCCGCCATTGATGTTGAGGAAGGTTCCGTCAAACGAGGTGACCGACGTGGTGGCACTGAAATTGCCGACCACCAGGTTGATCGTACCGGGAGGCGGAACCACAAAGAAGCCGCTCTCGTTGCCGGTGCAAAGCGCCTGTCCGAAACCCGCATTTCCCTGACCCGCCGCCGTGCAAACGTTGAAGGTCTCGAATAGGTTCGCGGTGGGTGAGAAGGGCTGGGCGCCGACTCCCGTGTTGGTGAGGGTCGCAGTTCCGCTGATCAAGCTGCCAAAGGCGAGTGGAAAAGCACCGGCCCCGGAGACGGTAACGTTGCCGTTTGTGACAGTAAAAGTCGGAGTCGGGCCAGCGACAGCGAACAGCGTATAGTTCAACGACGTGAAAGGACCCGTAGTCGAGGAGCCTGCCGGCGGCGGTACGGTACCTGTGCCGGTGCCGTTGAAGCCGAAGTACAAACTATAGGTGGAGTTCAGCCCTGTCTGCGGGGCGGGTGCGCCACCGTTCAGGAATTGCAGCACACTGAGATAGCCGACCTCCGAGAAATTACCGGTCGGTGCAATCGTGACGCTGGCGAAGTCAGCCACGTTGAAATTGTTAGCAGGCCCAATCGGGCCACCGGCCAGAGGCGGAAGAGTTCCCGCGGGATTCCATACAAATGTGAGGGGCGCTGCGAACGCCGAGGAACACCAGGCACCGCTCAAGAGCAGCGCGATTGCAGCGACGGTGCCTACGTACCGGGTTATCGTTTTAGTCATTCCACGCTCCTGTTGTTTTCCCTGGTGATGAAACTTCGTTCGTTCTGAGACGACAACTGCAATGCAGGGGCCAGGAGAAGAAGAACTATATTTCAATTAGTTAGGTCTGTCAATTGTTCTTGTCGATCGAGGTTGTAAAATTTATCGACATTAGCCTTCCTTTGCGGTGGGTCAGAACATCGTCACTGACCGCGTTTGCCGGGAAGACCAATCGGCATTGAGTCTGACGCCCTGGTCCGCTGGGTTCAGCCTGAATAATCAAAAAAACAGTACCTTATATCTACTTGGTGCTGAACAAGACAGCGTTAGAACGGCCTTGTTCCAAGGTCTTGAGCCTCGCCTGAGCTCGGTCGGACCGCCGGAAGGTATCGTTCGTGGGCTCCAAAGACCTCCGACACCCTCTCAGAGTGACAAGCCTTCTGACATGTTGAGGTTCGCCCCATCCATCGACTTTGGCATCGACTTTGGCGACCGCCGCCTTGGGCCGACCAGGGAGGGCCGTGAGGGAGGGATGGGCAGCTGGTCAGTCCACTCGACCCTGGAGCCTGTCTGGCCTATCCTCGCCGGAACATACAGTGCTCCAGGCTTCGATCATTGGAGGCGCGCCGGGTTGCCCCCAACGCCCCTCCCACGTTCGCCGAGACTGTTAGCTCTCCTGACATCGTCTCCTCTGCTCGATAATTGGGGCAAGGCTCCGCGCAGGTCGAGTGAAATGGGAAATTTTGACGTGGTAGCCCCCGCGCCCGCCTCGGAGCATTCGCTCGGCGGGGATAGCATGTCCTCGAGAGATCGATGGCGTCGATCTAGAATTCGTAGCGCAGGGCGACGCGAAGGTTCGCGTTGTTGGGGAAGGCACCGAACACACTGAGGTGGTCGGGTGGCTTCGATTCGCCCCGATTCACGAACTGGCCTTCGACGAGGAGCTTCAGGTTTCCGTAGACGGTCGTTTGGAAGTCGACCAGCCAGAGCTGCTCGCTCTTGAGGACGTCCGCGGCCAGGAACGCTTGGAGCCGGGTGCGTCGCTGATCGTTGAACTGCCAGCGGGCGCTGAGGAAGAAGTCGCTCTTGAACGGGCGGATCCCGGTGATGGAGGTGACCTGAGGATTGTCCTCCCCGGAGTACTCCAGCGTTACCGTGACCTCGTTCTTCCCGAGTATGTCCGTGAAGGTGCGATCCACACCCACCACGTACTGGAAATAGCTCTCGGGCACCGCCGCCCTGAAGGCACTGGGCAGCCCGGACGCGCTCGTCATGGTGTAGACCGTCTCACCCTTCAGTACCCACGGGCCGAGCGCCCACTGCGCACTCGCCCCCACCGAGTCGGTCCGGTAGTACACGGGTGTCAACTTCGGTGCCACGTACCTCGGATCGAGTGCGAAAGAGGGGAGGCGGGCGGGTCCTCCGTAGTAGAGGAGCGAGAGATCTGCCCGGCCGATGGTGGCGGTCGAGCGGGCGGCGAATCCCGTGTCGAAAGACGTCTGGACGGTTTTGTTCGAGAGGTCTCCAACGTTGTCCCCCGTAATGTCGAATCGGAACCGATCATGGTTCGTCGGCAGCGGCGTGTGACGGAACAGGGGAAGTGCGTAGAGGGAGAGGGTGGGCTGCCGGAGCCATTCCCCCTCCGGTAAGGGGAGGCGCAGCCGCACCATCAGCTCGCCGAGCTTTTCCGGATCGTAGAAGTTCCGCTCGAGGTCGCGCCGGTTCAGGAGGTCGGCGGGACTGAACATTTCCACCGCGGCCCAGCTCTCGATCAATTGGCCGGCGAGGAGGCTCCACGAGCCGGCGGCGGTGTATTCGACGTAGGCATCGTAGGGTTCGAAGCGGTCCCGCGACGGCTCGAGGGGGTCGACGGCGACCCGCGGATGCAGACGGAGACGCAGGGCGTGGGTGAGGTCATAGGTGGAATCGAGCTCGCCCATGAGATCAACGTTGTTGTCGTCGAGCCCTTGACCCCGGTCGACGAGGAAACCCCGGTAGCCGACCTCGACCTGCCCCTTGATGGTGGGGCCTGTGCGGCTAACCTCGGCGGGAGGCGAGTCCTTCGTGGCCGCGAGTGCCGCCGTCGCGCTTCCGGGTGAGGTGGACGGCTCAATCCGGGCGACCCGGCTTTCGGCTCCGCCATTCAGCCGCACGATCAGTCCGTCGGGCCTTTCTTCGATGGAGTAGCCGACGGGTCGGCTCAGCTCGACCACCACCCGCGCCGCGTCGGGCTTCCACTGGCTACCTCGAACCTCCCGGATGGGCTCTGGATTGGCCGTGAGTGGTCCGCGCCAGGCGTGCCGCGCACCCTCCAGGTCGATGACGATCCGCGTCGGAGCACCGAAAGAGGCGGCGCTGTACCGCGGGGGCCGGCTCGTATACAGGCGCACGGTCAGAGCGCCATCCTGCCACTCTACGGCGACCGCGGTGAGCTCGATCTCCTCGGCCGCCCTTGCGCTCGGGGGAACCAGCCCGACGAGGAGGATGAGTTCGGCGAAAGCGAGAAGCAGCGCCATCTTCCCCAGGGCCGGCCGCGGTGCTCGGCGAGCCCTGGCCGGCCTCATCAGCCTTCGAGGGCCCTCGCGGAGAAGTCGGCGGGCGAGAACCCGTTGCCGATCTTGACGTCGATCACCTCGAGGATGGTGCTCTTTCCGCTTTGAACGTTCTCCATGCGAAGGGTGCGTGCCCGCCACCACTTGTCCATCACCTTCCACCAGCCGTCCCAGCGTCCCACCTTGAAAAGCTGCCCTTTCAGGTCGTAGTGGTTCACTCGCGCCATCTGATGGTTGTCCTGCCGGACGAAGAGCTCGCGGCGAGAGTACCCGGAGTCTTTGAAGCGGGGCGCGCTCTCGATGACCCAGACGGGCACGCCGTCGAGCGTTTCCTCGCGGAGGTATTTGTACTGGTGCTTGGTCACCTCGTTCGGAGCCAAGTCCTCATAGGCCAGCTCGGAACCCACGAACGAGTTCGATTTGTTCGAGGATCCGATTCGTCGACTCCGTCTGAGCGCGGGCAGGTACAGCCACTGATCGTCGTCGCCCCCGCGGTTTTCGTGGGTAAGGAGAGCCGTGCCCCTCACGTCTGGGGGGTCCCTGAAGATCAGGAGGGTCTTGTCTCCCGCGTCCGGTCCTTCGAGGGTCCGTAGCTCCAGCGAGCGCTCGCTCCGGTCGCCCTTCGCGTTCACCAGGACCATCTTGTACAGAACCAGCTCGTCGCGGTAGCCACTGTTGATCCGGCGCCGATCCTCCATGATGGTGAGGCCGCGATCCTCGGCGGCGCTCACGTGACTGATTCGGCCAGGCAGGACGATCAGGCCAGATAGGACCATCAGGGCGCTTGCGAGGAGGACCAGAGGACCCAGGACGGGATAGCGCGATCGACACCTCTCGGCAATCCACCTGGTGTAGGTCACGGGGCCACCTCTCCTCCCCCCGGATGCCGGCCCCGTGACTTGCGTGCTCAACGATTCGGAGCTTATCGGGGCCCAGCGTGTAAAGCAAACTTTCCGGAGAGGGCGAAACCTGTCCCCGGGGGACCCAACTGAGCGCCCGTCCGTCGAGGATGCTTACGGCTCGTCGTCTCTGAGGTGGGTCCAACCAGCGCCCCGCCTGCGCCCGGACCCTTGGCGGCTTGTGAGCAAAAAATTCACCTGCGCGGTGAGATTGTCGAGCGTTTTTTACAGGCCCATTGCTGGTTGGAAATCGATCGCACTGAAACCTTTGTCAATTCTGATTCTTTGCGTATGGCATGGCCTGTGCTGCCCCTGCGCCCTTGAGACGTGGATTCAGCGAATGTGTAAAGCCTCACGGAAGACGCGAAGGAGACGATGATAGCGATCATGTCGCATATGTGAACCTTCCATTAAATCATTGAGAGCGTGATTCTCCGTCATGAGTTCGTGTCGGAACGGGACTTGAGGGCAAGAGCATTGCGTCAAAAAAAATCTCGGACCGAAAAGGTTTGACTCGGGTGGGGTCATCCTATATGCGTACCGATTATGAGCACATCTGGGAGAAGCGGCTACGACTACGATGAGGCGTTCTCCCGGAATATCGGCCTGCTTTCCGAGGAAGAACAGGCGCGTGTGCGTGGCGCTCGCGTGGCCGTGGCTGGCCTCGGCGGTGTGGGCGGCAATCACGTGCTCGCCCTGGCCCGGATCGGGTTCGGAAGCTTTTCCCTCGCTGACCTGGATCACTTCGAGCTCGCGAACATGAACCGGCAGGCGGGCGCTTCCGTGGACACACTGGGTCGAAGCAAGGTCGAGGTCACCGCCGAGATCGTCCGGGCCATCAATCCCGGCGCGGACCTGCGTCTCTTTCCCCACGGCATCGCGAAGGAGAACATCGGCGACTTCCTCGACGGCGCGGTGGCGGCCGTAGACGGTATCGATTTCTTCAATATGGATGCACGGCGCTTGCTATTTCGCGAGGCCCGCGCACGCGGAATCCACGCGCTGACCTCGGCGCCGGTGGGGTTCGGGGCGACCCTCCACGTGTTCTCGCCGACGGGGATGAGCTTCGACCGGTACTTCGACGTGCATGACGGCATGAGCCTTCCCGCGCAGTTGATCCAGTTCGTCCTGGGTCTGGCCCCCGAGCGGGCCCACCGTAGCTACTTCCCTCCCGGCGCTGTCGATTTCGAGAAGCGACGAGCCCCCTCGCTCGCTCCCGGCTGTCTCTTGGCCTCCGTCCTCGTGGCCACCGCCATCGCAAACCTCGTCGTGAAGAAGCGACCCCTGAAAGTCGTGCCGCACTTTTCTCAGTTCGATCCCCTTGTGCAGACGTACAAGACGGGCTATCTCCGCGGGGGCAACCGCAATCCCAAGCAGCGCGCCAAGCGTTGGTGGGTGTTGCGGACCAACCGGGCTCTCCGCGAGGCTGTCCGGAAGCCGTATCCCTAACGGGTTTTCCTTTCCCTCTCTCGAGTGGTGTCAGGTCGAAAACTGCGCAGCTGACAACAACGTCAGGAGTCTGACGGCCGGGCTCGATCAGACGTGAACGGAGGGTCCCATCATCGTGTTTTTGCTGACGAGGTCGACCTCGTGTGGTTCCCGGGCAGCTGGCACATTCGAAGCAATAGGTCGAGTCGAAGCGTTCTTCCGAAAAAGGCAAACCGGTCGTGAGGCCGGGGCGCAAAGCCACAGGTCAGGATCAAGAGAAGTCCTGACAGCTGGGTTGCCGAAGAGCGGGCGAGTATCGCCCCGGGAGAGCGGACGGGCTGGATGGACGGGGGATACTCGATGACCACATCATCGCTTGACGTTACTGCGGCGGGAACCCCTTCAGCGCGGCCTGCGTGTGGTGCGCGAGTGAAGGCTTTCTGGTTCGAGCGGGATACCGGGGCGAGCCGCTTGGATTTTGGCCTCGCCACCGATCGCTTAGCTCTCGATCAGGCCTTCCGCCTCCAGCATGATCAATACGTCGCCCAAGGCTACATGGATCCGCATCCGTCCCAGTGGCGGCTGAGCATCTACAACGCGCTGCCCTGTACTCGGGTCTTCGTGGCGCGGGACGACGGTCGGGTGGTTGCGACCATGTCGGTCATCAATGATTCTCGGCTCAACCTGCCCATGGCGGAGATCTATGGCGACGAGCTTCGGAAGTTTCGTGGCGAGGACCGGCAGCTCGCGGAAGTCTCCGGACTCGCCGTCCATCCCGCCTATCAAAAGTCGGGACTGGCCATCCTCCTGCGACTGATCCGGATGGTACTCATCTATTCGACCGAGACGGCTCTGGTGGGAGACCTTTGCATCACCGTGAACCCGCATCACGAGGCCTTCTATCGGAAGGCGTTCGGCTTCGAATCCATCGGCGGCCTGAAGCAGTACGGAAAGGTCAACGGAGCGCCGGCGGTCGCCCTGCGACTCGATCTCGACACGCTTCGAGGCTTCATCGCTGATCTGCGTGCCGGCCATCCGGTGGAGAGCGAAGTCTATACGTTCCTCTTCAAGCCGGAGGCGCTCGAGCCGGCTCTGGCGCGACTCGATGCGGATCTGGCGCAGGCCTTTCCTCGCCTGGAAGACGTGAGGTATTTCTTCTCACGCCACGAGGCGGGGACCACGATGTCTCCGGCCGTCCGGGCGTACGTTGAATGGTGCTGGAAATCCGCGGAGGCCGCGGATGCCCGCACCGCGCAGGTCGGCGCTGCGGACGACTTTGCCGGAGCCTTCGAGCCTGATCTGGCGCTTCAGTTGGCGTAGTCGCGCGACGTCTCTCCCGCCGCCGCGCCCTTCCCGTGGCGGCGGCGCTCTCATGTTCTCGGTCGTAACATTCTTTCCCGGGCTGAACGATCTACGCAGGCGTAGATTCCGTCCGTCGCCGTGGGATCCGCAAATTCCCCGATATATCAATGGTCTACGAGACAGGCACGACCTGTGCCGCTATGAAGCTGGAGGGTGATAGCTAAAGCCCTCGAGCGAGGCGGCTGTGGAGATTGTCGGCGTACTCCTCGAACGTCGTCCAGGGCTGATTGTCTTGTGCAACGGCACCAGGGTTGCCCTGAAGGACGGGGTCTCGGCGGATCACGTCCCTATCGGCAGGAGCGTCACCATCACCTGCACGATCTACGGCGGCACGAAGGTGGCCGACGAGATTCGCCTGAATCCGGACTGGTTGCTCGAAGCGATCGAGGCGACGGGCGCGCCATAGCTCGCTCCGTCCTTGACAAGTCCGTGGCGGGGGCTCTACCGTCCGCCGATGGTGTCCAGTGTCTTCGATGTGTTCGCCCGCACCGCAGAGGCCGCGCCCCACCATGTCTTTCTCTGCGCGCCCCCCGCTCCCGGGCGCGCGTATCATCCGAACGGCATCGAGTTCACGTATGAGCAGACCCGCGACGCCGCCCTCGCCCTCCGCGAGGTCTATCGGGCGGCCGGCTATGGCCACGGCCACCGGGTGGCGTTGCTCCTCGAGAACCGCCCCGAGTTTTTCTTCCACTTTCTGGCTCTCAACTCGCTCGGCGTCTCCATCGTGCCCGTGAATCCCGACTACCGTCACGACGAGATGCTGTACCTGATGGAGCACTCCGAAGCGGAACTGGCCGTGGTGACCCATACCCGCGTGGCGGATATCGAACGGGTCGCGAGCGACCGGGCAAAGCCGCTCCCCGTGGTCGGCGCCGAGAACCTGCCCCTGCGCTTGCCACCGCCGGCGCTCGCGCCGCGAGCGGACCTGCCTGGTCGCGATACCGAGACGAGCCTGCTCTACACGTCGGGGACCACGGGGCGGCCCAAGGGCTGTGTCCTCACGAACTTCTACTACCTGAACGCGGGCGCCTGGTACCGCGATCTCGGGGGGCGCATCCAGATCGACTACGGCCACGAGCGCTTTCTCAACCCGCTCCCGCTCTTCCACATGAACGCCCAGGTGGTGACGGCCACCTGCGCCATGCTCACCGCCGGCTGTCTCGCCCAGCCCGAGCGCTTCAGCCCGAGCCGGTGGTGGAAGGATGTCGAGAATTCGCAGGCGACCATCATCCACTATCTGGGCGTGATGCCGCCTCTGCTCCTGAACCAGCCGCCCGCGCCCGAAGAGCGCCGGCACCGCGTCAAATTCGGACTGGGTGCAGGCGTGGAACCTGAGCTTCACGCCGCCTTCGAAGAGCGCTTCGGCTTTCCCCTGGTCGAGGTGTGGGGCATGACGGAGACGGGGCGCATCTATTCCGACTGCATCGAGCCCCGGCAAATCAGCACCCGGGCATTCGGGCGGCCGTTCGGCGGGCTCGAGGCGAAGGTAGTCGACGATCGCGATCAGGAAGTCCCGCGCGGCGCCGAGGGCGAGCTCCTCGTGCGCTGGGGAGGGCGGGAAGGCGGGCGCCACGGCTTCTTCGCCGGCTATCTCAAGAATCCCGAGGCGACCGAAGAGGCGTGGCGCGGTGGCTGGTTCCACACCGGCGATGTGGTGCGCCAGCTGCCGGACGACATGCTCGTCTTCCTCGATCGAAAAAAGAACATCATCCGGCGCTCGGGGGAGAACATCGCCGCCGCGGAGGTGGAAGCGTGTCTCCAGGCTCACCGCGCCGTGTCACAGGTGGCGGTGCTGGCCGTCCCCGACGACGTCCGCGAGGAAGAGGTGATGGCGTGCGTGGTCCCCATGCCCGGCGTCGCGCCCGCCCGCGCGCTCGGCGAGATCCTTCAAGACTGGTGCCTGGAAAAGCTCGCCTACTTCAAGGCGCCGGGCTGGGTGCTCTTCGTGGAGACGCTGCCCACCACGGGTACGCAGAAGGTCCAGAAGAGCCTGATCTTCCCCAAGGGCGAGGACCCGCGGTCCCGGCCGACCGTCCTCGATCTCCGTGATCGGAAGAAACGGCGGCCGGGACCGACGGCGATCAGGACTTCAGGTTGAACTTCTGGAACGTGTGGCAGTCCTCGCGGGCATGCCCGCGGCTCACCGCGAAGGTGTGGGTCACCTCGGCCACGTAGATCGCGCCGCGCGAATCCACGGCAAGCCCGTGGGGCGCCGCGAAGCTTCCCGGCGCCTCGGCGTTGGGCGTGCCCCACCGGGCGAGGACCCGGCCGTCCTTGTCGAAGACGCTGACCCGGCCGTACTTGGACTCGAGCGTCGGACCGTTGCGCTGCGAGATCTGACCCTTGTGCCACCAGAGCTCCGACACGTAGGCACGTCCCTGTTCGTCGAAGACGAGGTGGGTCGGCCGCTGGGTATCGGTCCACTCGTTGAGATACTCGCCGTCCGGGCTGAAGATCTGGATGCGATCGTTCTCGCGATCGCAGACGAAGACGCGCCCGTCCGCGGCCACGGAAATGCCGTGAGGCAGGAAGAACTCGCCGGGACCTCCGCCCGGAGTACCCCAGGAACGCTTGAGCTCGCCACTGGGCGAATACTGGTGCACGCGGCAATTCCCGTAGCCGTCGGAGACGTAGAGGTCGCCCTTGGGCCCCACTGCGAGATTCGTCGGGCGGTTGAAGGGGCCGCCCGCCCGCGAGACGGTACCGGTATCCTTGCCGTTGTAGCCGGTGTCGGACGGCTTGTTCATGGTGCCCATGGTCATGAGCAGCTTGCCGTCAGGCGTGAACTTGCGCACGGTGTGATTGCCGTCGTCCGTGCAGTAGAGCATCTCGTCCGGGCCCACCGTGATGCCGTGCGTCCGATAGGTGAATTCGCCCTGGCCCCACGAGCGGAGGAACTTACCGTTCGTGTCGTAGACGATGATGGGGTGATCGCCCCGGCAGATCAGGTAGACGCGATCTTCCGAGTCCGTGGCCACCCCGGCGACATCGCGGTGCACGTATCCAGGCGGAAGCTGCTCCCAGCCCTCGACTACTTCGTAACGCAATGTGCTCCCTGGCGCCATGGCGAGCCCCCGATGTCCGCTGCGGGTTCACGACTGTGTTCGGTGGAGGCCCCCGACTATGAGAGAAAGCCCGAATGCTGTCAAGCGATCGGCGTGTGTCCTGATGGCCCCGACTACGCTAGTATAGGGCGCTTCAGCGACGAGGATCGCTTCGCTGTCGCCTGTGACCATGCGGAATGCTGGAGGAGCTGTAATGGGAAGGAGGTCTTTCGTCGTCTCCGTCGTCGTCGGGATGATGGCCCTCGTTGTCCTCGCGGCGCCGCCGGCCTCGGAGGCGCAGCGCTCGGGGAGGACTCCCCGGATTGGCTATCTCATGGATCGCGGTGGCCCCGACGCATTCGACGAAGCCTTCCTTCAAGCACTGCGTGCCTTGGGCTATGTGAACGGGCAGAACGTCGCCATCGAGTACCGCTGGGCGGGAGGTCGGTCCGAGCGACTGCCCGGTTTGGCTACCGAGCTAGTGGCCCTCAAGGTCGATGTGATCGTGACGGCGGGAGTGCCGTCCGCGCTGGCCGCCAAGGGGGCGACGGCCACCATTCCCATTGTCATGGCGACGAGCCCCGATGCTGTCGCGGTAGGGCTCGTCGCGAGCTTCGCCCACCCCGGGGGGAACATCACAGGCCAGTCCATTTTCGCCCAGGAGCTAGCCGGGAAACGGTTGGAGCTCCTGAAGGAGGCCATACCCAAGCTCTCTCGCGTGGGCGCTCTCTACAACGCGGCCAACCCGGGCATGCCACCGCAGTACAGGGAGAGCGAAGCTGCCGGAAAGGTTCTCGGACTGCAGGTGCAGCCCATGGAGGCCCGAATTCCCGACGACCTCGAGACGGTATTCGCGGCCGCGAAGGCGTCAGGGGTGGGCGCCGTCGTCATACTGTCCGACGGCTCGACCATCGGCTCCCGGTCACAGATCGCCGCTGCGGCTGCGAAGCGCCGCATTCCTACGATGTTCGCGAACCGCGCGTACCTCGAAGGCGGTGGCCTGATGAGCTATGGGCCGAGCATCGCCGATGCGTATCGACGCGCGGCCGCCTACGTGGACAAGATCCTCAGGGGCGCCAAGCCCGCGGACCTCCCCGTCGAGCAGCCCACGAAGTTCGAGCTGGCGATCAGCCTCAAGGCGGCCAAGGAGCTCGGGATCGCGATCCCGGCGGCCCTGCTGCAGCGGGCCGACGACGTGATCCAGTAGGAACGCCATGAGAAAGCTCGAGAGGAAGACGGTGCTGGTGACGGGCGCGAGCCGGGGCATCGGCGCCGAGATCGCGCGGCTCTTCGCCGCCGAGGGCGGGCGCGTGATCTGCGCCGCGCGCACGCTCCGCGAGGGCGAGCACCCGCTCGCGGGATCACTGGAGACAACGGTGGCGGGCATTCGCGCCGAGGGTGGCACCGCCGAGCCCGTCACCGCGAACATCGCGGAGCCCGCGGAGTGCGAGCGGCTGGTGCGGGCGGCGCGCGAGATCTACGGCCCGGTGGACGTGCTCGTCAACAACGCCGCGCTGACCTACTACGTGCCGATCAAGGACTATCCGGTCAACAAGTGGATGCGCTCGTGGGCGGTCAACTTCCACGCGCCCTTCATCCTGAGCCGGCTCGTCCTCGCCGACATGATCCCGCGGCGGAGTGGCGTCATCGTCAACATCTCGTCGGGCTCCGCCATCGGGCCCGGACGTGGCCCCTATCCGAACGCGGGGCCGGGCGCCCGGGGTGGCACGTGCTACGGCGCGGAGAAGGCCGCCCTCGAGCGCTTCACCCAGGGCCTCGCCTCCGAGGTCTACCAGTACGGGATCTCGGTCTCGTCCGTGGCGCCGTCCCAGGTAGTCCCCACGCCCGGCACCGTGCATCACCGGCTCGTGACGTCCATGGACGATCCGCGGGGCGAGCCGCCGCTTCTCATGGCCCAGGCGGCCCTCGTGCTCGCCACCGAGCCCCTCGACAGGACCACGGGGCGCGTCACCTACAGCCAGCCCCTCCTGCGCGAGTTCGGCTGGATCAAGGAAGCGCGTGGCCGCGGAATCGACACCCGAGGCAGCGGCTACTCCGAAATCTAGTCTGGAAAAACCACTCCGGCGGGGCGTGCGACCGGACGGGTGGCGTCGGGGGGTGCCGCTGCGCCCGCGGCGGAGTGGGCCCTTCGCGAGTGCGCGCAGCCCGCAGGGCTGCGATTCACGAAGCGTAGGGTGGCGAAGCCGCTGGCGCAGCGGCACCCCCGACGACAGGCCCCGTCCGCCTCGCGTATCGGAGCGCGTGACTCGTTCGAGCTAGTCCTTGGAGAGCCCGAGCACCCGCTCGCCGATGATGTTGCGCTGAATCTCGCTCGTGCCGCCCGCGATGGTGTACTGCCGGGCGCTGATGACGCGGTTGTACCAGCGCGGGCCGTCGGGCACCGCGCCACTGGGGCGGTTGACGAGGACGTGGGCACCCAGCAGCTCGCCCGCGAAGTCGGCCACCCGCACGCCGAGCTCGGAGCCGAAGAGCTTGAGGATGGAGCCTTCAGGCCCCGGCGGCTCGCCCCGCAGCTGGCGCGTGATATTGCGGAGCCGCGTGTAGCGGAGACAGGTCGCCTCGATCCAGAGCTGGGCGAAGCGCTGGCGCACGAGGGGATCCTCCCAGGCGAGCCGGCCGTCGACGCGGAGCTGTCCCGCGAGCACCCGGAGCCGGTCGATCTGCTCGGTGTGGCTCCGCCCGCCTCCGGACTTGCGCTCGTACATGAGGGTGGTCATGGCGGGCTTCCACCCCTCGTTCTGCCGCCCGATCAGATTCGCCTTGGGCACCCGCACGTCGACGAAAAATACCTCGTTGAAGTGGCGGTGGCCGTTCATGAGCACCAGCGGTCGCACCGTGATCCCGGGCGTCTTCATGTCGACGAGGAGGTAGCTGATGCCCTTGTGCTTGGGCGCCTTCGGATCGCTGCGCACGAGCAGATAGATCCAGTCGGCGAAATGAGCCCCCGACGTCCAGACCTTTTGGCCGTTGACCACGAAGTGATCGCCCTTGTCGTCGGCGCGGGTGGCGAGGCTCGCCAGATCGGAGCCGGCGCCCGGCTCTGAGTATCCCTGGCACCAGATGTCCTCGCCGCTCATGATGCGTGGGAGATAGCGCTGCTTCTGCGCTTCCGTGCCCCATTCGATGATGGTCGGGCCCGCCATGTTCACGCCCGAGTAGCCGGGGAGCACGGGGGCGCGGGCCCGGAAGTACTCCTCGTCGAAGATGATCTGCTCCATCAGGGAAACGCCGCGCCCGCCGTACTCCGTGGGCCAGGAGATGCCCACCCACTTGGCGAGCGACATCCTCCGCTGCCAGGCCACGCGCCGCTCGAAGGTGTCGCGATCGGGCGCCACGCGCTCATCGAACGGGTCGTCCACACAGAGGTCGCGGGGCAGATTGTCCTCCAGCCAGCTCCGCACCTCGAGACGGAAGGCCTGCTGCTCGGGCGAATACTGAAAGTCCATGGGCTTTCTTCTAGCACCGGCGGGCCCGCGACTCAAGACGGCCTGCTGTTACGCTTGACGTGCCGGTGTCGGGCGGGCAAAGTGTCGCCGGGTAGTCCACCTTCGAGAGGAGACCGCCACGCCATGATCGAGACGGCCACCGGCCCGAGCATCGAGCTACTCCTGGACATCAACGCGGCCTTCAACGCCCGCGACGTGGACCGGATCATGAGCTTCTTCGAAGAGGACGCGATCTTCCTCATGGCCCGCGGCCCCGAGCCGAGCGGCCGGCGCGTGCACGGCAAGGCGGCCATCCGCAAGGTTCTCGCGGACCGCTTCAAGGTCATCCACGGCATGCGCTGGGATCATATCGATCACTTCGTGGCGGGAAGCCGCGCGGTATCGGTATGGATGGTCACGGGCACGAGCGCGGATGGGGAAGCGCTGAACTACCAGGGCTGCGATATCTACGAGTTCCGCGGCGCCAAGATCCTCAACAAGGACACCTACTGGAAGATCGTCGAGCAGAAGGATCGTCTCTAGTGACGAAGCCGCCGACTGCTCACTGACCCGGCGGAGCGGGCTCCGTACTAGGTCACAACCGCGGCTGCTGGTTCCACCATCCGTGCGCGCTCATGCACCCCTGGAAGAGCCGATTCGCCTGGGTCTGCTCCGCCGTGACGGGACCCTTGAAGTAGGTGTTCGGATCGGGATTACCTTCCACGGTTCCCACGCGCGACTCCGGGCCACAGGCGGCCAGGTCCTGGCTGAGCTCCTCGTTCGACGCGTTCGCCTTCTCCCACAGCCTATACTGATACCCGTAGAGGGAACACCCTGCGAGCAGCGAAGCAAGCAGTAGCGCGCAGACAATGGGCCGTAGCACGAGCATGAGACCCTCCCCTGGGGAATGCCGCATTGGCCGGGACATCATCTCGTCGACACCATGCTGGGCGCGAGTCTATCAGATGCAGGGCCACCCACGGGCAGACCGCGAAGCCCGGGATCCAAGGACGGGAATTGAGCGTTACAATGGGTGCCCCACGTGACGGGATGCGCGGGAGAGGTGCCACATGATCCAGAAAGCGATGTTGGGGAAGGCGGTCGTCGGAATTGTCCTCATGGTGGGGCTCGCCCTTGCCCTGTCCGTCCCTGCCGATGCGGGGAGGGGATTCGGGGGCGGCGGCGGAATGGGAATGGGCGGCGGCGGAGGCGGATTCAGCGGCACACGTGGGGGATTCTCGGCCGGCGGATTCCACGGCGGTCACTTTCACAACGGGCAGCGCTTTCACGGCCACCGTTGCTGCGTCAACGGCGCCTTCTTCACCGGGTTCGCCTTCGGCTCGTTTCCCGCGCCGTACTACACCTATCCATATCCGTACTACGGGGATCCTCCGTACCCGTATCAGTATGGGCCTCAGCTCGACGTCTCGATCCCGACAGCCCCGCCACGGGCTGAGCTCGATCTGAGCTCCTCCATCCCACGTGAAGCCTGCTACGCGAGCGGTTGCTACCGTCTCCAGGGAGATGGCGTCACGGTCGCATACCAATGGATATGGGTGCCCGCACCCCCTCCGCCCCCCGCGGTGATCCCCTATCCGTCGGGCCGCTACGAGCTTCGTGGTCCCTCCCGGTGGGAATGGGTTCCCAGTTCCTCCTCGGGCGCGTCCGTGATACCGGCGGCGACCACGCCGTCGTCAAAGAAGATCGAGCGGGGCCCCGCGAGCGTGACCTTTCACGGTCTCTTCCGCTGGACCGACGAAGACGGTGTGACGCACTGGACGCAAGGCCTGGATGCCGTGCCGGAGCGGTACCGCCCGAAGGCGAGGCCTGGAGCCGCCGCGGGCGTCGAGGGAACCCTCTGATGCGGGGGCTTGCATTGGGCGCGATGCTCGCCATGGCGATCACCTTGGGCTCGAGTGCCGCCGCCTGCGCGCGGATGGAGCGGAGCAATGCGCAGCCCTTGCTCTTGGTCCAGGGGCGAATAGTCGACCTGAAGCCGGAGTGGCTGATGCTCAACGACGGCACGCAGATCACCGTCCCCGAGGATGTGGTGAGATGGTCCGAGCTCACCCTGGGAGCGGTAGTCAGGGTCCAGTACGAAGAGCGTGACGGCAGGAAGGTCGCGACGTCGATGAACTACCTGGAGGGGTTTCCGGGGCAGAGGGGACTCTAGCGGCTCCCGCGAGAACTTGACAGTCGGCCGCCGATGGATCGATGATCTCCCGTACACGCGATCATCCGGGAGGATACGACATGGCGACGACGATGCAACGAGCCGAGGCGGCCGAGCACGCAATGAGCGAGGAGCTCGACCGGATCGTCGTGAAGTCCGTGATCTACACCTCGGGCGAGCGTGATCCGAGGGTGCCCGCGCCGCGGCCGCCGGACCAGGGCAGGCTGTACCTCATGGGCCACGATCCGCGGCTCCCCAAGATGCCCGACAGGCCCACCCTCTTCGATTTCTTCCGCTATCGCTTCGGTCCGTCCGCGCACATGCTCCAATCCGCGCGGCTCGCCCAGAAGAACGGGACGAGCGAGAAGGTGGTGCTCGCCTGCCTGCTTCACGACATCGCCATCGCGGGCTTCATCCGGAGCGATCACGGCTACTGGAGCGCCCAGCTCCTCGAGCCGTACGTCGACGAAGAGGTGAGCTGGGCCATCCGGTATCATCAAACGCTGCGCTTCTTCGCCGACGAGTCCGTCGGCTACAAGTACCCGGAGATGTACGTCAAGCTCTTCGGGGCGGACTACGTGCCCGAGCCCCACATCCAGGCCGCCCATCGTTACGCGCGCGAGCACAAGTGGTACATGACGTCCCGCCTCATCACCGTCAACGACCTCTACTCCTTCGACCCCAACGTGAAGGTGGAGTTGGAGGAGTTCACGGACATCGTGGGGCGAAACTTCAAGCAGCCGAAGGAAGGTCTCGGCTTCGATCCGAGCCCGACCGCCCACATGTGGCGCACCATCAACTGGCCCACGAGGTATTTGTAAGCTACACCCGTAGCGGGTCGAGCCTGGGACGCCTGGCTCGACCGCTAAATTAGCCCCTCCGCATCAGCCTATTGAGAGCCTGGCCGGACCCAACCGCCGTGGACCGGGTGATGCGAGCAGATGAATTCGAGGAAGGCGGGGCGTCCCTTGGCGTTCTCGTCGAAGGCGCGGCGCAGCGCGGGAATCACCTCTGACGGCTGGCTCACGTCCTCCCCGTAGAAGCCCACGGCCTTCGCCATAGTCGCCATGCACGCCGAAGCGTGGGTGGACACCTGCCAGGTATACGGATCGTGACCGGCGCCCCAGAAGCCCGGGCCATAGCCCGAGTAGCCGCCGTTGTTGATGTGGATGGTGGTGATGCCGATCTTGTAGCGCGCCACCGCCTCGAAATTCCCCATCATGTAGCAGACGCCCGCGTCGCCCGTGACGTGCACGCACTGCCGGTCGGGATACGCGAGCTTGGCCGCGATGGCTCCCGCGAGGCTGAAGCCCAGGGTGGAGACATTGCCCCATCCGAGGTAGCCGCGCGGGATATGCGCCTCGTACACCGTGCTCGTCTGATCGCGGGTATTGCCGGAGTCCGCGGTCACGAACGACTTCTTGGGGTCGAGCACTTTCATGAGATCTCCGAACACGCGATACGGATTGATCGGCGTCTCGTTCGACTCCATCCACGGGCGGAACTTGCCGAGGAAGGCCTCCTTGCCCGCGCGGATCTCGTCCGCCAACGCGGCCTTCTTCTTGACCCCGCCCTTGGCGGACAGCTCGTCGATCAGGGCCTGGAGGGTCAGCTTGGCGTCCCCGATCACCGCGTGACGCGTCTCATAGCTCCGATTGATGTCGAGGGTGTCCACCGTGCACTGGACGATGGTCTTCTTGTCCGCGCCCGGCACGGCATGGCTGAACCGGTTTGGGAACAGGCTCGAGCCGACAGAGAAGAGGACGTCCGACTTGTTGAGGAAGTGCTCGGCGAGCGAGCCACGCACCCCCACGGACAGCGGATGATTCTCGGGGAAGGCGCCCTTGGCCTTGAGGGTGGTGAGCACGGGCAGCTGCGCCAGCTCGGCAAAGCGCAGCAGCTCGCTGGTGGCGTCGGCATAGAGCACGCCCTCGCCCACATGGAGGAGGGGGTTCGTGGCGGAGAGCAAGACGCGGAGGGCCGCCTTCACGTCATCGGGATCGGGACCGGATCTCCAGCCTTTCACCGGTGAGTATGGATGCTCGTCCTCCTCGTATTCGCCGAGGTCGCGCGGGATGATGAGGAGCACGGGACCGGGCCGGCCCGATCGGAGCTGGGTGAAGGCGCGGCGCACGTAATCCGGCACCAGATCGGCGCGGTCGACCTCGCCCACCCACTTGGTCACGGACTTGAATGCCTCGGCCATGTCGTAGTGCGTGTGCCGGCTCGCTCCCCGGCCCACCCCTTCGGCAATGACGAGAAGCGGCGAGGAATCCTCCCAGGCCTGGGCGATGGCGCCGTACGCCATCTGCAGGCCTGCTGCGTTCAGATTGGCCATGACCGTGCACACGCCGATCTGCTTGCCGCTGGTAACGCGCGAGAAGCCGTCGGCCACCGCGACCGCGAAGCGCTCCTCGCCCATCATGAGAATCGGCACGCCCTCTTCGCCGAGGGCATTGTTCACGTGGTTGGTCGGGTAGCAGCTGACCCAGGGAACTCCCTCGGACTTGAGGATTCGCGCGAAGCCATTCGCCGCTTTGATCTTCATGGATGTGTCCTCCCGGCGCCCTTCGTACCGCGACAAGGAAGCCGTGTCAAGAACGGCGGTCTTGTAGAATAGCCGGCATGTCACCCCACCCCCCACACCGGAAGCTCGAGATCGTGACCGACATCCCCGACAGCGCCATGGTGATCTTCGCCCACCCCGACGACGCCGAGATCGGCTCGGGGGGCGTCGTCGCAAAATGGGTCGCCGGGGGCTGCGAGGTGACGTACGTGCTGTGCACCAACGGCGACTCGGGCACCGCCGACCGGGCCCTGACGCCGGGCGAGCTCGCCAAGCAGCGGGCGGGCGAGCAGCGCGCCGCCGCCGACTTCATGGGCGTCCGGAACGTGGTGATGCTGGGTTACCCCGACGGCGAGCTCGAGGACACCCGGGAGTTCCTCGGAAACATCGTGCACGTCATCCGTCGCTACCGCCCGCACACCGTCTTCGTCCACGACCCGTACCGGATGAACGGGTTCCAGCATCGCGACCACCGCAAGGCGGGGATCGCGACCACGGACGCGGTGTATCCCTTCGCGCGCGACCATCTGCACTTCCCCGAGCACATCACCCGGGATGGCCTCGAGCCGCACAAGGTGCGCGAGCTCTGGTACTGGGGCATGGACGAGCCGGGGGTGATCGTGGACGTGACCGACTCCATCGACAAGCAGATCGCCGCTCTCGTGCGGCACGAAAGCCAGATGCCGGGCTTCAACGTGGGGGCGGGAGAGACCATCGGTCAGCGTGTGAAGCGGAACGCCGCCGACCATGCCACGGGCTATGACTTCGAGTACGGGGCGGTGTTCCGGCGTCTGATCGCGCGACGGTAGTCCCCTCTTACTTTCGCTCGTCGCGCTTCTCCGGCAATGAGGTGGCGGCATAGGTGCCGGCCATGCCGCGCACGCCGGGCTGATAGGGGATGGGCGCTCCCGGATTGTCCAGCGACACCGGGAGGGGCTCTCCCTCGCGACGGCCGAGCGCGCGGTCCACGATCTCCAGCAGCGGCCCCTTGTCGTACTGGGTGTAGAAGCCGGCGGTGAGCCGGATGGGATCGCCCGAGTAGAAGCGCACGTACTGTGCCATGCGCTGGGCAAACCCCTCCCCCGTCGCGTCCCACGCCAGCTTGAAGAGCGCGATGCGATCGGCCGCGGTCACCCCCGCGCGCCCGCGCACGTAGCGATCGATGTAGGGCCTGATCTCCGCGCTCTCCAGGTCGGCCTCGCTCGGCGCGTAGAAGAATCCTCCCGCGGCCAGGGTGTGGACGATCTCCACGAAGCGCGTATAGACCTTTCCCGTCTGAAGGTGGAACGCGCGTAGCCCGTGCCCGCCCGGCACCCACACGCCGTTCGGGAGCTCCTGCGCCATGGCCTCGGACCCGTAGAACACCGCGCGCGCCACCTCGAGGTGGCTCAGCATCTCGCCGAGCTTTTCCTGGATGTGGAGGAAGCCGGTGATGCCGATGGCGTCTGCCACCTTCATGGCGAGGCCGCAGAAGAACTCGAGCTGGCTCAGCATGCGCGCCGAGGTCTGGACGTTCAGGAGCGCGCCGAAGTCCGCCCCGAGGCCGTTGATGATGTCGCCGCTGCCTGCGCTGCCGTCGACCATGACCCGGTCCCACGGGACGAGCACGTCGTCGAACACGGCGATGCAGTCCATCTCCTCGAAGCGGCTCGACAGGGGATGGTCGAAGCGCGAGCGGGGGAGGGGGGCTACGGTTTCGCGGCAGATGAAGGTGAGGCCGGGGGTGGCGGTGGGGATGCCGAAGACGAGGGCATAGGCGTCGTCACCCGGTGGCACGCCCCCGAAGGGAATGACCGCCACCTCCTCGGTGATGGGAGCCATGGTCCCCAGCATCTTCGCCCCGCGCACGATGATGCCCTCGCGGGTCTCGCGCACCCGGCCCAGGTGCAGGAACGGATCCTCCTGCTGCGCCGAGGTCTTGGACCGGTCGATCTGCGGGTTGATCAACATGTGGGTGAGGAAGAGATCGCCCTCCCGCACGTGCTCGTAGTAGCGGGTGGCGTTCTCCCCGAAGCGGGTCCCCGCGCGCGCGAAGCGATCGGCCATGAGGTGCCAGCCCGTCACGAATTGGTTCATGAAGTCGGGGGCCCGCCCCATGAAGCCGAAGTTGTGATCGGCGCGCAGCTTGAAGTGCTTCCGTTTCTTCACCAGCTCCTCGCGCGTGCGCGGCACGAGAAACGACGTGGAGACCCGCTCACCCGTGGCCGGCGACGGATAGGTCATGATGTCCCCGTAGGCGGGATCGAGCTGCATATCGTATTGCTCCGCGATGGCGCGGATGGGCTCCTGAAAAATCGGTTCGGCCGTCACGTCGCGGATGCGGCGACCGCCGAGGTAGACGCACGGCGCGTTCTTCTTGAGTGACTCGAGGTACGCCTGTCCGCTGCGCGCTGGCATGGTGTGGGTGTCCTTTCGTCCGTGCGGCCTGATACACTACGCGACGGCGCACCGCCGTCGACCCCAACCCGGGAGGACAAGATGCCATACCTGAGCGCCGTCCTGCTCACTCTGTTGACCGCCGGCCTCGTGGCCGCCGCTCAGCCCGCCGTCGCCCAGACCACCCTCACCATGTCGTCGTGGGTGTCGCCCCAGCATCACCTGACGAGCGTCGTGCTCCAGGGCTGGGCGACCGAGGTGGAGAAGGCGACGAGCGGACGCGTCAAGTTCACCATGCTGCCCAAGCATCCGTCGGCGGCTCCGGGAACCTTCGACGCGGTCCGGGACGGCCTCGTGGATCTCTCGTTCGTGACCGCGAGCTACACGCCGGCCCGCCATATTCTGCCCCTCATGGCGGAGCTGCCCGGGGCAGGGGAGACGGCGCTCATCAACTCCGTCGCCTATTCGCGCATCTACTGGAAGTACTTCGACAAGGTGGGCGAGTACAAGGGCGTGAAGCAGCTCGGCGTGTTCACCCACGGGCCTGGGCAGATGTTCACCAAGCGGTCCGTCTCGGGCATCAACGACATCCAGGGCTTGAAGATCCGTACGGGCGGCGGCATCGCGGAGGCGGTGGCGAAGGCTCTCGGCGCCTCGGCCTTCGTCAAGCCGGCCCCCGAGTCGTACGAGCTCCTGCAGTCCGGAGTGGCCGACGGCGTCTTCTTCCCGCTCGAATCCATCGTCTCCTTCAAGCTCGACACCGTGCTCGAGCAGGCCACCCTCTTTCCGGGCGGGATGTACAGCTCGGCCTTCGGCTTCTTCATGAACGAGGACAAGTGGAACAAGATTCCCAAGGAGGATCAGGCCATCATCGAGAAGCTGTCCGGCGAGCACATCGCGCGGCTGGCCGGCGCGTCGTGGGACGAGGCGGACAAGAGGGGCCTCGAGGCGCTGAAGAAATCCGGGGTCAAGATCGTCAACGCCAACCCGGCCTTCGTGACGGAAGTCCAGAAGCGCTCTGCTCCCATCGTCGACGAGTGGATCAAGAAGGCCAACGCCAAGGGCGTGGACGCGGCGAGGATCCTCGCGGAGTTCCGTGAAGAGCTGAAGAAGGTTGCCGCCGGCAAGTGAGCGGCGCGGTCGAGCCGCGGTGGAAGCGGCGCGCCGATGCCTTGCTCGGCGTGGTCGCCTCCGCCATTCTCTTCGCCATGATGCTGCTCACCGTGGTGGACGTGGTGGCGCGCTACGCCTTCAACCGGCCTCTGCGCGGGGCCTTCGAAGTGACCGAGCTGATGCTGCTCGTGCTGATCTTCGCGGGGCTCCCCCTCGTCTCGTTCTCTGACGAGCACGCCGTGATGGATTTCATCGACCGCGTCCTCGGGGCGCGCGCGCAGCGCCGGCTCGAGTGCCTCGTCCAGCTCGTGAACGCGGCGTTCATGTTCCTCCTCACCTGGCTGGTATGGCTCAAGGCCAATCGCATCTGGGGCTACCGCGACACCACCGACGTGCTCCGCATCGTGTACGGGCCGTTCGTGTACTTCATGGCCCTCGCCCTTGCCCTCGCGGCCCTGATCCACCTCTACAAGATGTTCGAGCGCCGATGATCGAGGGCCTCGTCGGGCTCACCGCGATGATGGTGCTGTGCTGCCTGCGGGTGCCCATCTCGTTCGCCATGGCCATGGTGGGGTTCGTGGGCTACGCCTACATGCGCGACTCGAACTGGATGGTGGCCGCCGCGACCATCCAGACCAAGATGTACGAGACGGGACGCAACTACACCCTCTCCGTGGTGCCGCTCTTCATCCTCATGGGCAACTTCGTCACGCGCGCGGGCATGTCCCAGGAGCTCTTCCGCGCCGCCTACGCCTTCATCGGTCACCTGCGGGGTGGACTGGCCATGGCCACCGTGTGGGCCTCGGCGGGCTTCGGGGGGATCTGCGGCTCGTCGATCGCCACCGCCGCCACCTTCGCCAAGGTGGCGTATCCCTCGATGAAGCGCTTCGGCTACTCCGACCGGCTCGCCGCAGGCGTGGTGGCGGGCGGGGGCACCCTCGGCATCATGATCCCCCCGTCGACCATCATGGTGATCTACGGCGTCTTCACCGAGACCAATATCGGCAAGCTGTTCGCGGCGGGAATCCTCCCCGGGATCCTCGGCGCCATCCTGCTCTGCGGCGCCGTGCAGTACATGACCTGGCGCGATCCGGCCTCCGGCCCGCCGGGCGAGCGATCGACCTGGCGCGAGCGCCTGCTCGCCCTCAAGGACGTGTGGGCGGTGGCCGCGCTGTTTTTCTTCGTGATGGGCGGTATCTACATCGGCTTCTTCACCGCCACCGAGGGCGCGGCCATGGGTGCCTTCGGGGCCATGGTCTTCGCGTTGTGGCGCCGGGCCCTGACCTGGAAAACCCTCTACGCGGCCCTCCTCGAGAGCGCGCGCACCACGTCCATGCTCTTCATGATCTTGATCGGCGCGCTGATCTTCGCCGAATTCGTCAACATCACGACCATGCCCAACGATCTCAAGAACTGGGTCACGCGCTTCAACCTGAGCCCGACCATGGTGGTGGCGGCCATCTGCGCGGTCTACGTGGTGCTGGGCACGGCCATGGAGGAGCTCTCCATGATCCTCCTCACCATCCCCGTGTTCTTCCCGGTGATCGTGCACCTGGGCTTCGATCCGATCTGGTTCGGCATCATCATCGTGTGCGTGGTCGAGATCGGTCTCATCAGCCCTCCTGTGGGCATGAACATGTTCGTGCTCAAGACCCTCCTGCCCGAGGTGAGCACGGGCACCGTGTTCAGCGGCGTCCTGCCCTTCATGTGGGCCGACGTCATCCGGCTCGCCATCCTCGTCGCCTTCCCCATCATCTCCCTCTGGCTCCCGAGCATGATGCGGTGAACGAGCGGCGCGCCCTCGGCTGGGTCGCGATCGGCGCGGTCGTGGCCATCGCCTGGCTCGCCCTCCCCTTCGTCACGGGGCTCTTCCTGGGCGCGCTCATGGCGTTCACCCTCGAGCCGGTCTACGCCCGGCTCGTGAGGCGCATCCGCCGGCCCGTCATCGCCTCGCTCTCCGTGGTCATCGTCTCGGCCCTGGTCATCGTGGGCGCGGTGTCCGTCTTCGTCTCGCTGTTCGTCACGCGGGCGGTGGGGCTCGCGAATACCGTGCGGGAGGAGCTCCGTCCCGGGGGAGCGCTGACGGCGTGGGTGGACACGGTGACGGGCTGGCTCGCCCGCTTCGGCGTCTCCCCCGAGAGCATCACGGAGCGCCTGCGCGAGGGGGCCGGCGAGCTCGCGTCACGGTCGGCCGGAATGGCGGGCTCGCTCGCCTCCGGCACGTTCATCGCGCTCCTCGGCCTGCTCTTCGCGCTCCTCGCCATGCACGCGGTGCTGCGGCACTGGCCGCGCATGGTCTCGACCCTCGTGGTCGTCTCGCCCCTGCGCCCGGAGTACACCCGCCTGCTCCTCGACGAGTTCCGGCGGGTGGGGCGGATGACCCTCCTCGGGACGGTGCTGACGGGGCTCGCCCAGGGCACCCTTGCCGCCATCGGCTTCTGGATCACCGGGCTGCCGCAGGCGATCTTCTTCGGGGTGGCCACCACCATTGCCTCGCTGGTGCCCGCCGTCGGCACTCTCCTTGTCTGGGTGCCCGCCGGCCTCTATCTCTTCGCGAGCGGGCACCCCGCGCGGGCCGTCATCGAGCTCGGGTGGGGCGCGCTGATCGTGGTGGGGTTCTGCGACTACGTGATTCGCCCGCGCCTGGTGGGCGACGAGGCCATGCCGGCCTTCCTCACCTTCGTCGCGCTCTTCGGCGGCCTCGAGGTACTGGGGCTCGCGGGCCTGATCGTGGGACCGGTCATCATGGGGCTGGCCGTGGCCGTGCTGCGCCTCTACACGCGTGAGGCAAGGGCCAAGCGCACCGCCCAGCCTTGATTGCGGAACGTGGGGAGGAGCCCGGCTATCCCGTGACCCACCCGTACCAGCGGTGACTGGGCGCGGGCCCCTCCTCGAGATAGCTCATCTTCATCCGGCTCAGGTAATCCTTGGGGATCTCCTGGCGCTTGGCGCTCACGTCCACATTGAAAAGGCGAGCCGCGTTCAGCCCGAAGATCTGCTCCTTCACCGGGCGGGTGAGCGGAGCGTAGCCGTGCTTCGCCACCAGCGCCTCGGGAATCTCGAAGCGACGGAGGGCTTCGATCTGCCATTGCGGTGTCCCGTACCAGATGGAATCCGTTCCCCACAAGACGTGATCAGCCCCGAACGCCGCGATGACCTGGCCCAGGAGATGGGCGCAGGCGGTGGGATTGGTGGTGGCGAGCTGTCCGAAGGTCGACCCCAGCTCCATGTAGATATTCTTGAGGGCGGGCTCCTTCTGCTTCATCCGGCAGAAGTCGCTCGTCCACGGCACCTCGGCGGACTGGGTCGAGGCGGGCACGGTGAGCAATCCGGCGTGATAGGCGACGAAGTCGATGTCGGGAAAATCGCGGGCCGCCTTGATGAGATCGCGCGGGTGGTTGTAGTCGGCCACGGGTCCGAGGGGCAGCCCCTTGTGCAGGCAGACGCGCCGCACCCCGAGCTTGCGCGCCCGCTCGAGCATGGGGTAGGCGATCTTCTCGTCGTCGACGAACCATCCGCGATCGAAGCCTTTCGGGGCGGCTCCCGTATAGCCCTTCCACGCGTCGACCTTGAGGGTGGCCGCCTGCTGGTCCATGAAGTCGAGATCTCTCTGGCCGAGCTGGGGCGTGATGAGGCCGTGGGCGAGCATGCGGCGCGATTGCGTCACCCGATTGATTTCGTCGCGGATGTGCGTCATCTCCTTCGGGGGCACCACCGCTTCCTCGGGATAGGGCCCGGGCGGGGTCGAGATCAGCCCGATGGCCGTCTCGCTGTCGAGGAACACTTCCTTGACGAGGTTCTCCCACGAGAGATCGGCGAGGGTACCGCGGTCGGCGGCCAGCTTCGGGTTCAGCCGTCGCGACTGGCGGCGCAGGCCGAGGAGCGCCTGCTTGGTCACCGCGCCCTTTCGCTCGCCCTCCGCATTGCCCGGGTCGTACCCGGCCCCCACGTAGTGGATCTGCACGTCGAAGATGAAGAAGGGATCGCCCGTGCGCTCCTGGAACGCTCCGGGATCGGCCGCCTCCACGGGCAGCACGTCGAAGAAGCGGCCGAAGACCGCGTTCATGGCGAGGAGCGACGTCGCGATGCCGCCGCTTCGCCTCAGAAAGTCCCGCCGGCTCAGCCCGAGCCTCGGCGCGAGCCGACCGGCGTCCGCGAGGATTCTCTCCTCGACGGCCCGCTGGGCGGCCGTCTGGGGCAGGGGCGGGAACTCTTCGTTGGACACGAGCCGCGTGGGCAGCGGAATCTCCGAGCGATACCCGCGGCGCATGCCCGGGCGAAACCGAAAGGCGTGCGGATTCAGCTCCGTCATGGATCAGCCCTCCCGAGGAGAAAGTGCCTGGCGCCGCAGCAAGGTGACGGTGAGCGGCCCCAGCACCAGCACGGCGCCCACGGCATTCAGAATGGCGAAGCCCCAGATGCCGAGGATCATGCCGCCGGTGGCCGAGCCGAGAGCGCCCATCAGGCCCATGAAGAGATCGGCGAGTCCCTGGACCGACGCCCGTTCGTTGGGGGCGAGGGCATCGGTGAGGAGCGCGCTCCCCGCCACGAAGGCCATGTTCCAGCCCACGCCGTTCAGAAAGAGGGCGAGGATGACGAGGAGGCGATCGCTGCCCGGGGCCAGCCCCGCCAGCATCACGGCGAGAATCAGGATGGCCGCGCCGGCCCCGATGATGAGCAGGCGACCGAAGCGATCGCTGAGCCATCCCGCGAGCGGCGAGGTCACGTACATGCCGGCGAGGTGCAGCGACACGGCGAGGCCGATGGTCTGCACGGTGTGCCCCTGGTCGTGCAGGTAGAGGGGCGATGTGGAGGTCGTGCTGATCATGACGAACTGGCTGACCGCGAGGGTGGCCAGCGCGATCTGCACGCGCACGTCGTTGAGGATGACGCCGAGGCTCCGAGCGGAGACGGCGGGCGCGCCCGCGTCGGCGACTTCCTGAGCCTGTCGCGCCAGGGTGAGCGGGTCGGGCCGCAGGAAGATCTGGATGAGGAGCGCCCCCAGCGCATAGCCGGCCACCGAGACGAGGAAGGCGCTCGCCGTCGACTCGACACCGAGGAGGGCGCCCAGGCGCAGGGCCGGCCCCATCAGGTTCGGTCCGATCATCGACCCGACCGTGGAGCCCCACACGATCAGCCCCATGGCCCGGCCCCGCTGCGCCCCCGTGCTCACGTCGGCCGCGGCATAGCGGGCGAGGAGATTCGAGGTGCTCGCGATACCGAAGAGCGCCATGCCGGCCAGCATCAGGGGGAAGCTGCGCACGGCCACGCCCGCCATGCCGAGGAGGGCACCGACGATGGCGAGGCCATAGCCGAGGGCGAGCCCGGGCCGGCGTCCCGAGCGGGCCATGAGACGGGCGAGCGGCCAGCTTGCCAGCGCGGTGCCGAGCGCGCCGACGGCCACCGGCAGTCCCGACCACGTATTCGTCCCGGTGATGCTGGCGGCGAGGATGCTGCCCACGGCAAGCACGATGGACTGCCCCGTGCTGCCGCACACCTGGGCCACGAACAGCGTGGCCATCAACTTGGTGCGAACCGACCCCAGACCGGATACGGGAACCGACGCCGTTGTCAGAATGGCCATCGGCCGGATGATACACTACGCGCCGCAAACCGGATTCACTGCGAGCCTGGTCCACAGTGAGGAGACACGCTCATCACGGGTCTCGAGCGATCCCCTCGCCCCCGGAGGGGGAGAGGGCAGGGTGAGGGGGCGTTCGTGGAAGGCGCGGACTACACGATCTTCCGCGCCCTCAGCTCCGCCACGCGGGCAGCCGAGAGCCCGAGGACTTCGGTCAGCACTTCCTCGGTATGCTGCCCGGCCAGCGGCGGCGGCGTGGTCACGGGCTCGGAGCCGGAGAGCCGTATCGGGCAGGCGGGAACACGGAAGCGTCCGCGCGTTGGATGGTCGATGGTGGCGATGGCGTCGCGGGCGTTCAGGTGCGGATCATCCAGCACTTCGCCCGTGTCCAGCACGGCCCCGCACGGCACGCCCGCCTTGGCGAGGGTGACCATCACCTCCTGCTTAGCGCGCGCCCCCGTCCACGCCCGCGCGATCTCGTTGAGCGCGTCCACGTGCTTCCAGCGCGTGGGCGCGTCCACGCAGCGCGGGTCGCTCAAAAGATCCTCGTGGCCGATGGCGCGGGCGAAGTCACACCACATGCCCTGGTTCATCGGCTGCACGTAGATGTACACGTAGTCGTTCGGCCCGCCCGGCGCGCACGGGTAGAGGCCGTCGGGGACGGCGCCGGGCGGGGCATTGTTGCCCCGGCGCGCCGTGGGCTTGCCGTCGCGGTAGTGGGCGACATAGCGCTGGCGCGTGAGATTGGCCACCGCCTCCTGCATCGACACCTCGACCACCTGCCCCTGGCCGGTGCGCCCCCGCTCGATGTACGCGGCCATGATGCCCGCTACCATGTGCACCCCCGCCCCGCTGTCGCCGATATTGGCGCCGCAGAGCACCGGCTCGCGATCCGGAAAGCCCGTGACGCTCATCACGCCGCCCGTGGCCTGGGCGATCATGTCGAAGCTCTTGAACTCGTGATACGGCCCGGAGAGGCCGAAGCCTTTGAGCCGCGCGAAGATGAGGCGGGGGTTGACGGCCCGCAGGGCGTCCCAGCCGAGCCCCAGTCTCTCCATGAGGCCGGGGGCGAAGTTCTCCACCACCACGTCCGCGCGCTCGGCCATCTCGAGGAAGAGGGCGCGGCCGTCGGGATGCTTCAGGTCGATGGTGACGCTCCGCTTGTTCGCGTTGAAGAGGAGAAAGAACATCGCGTCGAGCCCGGGCACCTCCGGCCGGTTCCGCCGTGACTGCTCGCCGCCGATGGGCTCGATCTTGATGATGTCCGCGCCGAGCCAGCCGAGGAGCTGGGTGCACGACGTGCCGGCCTCGAACTGCGTCAGGTCCAGGATGCGAATGCCCGTGAGCGCGCGCTCGGTCATGGAAGCCTCTCTCTCTTCGAATGCGAGTGTCGAACCGCGCCGAATCGTATCATGGCGGCCGGATTCTGGTAGAGTCGCGGGCATGCGTGTCAAAGGGATCACGCCCTTTCTCGCCGATCTCGGTGGCGGCAAGAACCTGCTCTTCGTCAAGGTGGAGACGGAAGGCGGGCCGCACGGATGGGGCGAGTGCTATACGCAGGCCGACCGCGACGCGAGCATCGTGGGCCACGTGGAGGCGCTCGCCCGCTATCTCATCGGACGGGACGCCGCGCACATCACCCACTTCGTCCACATGGCGTACCACGACTTCGCGGCCAAGCGCGGGGCCATGGATTTCTGGAGCGCGGTCAGCGGTCTCGAG